>Ga0209415_10006796_pt1 | contig 20201 bp, 20 predicted proteins | sample PeaSoiSIISIP2007_FD_187696 | JGI IMG/M metagenome (GOLD analysis project Ga0209415, IMG submission 187696) | Peat soil microbial communities from Weissenstadt, Germany - SII-SIP-2007 (SPAdes) (version 2) | ecosystem: Environmental > Terrestrial > Soil > Wetlands > Peat | place: Germany...
CAGCATCGTGCCCATGTATTTCTACTCCGCGGAAGTGGAGGCGATTAACCGGGACCGTCTGAAGACTAACGAAATGCTCCTGCAGAACACGGTGACGCGCTCGCTGGCCGACGATCTTTCGCAGCACGAGCGTTCCCTGCGGATGATGCTGGCAAATCTTTCGTCCGCGATTCAGGTGGCGAGCGGCGGCGATATTGGCAACAAGAACATCGAAGCGCCGGAATTACGAGCGCTACTGGAAAACTTTGTTTCTTCCTCCGATGAACTCGCATACGCCACGCTGCTCAACTCTGAGGCAAAGGGAATATCGGCGGGTCGCATTGCACCGGACGCCTTTCTGCAGCGCGAGTTGCAACATGCCTACGATGCCGCCCGCGATGGCCGTGCCTACAACGGTCAGGCGCTCCAGGTAGAAGACGGCAAGACGGCACGGACGGTTGTGCTGGTGAGCAGTCCGGTCAGCTATGGAGGGCGTTTTCTTGGCATGGTGGGCGCGGTCGTGGATCTGCAATTCCTGATTCGCCGGCTGCAGGAAGTAAGTGGCGGCGGTCTGATTCCCTATGTCGTGGACGCGCAGGGTCGACTGGTAGCGGCCGGCACGCCGCAATATGCGACAGGCCAGGACATGAAGAGTCTGGAGATCGTCCGCAACTTTGTGGATGAAGGGAACAAGGCACAGTTGGCCGCCACCAAGGAATTCGATGTCCGCGAGGGCAAGAACAGTGTTGAGATGCTCGGCACTTACAGCCCGGTGACCGTGCTCAATTGGGCTGTGGTTGTGCAGAAGCCGCAGTTTGAGGCGTACCGCGGAGTCGCCGAGATGCAGCGCACGGCGCGTCTGCTGGCGCTGCTGGCTGTGCTGCTGAGCATTGGTGTAAGCATTTTCGCGGCCCGCAGGATCACCAATCCATTGCAAATCCTTACCCAATCCGGCCGCGCTTTGGCGCGCGGTGATTTTTCGCAACGCGTCCACTTGCGGAGCCGCACCGAAATCGGCGAACTGGCGGAGACCTTCAATACCATGTCGCAAGAACTTGAACAATTCGTCGAAGATCTCAAACGGGCAGCGGAAGAGAATCGCGCCCTGTTTCTGGGCTCGATCCAGATGCTGGCCGGCGCGGTTGACGAGAAGGATCCTTACACTCGCGGCCACTCTGACCGGGTCACGCGCTACTCGCTGATGATCGGCAAAGAGCTGAACCTGGCCACTGATTTCATGGAAACGCTGCAGATTTCCGCCCAGCTGCACGACGTGGGTAAGATCGGCATCGAAGACCGCATTCTCAAGAAACCGGGCGCTCTGACCGCAGAAGAATTTGAGGTCATGAAGACTCACACCACCAAGGGCGCAAACATCCTGCGTCCGGTCATCCAGCTGGCGGAGATGCTTCCTGGTATTGAACTTCATCACGAAGCTCTCGATGGCCGGGGCTATCCTTACGGCCTCAAGGGAGATCAGATTCCGCTGCTGGCGCGGGTGATCGCGGTGGCTGACACGTTTGATGCCTTGACCACCAATCGTCCTTACCAGCATGCCCACACGCCGGAAGAGGCTTTCAAGATCATCCAAAACCTAGCCGGCAAGCGGCTTGATCCCGAGCCGGTGGCCGCGCTTATGGCGGTTTACGGGCGGGGTGAGATTCGCATCCAGCGCGTTTCGATCAAGCGGGCGGTGCCGGCTGAAAATGCGGCTGGTCCTGACGTCCAGCCTGCCGTGCCTCCTGCCACGGAAGCTGCGAACCTCGAAAGAACCCGCGTCTAGCTACTTCTCACCCATCTTCTGCCGAACCAACGGCTCTCTGACTGCGCTGACCGCTATAATCAAGCTTCGGACTCTTCATGATTCAAACTTTGTTTGGCAGCACCGAGGAAACACCCGGGCTTTTCGAGCGCATGAAGCAGGCGGTTACGCGCACGCGCGAAAACCTCGCCGAGCGTATTGAGGAGGTTGTTGCCTTTGGAAAAGAGATCGACCGCAATACGCTCGACGATCTTGAAGGCACACTGATCGGCGCCGACCTCGGCACTACGACTACGCAGGAAGTGCTGGGCAAGCTTCGCGACAAAGCCGATCGCAAACAGATCAAGGACGTGCAGGAGCTGAAGCGCCTGCTAAAAGAAGAGTTGCTGGCAATTCTGAATGCTGCAAATACTCGCCCGGTCCAAAGAGTAGACGGCACGCCGGAAGTAATCCTCGTGGTGGGCGTGAACGGCACGGGCAAGACCACGACCATCGGCAAGTTGTCACAGGTGTTTCGGTCGAACGGCAAGAGCGTATTGCTGTGTGCGGCAGATACCTTTCGCGCCGCGGCGATCGATCAACTGGAAATCTGGGGTGCGCGCACGGGCACGGAAGTCATCAAGACCAAGCCCGGCGGCGATCCGGCGGCGGTGTTGTTTGACGCATTGCAGGCGGCAACCGCCCGGAAGATGGACTACGTGATCGTCGACACCGCGGGCCGGCTGCACACCAAAACGAGCCTCATGTCCGAGCTGGAGAAAATGCGGCGCACGGCCCAGCGCCTCATCCCCGGAGCCCCGCACGAAACGCTGCTGGTGATGGATGCGACGACCGGGCAGAACGGCTTGCAGCAGGCGCGGCTGTTCACCGAGTCGGCGGGTGTTACGGGAATCGTCCTCACCAAGCTCGACGGCACGGCCAAGGGCGGCGTGGTGGTTGCTATTTCGCGTGAGTTGGGATTGCCCGTGCGATTTGTCGGCGTAGGCGAGAAGGTGGGCGATCTGCTGCCGTTCGATCCGAAAGAATTTGTCGATTCGCTGTTCGAATAAGACTGTTTTTCAACCACGGTCCCCGCCAAAGATGCCGGACCATTCCGCTGACGACCAGTTCCTACGCCGCGCGCTTGACCTGGCGCGCCAGGGCGTCGGGTTAGCCTCGCCCAATCCCTACGTAGGTGCGGTTATCGTCGACGCGCAAGGCGGCATCGTAGGCACGGGTGTTTACACCTACGATGGCGTGAAGCACGCCGAGGTACGAGCACTCGAGCACGCCGGTCACAAGGCTCGCGGCGGGACGCTTTACATTAATCTCGAACCGCATTCGCACCAGGGCCGTACTCCCCCGTGCACGGACGCGCTTATCGCCGCCGGGATTCATCGTGTGGTGGCATCGATGCCTGATCCCAATCCCAAAGTCAGCGGCAGAGGTTTTGAGAAGCTGCGCACGGCGGGCGTCCACGTGGAAGTTGGACGGCTGGAGGCGGAAGCTCGAAGACTGAACGAGGCCTTCGTCCGCTATATTCGCCACGGTGTTCCCCTGGTGACGTTGAAGTCTGCCATGACGCTTGATGGCAAGATCGCGCCGCCACCCGCGGCTGTAGCGGACCGCACGGCAGGAATTCCTGCCGGGGGATGGATCACGGGCCAAGCCGCGCGCGCAAACGTGCAGCAACAGCGTCACCAAAGCGATGCCATCCTGGTGGGTGTTGGGACGACCCTGGCTGACGATCCGCTGCTTACTGATAGAAGCGGCAATCCGCGACGCCGCCCGTTGTTGCGCGTGATCCTGGATTCGAGGCTGCGACTGCCTTTAGAGTCGCGCCTGGTGCGGAGTGTGGCGAATGAAGGCAGCCAAAAGAACGATGTGCTGGTCTTTTGTTCCTCACCCGATGAAAAGAAAAAAGCGGACCTGGAGGCGCACGGCATTCGGGTCGAGCAGCTTCCACCTGGGGCATCGGATTGCCGCCCGGAGATTCATGCGATTCTGCGCCGCTTGGGACAACTTGAAATCACCAGTGTGATGATCGAAGGCGGAGCGGCGGTGAACGGAACAGCGCTTGCCTCCGGGGTGGTCGACAAGGTTTTTCTGTATTACGCGCCGAAGATTCTGGGCGCTGGGTCGATTCCATTCGCTGCGGGCACTGGCTCCCACCAACTGGCCGAGGCGCTGCAGGTCAAGCATCTCCGCCTGCATCGCTTCGGAGAAGACTTTGCGGTAGAGGGGTATTTGCGCGATCCGTACGAAGAGTGAGATCTCTTACTCTGCGTCTCCGCAGTGGGTTTATGATGTTTGGTTCCTCATCGAGGTCCTCATGTTTACCGGCATCGTAGAAGAAGTAGGGCGCATCACACGCATCCAGCAGCGCGGCGAAAATCGCCGCATTACCGTTGCCGCTGAGAACGCCGCCAAGGATTTGAAGACCGGCGACAGCGTCGCGGTCAGTGGAGTCTGCTTAACCGCCCTAGAGATCCAGCCAGGCTCATTCTGCGCCGATCTGGCTCCGGAAACCTGGGAGCGCACGTCGTTCTCGCGCATTCATGAAGGCGCGCTGGTCAACTTGGAGCTGCCCATGAAAGCCGATGGCCGGTTCGGCGGACACATCGTGCAAGGCCACGTGGATGGCGTCGGCGAGCTCATCGCCCTCGAGCGCATCGCCGAGTCGGAAAACTGGTGGCTCAGCATCGAGTTGCCTCGCGAGGTGGAGAAGTACACAGTCTACAAAGGATCCATCTCGGTCGAGGGCATCAGTCTCACCGTGGCAAAACTCGATGGCAGGAACTGCACGGTCGCCATCATTCCCCACACCGTCGAGATGACGAACCTCAACTCGCTGAAACCCGGCGATCCAGTCAATCTGGAAGCTGATCTGATTGCAAAGTATGTCGAGAAGATGATGGCCAGAGAACCGGCAGAGAGCGTTCTTACCGTGGAAGAGTTGGTTCAGCAAGGGTTTTGAGCAAGCCGTAGATCTGCGGCCTCGACGCATGGCCTCTGTTGAACAGGAACAACACGACCCGTCACGACTAGGATTGTGCAGCGACTGCGCCCACGCGCAGCGAATCCGAAGTGACAAGGGCTCGATGTTTCTTCAGTGCCAGCTTTCGTTTACCGACGCGCGGTTCGCGAAGTACCCACGGCTTCCGGTTCTCACTTGCAGCGGCTACGAAAAATACTCACGCTTGGCGACTCGACCGTGAGCTTCTAAACTCCCACCTTCAATTCGTCCAGTTCGAGGAATTCCTGCATGATGGGCTCGGTCGATTTTTCCAGCTCCGCCGAGGTACCGAAGAAAACCGCCCTGCCTTCGTAAAGGAAGACAATGCGGTCGGCTAGCTTCTTGGCGAGACGCATGTCGTGGGTGACGACGATGCTGGTCAGGCTCAGTTGCAGCTTGAGCCGCTTGATGAGATCGCCGAGCAGTTGCGCCATCAGAGGATCCACCATGGTTGTCGGCTCGTCGTAGAGGACACATTCCGGCCGCGCCGCCAGGGCGCGGGCAATGGCTACTGAGCGTTTCATGCCGGTAGAGAGATTCGAGGGCAGCAAGTCGCGCATCTCCTGCACGCCCACCATCTTCAGCAATCCGTCGACAATCTCATAGATCTGCTCTTCGCTCAAATCTCTGCCTTCGCGCAGAGGAAACGCCACATTTTCGCCGACGGTGAGGGAGTCAAACAAGGCTCCGTTCTGAAAGACCATGGTGACTTTTTTCCGAATGGCTTCCATCTGCTTTTCGGAAAAGTCGGTGATGTCCTCGCCGGCAACGATCACCCGTCCGGAGTCTGCCTTGAGAAAGCCGACAAGAAGTTGCAGCGAAACCGATTTGCCCACGCCGCTGCGCCCCAGGATGCAGACGGTCTCGCCGGGCATCACGTTGAAGCTCACGCGGTCGAGCACGACCTTATCGCCGAAGGCTTTGGAGACTTCGCGAAACTCGATGTAGGGTTGCGGCGCCGGATCGGGCATCAGTGCTCTCGAAAGTCAGTTTTCGTTTCACGGGCCGTCAGGCCCGTCGTTTCTCAGCCTCCAACTCCTCGGCTGTGTTCAGGTTGCGGAAGATGGCGGATGAAAATCCGGCGCCTTCCAACTCTTCCTGCTCGATCACTCGCGTATGAACCTCGTCGAACAATCGGTCGATCTTATTTCGTCGGGCCCGCAAGGCACGCTCGGCGACCCCGGCAAACTCCCTTCGGTAGATGGCGCACAACGGCTGCCAGCGCCCGTCACGGCGCGGAACGGCCACGGACGCATCGGGCGCGCCCCGAGCCTGGGTCATTAAGTATTGTAAAAAAGCCCATGAAACAAATGGCATGTCTACCGCGAGCATCAGGTTGAGGTCGGTCAACGAAGCTCGCAATGCCGCGTGAATTCCACCCAAGGGTCCGGACTCGCGGAATATATCCTCCACCGCCGGGGCGAACACTGCAAACTTTTCCTTACTTCCCACGATCCACACGTCAGAGGCGACCGAGCGGGCCAGGTTGAGTGCCCGCGCCAGCAGCGTCTGGCCCTCATACTCCACAAATGCCTTGTCTGTGCCCATGCGCGTGCTCTTCCCGCCAGCCAGGATGAAGGCGGTTACGTCGCGCGCGGCGCGGTTTTCCATGCCGCGATCATACACTTTCCCCGCTTAGCAACCGACCTCGAGTAACCCCAGCTTCCTGCCTACAGAAAGCTTTCCACAGCGTAAGTATCTGCATCAACTCGGTTTGTCTTCCGGTTCATCCGGTGACCGACACGAAAGTAACCTACCCAAGAACTGGACTCCGGGAGATGATGAGCTTCGGGCGTTCCCCTTAGGTCCGAAAGTAACCATCATGCCGCAAAAAATCATGGATGTTCTTATGCTCGGGCGCTGCTCCCACGAGTTCTCCTGGCCTCGGCGCGGCACGGATGGAGACTACTACCAGGTTTGTCTGTTGTGCGCGGCCGAGTACAAGTATGACTGGACGACCATGCGCCGCATCGAGCGCGTGGAGCACGCCAAGCCTGAGACCGTCGGCCGGCGCAGCCATACGCGGGAAAAGCGGCCGTCCTGGACGCCGCGCGCTCGCCGCCTGAAGCTGGACGTGGCGCTCCGCTACCGCGTCAATAACACCAGCACGTGGCACGAGGGCACAATCGACAACCTCAGCCAGAGCGGGCTGCTGTTTAGGGGACCGCAGCAGTTGCCGGTGAACGCGTTGATCGAGATGGTGTTTGAGATGCCGGAAGAGATCTCCGGCCAGAAAAACCGCAATGTGCTGTGCCAGGGTCGCGTGATGCGCTCCAGGAACAAGCAAGGCAAAGAAACCCAGGACAACGACGCGGAAGCCGGCACCGGCCTGCTGGCCGCCTCGATCGTCGACTACAAGTTCATCCACTAGAACATCGGGCGTGCGAAGCACCCTTAGGAATTCGGTACGTCCTTCCGCCAAAACACCCGTGCGAAGTCGCCGTCGTGATTCGCTTCGTCGTACACTCTGGAAGCACGGCGAACCCATCCCATGCCTCCGATTACAGCTCTATTGCACACGAACAACGATGCCTTACGGCTGGGGCGGGCGCTCGAAATGCTTCTTCCCTGCGCCGAGATTCTGATTGTTGACCATCACTCTGTCGACGCCACGCGGCGGGTGGCGCGCGAATACGGAGCCCGCATTGTGACTGCAGACGGTCATGCCACTACGAATCACTATCTCCACTTAGCTCGCCACAACTGGATTCTCTGCCTGGAGCCGGCGGAATCCATCAGCGAAGGACTACAGGCAAGCCTGTTCGAGTGGAGTGCTTTGGCCAGCCACGGTGTCGCGGGTGGCGTTGCCGGCGGCTCTGCTTTCTCCGTGTTCTTGCGGGAGCAGTCCGGCGACATCTGGCTGAAACTTCCCACCCCAGAAACCCGTCTCATCCCCCGCACCTGGAACCTGTGGCAGGGACGGCTCCCCGCTCATGAACCTTCCGCTGTCGCGCTCCAGGGGGAGCTCTTACGTTTTCCCTTTCCCTGAGAAGAAGGGCTCGATGAACCTGTTGGGGCCTTGCCCATTCCGCCAGCTTCCTACCCATTGTCCGGTTGGACAGTGACTTCAGTACCTTAGTCCTCCCTGGCCCCGCCGCCTTATAATTCACTCAAGAATCAACAATACCTGCGTTCTCAGGAAGATGTGCGCGGCAGTGCGACCGCGCCTTTCCGGCGAACGCCACGAGATCTAGTGGATCTGTTTCTTGCATCTTCGATTTTTCTCTTCGGGCTGGCCTTTGGCAGCTTTCTGAACGTGTGTATCTATCGTCTGCCCTTGGGTTTGTCGGTGGTGACGCCGCGCTCAGCTTGCCCCCGTTGCCGTCGCCAGATAGCTTTCTATGACAATCTGCCCGTCCTCAGCTGGCTGTTTCTTCGTGGCCGCTGCCGCCATTGCAAAGCCAGAATTTCGCCGCGCTACCTGTTCATCGAGCTGCTGACGGGAGTTCTCTTTCTCGGCTGTTACGCTTATTCGGGGCTGACGGTCGCTACTCTAAAATACTGCGTCTTCGGATTTCTTTTGCTCGGCCTCATCTTCACCGACGCCGAAACCAAGCTGCTGCCGGACAAGCTGACGCTGCCTGGCCTTGTCCTTGGCCTGCTGTTCAGCTTGCTGGTTCCGGTGCATGACATGGCTTCGCAGTTTCTGCCGGGGATGCTGAACCTACCCGTCAGCGCAGATCTTGCGACTCGCCTGTTCTCCCTGCTCGATTCCCTGCTGGGCGCGGCCTTGGGCGCTTCGTTCATTTACGGCGCGGGAGCGATCTATTTGCGCTGGCGCGGAGCTGAAGGCATGGGTTTCGGAGACGTGAAGCTGATGGCGATGGTGGGCGCATTTCTCGGAATGAAACTCACCATTTTCACGATCTTCGCCGGTTCGCTGGCGGGGTCGATGTTTGGACTGACCACTGTGCTCGTGGTGTGGATCAAGCGCACCCACCGCTTCACCCGCCGGCTCGCGAATCTGCAGGCGGCGCGTCGCCGCGGCTGGCAGTCCGCGCAAATGGTCTACCGCCATTATCAAATGCCCTTCGGCGTTTTCCTGGGCAGCATGGCATTGCTCGCCCTGTTCGTCGGTAATCAGTTCTTGAGTTGGTATGGGAGGTTCTGGTGGTAAGGCTGCTGGCCAATCCGCTGGTTTTGCCCGCTGGCCTGGTGCTGGCCCTTGCCGGCGGAGCCTTCGTATTCGCTGTCTGGGTGATTCGCGGCTTACGCCGAAGCATTGCCGAGGAAGCTAATCTGGATTCCACGGCCACCCCCACGCTGGAGACACTTCCACTCCATCTCTATAACACCGTCATTCAGCAACTGAAGCAGCAGAAGCACGAGTTGCAAGTGCAGACGCAGGCCGAACAACGCCGCGCCCGTACCACAGAAAATTTCAGTCAGGCAGTACTATCGAATCTCTCCTCCGGGGTGCTGGTGTTCGGGGTCAACGGACTAGCGAAACAAGCTAATCCCGCCGCCAAAGAGATTCTCGGTTTTCATTCTCCGTCCGGCATGAGCGCGGAAGACATCTTTCGCGGCGCGGCAGTCTGCTCGACGGACTCTTCCGCCCTTCATTTCAGCGGACGGCTCACCGAAGAGGTCGATGCAGTGTTGCGGGAGGGGAGCAAGTGCCGGCAGTTCGAAGCTGACTACACCACCCCGGCGGGCCGGAAGCTGCGCATCGCGGTCACGGTTTCGCCGGTGCCCGGCGTCGATGGCAACTTGCTCGGAGCGGCTTGCCTGATCAGCGACCGCAGCGAATTTGAACGGATCCGCCACCAGCAGGAGTTGCATTTCGAGATTTCCGCCGAGATGGCCCTGGAGCTGCGCACCTCTCTGACCACGATCGCCGGATACGCCCAGCAGTTGGCGCGAAATCGCGATCCTGAGCTGGCTTCGCAATTGGCTGGCGACATTGCCAGCGAAGCGTCTCGTCTCGACCGCCACATCGGTGGGTTTCTGTCGGACAAACGCTCCGCTGCAGCCGCGGCAACCCGTGCCAGCGTGGCAGGACACGACATTTAAAGATCGTAAGCAGACCGCTAGTAAAGATCGTTCGCGAGTGAAGATCAAGGGCAACAAAAGTATAAGCAAAGGGTGAACCTATGAAGCGCATCACACTGATCGGTTTCGTATTCTCGTTGTCCACGGCTCTGCTGGCTTCTACGGCAGCAGCACAGACCGCCTCGCCGGCACAGGATCAATCATCGCTCGGGGATTATGCCCGAAAGATCCGCAAGGACCCGGGGACAGCCAAGGCCAGACCCAAAGTCTTTGACAACGACAACCTTCCGACCGAGGACAAGCTTTCCGTCATTGGCGAGAAGTCGGCCGAGAATGCCGGCGCTCCCGGTGACGACAAGAACGCTGCCGGGGCCAAGGCGGACGACGACCAGGCCAAGAAACAAGCCGAGTGGAAATCCTGGCAGACCAAGCTAACCGCGCAGAAGGATCAGATTGACCTGGCCAGCCGCGAACTCGACGTGCTGCAGCGCGAATACCAGCTTCGTGCCGCCGCCATGTACGCCGACGCCGGCAATCGTATGCGCAACGAAGCGCAGTGGGATAAGCAGGACGCCGATTACAAGCAAAAGATCGCCGACAAACAGAAGGCGGTTGAGGACGCTAAACAGAAGCTCGGAGAAATGCAGGAGGAAGCCCGCAAGGACGGCGTTCCCTCCGCCATGGTCGACTAGACGCTGCGCGAGGAGATGCGTCTGTGCCGGGCAGCGCGCCGTACCGCCCGCGATTCACCCAATTTGCACTGCGAGAAAGCGCCGGCTCAGAAGCCGGCGCTTTCGTTTCAACATGCCGCCTGCAGGCCGGCCACTTCACTCCATTGGTTTCATGTTCTTTCGGAGCCGGAGCAGTTGTTTCACGTGATGCTGCCCATGCACGAAATGAAATTTTCTCCACTGGGTGGCAGTTAACGGCCCCAGAATTGGGTGATCGACCAGACGAGTGCCGCGCCCGAAGCGGGCTTCACACTGTACGATGATCGCATCCATTTCCACAATTTTCGCCCCCACCTCGCTGCGAACTTTCACCCCCGGCAAGCCTCTCGGACGGGTATTCGCGGGTGCCTCTCGGCCCTCGGGCATATGCTGAAATCCCACGACCACCAGGGTCCGCACACGCTGCCTCATGGAGGCCTGCGTCGCCAGCGGCTTGCCTGCTTCCAACACCTTAGCGAATCCTTTGATCGTTCCGGCGTAGGTCAGGTATAGATGTTCCAACACCTCCGCCGCACACCATTTGGCTTCGGGATGCCAGCTCAATTGCTCGCTTGACAGACCTTCAACCGCCGACTCCACAGCTTGCTTCAACTCTTCCAGGCGGGAATCCATTGGGGCACTCTCGTGTTTCTGCGCGCTTCAGGTAGAATGTTGCGCGACAATCAAAACACCCCAGTTATAACAGGAAGGTCGCCATGAAGATGCGGGACTTCGTTCAGCCCGAGACCGCCGCCGTCACCGCAGTGAATGAAGGTGTCGTTGCTCGAACCAAGGACACGACCCGGACGGTTTCGCGCGATGGGCGCGCGTCGGTCACAACGATCTTCGTGGCCGCGCTCCTCATGATTCTCGCTCTGCTTGCGGGCTGCAATTCCAATCCTGCAAACACGCCTCAAGCCAAGCCGGAACCCAAACCTCCCGAACTGCTCACCGGCCGCGCGGCGTTTTATAAGACTTTTATTGCCGCCCGCAATTATGCCGCAGACGTAAAACCCTTCCGTATCGAGTCAACTCCCTCAAACGAGAGCAACGGCCAGGATGGCAAATCAGCTATCTGGCGCGCCAGTTACGCTTCCGCCGCACAACGCGGCGTGAAGCCTTTTTTCTGGTCGGGCAGCAACGCCCCCGACGCTCCCTCGCGCGGCGTTTCGCCGGGTAACGAGGATGTCTACAATCCCGGCAACGCTTCCACGCAGGTTTTTGATCCCGCCTTTTTGAAAGTGGACACCGACCAGGCTTTTACCGAGGCCCAGAAACACGGCGGCGATAAGGTTCTTGAAAAGGATCCCACCACCCCCGTGCTCTATATCTGCGAGTGGAACCATAACACCAACGAACTGGTCTGGCACGTCATCTACGGCACTTCTCGCGAAACCGCCAAACTGACGGTCTCGGTCGACGCCTCGACCGGCCTGTTTATCCGAGTGGAGAAATAGGCTTGGAGTCGGATTCATCGTTTGACATCTATAACTCAGTCTGGATTGTTGATCGGTCCGTGCCCACGGAGCCCCACAGACAGTCTAAGCCTGTTGCGGTATAAAATTAACTAACCACGTTAGTTAGACATAGTCAAAGCAATTGGGCCATGCAGTAATCCTTACGTACGGAGGCGGGCCGTTGCCCAGACAAGCAGATCCTCAACTCGAACAGCGCATCCTGGACGCTGCCTGCCGGCTTTGGTCCCGGGGAGGTGAAAAGGCCCTCACTATGCGCGGCGTGGCCAAGGCCGCCGGCACCACTACCCCTACCCTGTACGAGCGTTACCACGACCGAGACGATATTCTTCGCGCTGTGCGTATGCAAACCCGCTCCGACCTCTTCGCCGCGCTCAGCCGCACTCGATCGCTTCCACAAGCTTGTCAGCGCTATCTGGAGTTCACCCTCGAGCATCGCCACGCCTACGAGGTGCTCTTCGACGGATTTGCGCAGGCTCCGTCCCTCCACGAACCGTGGCCTTCCTTCAATCTTATGCGCCTGCGCCTGGCGCATCGACTGGGGGGGGATTCCCGCAAACACACTCGCCTCATGCTTTCGGTGTGGTCCTTGATGCATGGTACCGCGATGCTTCTGATCCGGGGAGGTGTTACCGGACCACTGCGCACACAAATGATTCACTCCTGTCTGGATGCGGTCGAAGCCATCGTTGAGCAGGCCGACCGCACGAAGGGCAAGGCATACTCAGGTCCGAAGTGGCCTGCCAGCTTGATCCTCGGAGAAGCCGCTCACAGTAAAGTAAACAACGGCGAGATGGACGCCAGTGCGAAATCGGCCACCGCGAGACGGATCAACTCGAAACAAAAACCAGCAGTCCGCGCCGTCCGCCCCGGCGGGTGATCCGCCCGCGGCTACTGCGCAGTCTGTGATTTAAGCCGGTTGATCGCCTTCTGTGCTTCTAAGGCCTGCGGGCCGTGCGGGAGAATCTTTAAGTAGCTCTCGTACTCAGCGCGGGCATCGTCCCATATTTTCAGCTTTTCCAGACACTCGGCCAGCCGGATCGTGGCTACGGCATCGTTGTCTTTGTAGCGCAGCGCCTCCCGGTAGCGCTCTTCGGCCGCACGGTAGTTCTGGCGTTTGAAATAGAAGTCGCCCACTTCGATGTTTTTCGCGGCCTTGTGCGGATCCCAGGTATGAAACTCCGTTATTCCGCCGCTGCCTGAGGTGGCAGCCTCTGCATCAGCCAGGGCTGCCGAACTCTTCGGATGTGCCTTGGCATCGTCTGCCGGAGGGCTCAAGTCCACTTGCGAGTCTTTGCTTGAGCTCTCGCCAACACCCGGACCCAAATCGTCAACCTGCACGCGATCTGAGCGCGGCGGCGCCATGCTCGGAACTCTCTTTTTCGCAGGGTCGTTCGCCGGAGCAGATGGCGCGGGGGTATCCTCCGGAAAGGAAAGGTCGCGGCTCAAACCAGAAGCGTCCCGACTCGCGGGAGGAGCGGGTGGCGGCGCCGAGGGCGGTGCGGGATTCTGCTGCGCCCATGCCGCGCCGCTTAATCCCAGCAGCAAACACAAATACAAATACGGCCGACCTTGCATATCCCCTATTTTACCGTTGGAACCATGCTCTTTGGAAAGATGTTCCTTCTAACCGCAAAAGCCAGGAAAAAGCAGGCCGCTCAGGGGGAGGCTTTGAGCGGCCTGGTTGGCGAAGTTCTCCGGGGGAGGAGAAATTGCTAACTGTCGATTACAGCGACGAGGGATTATTCTGCCCGGTCGTCGTTGGCGTCGTCGTGGGCTGCGTGGTGTCGCCCACCGTGTTGGTCATCAAGCGCACATCCACGCGGCGGTTGTCAGCGCGGCCTTCTCTGGTCTTGTTCGTCTCCAGTGGCTTGTCCTTGCCCAGCCCGATGACGTAAATCTTGTGAGCCGGCACGTTGTATTTCGAAGCCAGATATTGAATCACAGAGTTGGCGCGCCGTTGGCTCAGGTCGTAGTTATAGTCAGCCGAACCCACAGAATCCGTGCTGCCTTCGAGCGCGATGATGTAGCCCTTGGTGCTGGCAATCGTCTCTGCCAACTGGTCAAGCGCTTCCTTGGCTTTGGGCGTCAGATTGTCTTTGTTGAAGCCAAACTTTACTGACGTCTCCGCCACCGGGTGATAATTGTCCAGGTTGGCAACGGTGTTGGTCAGTACGCCCACGCGGCCGTTGGCTGCGTCAGCCGTCTGCTGCGCCGATGCTGCGGACTGGCCGGCGGCTTGCGCTTTCTGCTCCACATCTGCTGTCTTGGCATTCACGGCCGCGATGCCGGCCTGCGCTCGGGCATCAACGTCCTTGATGTCCTTACTGTTCTTCGCCGTCATGTCATCCAGTTCATTGGTCTTGTTGATCAGCGGCGTGGTCTGTTGCTTCACATAGTTCTTGGTGGTGCAGCCTACCGTCGCCACCATGCTGACTGCGAGGAGAATCGTTAACGAAGTGCGGGTCATATTGGAAAAGCTCCTTAGATTTCTTGTCTCAGCGCCATCGGGTTCTCCCGCGCGCGGAATTCTGCTCTCTTGCGGGCCCTGGGGGATCTTCAATGCTTACAAGTCACGCCCCCTACTTTTGCACGGGACGTGCCAGTTCCCCACATGGGGAACCCTAGCTATAAGTATATACGTTTCAATCATTTGCAGGAAAAGAAGTTAAAATGCCAAAAAATGGCATTGCCCTTTAGTAACGCAAACCGCACATGAGTGGTGGAAATTTTATACAGTGGGCTGCTGGAGCAGGGCCTAGCCTCAATTACCCCCGGGGTGGGCAGATCAAGGGGATTGTCTCCCTCTTGTTTCTTCGATAGACCCGGAAATCGGCTTCATCGACAGTAATGACAGCGTGCCTGGGATAGAGTTCACTCATGCGGATGAGACACAAATCGGCCAAGTCTGGCTTGCGATCGGCATAGCGCCGCGCTAACTCTCGGAGTTGGGCAATGTTCTCGGAAAAATCGAACGCCGTTTGCAACAGACCGTCTTCCACCAAGGACAACACGTAGGCGCTCGACCCCAAGTGAAACGCCGCCTCAGCGAGCACAGCCTCGCAAGTAAGCAAAGGCTCAGTGATTCGCTTGCCTAAGTCGAGCGCCCAGAGGTGATGCTGATCATTGCTTCTGGCAAAGGCCACGATGAAACCCGTGTCCGCAATACCCTTCATGAGCGGGAGAATCCCTTGCGGGAAGAAAGATCGGCAGGTCCTCCGCTGAACGCACCCACATGCCGCATGAATCTCTGCTTTCCTCCCTTGGACCTAGCGTGCTCGATCTGCTCGCGAACTAGTCGTCCCATCGGCACCCCAGTCCGCCGTGAGGTTTCCTTCAGCCAAGCGAGAAGCTCGTCTGTAAGACGAATTGTTAGTGTCTGACTCATATGACATAATTGTAACACATTTCGCTGTTTCGAGCGATCAACATCGTCCGCTGCCTCTACAAACCGTCTTCCACTCACCGACCTGCAGCGGTGCCAGGGCTACTTCATCAAATAGAATTAGGTCGACCACAGCTGCAATGGACCTTCTCGCCAAAATCCGCACCATTCCCACCGAGCCCGGCGTGTATCTCTACAAGAATGCCGAAGGCGAAGTCATCTACGTAGGCAAAGCGAAAAATCTGCGCAGCCGCGTGGCCAGCTACTTCCACGAAGGCCGCTGGGAAGACTCGAAGACCGGCACTCTGGTGCGCGAAGCCGCCGACGTCGACTACATCGTCGTCGCCAACAACAAAGAGGCGCTGGCACTCGAGAATAATCTCATCAAGCAGCGCAAGCCGCGCTTCAACATCCTGCTGCGCGACGATAAGACTTACCCCTACGTGAAGCTCACCCTCGGGGAGCGCTGGCCGCGGGTCTACGTTACGCGCCGTCTGCGCAAGGATGGTAGCGCCTATTACGGTCCCTACTTCCCTGCCAACCTCGCTTACCGCATTGTCGATCTGATTCACCGTAATTTCCTGATCCCCTCATGCAAGGTCGACCTCACGCGCTTTCATCCGCGCCCCTGCCTGCAGTACTACATCAAGCGCTGCCTGGGACCGTGCGTGAAGGACCTGACCACGCCCGACGCTTATCAGGAGGCGGTCCGCGACGTGAAGCTGTTCCTGGAAGGCCGTCCCACAGACTTGAGCCGCTCGCTGCACGAGCGCATGGGGCAGGCTGCCGCCGCCGAGGAGTACGAGCGTGCGGCCCGATACCGTGACCTGATTTCGACCGTCGAGCAGTTGCAGGAGCGCCAGCGCATAGCCGCCGCCGAGGGCGATGACGCCGACGTCTTCGGTTATCACTATGAAAACGGCATGCTGGCGGTGAACCTGTTTCACATGCGCGGCGGCCGCGTAGTCGACCGCCGCGAGTTCTTCTGGGAAGATCTGCCGGAGTTCGCGTCTCCGGAGGCGCAAAAGGAAACTCGTAGAGACGTAGCTCGCTACGTCTCGGCTAGTGGCACCGCCGATGCGGGGACCACAAACCCAGATGCCGCCGGCAGAGACGTTGCAGGCAACGTCTCTACGGATGCTTCGTTTTCTCCCGGCGAGTTCTTCTCCGCTCTGCTCAAGCAGCTCTACATCGGCCAGCCCTATGTGCCGCGCAATCTCTATGTCCCGGTCGATTTCGAAGATCGCGAGGCCCTGGAAGACCTACTCTCCGACCAAGTCGCGGGTGAGAACGCCCGCGCGGCGCGTGTGCACATCCTCGTTCCGCAGCGCGGCGACAAGCGCTCGCTCCTCGATCTGGCCGGCACCAACGCCAAACAATCCTACGATCAACGCTTTCGCGTGCTCAAGCCCAACGCCAAGGCTATCCAGGAAGAACTCCAGGACGTTCTCAGTCTGCCCGACGTGCCCAAGCGCATCGAATGTTTCGACATCTCCCACATTCAAGGCGCGGAGACCGTAGCTTCGATGGTGGTATGGGAAGACGGAAAGATGAAGAAATCGGATTACCGCAAGTTCATCATCCGCACGGTCGAGGGTGTCGACGATTTCGCCTCTATGCGTGAGGTGGTCACGCGCCGCTACAAACGCCTGCAGCAGGAAGAAAAGCCCATGCCCAGCCTGGTGCTGATCGACGGCGGCCTCGGCCAGTTACACGCGGCAGCCGAGGCGCTGGAGTCGCTTGAGATCATCAATCAACCGCTCGCCGCCATTGCCAAGCGCGAGGAGATTCTCTATGTCTACGGGCAGGAGAAAGATCCAATCGCGCTCGATCATCACTCGCCAGTACTGCACTTGATCCAACTCATTCGCGACGAAGCCCACCGCTTCGCCGTGACCTTCCATCGCAAACGCCGCCAGATGCGCGACCGCTCCACTGAACTACTAGAGATCCCCGGTGTAGGCGAGAGTACGACCCGGCGCCTTCTCGAACATTTCGGCAGTGTGCAGGCAGTGAAGCAGGCGGATGCGTCGGCGCTGTCGGCGGTTGTGACCCGGGTGCAGGCGGAAGCGATCAGCCACCACTTTCGGAAATAATCGGACTTGGGATGCAAAGAAAACGGTCATCAACGACGGCACCATGAGGCGAATATCTTTACTGCGGATTGGGCGCTGTAGAGGTCGCAGGTTCGGAGCTCTTCTTGGCCTTGGCCTTTTTGACCGCCAGCGTCTTGTCGACCCACTCATCGGCGGTTTTGAGATCTTCGCTGCGGGCCACAAGATCATCACATTCCACGTCGGCTCTCTCACGGTACATCAGATTCAAATAAGCCATGGCGTCGTCGTAATCGGGACGCAGCTCAATAGCTCTGTTTAGAGAGCCGATACCCTCCTCAATGACGCGCGCATTCTTGGTTTTCAGTTCGTCGCAGATTTTCTTCTGATCTTTGTTCTTCGGATTCAGATTCTCTTCCGGTCTCAGGTCCAGCTTGGCGCGTACTTCCATGCGTGGCTGGTAGCACTCGGGCCAGTCGATGACGCCGATGGAGTAGTAAGGTTCGGGATCCTTGGGATCGAGGTCCACGGCCATCTGGTAGTATTTCCTGGAATCCTCGAACTTCTTCATGTTCAGGTAAAGGTAGGCAATCCCCTTCATGCTGTTGATTCTTGAGGAGCGCACGGCGTCAGAATCGATCACGTGCTGATACTGCTCGATGGCTCGTTCCGCGAGACCCATATTTTCTGCAGCGTCTACTCCTGGAATATATTGCTGGGCATAGGTTGTAGCTAGATAGAGGTGGGCAACCGCATTCTCCGGAGCCAACGCCACAGCCTTTTCAAAATGCTGCGTGGCTTCTTCGTACTTGGCCTGCCTGAAGGCCTGGACACCCAGATTGAGTTCGTCGCCTGCCGGCGACTGCGAGTAGAGGCCTGTAGCGACTGAAACAATCACGAAGACAACGACCACAGAAGCTTCTAAAGTGCGGTTCATCCGATACGCCTCCTTGCACGCACTGGTGAGAGAGTGCGTGCCTCGCCTAGAATTATTAGACACCCTTTGCAACAGGAATGCTCCTGCAATCACCTCTTGTCCACCTACTAGCGTTTTTCTTGCTACATTGGTCTGCGAGGCAGCTGATTGATTCTGCTGCAGAACTCTAAGTGGACGGAATCTATGCCATCGAAAGACGAATGCGGCATGCTCCTCGTAACCGGGGCCAGCCGTGGGATCGGCGCCGCCATAGCTAAGTTGGCAAGTGCGCGCGGATTCTCAGTAGTAGTGAATTACGCGAGCGGCGAGACCGAAGCGCAGGCGATTTCTGACCGAATTGTTTTGGCGGGCGGCCGCGCCCGCGCGGTTCAAGCAGATGTTGCCCATGAAGAAGATGTCATCCGCCTTTTTGAGACCGCCGAGCGCGAACTGGGGCCGATCAAAGCCCTGGTCAATAACGCCGCCATCACCGGCGGGTTTTCCCGCGTGGAGTCCGTCACCGCGCGAACCCTTGCGCAAGTCATGGCAGTGAATGTTACGGGACCATTTCTGTGCGCGCGCGAGGCGGTGCGCCGCATGTCAACCCGCCACGGCGGAACCGGCGGCGCTATCGTGAATATTTCCTCCCGCGCAGCCCAGATAGGCTCCGCCGGAGAATGGGTGCACTACGCCGCATCCAAGGGCGCGATTGATAGCTTCACGATCGGGCTGGCGCGTGAAGTTGCCACCGAAGGAATCCGTGTGAACGCCGTCGCTCCCGGGCTGATTGAAACCGGACTGCATGCCGCCAACGGCGCGCCCGACCGGCTGAATCGGCTAACGCCCAGCATTCCCATGCAAAGGCCCGGCACCGCACTCGAGGTAGCCGAAGCAGTGCTTTGGCTGCTCTCTCCCGCCGCTTCTTATACGACCGGCGCTATTTTGGAGGTCGGCGGCGGGCGCTAATACTTTTCCGGGGACTGACTTCCCGGCTTCTCTGCTTCAGAGTATCCCGCAGGTAAGTTTTGATCTTCTCCGGCAAACGCGAGGTGTGCAGAATGTCGCGCAGCAGCGAAGGAGGGAGGTTGCGGGCAAACTCCAGGGCGCGGGCGAGTGGAGTGTGTGCGCTGCGCAGCAACGCCAGGCGAATCTCGCGCCGCAGGGACCACTTAGGGTGATGGCACACGGCCTCGACAAAAGCTGAGCCGGCGTTTTGGCGTAAGAGCGCTTTTATGACCGCAGCTTCAGTCAGCCGGGCATTTTCCAGGGCCGTGTGTGCGACCCGTGGTTCCTTGTCGAGCAACAACGCCGCGGCAACTGTTTCCGAGGCCCGGCGAGCCAGCATCATGCGTTCCCCCAGCGTCACCGAGGGGAGCCGGGTCACCAGCTGTTCTGCCGCGAAATGTTTCAAATCCGCCGCGACCGAAGGCCTCAACCCAAACTGCATGAGATCAGCCGTATAGAAGTGCCGAAGCAGGCGGAGCGCCAAGTGTCGCGGTGTGCGCGGATGAGCCGCAAGGGCCACACATACCTTTCGCGACTTCAGCGCGGCGGGGTCCAGGCCGAGTTGTTCGAGAGTTTCGGGCGGCAGGTCGCGACGTTCGAGCAGCGCGAGAGCAAGGTCCTCGTTCAGCGGAGGGGTAGGATCAGCGCCCGGAGAAGGAACGGCGGCCGCGCCAGACGCAGCAGTCTCAGACCGCCCAGCCCCGGGCAGCAGTAGGTGCTCCTGTTGAATTTCTTCCGAATCCATAACGGATTGCGGCGTTCAACCAGCCCTGCGTGCCATCTCCAGTGCGCCGTGGACCGGATCGACCACCTCAAGATTCAAAACGACATCTGGATTCGCCGCGCGAACTTCATTGTAGAAAAGTTCGCGAATCATCGCCGCGTGACGAAAGACTCCGCCAGCCATGGCCATCGGGACAGCCGAAAG
>Ga0209415_10006797_pt1 | contig 20199 bp, 18 predicted proteins | sample PeaSoiSIISIP2007_FD_187696 | JGI IMG/M metagenome (GOLD analysis project Ga0209415, IMG submission 187696) | Peat soil microbial communities from Weissenstadt, Germany - SII-SIP-2007 (SPAdes) (version 2) | ecosystem: Environmental > Terrestrial > Soil > Wetlands > Peat | place: Germany...
CCACCGGCGCCGGCCGAGCCGGGCACGCTGACGCTGGCGGTTGCGCCTTGGGGAGAGGTGTTCCTGGACGGCGGCAGCGTTGGCGTCTCGCCGCCCCTGAGCCGAATCGATCTGACCCCGGGTACGCATTCGGTCGAACTGCGCAACGGCAGCTTCCCCGCGTACACCGTTCAAGTCCAGATCGAGACCGGCAAGACGCTGCTGCTGCAGCACCGGTTTTGACCGTCTCGGTGCACGCGATCCGTACTTCGCGCAAAATGGCGCCTGCGCGGCGCTGCCGCACCAGAACATGACAGAAACGCTCACTCCCAAGACCCGCGTAATCGGCCGCTACTCGATCTTGCGCGAGCTGCGCCGCGAACACCACAGCGTTTCCTACGCCGCGGTCGACCCGGTCATGAACCGCCAGCTTGTGATCAAGGCAGTCGAGCTGCTGCCCGCGGGCCCGCGGCTGTCGTCCGAGGAGCGGCGGCGGGTGGAGCAGGCCTTCGTGCGCCAGGCGCAGGCGGCCGGCCGGCTGCAGCACCCGCACATCGTGACGGTCTTCGACGCCGGCTTGAGCCACGCCTTTGGATTTCTGGTCATCGAACGCGTCAACGGGCGTCCCCTGCATGAGCTGATTGCCGGGGGGCTGCGTCCGGCCTTTGTGCAATGTGCGAGCATTGCCGCCCGCATCGCCGATGCGATCGAATGCGCCCACAGCAACGGCGTCGCGCATGGACACCTTGGCCCACAGCACGTGTACCTGCTGGCCGACGGCTCACCCAAGGTATCGGGCTTTGGCGGCTGGATCGACGATGGGGCGAGCGGTGACGAGGCGCTCGCAGGCACGGCACGCCTGCTGCCTTTCTTCCAAAACGAGATCACCGAGGAAACGCGCCAACGCGACCTGCGCGCGATCGGCGAATTGCTGTACATGATGCTGGCGGGGCGTGCGCCGCCGGATGCGCGCGGCTCCAACGGAGCGGGGTCGTCTCGCAACGGTGCTTCGCCGACCCTCGCGGCGCGAGCGGACACGCCGTCCACGCTCGCGCGGATCGTCGACCAGACCCTGGCCGTCGGACCGGGCACCGGGCCCAAGACCGCGGGCGCGATGCGCGACGCCCTGACCTCCTTCATATGGAACGAGCGCACCGAGAACGTGGCGCCCAATTCCCTGGGAATTCCGCTGGCGGCTCCGCCGCAGCGAACCGCCGTGCACGTTGCCACGATTGGCCCGTCCGAAAGTGCCGTGTCGCCGCGCGAGCCGGCGACAGGCGCCGCAGCCTCGGCGCCAGCGCCGGCGACCGTGGCAGTCGCGGCCACGGCCGGGGTTCCACCAGCGGCCACGCTGACCGACACCGTGGGCGCCAGGTTGCACGCACTGCTCGAGCGCATCCGTCCCTGGGCAACCCGCAACCGGTTGCCACTGTTTACGGCCGGCGCCTTGCTTTCCTTGGGCATATTTCTTGGGGTTCTGCTGGGCAACATGCGCCACCCCGAATCGGCAGGGTCGGTGGCCAGCGCGGCGCCGGCACAGGCGCCGCCGGTCGCGATACCGGCGTCCGAGGCCGGCGCGACGGCCCTGGCTACGGTATCGTTGGACATCGTTCCCTGGGGCGAGGTGTTCGTCGACGGCAAGGCCGCCGGGGTAGCGCCGCCGCTGGCCCGGATCGAGTTGCCGGTCGGGCACCACCACATCGAGGTTCGCCACGCACGCGCCCCGGCGTGGCAGACGGAGATCGAAGTCCAGGGGTCAATCGCCACCAAGGTCGAGCATCGATTCGAGTGATGCATTGCATGCGCGCTAACGCTTCTTCCCGGTCCCTGCGCACCATGGTCGTGCAAGTCGCGATCGCGGCGGCCGCACTGGTCGGCTGTGCGGCCCCCGAGCCCGCTTCGGTAAGCGTGGCGCAGCTGGTGCAGCGGCCGGCCGAACACGCGCTCGTCGCGGGCCTGCGTGATTACGAGAACGGGGCATTCGAGCCGGCGGAACACGCCTTCCGCGACGCGCTATCGCTCGGCTTGCGCGATCCGCGCGATAGCGCGGTGGCCTACAAGTATCTGGCCTTCATCGCTTGCGCCTTCAACCGGCTGGCCGAATGCGAGAGCGACTTCCGGGCGGCATTTGCCGCGGACCCGAACTTCCGCCTCACCGAGGCCGAAATCGGTCATCCGATCTGGGGGCCCGTGTACCGCAGGGTCGCCGCATCCCAGCGCCCTGCCCTAAAGCCCGATTAGGCGGTACGCCGGCGGCGGGCATCCGGAGACGTTTCCGGCCGCCAGCAGGGTGGATGCTAGTATTGCCGCCCGCCGAAAACTCTCGTTTCCCGGTCGATCCGGGCAAGGACACAAGCGATGGCCGGGCATTCGAAGTGGGCCAACATTCAGCACCGCAAGGGCCGCCAGGACGCAAAGCGCGGGCAGATATGGACAAAGGTAATTCGCGAGATCACGGTTGCCGCGCGCGCCGGAAGCGATCCGTCGTCGAATTCGCGGCTGCGCCTGGCGCTGGAAAAGGCCTCCGCGGCCAATGTACCCAAGGACACCGTCAACAAGGCCATACAGCGCGGCAGCGGCAAGCTAGAGGGTGCCCATTACGAGGAGATCCGCTACGAGGGATACGGTACCGGCGGAGCGGCCGCTATCGTCGACACGATGACGGACAACCGCACGCGCACCGTCGCGGAGGTGCGCCATGCCTTCAGCAAGCACGGCGGCAACCTCGGAACCGACGGCTCGGTCGCCTTCCAGTTTCGCCACTGCGGCCATTTCCTCTTCGCGCCCGGCACCAATGAGGAGAAGGTGATGGAGGCCGCGCTCGATGCCGGCGCCGAGGACGTGATCGGCGATGAGGACGGATCGATCGAGGTCATCTGTGCGCCGGCGGACTTCGACAGCGTGCGCCAGGGCCTCGAGCGCGCCGGACTGAAGCCGGCGATTGCGGACGTCACCATGAAGGCGCTCAACGAGGTCCATCTGCGCGGTGCCGAAGCCGAGCAGATGCGTCACCTGCTCGACGCGCTGGAGGATCTCGACGACACGCAGCACGTATTTACCTCGGCCACGCTCGACACATGAACGTCGGCGGCAGCTTGGCAACGAGCGGACGGCGATGAAGGTCCTGGTGATCGGATCCGGCGGCCGCGAGCATGCCCTGGCATGGAAGCTCATCCAGTCCCCGCGTGTGCAGCGGGTCTACCTGGCCCCGGGCAACGGCGGCACCGGCGCTCATCGAGGTTTCCAGAACGTCGCGCTAAGTACCCACGAGGAGCTGATCGATTTCGCGCGCAGCGAACGGATCGGCATGACAGTGGTCGGGCCGGAGGCCCCACTTGCCGCCGGCATCGTCGATGCGTTCCGCGCGGCGGACCTGCGCATCTTCGGACCCAGCCGGGCGGCAGCCCAGCTCGAGTGGTCCAAGGACTACGCCAAGGCCTTCATGCTCCGGCACTCGATCCCGACTGCCGCCTACCGCAGTTTCACCGACGCCGAACAGGCCCATGCCTACCTACGCGAGCGCGGTGCGCCGATCGTCGTCAAGGCCGACGGCCTTGCCGCAGGCAAGGGCGTGGTCGTGGCGCAGACCGCCGAGCAGGCACATGAGGCCGTTGCCTCCATGCTGGGTCGCAGCAATTTCGGATCGGCCGGCGCGCGTGTCGTCATCGAGGATTTCCTCGAGGGCGAGGAAGCGAGCTTCATCGTGGTGTGCGATGGCCGGCATACGCTTGCCCTGGCGACTTCCCAGGACCACAAGCGCCTGTTCGATGGCGATCGCGGTCCCAATACCGGGGGCATGGGGGCCTACTCGCCCGCACCGGTCGTCACGCCGGCAATCCACGCGCGCGTCATGCGCGAAATCATCAACCCGACAATCGCCGGCCTGGCGTCCGAGGGCATCGAGTATTCGGGCTTCCTTTACGCCGGCCTGATGATCGGCCGCGACGGGCAGCCACGCACGCTCGAATTCAACTGCCGGCTGGGGGATCCGGAGACCGAGCCAATCATGATGCGCCTCAAGTCGGACCTTGCCGCGCTGCTCGACGGCGCCATCGACGGCAAGCTCGACCGCGCCGAGGTCCAATGGGATCGGCGTCCGGCTTTGGGCGTCGTCGTGGCCGCCTACGGTTACCCGGAGCAGCCACGCCAGGGGGACGTCATTTCCGGACTCCCCGCCGATGCCGACGATGCGGTCACCTTCCACGCGGGCACGCGCCGGGACGAAGGCCGCCTGCTGACCAGCGGAGGGCGGGTGCTGTGCGTCACCGCGCTGGGGGAAAGCCTGAAGGCGGCACGGCGCCGCGCCTACGAGGCGGTGGCGCAGGTGCGCTTCGATGGCGCCCAGTTCCGCAGCGACATCGGCAACCGCGCGCTGCCGGGTTCCCCGTAGCCCGGCAACGACCTGGTTGACTGCCTGCGCGCGCCAGCGTGGATCGAGAACAGCCAACGACGGAAACAGCAGCCCATGAAAACGACCATCGATGCGGAGCCGGTGCGAAGCTACCTGCGGGAGCTGCAGCAGCGTATCGTCGGCGAACTCGAGGGCCTCGACGGTCAGCGTTTTGCTCAGAGCAACTGGGAAAAGGCGCCCGGCGAATCCCTGCGCGGATCGGGCACGACCTGCATCCTGGAAGACGGGGCGCTCTTCGAGCGGGCGGGGATCGGTTTTTCGCAGGTCAGCGGAGACCGCCTGCCGCCTTCGGCAAGCGCGGCCCATCCCGAAGTCGCCGGCTGTGGCTTCGATGCGCTCGGCGTGTCGCTGGTGCTGCACCCGCAAAATCCGTACGTACCGACGGTACACATGAACGTGCGTTTCTTCCGCGCGCATGCGCCCGAGGAGCGCCCGGGCTCGAGCGGCGCCTGGTGGTTCGGCGGCGGCATGGACCTCACCCCCTATTACGGATTTGAGGAGGACGCACGCCACTTTCACGGATGCTGCCGCGATGCTTTGGCGACCTTCGGTGCCGACTACTACGCCCGCTTCAAGCGCTGGTGCGACGAGTACTTCTTCCTCAAGCACCGTGCCGAGCCCCGCGGCATCGGCGGCATCTTCTTCGACGACTTCAACGAGCTCGGGGCCGAGCGCAGCTTCGCCCTGCTGCGCTCTGTCGGCGACCATTTCCTGCCGGCCTACGTGCCGATCGTCGAGCGACGCCGCACGCTCGCCTACGGGGAGCGAGAGCGCGAGTTCCAGGCGCTGCGCCGCGGCCGGTACGTCGAATTCAACCTCGTCTATGACCGCGGGACGCTCTTCGGCCTGCAGTCGGGCGGCAGGGCCGAGTCAATCCTGATGTCGATGCCACCTTCGGTGCGCTGGCGGTACGAATGGACTCCGCCGCCCGGGACCGAGGAGGCGCGCCTGCTTTCGGACTTCCTGCGCCCGCGTGATTGGATCGCCGGCCAATGAGGGCTGCTGACCCGGGCCCGATCGGTCTGCTGGGCGGCTCCTTCGACCCGGTCCATGCGGGACACCTGCAACTGGCAAGCGCCGCGCAGGCGGCCCTGGGCCTGGGGCAGCTGTGCTTTGTGCCGGCCGGCCGGCCCTGGCAAAAGGGCGCCGTGACACCGGCGGACGATCGCGTACGCATGCTGGCGCTGGCGCTGCACGGCACACCGGGCTGGTGCCTGGACACGCGCGAGATCGAGCGCCCGGGCCCGAGCTATACCGTCGACACCCTGCGCCAGTTGCGCGACGAATTCGGTCCGGAGCGCCCGCTTGTCTGGATCCTGGGTTTCGACCAGCTGCGCCAACTCGCCTCCTGGCACCGGTGGCAGGAGCTCGCCTCGCTGGCGCACCTGGCGTACACGCAGCGCGCCGGAGCGTCGGATCCACTTGAACCCGACATGCGAAGTTATGTCGAGCGGCACCGCGGAATTGCAGCCGATCTGCCGCACCGCGCCTGCGGCACGATCGTTGAATTCGCGATGCGGCCGATCGATTGTTCGTCCACGCAAATCCGCCGGTGGCTGGCGGCCGGGGACCTCGCCGCGGCCGCGCGGTTCCTCCCGGAACGGGTGCTCGAATACGTTCGCACGCACCACACCTACTCGGCGCCTCATGGAAAATAGAAAGCTCCAACGCCTCGTCGTCGACGCCCTCGAAGACGTAAAGGCGCAGGACATTCGGGTGTTCAACACGACCCGGCTGTCGGATCTGTTCGATCGCGTCGTCCTCGCCAGCGGCACCTCCAATCGACACACCCGCGCGCTGGCGGCGAACGTGGCGGAAAAGGTCAAGCACGCGGGCGGCGCGGTCGTCAGTATCGAGGGCGAGGAAAGCGGCGAGTGGGTGCTTGTCGACCTGGGGGACGTGGTCGTGCACATCATGCAGCCGGCCGCGCGGGCCTACTACGCGCTGGAGGAGATCTGGGGCGATCGGCCGGTAAACGTCAAGCTGCGCGCCCCGCCGGCCGCGCGCGGCCTCACCCGGCGCGTCAAGGCACCGGGCGGTTCGTAAGCGGCCGCCATGAAGATCTGCGTCGCCGCAATCGGCCAGCGTCTACCCTCCTGGGCGGACGCGGCGGCAAGGGAATTTGTCGGGCGCATGCCCAGGGATTTCCAAGTCGAACTCGTACAGGTCAAAGCCGAGGCGCGCAAGGGGCAGGCGGTAGCACGCATCCAGGCCGCCGAAGCGGCCCGCCTGCGGTCTGTGCTCCCGAGCGATGCCCTGGTGGTCGCCATGGACGAGGGCGGCACGGACTGGACCAGCGCGCAATTTGCCTCGGCGCTGGCGGCCTGGCGCGACGGCGCCCGCCACCCCGCCTTTGTCCTGGGCGGAGCCGACGGACTGGATCCGCAGTTCAAGCGCCAGGCGGCGCTTTGCCTGCGCCTTTCGAGCATGACCCTGCCCCACGCCCTGGCACGGGTGGTGCTGGTCGAGCAGATATACCGCGCTTGGTCGATCCTGTCCTCGCACCCGTACCATCGCAACTAAGGCGGCCACACCGGTAGAATGGTCCAGGAACGGACCATGGCCGACTTTTACCTTGCCTCCCACAGCGCCCGGCGCCGCGAACTGCTGCGGCAGATCGGCGCGCGCTTTGAGACCTTGCTGCTGCGCATGGCTCCGCCGCGGGGCCCGGACATCAGCGAGCAACTCCAGCACGGGGAGGCGCCGGCGGACTATGCGGTGCGGGTCGCGCGGGAAAAGGCGGAGCAGGGAATACTCGCGTTGAATTCGCGTTCGCTGCTGCTGCGCCCGGTGCTGAGCGCCGACACGATCGTCGTCGTCGATGGCGATATTCTGGGCAAGCCGCAGGACGGCCCGCAGGCGGCCCAATTTCTGGAACGGCTTTCCGGGCGCACGCACCAGGTTCAGACGGCCATCGCCCTGGCGGTTCCCAGCGGGCGCACGAGCACGGTCTGGACCAGCCTGTCCACCTCGCAGGTGACGATGCGCACGATCGACGCCGGGGAAATCGCCCGCTATTGCACGAGCGGCGAGCCGTTCGACAAGGCGGGAGGCTACGCGATTCAGGGGCGGGCGGCGATCTTCATCGAACGCCTGGAAGGAAGCTATTCGGGGGTGGTCGGGCTGCCGCTGGCCGAGACCGCTTCCCTGCTCACCCGCGCGGGAGTGCGGTTACTATAGGCGGTCCTTCGCCCGGCGCATTCCGGCGCGGCGATTGTTCCCGTCTGCCGTCATGTCTGCCGAAGATATCCTCATCAACATTACCCCGCAGGAAACCCGCGTGGCCATCTTGCTGGCCGGCGTGGCGCAGGAACTGCACATCGAACGCACGGCCACCCGCGGCCTGGTCGGCAACGTCTACGTTGGCCGCGTCGCGCGGGTCCTGCCGGGCATGCAATCGGCGTTCGTCGATATCGGCCTGGAGCGCGCGGCCTTCCTACACGTTGCCGACATTTGGGAATCTCGCCAGTATGCGAGCGAAAAGCCTCCCATCGAACACCTGGTCCACGAGGGCGACGCACTGGTCGTTCAGGTGATCAAGGACCCGATCGGCACCAAGGGCGCTCGCCTCTCGACTCAGATCAGCCTGGCGGGGCGCAACCTGGTGTTCTTGCCGCAGGAATCGCACATCGGCGTCTCCCAGCGCATCGAGGACGAGGCCGAACGCGCGCAGCTGCGCGAGCTGCTCACGCGCCTCGTGCCCGCCGAGGAGACCGGTGGCTTCATCGTGCGCACCAGCGCCGAGGACGCCAGCGCCGAGGACCTGAGCAACGACATCGAGTACCTGCGCAAGCGCTGGGCGCAGATCCGCCTTGCCGGCTCGCAATCGGCCCCGCCGGCGCTGCTCTACCAGGAGCTGTCCCTGGCGCAGCGCGTGCTGCGCGACCTGGTAAGCGACCAGACCGAGTCGGTCCAGATCGACTCGCGGGAGAATTTTTCGGCCCTGCAGTCCTTCGCCGCGCAGTTCGTGCCCGGGCTCGAATCCAAGCTGGTTCACTACACCGGAGAGCGACCGTTGTTTGACCTGCACATGATCGACGACGAGATCGAGAAGGCGCTGGCACGCCGCGTGGACCTAAAAAGCGGTGGCTACCTGGTCATCGACCAGACCGAGGCGATGACCACCATCGACGTGAATACCGGGGCCTTCGTCGGGACGCGCAATTTCGATGACACAATATTCAAGACCAACCTCGAGGCCGCCCACGCGATCGCGCGCCAGCTGCGCATGCGCAACCTCGGCGGCATCATCGTTGTTGATTTCATCGACATGGAAAACGCCGAACATCGCGATGCCGTCCTGTCGGAGTTTCGCCGCGCCCTGGCACGCGATCGTACCCGCATGACGGTCAGCGAATTCACGCAACTCGGCCTGGTCGAGATGACACGCAAGCGCACGCGCGAGTCCTTGGCGCACGTACTGTGCGAGCCCTGCCCAGTTTGCAACAGCCGCGGCGAGCTCAAGACCGCGCGCACCGTTTGCTACCAGATCCTGCGCGAGATCCTGCGCGAGGCCCGCCAGTTCGGCGATGCGCGCGAATTCCGCATCCTCGGCTCGCAGAGCGTGATCGACCTGTTCCTGGAGGAGGAGTCGCAATCGTTGGCGATGCTCTCCGACTTCATCGGCAAACCCATCTCGATGCAGGTCGAGACGTTCTACCACCAGGAACAGTATGACGTAGTGCTCATCTAGCCGCGGCGTCCGCGCCCGGCCGGGAGGCCGGCGCGCGCCGGCCGCCGGGTCTCACGCCGCGAACTGGATGCGATACAGGGTCGAGTAGAGCCCGCCGCGGGCCAGCAGGTCCGCATGCTTGCCGATCTCCATGACCCGGCCATTTTCGAGCACGACGATGCGGTCTGCGCGCTCGATGGTGGACAGCCGGTGGGCAACGACGAAGGTCGTGCGTCCGCTCATCAGCCGCTCCAGCGAGAGCTGGATGTAGCGCTCGGACTCGGAGTCCAGCGCCGAGGTTGCTTCGTCGAGCAGCAGGATCGGGGCATTCTTGAGCAGCGCGCGGGCGATCGACAGGCGCTGGCGCTGGCCGCCGGAGAGCTTGACGGCGTTCTCGCCGATCGGTGTCTCGAAGCCCGCGGGGAGCGAATCGATCAGTGGCAGCAGGAAGGCCGCTTCGGCGGCCGCCCGAATCTGCGCCGCGCTGGCCGCGCCCCAGCTGCCGTAGGCGATGTTGGCGCTGATCGTATCGTCGAACAGCACGACGTCCTGTGACACCAAGGCGATCTGCCTGCGTAAGCTGGCGAGCGTGAGGTCGGTGAGCGAAATACCATCGATGAGGATCTTGCCGGAGGTGGGCAGGATGAAGCGCGGGATGAGGTTGATCAGCGTGGTCTTGCCGCCTCCGGAGGGTCCGACCAGCGCGATCGTCTCCCCGGGACGGACTGTCAGATTGACGTCCTCCAGCGCGGCATTGCCAGCGCCCGGGTAGCGAAATCGGACATCGCGAAATTCGATCGAGCCCTGCGCGCGATCGATCTCCCGCTTGCCGGTTTCTTCTTCTGCCGCCGAGTCGATCATGGCAAATACGCTGTCGGCGGCCGCCGACATGCGGGCGATCGGACTGTTGACCGACGCCAGGTGGCGCAAGGGCTGGAGTATCAACAGCGCCGCCGTGAGAAATTCGATGAACTGGTCCGCGCTCAGCAACCCCGCGCGCGCCTGCCACATCGCGATGCCGATGACGGTGGCCAGACCGATCGCCGCGATGAGCTGGGTGGCCGGGGTCGCGGCGGACCAGGCGACCTGCATCTTCATCGCGAACCGGCGCAAACGCATGTTGATTCGCTCGAAACGCTCGGCCTCGTAGCGTGCGCCCTCGTACACCTTGATCACCCGGCTGGCCTCGTGGGCCTCCTGCACGGCTCGCGTCATCTCGCCGAGCATCGCCTGGCTCTCGATGTTGAGGCGCCGCAGGCGCGCGCTGAAGCTGCGCAGCACGATGGCGATGACCGGACCGACGACGATCGTGAGCAGGGTCAGGCGCCAGTTGTCATACAGCAGCAGTCCCAGCAGAGCCAGCGTCGTGAGCGACTCGCGAACCAGCGTCGTGAGCACCTCGGCGGCCAGGTTCAGCGCATTGCTGGCCTCGTTGATGAATTTCGAAATCACGAGGCCTGATGGGGTGTTCTCCAGCGTCGCCTGCGGCCAGTGCAGCAATCGCTCGAACATGGCCTGGCGCAGCTGCACCAGCACCCGCTGGGAAACGCTGCTGACCAGGAAAGAGCTGGCGTAGTTGGCCAGGCCGCGGATGAAAAAGACGCCGACGAAGGCCACCGGCATCCAGTATCCGTAGGCCGGGTCCTTCTCCACGATGCCCCGTGCCAGCAGCAAGCTGGTCAGACGGGCGATCAGCCCCTGGCAGGCCGAGTCGACGAGCATGGTGCAAACCGCCAGCGCCAGGATCGGCCGATGCTGCAGCACCATGACCGCCATGCGCCGCAGGCTCGGATCGGCATACCGGGAGGCGCGCTCAGGTGCGTTCATGCAGGTGGGTTCGGTAAAATGCGGACGGCCGCCGGTTCCGGTGCAGCGGTTGCGCTAGTGTATGCGATCCCCCGATGCACCCTGCCCCGGATGCACGCAACCGTCCTGCCCGTGGCGGCCCAACCGATGCGCTCCCTCATCCTCCGCTTGCCGAACCACCTGGGCGATGCCTGCATGGCACTGCCGGCGGTGGATCGTCTGGCCGGGGAAGGCATCGCGCTCACGCTGGCAGGTCGTCCCTGGGCGCCAGCGCTCTTTGCCGCGTATCCCTGGCCGGTGATCGCGCTGCCCGCCTCGCGGCGAGAGCGGCTTGCGGCGCTGCGCGCCCTGCGTCACCGCGCGCCGGAGCGGCGCGACGCGTTGCTGCTGACCAACTCGTTTTCCACGGCCCTGGAATTTCGGCTCGCCGGACTGCGCCCCGCGGGCTACGCGACCGACGGGCGCCGCCTGCTGCTGCACCCGGCGATTGCCGTGCCCGCCGCCTGGTCGGGGTCGATGCACACGATCGAGTACTACTTTCACCTGGCCGCTGCACTGCTGGCGCCGGCGCCGGCGGGCGCCGTGCCTGCGCCGAGCCTGCGCCTGACCGCGGAGGCGCGAGAGCGCGCCGCGGCAGCCATCGCCCGCGCCGGGGTCAGCGCGCGCTACGTGATCCTGTGCCCCGTGGCGCAGGGCCGCCATCGAGGCCAGGACAAATGTTGGTCCGGTTTCGGTCGTCTGGGCGAGGAGCTGATCGCGCGCGGATGGGAGGTCGTCGTTTGCCCGGGGCCGGGCGAACAGGCAGCGGCGCGCGCCGCGGTTCCGACGGCGCGCCTCATCGAGGCGCTCGATCTGGCCGCGTTCGCTGCCTTGTTGGCCGCCAGCCGCCTGGTCGTCGCCAACGACAGCGGACCGGGCCACCTGGCCGCGGCCGTCGGTGCACGTCTGGTCGGGGTCTTCGGCGTCACCGACCCCGCCAAGACGCGGCCGTGGGGCGCCGGCGTTCGGCTCGTCGGTGGGCCGGGCGGCTGGCCCGGCTATGAGGAGGTCGCGGGGCTTGTGGCCTCGGAGCTGGGCGACGGATAGGCAGCGCCGTCGCCGGCAAGCAGGACACCGAGCACCAAGCCAATGAGGTGCGCCTCGGCAAATGTTTGGAAGTGCGAATTGAACAAGTTGGTGAACAACCAGGCGACAAAGAGTGCCCGCGCGGCGCCGCGATACGGCGCCGGCGCGCTCTGGCGCAGCACCCCGAGGACAAACGCGAGCAATGCCAGCACTCCAGGGATCCCGGCCTCGACCATCACGCGAAGATACTGGTTCTGCGCGTCCTTAACCTCGGCACGCCAGGCGGCGTACTGCTGCTGCTGGATCAACTGCGTGTAGGCCGGGGTAAAGCCGCCCACGCCGTAGCCCAGCAGCGGCCGGCGCGCGATCAGCTCTCCCGTGGTCTTCCAGATCACGATGCGCGAGCCGATGGATGTCTCGGACGTGACCGTCATGGCCGTGCCGATTTCCCCGAGCGCGGTTTGGAAGCGGTCGCGCACCATCGAGGAGGAGGCCAGGATCGCCATGCCCGCCAGCAGCACGCCGGCCGCGGCCCACCAACGCCGCCGCCCCGGCGTCAGCGAAAATGCCCCCAGGGCGCCGGCCACTAGCACCGCGACGTGGGCGCTGCGCCCGGTGGTGACGAAGGCGAGGTTGGCGACGAACAGGACGATCGTCCCCCACAGGGCCAGTCGCAGCCGCGGCGACACGGGGCGTCCCCAGGCGAGCATGGCCGCGAGCACGGTACCGACGACGAAGGCCATGCCCTGCGTCGTATGGTTGCGCAAGATGATGCCGGGTTGATCGATGAACACCGGATTGGGAAGCAGCAAAACGAGAAACGAGGCCACCGCGGCCAGCGCCAGCACGCCCACCAGCGCCAGCGCGAACTGATCTTTGGAGCGCGCCGCGTCAAAGAGGGCCGAGGCGACCAGCAGCAGCAGCAGCGGGCGCCAACTCCACCAGGCGGCAAAGCGCTGGCCCCATGGCACGTCGGCCCAGAGCATCGCCACCGCCATCGTGAGCAGCAAGACCAGCAGACCGACGCCCACCGGGCGCGCGGCCGCCGCGCGCAAACGCTGCCACGCCCCGGGCATGGCGGCAAAAGCGATCAATCCCAGACCGGCGCCGATGTTGGCGAGCGGCGGCGACGTGAAGCAGCCGGCCGCGGCGACGGTGAAGCACACCCGCGCCGCGAGCGCCCAACGCTGCCCGGATGCTGACGCCGCGGTCAACTCGGGGGACAAGGACACGCGGAGCCTAGTTGCGATCGATCGGTACGGTACGCCCACCGACCGCGCGGTGGCGCCAGCGGTCCCAGCGAAAACGCAGCCAGGCATACAGTCGGCCGCGGCCGCGACGCTTCTCGTCGAGTACGCTGGCGAACTTGCCGTTCATGCTGCCTTGTTCGACCACCGGCTCGCGCAGCCAGTAGTGCGGGATTCCCAGTTGCGCGTCGACTTCCCGCAGCAGCCAATCCGGCGGCCGTGTCACCTTGTTCTTCTCCAACCAGGCCATGCGCATCAAGGCCGACTCGTGATCGATCACGATCGCCTCGGCCGCCGGCAAGGGGCCGCCCGCGACCAGCATGGAGGGGGAGTCGACCGCGCCCGCCGCGTAGCGGTTATGCCCGCAACCCAGGTACACGAGGTAGGGAGTGCGCAGCGCGTCGGCCTCGGACATGGCCTGCGCCAGCACTTCGGGGAAGTTGGGCGCCAGCACCACGTCGTCTTCGAACACCAGCACCCGGCGGTAATTGCGTTCGGCACAGATACGCCAGGTGGCAATGTGCTTGAGCACAGCCGACTGGTGCGGCAGGCGCATGTCGCTGGGCGCAAACGTGCGCTCCAGCAGCTCGGGGGTGATCGTGGCCGGATCAAAGTCGAAGATCCATTCGAACTCGATTCCGAAGCGCGCCATTTCCGCCTTCATGTGCGCAATCCGGTCCTGGAAGGACCGCACCGACACGACCAGCACCGCATCGACGACGTCATTGACGCGCGCCCGAGCGCGCGGATCGGCGCCGCTGTTCGCGGTACGCTTGGGCTGGGCGCTGGCTGGCGGGCTCGCCGGCGTGGCGGCCGCCGGGATCCCCGCATCGTGGTTCGGAGTCATGCATTGATTCTATCTGATCGTTCCTTTTGCTCCGGCATACCCAGCGCCGGCCAGACCGGCCGGACCGGCCGGCACAGGCGGCGGCAGGCGGCGGGAGCGACAAGGTGCCGATGAGCGGCCATCCGGGGGCCACGGCGGGTCGGGACGGGGCCTTGATCGAAGTCGTGGAGCCGACGCTGGTCAGCGAGGCGGGCCATTGCGCGGCACTTTTTGCGGGGCTGCGCGCGGCCGCACCGGGACTGACGTTTCGCCTGTGGATCGACCGGCGGGCGCAACTCCCGGACTGGTACGCGCAGTCGACCTGGCTGCGGCCGGTGTTCCATCGTCGCTGGCGCAAGTTCGAGGCCTGGCTACTGTATCGGCGGCTGCTGGCCGGCGGCGGGCCGATTCTCGTGCCGACGGCGAGCTATTTCGATCTGCGCGCGCTCGATCTCGCGGCGCGCTCGCGCATCCCGGCCCGACGCGTCTTTTTGTACTTTCACAAGCTCCGCGCCAGCGCGCGGCGCATGCGCGCCTTGGAGGATCTGGCGCGGCGCCAGCCTGCCTTGGAGCTGTTCGGCACCTCCGAGGAGATCGTGCAGCGACTGCGCACGGCGGGCTTCTCCCAGGTGCAGCGGGTGTTGCCCGTGCTGTCCGGCACGCCGGCGCCCGAGGCCGACGCCCGGTTTCGCCATCTCCTGTCGGCCGGAGCCGCACGCGCCGACAAGGGCTTTTCCAGGATCGTCGACCTGGTCGAGCGGCTGGCGAGCACGGGTTCGAGACTGCCGATCGCCGTCCAGACGTCCGGGGACCATTACGGCCGCTACGACGAGCGCACCCTCGCCGACCTTGCGCGACTGCGCCGGGTGGACTACGCGGGGCTCACGGTCTGGGCCGACACGCTCGATGCCACGCAGTATTCCCAGCTCTTCCCCGGCGCCGTCTGCCTGCAGCCATACGATCCGACCGAGTACGCCGACAAGATGAGCGCCGTCACCTTCGATGCGCTGCGCGCCGGCGCGCCGATCATCACCCTGGCCGGCACCACGATGGCGCACATTGTCGAGCAAACGGGTGCGGGCATCGTGATCGCCACCGCCGGCGCGCCTGAACTGCTGCAGGCCGCCGACGAGGCGGTGGCACGGTATCCGGACTTGCACGCCAAGGCACTGGCGGCCGGCGCGCAGTATCAGCCCCAGGCAAGCTGGGCGCCGCTCGTCGAACGGCTGCATGCGGCCTGCGCGCCCTCGTAGCGCGACGCGCTCAGCCGGAGATGGCCACCCGCTCGGAACGGTAGAGCCGCAGCGTGAACCAGAACATCGCGCCGGCAGCGGCCAGCGTCACGCTTGCCCCGATGCCGATGGCCGCCGCGCTGATCGCCTCGCCGCGCAACAGGCGCAGGATCGTGATCTGCTGGCCGAACAGCGGTACGGCAGACATCCACAAGCGGGGACGCAGCGGTACCGCCATCATCAGCACCGACGGGATTAGGGGCACGAGCTGCGCCAGCCCCAGGTACGTCTGTGCCTCGCGAAAACTCTTGGCGAACGAGGCCACCCAGATTTGGGCGATCGCGATCAGCAGCACGAGCGGCACCATCACCGGCAGCACGACGAGCACGAAGCGCGGCCCGATGAGCAAGCCCAGGCCGGGTTCGTCGGAGGGCAACAGGTGCCCGACGGCGAGAAATGCGAGCAGGCCCAGCACCAGGCTGGCCATGCTGAACACCGCCGTGGCAAGCATTTTTCCCAGCAATACCTGGCCGCGGCCGACCGGGTTGACGAGCAAGGGCTCCAGGGATTGGCGCTCGCGCTCCCCCGCCGTCGAATCGATCGCCAGCCACATGCCGCCGATCAGGGCCGTGAGGATCAGAAAGTACGGCAGCATGCCCAGCAACAGGGCGCCGCGCGCCTGGGGCGTCGCCTGGTCGCGCCCAGCGATCACGACCGGAGCGGCCACCGACGGGGCGATGCCGCGGGCGAGCAGGCGCAGGGAGCCGGTGCGCGTGGAGAAGGTCTCGATCATCGACTGGAGCCGCTCCACTTCGCTGCGCACCTCCTGGCGCGAGGAGTCGTAGATCAGCTCGACCTGCGCCGGGCGCCCCGCGCGCCAGTCATCGGCAAACCTCGGCGGAATCCGCAGCGCCAGGTCCAGGCGTTGTTCGCGCACCGCGGTCTCCGGGTCGGCCACCTCCGGCCTGGGCTCCATTCCCTGCTGCCGCAGGGCCTCGATGAAATTGGGCGCGGTCTTGGCGCCGATGACCACGACCGGGAGCGGCTTTTCGGCCTTTTCCAGTTCCCGGCCAACGATCAGGTGCATGAGCACCAGGAACAGCAGCGGCGTGAGCAAGGGACCAAGCAACAGGGCATTGAGCAGTACGCGCCGGTCCCGAAGACTCTCGACGCATTCCTTGACGAAGACGACAAGCGCCGGGTTCACGTGGCACCGTCCAGCGCCGCGGCCCCGATGATCTTCATGAACGCGTCTTCCAGATTGGACTGCTGCGACTGCTGTCGCAGTTCCTCGGCCGTGCCGTCCGCGACCACCCGGCCGAACGCGATGATCACGATCCGGTCGCACAGCGCGACGACCTCCTGCATGATGTGCGTGGAAATCAGCACGCAGCGCCCCTCGTCGCGCAGCCCGCGCAGGACGTCGCGCAGACCGCGGTTGGCCATGACGTCCAGGCCGTTGGCGGGTTCGTCCAGGACCACGTTGCGCGGATCGTGCACCAGCGCGCGCGCGATGGCGGTCTTGACGCGCTCGCCCTGGGAGAAGCCCTCGGTGCGCCGCTCCGCCAGCGCTTCCATCTGCAGGCTGCGCAGCACCGACGCGCAGCGCGTTGCGGCCTGCTCCCGGCTCATTCCCTGCAGTCGCGCGAAGTACTCGATGTTTTCGCGGGCGCTTAGTCTCTTGTACAGCCCGCGCGCATCGGGCAGCACGCCAAGGCGCCGGCGCACTTCCATGGGTGCGCTGGCGGCGTCGATGCCGTCGATCCAGATTTGGCCGCGATCAGGGCGCATCAGGGTGTAGAGCATGCGCAAGGTGGTGGTCTTGCCCGCCCCGTTGGGCCCGAGCAGGCCGGTGATCTGGCCATCCCGCGCGGCAAAGGAGACACCGGCCACCGCCTGGGTGGCGCCGAAAGCCTTCCAAAGGTCCCGCACCTCGATCACGGCGCAGCCCCGTTGGCGTCCAGAAAGACCGCCGTGTCCCCCAGGGTCTGAAGACATCGATCGTCCAGACGAACCGGATCGAGCTGCTGCACGAAATTGCCCACCAGCTTGGGCATGCAGCCGACACCGATGACCGCATGCCCCTGGCCGGGAGCGGTCAGCAGTCTCGCGTGGGGCAGCGCCTCGACGATCTCCTTGCCGTAGCGCGGCGGCGTCACGGGATCGAACTCACCGGCGAGGACCAGCACGGGCGCGTTGGAGTGAAACGGCTGGTGAAAGTTGGCGGGCCGCGCCCGGTGCGGCCAGATCTCGCAGGCCAGCAGGGCGGTGCGGACCGGTCCCTCGCCGAGCAAGGTCCCCCTGTCCTGCGGCCGCTCGCTCAGCAGATCGGCATCCTCGGAACAAAGCACCGAGGCCGGCATGCCGCCCCCAAGGGTCTCGGAGACCTCGCCCACCACGAGTTGCGCCTGGCCGAGCAGGGGCGCGTAGCGCTCCTCGCGCGCCTCGTTGATGACGTAGGGAAGCAGCGCGCTGGTCGAGGCGCTGTACATATAAAAGCGCACCAGCGCCACCAGGTCATCGGCCTCCAGGATCCGCCGCTCCAGCGCGAAGGACCTGGGATCTCGCAACTCGATCGATTGCGGATGCCGGCGCAATCGCTGCGCTACCTCCCGAAGGCTCGCGTACGGGTCGCCGAATCGCCCGGCACAGGCCGCGTCGGCCTGACAGCGTGCGAGCCGCCGCTGCACCATGTCTTCCAGGTTGCGCGCGTGCTCGCTCAGCAGCACCAGCCGATTGGGCACGGCACTGTCGAGCACGATGCTGCGCACGGAGTCCGGATAGCGTGCCGCGTACTGCTGGGCAACCCGCGTTCCGTACGAAACCCCCACGAGATCGAGGAGCGGGTCGCCCAGAGCCTGGCGCACCGCCTCCAGATCGCGCACGGCGTCGATTGTCGTGTAGAACTGCGGCGCCGCCTTCGGGGCGAGCGCTGCCAGGCAGCGGCGCACGCGCGCCGTCTGTCTGGCGAGGTCGGTGCCGCCAAATCCTTCGCGCGAAGGCTTGTCGATCTGCTGCGCCAGTTCGTCCCCGCAGGCAAGAGGATGCGAGCCGCCGGTGCCGCGCTGATCGACCAGCAGGATATGGTGATGCTTGCGCACGGGCGAGAGGGCAGCGGCGAGCGCCGGGTAGTCCTCGGTGGCGGCGCCGCCAGGACCGCCGTCCAGGAACACCACCAGGTCACGATCGGCCTCCGCTGCCAGGCTCCGGACAAGCGCAACGCGCAGTTCGATATGTCGCCCGGCCGGGTCATCCCAGTTCTCCGGCACCGCAAAGGTCGCGCAAAAGGCGGCCTGGGTCGGCACGCCATTGGCGCGCTGCGCGCCCACCTCGCAGGCCTTGAATTCGAACTGCCCCATCCGCAGGGTATCGGGATGCGCGGCCCCCGATATCGTCGCGGGTGTGAGCTCCGGCGGCGACTGTCCATCGGCCCCGGCCCCGCCGACCAGGACGACGCAGACCATTGCCGCCAGCGCCCGGGCCCGGGCGAGCGCGCCGCGACGCCAGGTGGATTGCGTCGACCGCGCCATCAGCGCTGGCACAGGAACGATGCCACCATCAGCGCTCGGCTCCCCCGTACTGGAAACAGGCGCTGACTCTTGCCTGCGTCCGAAGATCCTCGATGAGCCGCTCGTCGCCGCGCACCCGCCAAAGGTCCGGCAGCATGATGTCGGCGACGGCCTGCTGGTTGGCGTAGCTCATCACGACACGGCATCCTCCGCCCTCCAGATTCGCGTCCGATGCCCGGTAGGCGGCCAACACTTCGCCCAGCGACCCGGGGTCGGTGCCATCGGCAACCTGGATGGTCAGCGCGGCCTGGGACAGGGCGCGGGCCTGCGCCAGATCCATGACGTCATCGGCACTTAGCGCGAGTCGCTGGGAGAACTCGTCGTAGCGCGCGCGCCCGGTAACGAAGACCAGCTGGTCTTCCTTGAGCAGGGCGCGCCGGCGGTCAAATAACTCGGCGAACACCGCGACCTCCAGCTGGGCGCTCGCGTCGTCGATCAGCACCGCGCACATTCGGCCGCGACGCGTGTTCTGCTGTCGCACCGACACGATGATGCCGGCGATGCGTACGCTCTCCCGCGCCTGCTTGAGATCGGCCAGGCGGGTCGGTGCGATGCGCCGGGCCTCGGCCTCGAACTCGGTGAACAGGTGGCCGCTGAAGCAAAACCCCAAGGCGATGCGCTCGTTGGCCAGCTGCTCGCGCTGGCTCCAGGGCGTGGAAGCCACATCGGCCAGCCTCGGTAGGCTCGTCTCCGCGCCGCCGAACAGGCTCTCCTGCCCGATGTGCGCCTGCGCCCGCTCGGCATCGTCCAGGGTGCGACCCAACGCGGCGATCAAGCGCGATCGATCGGCGTCCAGCCGGTCGAATGCGCCGGCGCGGATCAGCGCCTCGATCACCCGGCGGTTGACCCGATGCTTGTCGATGCGGCCGCAAAAATCCGCCAGCCCAAGGAAGGCGCCGGCGCGGCGCGCCTCGATGACGGATTCGATCGCCGCCGCTCCGGTGCCCTTGATCGCTCCGAGCCCGTATTGCACGGTCGCCACATCGATCGGCACGAAGCGATAGACGCCGACATTGATGTCCGGGGCGCAAATCGTCAGGCCGCTGGCACGCGCGTCGGCGACCAGATCCTGCACCTTCTCGGTGACGTCCATCACCACCGAAAGGTTGCCCGCGGCAAAGGCGGCCGCGTGGTGCACCTTGAGGTATGCGGTCTGGTAGGCGATGAGGGCGTAGGCAGCGGCATGCGACTTGTTGAAGCCGTAGCCGGCGAACTTTTCCATCTGGTCGAAGAGCTCGCTCGCGGCCCGCTCCGGCACGCCGTTCTTCGCGGCCCCGGCGACAAAGATCGACCGTTGCTTGGCCATCTCCTCGGGCTTCTTCTTGCCCATCGCCCGGCGCAGCAGGTCCGCGGCGCCCAGCGAGTAGCCGCCGATCGTCTGCGCGATCTGCA
>Ga0209415_10006798_pt1 | contig 20197 bp, 21 predicted proteins | sample PeaSoiSIISIP2007_FD_187696 | JGI IMG/M metagenome (GOLD analysis project Ga0209415, IMG submission 187696) | Peat soil microbial communities from Weissenstadt, Germany - SII-SIP-2007 (SPAdes) (version 2) | ecosystem: Environmental > Terrestrial > Soil > Wetlands > Peat | place: Germany...
AGAAACCGGAACCCCAAACTCACGCCAAGTGCCTGTGATGCAAAGGAAAACTCGCTCAGCAAACAGTGGAACTTCGGCCTAGGGGGCCGATGGCAAGGGCGGCGCTCCAGCCTGCGGGCGGAGTCGCTCAAGCGAAGGCGGCGCGCAGCCGCGGCCAAAGGAGGTTCACGGCAAGGCCTGCCATGACCAGCGCCGCGGCACCGAGCTTCCATGCCGGCAGCGCTTCGGCCAGCCACAGCGCCGAGGCGCCCATGCCGAAAATCGGGATAAGCAGTGCCAGCGGCATGATCGTCGCGGCTGGGTGACGCGCGAGCAGCCAGCCCCAGGCCGCGTAGCCGAAGAGCGTATTCCCCCACCCCTGCCATGCCACCGCTGCCCAGGTGGCGAGGTCCGACTGGTGCAGACCGGTCCAGGCGGCATCCCAGCCCTCGAGGAGCAGCGACAAGGCGAACAGCGGGGGAATCGCAAAGGCGCTCGACCACACCACGTAGGCGAGCATGTTGGCCGGCTTGCCCTGCATCGCGGCAATGTTGCCCCCGGCCCACGACAGCGCGGCCACCAGGACCAGCAACAGTCCCAGGACCGTGGTTGTGCCGTCGGTGTTCCAGGCAATGAGCGCAATGCCGCTCGTCGCCAGCAGCAGGGCCAACCACTGGAACGTGCGCACCCGCTCGCCGCCGAGCCAGATCGACAAGCCGATGGTGAAGAACACCTGGACCTGGATCACGAGCGAGGCAATACCCGGTGAAATGTGACCGTTCATGGCAATGTAGAGCAGCCCGAACTGGCCCACCCCGATGAGCGTGCCGTAGAGCGCCAGGTTCTGCCAGCGTACCGACGGGCGCGGCAGCAATACCATTGCCGGGAACAGGGCGAAGGTAAAGCGCAAGGCGGCAAATAGCAGCGGCGGCAGGTGCCCGAGCGCCACCTTTATGACCACGAAATTGGTGCCCCAGACGCTGACGACGGCAAGCGCAAGCAGCAAGTGACGCGTGGGAAGGGCGCTGGACACGTGCCGATTTTCGCATGCGGCGCGCCGCGGAATTGTCGAGCTAAGATCGGGCTTTTCTAGCAAATACTTGGCCCTACCCGATGCAATATGTGGGGCGGGCGCCCCGATTGGGGGCTGGACGACGCGCGATAAAGGACCGAGGCCTTGGACAAGGGTGCCATCTACCGTAAGACCAAGAAGGGTCTTGCGGAAATCACCTCTGCGGAGCGCAGCGTCGACCGACGCCTGCGCCCCTTGCTGATCCTCGTCGACGGTCACCGTACCGCCGCGCGCATTCACGCCCTGATGAGCGGGATCGGCATTCGCGAAGAGGATTTCGACCAGCTCGCCGCCGGCGGCTACATAGAGACGATCGCCCGTCCGGATTCGGTCGTGGCGGCCAACGACGACACCAGACCGACGCAGTCGGCCCCGCCGGCACCCCTGACGCGCCGCACCTCGTTCGAGCGCTTTTCGGACGGCCAGCGGTACTTGTGCGAGACCGCCACGGACAAGCTCGGTCTGCGCTCCTTTTTGTTCGTGCTGAAGCTGGAAAAATGCAGCTCCGCGGAGCAGTTGATGGCGGTGCTGCCCGAGTTCGAGCAAGCGCTCGCCAAGAAGCTCGACAAGGACTACGCGCGCCATTGCCGCAAGATTGCCGAGACCATCCTGCGTGAGTGACCGCGGCCCCGGGGGCCGGTGGTCGCGGCCGCGTTGGCCTCAGGCCCGCGCCACGGCGCGATATCCTTCCTGCTCGATAGCCTTGAGGAGGCGCTCGGTATCGGCGCTGCCGGCAACGGTTGCCTGCCCGAGTTCGAGGCTCACTTGCGCCGATTCGACCCCGGGCACCTTCTTTAGTGCCCGGGTGACCGCGGCCACGCAGTGCTGGCAGGTCATGCCGCTGACGTTCAGTGTCGTCGTGCTCATTGCAACGTTCCTTGCTCCGCTTGGGTTAGGGCGCCCCGCAGGTCCGCCGCCGCGGCGGCTGCATCGCCGGACGGTGGCGCGGCCAGCGGCGGCGGCTGCACCCGGCGCAGCCGCAGGCTGTTGGTGACGACAAAGACGCTCGACAGTCCCATCGCCAGGCCCGCGAACATCGGATTCATGCCGATCCGCCATACGGGGTAGAACACCCCGGCCGCCAGGGGAATGAGCAGCACGTTATAGAAAAATGCCCAGAAGAGGTTGGCGCGGATGGTACGCATCGTGCGGGTCGCGACCTCCAGGGCGCTGAGCAACGCGCCCAGGTCGCCGCGCGTGAGGGTAACGTCCGCCGCCTCGATCGCGATCTCGGTCCCCGACGCGACGGCGATGCCGACGTCGGCCTGCGCCAGGGCCGGCGCATCGTTGATGCCGTCGCCGACGAACGCGATCCGGTTCCCCGCTTCCTGCCGGCGGCGAACCGCCTGCGCTTTTTCGGCAGGCAGCACCTGCGCCTCGATGTCGTCGATGCCAGCCAGGCGTCCCACCGCGCGCGCCGTCTGTTCGGAGTCGCCGGTGACCATGGCGACCTGCAGCCCCCGCGCACGCAGGGCCGCGATCGCCGCCGCGCAGCTCGGCCGCAGCGGATCGGCCACCCCCAGAACGCCCCAGACCGCGTCCCCGACCGCGAGGTAGACGAGCGTGTGGCCGCGCGCTGCAAGCGCCTTGCCCGCCACGGCGCATGGCCCGATGCTGATGCCCTCCCGGACCATCAGCCGCTCGGCGCCGACGAGCACCGGCTGCCCGTCGATGCTCGCGCGCACGCCATGCCCGGGAATCGCCGCGAAGGCCTGGGCGACGGGCAGGGTGAGGCCACGGGCGCGCGCCGCATCAACGATCGCCGCCGCCAGCGGGTGCTCGCTGCCTGCGTCGGCAGCGGCCGCGAACCGCAGCACCGCCAGCATCTGGCGGCCGGCCGCGGGCACGACCTCGATCAGTTGCGGCTTGCCAAGGGTCAGTGTTCCGGTCTTGTCGAACACGACCGCATCGACGCGGCTCAGTAGCTCGAGCGCCTCGCCGTGCCGAAACAACACGCCGAGCTCCGCCGCCCGGCCGCTGCCGACCATGATGGCCGCGGGAGTCGCCAGTCCCATGGCGCAGGGACAGGCGACCACCAGTACGGCGATCGTACTCACCAGGGCCAGGGTGATCGCCGGCGGGGGTCCAAAGGCGAGCCACGCGACAAATGTCGCCGCGGCGATCGCCAGCACGCTGATCGTGAATACCTCCACGACGCGGTCGGCGAGGCGCTGGATCGGCAGTTTCGAGCCCTGTGCGCGCCCGACCATGCGGATGATCTGCGCCAGAACGGTACGCGCACCGACCTCGCGTGCCTCGACCTGCAGCAGGCCGAGCTGGTTGACCGTGCCGCCGATGACCCGGTCGCCGGCGCGCCGCGCCACCGGCATGGGCTCGCCGGTTAGCATCGATTCGTCCACGAAGCTCTCGCCGCTGCGCACGGCGCCGTCGACCGCAATGCGCTCGCCCGGCCGCACCAGCACCAGGTCGCCGACCGCGACGGCCGCAATCGGCACATCGAGCTCGGTCCCGTCGCGCAGCACACGCGCCGTCTTGGCCTGCAGCCCGATGAGTTTGGCAATCGCCGCTCCGGCACGCCCCTTGGCCAGCGCCTCGAGATACTTGCCCATCAGCACCAGCGTTACGACCACCGCCGCCGATTCGAAGTACAGATGGCGCGCGTCCGCCGGCAGCCACCCGGGGGCGACCACGACCACCGCGCTGTAGAGCCATGCCGCGCCAACCCCGGTCATCACCAGGCTGTTCATGTCCGGCGATCGCTGGCCGAACGCGAGCGCGCCCGAGACAAAGAAGCGCCGCCCGGGGCCGAAGGCGACCGCGCTGGCCAGCACCAGCTGCACCCAGTCCCAGAACCGCGGCAGCGGCGCGAGCCGCGCGAGCAGGTCTGCGGCGGTCGGCAGCAGCATCGGGCCCATTGCCAGGGCCAGGATCGGCAGCGTCAACAAGGCCGCGAGCAGCGTATCGCGGCGCTGATCGCGCAGCTCGCGCGCGCGTGCCTGCGCTTCGCGCTCGCCGGTGTCGTCCTCGTCGATCAGCAGCGGCGTATAGCCGGCGTCGCTGATGGCCTGCGCCAGCGCCGTGGTGTCCGCGAGCCGCTCGTCGTAGCGCAGGCTCGCGCGCTCGGTGGCCAGATTGACCGCGGCCTCGGCAACGCCCGGTAGCGCCCGCAAGGCCCGCTCCACCCGCGCGGTGCAATTGGCGCAGGTCATGCCGCGGACCCCGATCTGGATGCGGCGCATCTGGCAATCTTGCTCGAGCCGGGCTCAGCGCCGCCGGGCGACCATGCCGAGGAGTGCCGAGCGGCCCTTGTGGCCCGTGCCTTCGGCGATCTCGGCTTCGTATTCGCGCAGCTCGACGATCTGCAGCGCGGCAAAGGCGCTGCGCAGCAGCGCCTCGGTGTACAGGTGTGAGACCAGCGGCGGCCCGCCCGTGCGGTACTCGAGCTGCTTCGGGGTGTAGCCCTGCAACACCAGGGTGCCGCCCGGCTTGAGGGTCTTGATGATGTTGGCGAACAGGCGCTCGCGCATCGCCGGGTCGGCGAACTGCACGAAGATCGCCGCCACCGCGTCGTAGACGGCCGGCGGCCACGGGCAGGCGTCGGCGTCCAGGACGGCAAAGTTCACCGTCACGCCCTGTATGGCCGCAAGCCGACGCGCCTTCGCAACGCCGACGGCGGCGATGTCGAAGGCGTCCACGGCCAGTCCGCGGCCGGCGAGCCAGACGCTGTTGCGCCCCTCGCCGTCGGCCACGCACAGCACTCGATCGCCGGGCCGCAAGAGGGCCGCATGCTCGCGCAGCCATTCGTTGGGTGCGGTGCCAAAAAGATACTGCTCGGCGCCAAAGCGCTGGTTCCAGGTGCTCGCCGGGTCGGCGAACGGGGCGTCGGCTGGCTTGCTCATGTCCTCGGGATCGTGCGGGGCACTGCGTGGCGGTGTCGACCGCCAATGTACACTTGCCCGGCATCTTCACCCTTCACCATTCCTTGCGCCGCGCTATTTTCTCGGTCGTCCTCGCCTGCTGTTGCTGGGCGGCGCAGGCGGCCTCCCTTGCCCCCGTCGCCGCCGAGCACGGCATGGTCGTGAGCGCACAGCAGCTGGCGACCCGCGCCGGAGTCGAGGTGCTCCGGCGCGGCGGCAACGCCGTTGATGCGGCCGTGGCGGTGGGCTACGCGCTGGCGGTTGTCTACCCGGCGGCAGGCAATCTGGGCGGCGGCGGCTTCATGACCATCTTGCTCGCCGACGGGCGCAAGACCTTCCTGGATTTTCGCGAGAAGGCGCCCCTGGCAGCGCGGCCCGACATGTTCCTGGGCCCGGACGGCAACGTCGTCGAGGGCCTGAGCACCGAGGGCTACCTGGCCGTGGGGGTACCCGGGACGGTCTCGGGCCTGGAGACGGCACTGGCGCGCTATGGCACCAAGAAGCGCTACGAGCTCATGGCGCCGGCGATCCGCTTTGCCCAGCAAGGCTTCGTGCTCGAGCAAGCGGACGCCGACATGCTGCGCACGGCGACGGCGGAGTTTCGCAAGGACCCGGCCGCGGCGGCGGTCTTCCTGGACCACGGCGAAACCTACGCGCCGGGCCGGCGGCTGGTGCAGGCCGATCTGGCAAAGACGTTGCGGCGGATCAGCATCGATGGGGTGCAGGGCTTTTACCGCGGCCCTGTCGGCACCGCGATCGTCGCCGCCAGCCGGGCCGGCAAGGGCCTGCTCACCCAGGCGGACCTCGACCAATACCAGACGCGCGAGCGCCAGCCGATCGAGTGCGACTACCGCGGGTACCACGTGGTCTCGGCCCCGCCGCCGAGTTCGGGCGGCGTCATCTTGTGCGAGATCCTCAACGTGCTCGAGGGCTACCCGCTCAAGGAGCTGGGCTTTGGCTCGGCACAGGCGGCGCACTATGAGATCGAGGCGATGCGCCATGCGTACGTGGACCGCAACAACTACCTGGGCGATCCCGATTTCGTCCAAAATCCCGTCGACCACCTGCTGGACAAGGCGTACGCCGAGAGGCTGCGCGCGGCGATCGACCCGATGAAGGCCGGCGTGTCGAGCGACATCGAGCCCGGCACTGCGCCGCACGAAGGCAGCAACACCACCCACTACTCGATCGCGGACCAGTTCGGCAACGCGGTTTCGGTCACGTACACGCTCAACAACTGGTTCGGTGCCCGCGTCGTGGCCCCCGGCACCGGCGTGCTGCTCAACGATGAGATGGACGACTTTACCGTTAAGAGGGGGGAACCCAACCTCTACGCGCTGGTGCAGGGTACGGCCAATGCGATCGCGCCGGGCAAGCGGCCGCTCTCGTCGATGAGCCCGACCATCATCACCAAGGACGGCGCGCCGGTCATGGTCGTCGGCACGCCGGGCGGCAGCCGCATCATCACCGCGGTGCTGCATGTCATCCTCAATGTCATCGACTACGGCATGAACGTGCAGGAGGCGGTCGACGCACCGCGCTTTCACCAGCAGTGGCTGCCCGACTCGACCTTTGTGGAGAATTTCGCCCTGAGCCCCGACACGCAAAAGATCCTGCTTGGCATGGGCCACAAGCTGCGCCGCTCGCGGCAGGCCAATCATGTTGCGGCCATCCTGGTCGGCGCGCCGTCGCTCGGCGGCGCACCGGTAGGCGCCAATCGCTTCTACGGCGCCAACGACCCGCGCGGCAATACCGGTCTGGCGCTGGGCTACTGAAGCAGCCGGTGCCGTCGCTCAGGACGCCGCCTGGGGCCCAAGCGCTGCGGCGATCGCCGTGCCGTTGGGCGAGCCCAGACCCGTGCAGGCGTCCCAGCCGGCAGCCGCGGCGTACTTGCCGTTGTTGCCCTTGGTGATGTCGTTGCAGGCGCCCGGTGCCTGGTAGAGCAGCGGCTGGATCAGTCCCACCGGGCTCTGGCGCCCCGAATTGATGCGAGCGATCAACGCCGCCCACAGCGGCGCCACCGCGCTCGTGCCGCCGATGACCGTGTCGGCGCCGTCCACGCGCACCAGGTAGCCGGTGTTCGGGTCCGCATCGCCGCTGACGTCGGGCACGCCGCGTTTGGTCAGCGGCAAGACCTTGCCGCTGGCGTCGGTGAGCTGCAAGCCCGACTGCCACGGCGGCAAGGCGAAGACGGTGCTGATCCCGCCGCCGGAGGCGCCTGCCTGGGCGCCGTCATTCCAGACCGTCTCGCTGGTGATGCGGCCCGCGCTGGCGTGCAGCGAGGTACCCCCGCAGGCGAGCGCGTAGCTGCTCGAGGCCGGAAAGTCGACGTGCCCGGCGCTATCGTTCACGCCGTCGCTCGAGCCGCTGTCGCCGGAGGAAACGCAGATCGTGACGCCCAGCACCGCGGCCTCCTGGAACGCCTGGTCCAACGCCATCATCGCCTGCTGGGTCCAGCCCGATTCGGACTCGCCCCAGCTTATCGAGACCACCGACGGCCGGTTGATCGTGTCATGAACGGCGGAAGTGACCGCGTCCAGGAAGCCCGCGTCGGTGTTGGGCGCGAAGTAGACGGCAATCTTGGCCGCCGGAGCAATCGCGCCGGCGACCTCGATGTCGAGCGCCACCTCGCCGTCGGGACCGTTGGGGTCGCCCGTGGGCTCGTTGGCGGCCCCGTCCACGGCAACGGCCCGCACCGACGGCTGCGGCACGCCGATCTTGGCGAAGTAGGCGGCCAGGTCCGGTGCCCGGAAGCCGCCGCCGAGTTCGACGATCGCGATGGTCTGGCCCTGGCCGCTTTGCGCGGGGAAGTGGTAGAGCGCCGCGAGCTGGGGGGGCGCAAAGGCCCCCGCGCCCGCCGCCGCATCCGTGGTCCGCGCCAGCCGACGCCGCAAGTGCGGCCGGGCCTGCGCGCGATTGTCCAGACCCAGCACCGCGTCGACGATTTCATGGAGCTCTTCGGGCAGCTGGACGGCGCCGACGCGGCCGCGGTAGGAGCCTGTGGGCCCCTCGAATTGCTGCAAGTCGACGCCGAAGGCCGCATTGCACTGGGCAACGGTCCCCGACAGCACGACGGTGCGGCGCGCGGCATGCTCGTGCTCGACGGCAAGGCCGTGGGCCGCGGCGAACGTTCGAATCGCCGCCAGGTGCTCCGGGCGCGCGCCGAACTGGCGCGCGAAGTCCTCCCGCGACATCGGCCGGGCCTGCCGGTCGCCGCGCTCCAGCCGGGCAATGTGCCCGACCAGCACCGCGCTCGATTGCCGCTTTAAGAGGATCGAGACCTGGACGCGCTCCTGCGGATCGGCGTTGCCCACCGGGCGCGCCCCGGGCAGGGGTTCGCGTTCGCTTCCGCGCAGGGGTCGATGCGCCATGGTGCCACCTCCATTGCCACGCACAGCCAGCGCCTCACGGGACTTGCGTGCCCGGCGCTCGCCGCGGTGCGGGCTACTGGGGATCGTACTGCGCTTACCCCATCCGGCACAGACCGTCCGGGTACCTCGCCAAAGGGACGTCATCGGCCCGCGCAGATGGGCATAATCGCCGCTGGGGGCAACTAATGAGTCCTGAACTCCAACCCGGTCTTCGGCACGTGCAGCGCATTCGCGTCAGCGAGTCCCTGACGGTCCCGGCGCTGTCGCATGCCTTCGCCAGTTTCGACGACATGCCGGCGGTCTTCGCGACCGCGCTCATGGTCGGGTTCATCGAGTGGGCCTGCCTCGAGGCCCTGCGGCCGTATCTCGATCCCGGGGAGCATACGGTCGGGACCCACATCGACGTCAGCCACGTGGCAGCCACACCCGTCGGGATGATGGCTACCGCAGAGGTCGAACTCATCGAGATCCACGGCCGCAAATTGCGCTTCAAGGTATCGTGCCGCGACGAGCTCGATCTCATCGGGGAGGGATTCCATGAGCGCTTCGTCATCGACGGCGCGACCTTCGCGGCTCGGCTCGCGGCCAAATCGGCCAAGACCGGCAATTTGGACCTGCCGGGCGCGAAGCCGTCCGTGAGTGCCGGGCTCGGCAAGAGCGGGTGATCGCGCCATGGCGGCTGCGCGGGCGGAGTCCTATAAGTCGGAGCTGCGACGGCTGCAGATCGAGCTCGTCAAGGCGCATCGGCACATCATCGCCCACGGCCGTCGCTTGCTGGTGATATTCGAGGGCCGCGATGCCTCGGGCAAGGATGGTGCGATCAAGCGCATCGTCGAGCACCTGAGTCCACGCGATGTCAGGGTCGTCGCCCTGGGCAAACCCTCGGATCGCGAGCAGGGGCAGTGGTATTTCGAGCGCTTCGTCGCGCAATTGCCGGGCGCCAGCGAGTTCGTCTTGTTCAATCGCAGCTGGTACAACCGGGCAGGGGTCGAGCGCGTCATGCGCTTTTGCACCCAGGCCCAGTCGGACGCGTTCCTGCGGGCGGTGGTGCCGTTCGAGCGCATGCTGGTGCAGGCTGGCGTCCAGCTGTTCAAGTACTACCTCGACATCAGCCGCGATGAGCAGCGCCGGCGCCTGCAGGCGCGCACCCGCAATCCCTTGACCCAGTGGAAGAACAGTGCGGTGGACGAGGCCGCGCTCGCTCGCTGGGACGAGTACTCGCGCGCCCGCGACAAGATGCTGCGCCGCACGCACACGCGCAGCTCGCCCTGGGTCATCGTGCAGGCCGACGACAAGAAGCGGGCCCGGCTCAACATCATCCGCGACCTGGTCTGGCGCATCGAGCACCCGGGCAAGGATCCGGCCATTCCCCACCCGGACGAGCGGATCGTCTTCGCCTTCCAAGCAAAGCGCCTGCCGACGCTGGCGCGCTGAACCTGCCCCATGTACACGCTCTACATCGCCAACAAGAACTACTCATCCTGGTCGCTGCGGCCCTGGGTGCTGCTGCGCGAGCGGGCGATCGCGTTCACCGAGCAGCTGGTTCCTTTCGCGGGTTCGTCGAACCGGGAGCTGTTTCGCAGCTTCTCGCCCAGCGGCACGGTCCCCTGCCTGGTGGACCAGGGCCTGACCGTGTGGGATTCGCTGGGCATCGTGGAATTCCTCGCGGAGCGCCATGCCGGGATCTGGCCGGCGGATCCGGCGGCGCGCAGCTGGGCCCGCTGCACAGCCGCCGAGATGCATTCGGGTTTTGGCGTGCTGCGCGAGCGCTGCCCGATGAACTGCGGCATTCGCGTGCGGCTGGAGGTCATCGCCGCCGAGCTGGGCCAGGACATTGCGCGCATCGAGGAGCTGTGGAACGAGGGAATCGGGCGCTTCGGCGGCCCGTACCTGGCAGGCGCGTCGTTCACCGCGGTCGATGCGTTTTTTGCGCCCGTTGCGTTTCGGGTCCAGACCTACGGCCTGGCGCTGGGCGGGGCCGCGGCCGGGTACGCCCAGCGCCTGCTGGCGCTCGGGGCGATGCGCGCGTGGTACGACGAGGCCCTGCGCGAAGCCTGGCGCGAGCCCGCGCACGAGGCCGACGCCCGGCGCGCCGGTGCCTGGATCGAGGATCTGCGCCAGCGCGCGCCCTGAGCGCACCGGGAAGGAGCATCGTATCTTGCACAGGAGGGCGGTCATGGCTGCGATGGGACGCGTGAGCAAGACCGGTGCGGTTTACGCGCTTGCCGCGCTGCTGTGCGGGTGCGGCCCCGATGCGCTGACCGCGGCCTCGAGCGGCGCGAGCGCGGCCGCCGCTGCCGCGCAGCAGGCCAAGGAGCAAAAAGCGCAGGCCGAGGCCCAGATCCGTTCGCTGCAGCAGATCAATCAAGATCACGTGAACGGCGTCGCCGACCAGGCGGACCGCGCGTCGCAGTAAGGCAAGGGCGTTCGGTTCGAAGGCCGTACACTTGCCACGGAGTTTGTCGTCCTAACCAAGAAAAGGAGTTGTAGGAACATGAAAAAGTACGCGTTCGTTGCTGCGCTTTCCTTGTTCGGCCTGGGCTGGCACGCTGGCGCCATCGCTGCCGATGCTCCCGCCATGCAAGCGTCCAGTTCCGCGGCACCAAGCTCGTGCGAAGACAAGGCGGTGGACAAGAACGGCAAGAAGCTCTCCGGCGCCGCCAAGACCTCGTTCGTCAAGAAGTGCGAGGCCGACGCCAAGGCCGCGGCCCCGTCATGCGAAGACAAGGCGGTGGACAAGAACGGCAAGAAGCTCTCCGGCGCCGCCAAGACCTCGTCTGTCAAAAAGTGCGAGGCCGACGCCAAGGCCGCGAAGTAGGCTGCGGCCGGCGCCGGCCTCCGGTGGCCGGCCAGTCCTGGAACTAGGGCCGCACCAGCCGCAGCGCGAAGCGGTCCGACGGCGTCTTCATGTCGAAGAACGCCTGGGTGTGCGGGTCGTCCGCGACGTGCAGGAACGCCGATCGCTCTTCGACCCGGAAGCCCGCGCGCTGCAGTTCGCTGACGACGACTTCTTCGTCGATGCGGTGCAGGGTCTTGGTATCGCGCAGACCGGAGCCGGGCGCCGCCGCGTGGTCGATCAGCACGAGGTGGCCGCCGGGCTTGAGCGCCTCGAAGAGGCGCTTGTTCATCAGGGCGCGGTCGACCGCCTCGTTGGCAACATCGTGATAGTTGAGAATGAACGTGACGAGGTCAAGGCGCGGTGCGTCGGCCGGGTAGGGGTCGTCGAACGGACGCACCAAGGTATGGATGTTGGCTTGCGGGTGGGCCGCCAGGCGCTTTTCAAAGGACTCGCGCGGCTTTGCCATCTGTGCCCAGACGGCCCCACTTGGGCCCACGGCCAGGGCGAGCAACTGGGTTGTGTAGCCGCCCCCCGCCGAGACGTCCAGAACCATCATGCCGGGCCGTACCTGGGCAAAGCGCAGCAGCTCCAGGGGCTTGCGCCGCGCGTCGGCTTGCCGGTCGCTGTCGCTGCGCAGCGGATCGGACAAGAGGGCACCGTAGTCCGGTAGCGGCGCAGCCGCCGGCCCGCCGGAATCCTGGCTCGACGCCGCGCTGCTGTTGCCCATTGCTAGGACCAGGAATATCGTGGCAAGCCCGATGCGGGCCCTGCCCGCCTTCGGCTGCCCGGTCCCGCTGGCCGCTCGACGGGCGGCCCGGGTTATTGCAGGATTGTTTTGCATTGCGATTCCTTTCGTGATGGAGTGACGATAACCCGCTCGCAGCCGGCACTGCTGCGTGCGCTGGGGTCCGACACACATTTTGTACCAGCCAGCGTGATGGTAGAACGGCGCCCATGAGCAGCAGACGGCCATCGGCGGGCGGGCAAGCCCGGCCCCGCCGCGACTTTCTGCGTCGCGCCTGCCTGGCGGCTGGGCGCTAGGCAAGCGGCGACCATGCCGTCCGGCCAAGGCATTGGCGCGGCGCAGCCGCCCGCCCTCGATGCGCCCGGGCGGCTCAAGGCGATCCTCGTCGGGTCCGTGGGCAACCTCGTCGAGTGGTACGACTTTTACTGTTTTTCGGCCTTCTCGCTGTACTTCGCCAGCTCGTTCTTCCCCACCCAGGAGCCAACCGCGCAGATGCTCTCGACGGCTGGCATCTTTGCCCTGGGCTTTTTCATCCGGCCGGTCGGGGGCTGGCTGTTTGGCCACATCGGCGACGGGATGGGCCGGCGCAAGGCCCTGATGCTCTCGGTGCTGTTGATGTGCCTGGGTTCGCTGGTCATCGCGCTCACGCCGACCTACGAGACCATCGGTGCGGCGGCGCCCGTGGTGTTGCTGCTGGCCCGTCTGCTGCAGGGCTTGAGCCTGGGCGGCGAGTATGGCGCCAGTGCGACCTACCTCTCCGAGATGGCCACCGGCGCGCGGCGAGGCTTTTACGCCAGCTTCCAGTACGTGACACTGATCGGCGGCCAGCTGACGGCCTTGCTCGTCTTGCTGGTGCTGCAGAATTTCGTCTTGTCGGACCAGGAGCTGCGCGCCTGGGGCTGGCGCCTGGCGTTTCTCATAGGCGCCCTCCTTGCGCTGATCGCCCTGATCATGCGCCGCGACCTGTTCGAGACCGAAATCTTCCAGCGCCAGGTACGCGCGCGGGCCGGCGGCGCCGTGGGGCCGGGCCGGCTGCAGGACCTGCTCCGGCACCCCCGGGAAGCGCTGATCGTCATCGGCCTGACCATGGGAGGAACCCTGGCCTTTTACGTCTACACGACCTACATGCAGAAGTTCCTGCGCCTGTCGGTGGGACTGACGGACCGCCAGACCACGGCGGTATCGGCAGCGTCGCTGATCTTCGCAATGCTGCTGCAGCCGGCCTATGGCGCGCTGTCGGACCGGATCGGCCGCCGGCCCTTGCTGATCGGCTTCGGCGCGCTGGGCACGCTGGGCACGGTGCCCTTGCTGACCGCGATTTCGCATGCTCGTGGACCCTGGGAGGCATTCTTGCTGATCGCCGTTGCCTGGCTGATCGTCTCGGGCTACACCTCGATCAACGCCGTGGTCAAGGCCGAGCTCTTTCCCGCGGCGATCCGCGCCACCGGGGTCGGTCTGCCCTACGCCATCGCGGTTTCCCTTTTTGGGGGTTCGGCCGAGTATGTCGCGCTCTGGTTCAAGAGCGTCGGTCTGGAAGCGGGCTTTTATTGGTACGCTACCGCAATCATTGCCTGCACACTGCTGGTCGCGGTCTTCATGCGGGACACGAAGAAGGTATCGGCCATCGACAAGGATCTGCTGCCGCTGGTGCTCGAATGAGCGGCGCCCGAGCACGCGCATGAGCGATACCAAAGAGAGGCCTGCGGACGATGCAGCCGCGAACGGCGCCGGCGAGGTCTATCTGGTCGGTACCGGACCCGGCGACCCGGAATTGCTCACCCTGCGGGCCGCCAAGCTGCTGGCGCAGGCCGACGTGGTGCTTTACGACAGCCTCGTCTCGGCGCAGGTACTGGCACTGTTGCCCGCCGATGCCGAGCGCATCTACGTGGGCAAGCGCCGCAACGAGCACGCCGCGGAGCAAGGCGACATCAACCAGCGGATGGTGGATCTGGCGCGCAAGGGCAGACGCGTGCTGCGCCTCAAGGGCGGCGATCCCTTCATCTTTGGACGCGGTGGCGAAGAGCTCGAATACCTCAATGATGCGGGGGTGAAGTTCGACGTGGTTCCGGGCATCACCGCCGCGGTGGGCGTGGCCGCCTACGCCGGCATACCGCTTACGCATCGCCGTCTGGCCCAATCGTGCACCTTCGTAACCGGGCACCTGCAGGACGGCAGCATGGACCTTGACTGGCCGATGCTGGCGCGCGCGCGCCAGACCGTCGTCGTCTACATGGGGCTGCTGGGCTTGCCGCTGCTGTGCGCGAAGCTGATCGAACACGGCCGGGACCCGGGCACAGCCATTGCCATCATCCAGCAGGGCACCACGCCGGGCCAGCGCGTGCTCGAAGGCACGCTGGCGACGCTGCCCGGCCTCGTGGCCCAGGCAGGACTGCGCGCGCCCACCCTGATCATTGTTGGCGAAGTGGTTACTTTGGGCAAGCGGCTGGCGCCCGGGCGCGCGAACCAGCGCGGCGTGTAAGATCTTCGAGATCCCGCCGACTAGAGGTAGCCGGACGGTACGATCGCGGTGCGCCAGCGGGCATGCACCGGCGCAGCTCGCCGGTCGCCGCCTGTGGGAGAGAGCATCATGTCAATGGTTGCCACGCCGTCCAACGGCGACGTGCCCCGCGTGGATGGGCCGCCGCGGGCCATACAGCCGGGCTGGGTGCGGGTGACGCACTGGCTCAATGTGCTGGCGGTGCTGGTGCTGATCGCCAGCGGCTGGCGCATCTACAACGCTTCGCCCATCTTCGCCTTCCGGTTCCCCAAGGAAATCACCCTCGGCGGCTGGCTGGGGGGCGCATTGCTGTGGCACTTCGCGGCCATGTGGCTGCTTGCCGTCAACGGCCTGGTCTATCTGTTGCTCAACATCGTTAGCGGACGCTTGCGCCGCCGGTTCTGGCCGCTGTCGCCGCGCCAGATCGCCGGCGACCTGGTCGCGGCGCTGCGCGGCAGGCTCGCCCACGATGACCTGCAGCAGTACAACGCGGTGCAAAAGGCCGCCTACCTCGGCGCGATCGTGCTGCTGGTTCTGGTGGTGCTCTCGGGCCTGGCGGTGTGGAAATCGGTGCAACTGCCGTTGCTGCGCGAACTGATGGGCGGATTCGACAATGCGCGCGTGGTTCATTTTGTCGCGATGGCCGGACTCGTGTTGTTCACGCTGGTGCACGTCGTCATGGTGGCAGTGGTCCCCAGGACCTTGCTCCTGATGATTCGCGGGCGCTAGGCGGCTAGGGCTGGGAGGCACGATGAAAACTGCACCAGGAAGTTCGACCGCGGCCCGCTCGGCGCTTTCGCCGGGCGATCAGCGGGAACTGGTCAAGGAGGCGCGGGCCTTGCTCGCTCCCCCGGCACGGCGGCGGTTTCTGCGCCACGGGATGACGCTCGGCGGCCTGGTGATGCTGACCGGCTGCAGCGTGGCCAATTCCGACGAGGCCGAGCACTTGCTGATGAAGGTGTCGCGCTTTAACGACGCGGTGCAGGGCTGGCTGTTCGATCCCGACAAGCTGGCGCCGACTTATCCGGCCACGATGATCACGCGCCCGTTTCCCTTCAACGCCTATTACTCCGAGGCGGAGGCCCCCGAGGTCGACGGCAACGGATTTTTCCTGCAGGTGAGCGGCCTGGTCGCGCGCCGCGACATCTGGTCCTTGGAGCAGCTCGCCGCCTTGCCGCAGGAGGAGCAGATCACACGCCATATCTGCGTCGAAGGCTGGAGTGCCATCGGGCGCTGGGGCGGCGTGCCCTTCGCCGCCTTCCTGGATCGCATCGGCGCCGACCGCACCGCGCGCTACGTCGGGTTTCGTTGCGCCGACGACTACTACACCAGCATCGACATGGCGACGGCCCGGCACCGACAGACCCTGCTGACACTGCGCTACGATGGCGAAACCCTGCCCCGCAAGTATGGTTTCCCGATGAAGCTGCGGATGCCGACCAAGCTGGGCTACAAGAATCCCAAGCATATCGTGGAGCTGTTCGTCACCAATGACTATCCCGGCGGCTATTGGGAAGACCAGGGCTACAACTGGTTCGGCGGTTCCTGAGGCATGGCGGTCGGCGTGAGCAGGGCGCTCGCGACGGCCGCGCGCCGGGCCGCGCTAGCCCTCGGCTGGTTGCTCCTGCTGTCGATCGGCCTTGCCGGATGTGCACGCGACGCCGAGCCGTCGGACCTGGCGATCTGGCGCATCGTCGACCAAGGTTGCAACGGCGGGCAGCACGCGCCCGCGCCGGCGGTACCGGAGCCCGCGCCGCACCCGACAAGGGGATTGCAGTGCGAGACGGCGCAGGGCATCGCTGTGCTCAAGGACCGCTGTGGCCCGACGCATTTCCTGGTGATTCCCACTGCCCGACGCAGCGGTGTCGAGAGCCCGGAACTGCTGAGCGCGGAGGAACCCAACTACTTCGCGCTCGCCTGGGAGCAGCGCGCCGCCAGCACGGCGGCACTCTCGAGCGCCGCGCCCGATAAGGCCGACATCGGCCTGGCAATCAACTCGCGCTATGGTCGATCGCAGGCGCAGTTGCACATCCACATCGATCTGCTGCGGCCGCAAGTGCGCTCGGCCCTGCTGGCCCTGGCGCAACCATTGGCGGCGGACACGCGGCTCGAGCTGATGGGACACTGGTATCGCGTCGATCATCTGGACTCGCTCGCGCAGAGCCCCTTTGCGCAGGCGGCTCGCGAGTGGGGCGCGCAGACCGCCGAGGAGCGGGCACGGCTCACGCTCGCCGTTGTGGGCGACGGCGGCCACGGCTTCTTCCTGCTGAGCGATCGCGCCGACCTCACCGCGCGGGACCGCGGCCACGCCGAGGAGCTGCTGGTGCCGCATCCCTGCGGCTAGCACGGCGGCGCGGATTGGGCGACCTGGCGACCATGGACCCCTTGGCCCAAGAGCATCTTGCCGGCGAGCAGCCGGCGCTCGTGCTGTTCTCAGGGGGTCAGGATTCGACGACCTGCCTGGCATGGGCGCTGTCGCGCTATGCGCGCGTCGAGACGGTCGGATTCGATTACGGCCAGCGACACCGCGTCGAACTCGTTCAGCGCCGCATCGTGCGCCAGCAGATCGAGGAGATCTTCCCGCAATGGCGGGCGCGACTGGGTCCCGATCACGTGCTGGACATCGCGGTGCTCGGCAGCATCAGCGAGTCGGCGCTGACGCAGGAGCGGGCCATCGCGCTCCAAGCCAACGGCTTGCCCAACACGTTCGTACCGGGGCGCAACCTCGTTTTTCTCACGCTCGGGGCGGCGCTTGCCTATCGGCGCTCGATCCATGTCCTGGTGGGCGGGATGTGCGAGACGGATTTCGCCGGCTACCCCGATTGCCGCGATGCAACCATCAAGGCGCAGCAGGCGGCGCTCACCCTGGGTCTGAACGAGCAGATGCTGATCGAGACCCCCTTGATGTGGAGCGATAAGGCCCAGATCTGGGCGCTCGCCCACTCCCTGGGAGGCCCGGCCCTGATCGATCTCATCGTCGAGCACACGCACACCTGCTACCTGGGCCGACGCGATGAGCGGCACGCATGGGGCTATGGCTGCGGCCGCTGTCCGGCCTGCGAGCTGCGCAGTGCCGGCTGGAGCCGTTGGCGCGCCAAGCTGCAGGACTCGGCACTGGACTCGCCCGGCAAGCCGGAGCTCTGCTGAGCGCTCGCTAGGCCGCTGCAACCCCTTGGAGTGCATCGCTGCCGACGGCGCGCGATCGAAAAAAATCCGCCCGCGCCGCGTCCTCACCAGTGGTCATGCCGGTGGTCGACGAACTGCAGCGCCGACTGCCACATCTGCGGCGAATTCAGGATACCTAGGTGCGAAGTGCGCAGAATCAGGTCGTACTGTCCTTGCCCGACCAAATCGATCGACGGCGCGCCGGCCAGCAGTGCGCTGTTGGAAAAGTCGTGCGCGTTGCCGTCGCGATCCTGCGCCGGCACCGGCGGAAAATACCCGTCCTGCGCCGACAGGTAGACGAAGTCCCCGCTCTCGGGCGTTGCCCGGGCGACGTTGCGGATGACGAGGTAGTGGGTCGAGCCCGGCGTTTCTCCGCCGGCATTGAGCACGGTCAGCAGCTGCGTGTGGTCCGAGCCGTATTCCTCGCAGATCGCGCTGTTTGGCACGAAGCCGCCGTTGGCCGCCAGCTGGAAATAGTTGGCCGGCGCCGGCGAGCAATCGACGATCCCATGGTTGGGCCCGTCGACGGCCACCAGGGACCGGACCAGATGGTAGGCCTGGTCCTGCAACAGCCATTCGCGCGCGGCGGTTACGCCCAGGCTGTGGGCGACGATGTCGACGCGCTCGGCCCCCGTGTATTCGAGCACGGCGTGCACGAATGCGCGGATGAGCGGCACCGCCGCCGCGGTGCTGTGCGAGACCCCCGACTTGCGCGTGACCTCGGTCAGCAGATCGCACTGGTCGCCCTGGTAGCCCAGGCCCCACAGCTCCGACGGCTTGTAGCCGTTGGTAAGAAAGTACTGGGCCGCATTGTGGATGTAGCCGAACGGGTTGCACGCGGTCGGAAACGGGGTGTCGTTGTTGCCGTGCAAGAAGATGACCGGCACGCGATCGACGCGCCCGGGAGCGCCAAAGCCGATCACCGGCACGCCGAGGTAGTAGTTCTGGAGCACGGGGAAGTCCGCGGGCAGGGTCGTGCCCAAGGTCTGGGCAGAGGCCGCGGCGCCAACGCAAACGCTCACCAGCACCAGTGCGCGCGCGAAGGAAGTGAGCTTGGTCGGCAGCATCGGGTTTCTCCTTGAGGGTTCGAATGATTATCTGGCCGCACTTGCTCCGTGTCCAGATCTTGTCGCAGACTGCGCGCAGCCGGACCCTGCAAGCCGATGCGAGCTTGCTTGGATCGTCATATTCCAGAAACACCGCTGGCGCGCGGGCGCTCCCGATCCAGGGTGCGCAGCTCGCGGGCAGCACGACGCGTGCAGCCCGGTCCCGATTCGCGCCGCCGGGCAGCTGCCGGAGGCACGACGGCCCGCGGGTTGGCTGCACGCCGGTTCAGATCCCGAACAGGGAGAGCTCGGTGTAGGCCAGATCGCCCGGGCGTGGCGCCGGCGCACCCTTGAAGTACCTGGGGTTCTCGTCAAGGAAGCGGCCGGGCACGCCACGCAGTGCGAGGAAGCGGCCCAGCGGACCGGCAAATCTTGCGAGCTCGTCAAGGCCGCGGCAGGATACGAGCCGGGCGTAGGGTAGCCAGCCGATTTTGGTGCGCCTGCGGCACCGCGCGAAGACGAAGGGGTGACGGCGCCCGTTCAGCGTGCCGGTGACACTCACGCATCCATAGCCCTGGTGGTCGAGCCGCAGGTCGCACTGCGTGCGGCTAAGGTCCTCGCCGCCCGCGAGGTCATGGGGCACCGCGCGCACCGGCAAATACCCAAGCGCCGCCGCGGCGAACAGCCCCTGCGCTGGTCTGGGGCCCGCTGGGAACGGTGCGCCGATGGCGCGGCTGCCGCACTTTCACGGAATCTTGTCGGTTGCCTGCCTGGCGGCACGAAGATTTCGAAAGTGGCCGGCGCGATGATTTGCCTTCGCTTGGCGACCGTACCGGTCTGGCTCGATAATGCGCACCGGCTCGTGATCGATGCAAAGTGCGAAGGCAGGAGCCTAGGGAGCTTTCGTGAGCGCTCGCGCGCCGCTCCGACGGCAGGCCGACGCGAGCGTGCGACGTTATGGTCGCAGGGTGACAACCGGGTGCGGCGCGCTGGAGCTCCAAGGGATTGCTATTCGTGGCCTCTTCCATGTTCACTGCGCGCTCGACTTTGTGCTGTTCGGCAATGCCGGAGGCGGGCGCATACGGGGTGTCATGTTCGGGCCCCCGATGGTGACGGGAGGCGCCGCGACGGCCAGCGCCGCGGCGGCGACCCGCCCGCGGTGGCGGTTAGCCCGCGCGCGGCGGCAGGCGCGATGAAGAATCTTGGGATGCGGATCGCCGCTCGCACGGGTTTCGCGCTGCTGGCCGTTTTGATCGTGGCGGCCGGTGGCTGGGGCGCCCTGGCCCTGTTCTATTCGGGCCCACAGGTCGACGGTGTTCGCTACGCCCTAACGGCCGCGTTCGCTGGTGCATCGCTGGCGACGCTGCTCGCGCTTAGCATGGGTCGCTGGCGCTGGTGGAGCCTTGCGGCCTACGTCGTGCTCTTTGCCGCGCTGGTTCTGTGGTGGCGCGGCATCGAGCCATCGAACGCCCGCGACTGGCAAGCCGACGTGGCGGTGCTCCCCTATGCCACGATCGATGGCGACATGGTCACGATGCACAACATCCGCAATTTCGACTACCGCAGCGAGACGGACTACACCCCCGCCTACTACGACAAGCGCTT
>Ga0209415_10006799_pt1 | contig 20194 bp, 20 predicted proteins | sample PeaSoiSIISIP2007_FD_187696 | JGI IMG/M metagenome (GOLD analysis project Ga0209415, IMG submission 187696) | Peat soil microbial communities from Weissenstadt, Germany - SII-SIP-2007 (SPAdes) (version 2) | ecosystem: Environmental > Terrestrial > Soil > Wetlands > Peat | place: Germany...
GGCGTGACCCTCGATCATCGACACATGGCGAGACGGGTCACCCCTTCAGGGCAGGAAACGGACATGAGGTCTTGAAGAAGCGGCCCTCGTGGTTGGCGGCGTGGACCTTGGCGGAATCGACCAGGATGCCGCTGTGCCGGTCGGCGATGATGGCGCCGGGTTCCCAGGAGTCCCACAGCGCGTTCACCGCCTGCATGTATTCGTCGGCCATGTCGTAGCGCAGGTCGTGCTCCGGCATCCCCGGCAGGCCGAAATTCATCGCCGCGAAGTCGGAGCTGCCGGTGACCGCGTTCCAGCCGATGCGCCCGGACGAGACCTGGTCCAGCGAGGCGACCAGGCGGGCCAGCAAATAGGGCGGGTAGGCGAAGGTGCCGAAGGTTGGGAACGATGCCGATGCGCGAGGTGACGGCGGTCATCAGCGAGGCGACGACGGAGGGGTCCTGGCGCGGCACGGCGATGGCGTTCTTCAGGTAGATCTCGGTGGAGCCGCCAAAGCTTTCGCCGACGTAGGATGAGTCCTCGATCAGGATGTAGTCGAAGCAGGCGCGTTCGAGGCAGCGGGCCATGTCGGTGAACAGCTCGGGCACCATCCAGGTGCGGCCGATATGGCCGGTCCAGGGCTTGCCCCAGGCCTGCACGCTGGAGCCTTGCAGGAACCAGCCCAGGTGGAAGGGTTTGGCAGCCACTGTCCTGCTCCTTCACGCGCGCGTGCGCGGATGCGTCCCCGGCTGGTGATTTTAGATGCAATCGATGTGCCGCGGGTAGCCCCATCTTATTCTCCCCCTCCCCTTGAGGGCTCGGGCCGCGAAGCGGACCGAGGTTGGGGGGAGGGGTTGGTGCGCCCCAGGGTCGTTCCGCAGCGTCGTGCCGCTCAACCCTCCCCCCAACCTCGGTCCGCTTCGCGGCCCGAGCCCTCAAGAGGAGGGGGAGTAGTTGTCGTTGTGTCAGTGCGCCAGCGCCATCGCGGGGATGCTCTCCGACGCCTTCCAGAACCGGCCCACCGAGTCCGCATGCGCCCGCAAAGCGGCCTCGTCCTCATCGGCCAGTGGCGCCGGTTCGTGGTCGAAGTGGCCATAGGTGTCGATGCCGAGCACCAGCGTGGCCGACAGCCGCGTGGTGCCGACATGGCGCACGCGGGTCGGAATGTAGCTGATGCCGATGCCGATGCGGCGCTCCCCGGTGCGGTTCACGCCGGAGCGGTGGAAGGCCAGCGTGTGATGCAACGAGACCTCACCGGCGGCAAGCACGAGCGGCACGGCGCGGCTTTCGTCGATCGCGTCGGCCAGTGTCTGGCCGCGCGACAGCATGGCCTTCGGGTCCGGCTGGTCGAAATGCGGGCGCTGGCCGGTGGTGTGGGAGTGCGGGATGATCTGCACGCAGCCATTCTCCGGCGTGGAGTCGGTCAGCGCGACCCAGGCGGTGACGTGCTCGAACGGGGCCAGGCCGAAATAGGTGGCGTCCTGGTGCCAGGGCACAAACGTCTCGCTATAGGGTTCCTTCAGCCAGACGGTGGTGTGGAACACCATGAGGTCGCGGCCGATCAGCGATTCGACGCAGTCGAGGATGCGCGGGTGGCGCACCAGGGCGGCGGCCCAGGGAAACAGCAGGTAGGGTTTTACCCGCGTGGTGGATTGGCGGCGGGCGCCGTCCCGCTTCATCGGGCCGCAGCCTTGCTCGCAGCCGGCGCGGAAGTAGGCAGTTTCCGCGGCGGTGTGGAGCGGGCGGCCGGGCAGGTAGCCGTCGGTGGTGTAGCGTTCAATCTCGGCGGCGGTCAGCATCGGTGGGCCCCTTGCGGCTGGTGTCGCGTGCACCGGTTGGCCCATCATGACCGTGCCAAACCGACAGGACCAGGATGAATGACCGCCGCGCGCGCCCCCGACCCTCTGCTGCAGCCCTATCAGCTCCGTCACCTGACGCTGCGCAACCGGCTGATGAGCACCTCGCACGAGCCGAACTACGGCGAGGACGGCATGCCAAAGGACCGCTACCGCCTCTATCACGTGGAAAAGGCCAAGGGCGGCATCGCGCTGACGATGACCGCGGGCTCCGCCGTGGTCTCCCCCGACTCCCCGCCGGTGTTCGGCAACCTGCTCGCCTACAAGGACGAGATCGTGCCCTGGATGCGCCGCCTGGCGGACGACTGCCACGCGCACGGCGCGGCGGTGATGATCCAGATCACCCATCTCGGCCGCCGCACGGTGTGGAACAAGGCGGACTGGCTGCCGGTGCTGGCGCCGTCGCCGGTGCGCGAGGCGGCGCATCGGTCATTCCCAAAACCGCTGGAAGACTGGGACATCGCGCGCATCGTTGCCGATTACGCATCGGCCGCGGCGCGGATGGAGGCGGCCGGGCTGGACGGGATCGAGCTCGACGCCTACGGCCACCTGCCCGACCAGTTCTGGTCGCCCGCCACCAACCAGCGCGACGACGCCTACGGCGGCAGCCTCGACAACCGGCTGCGCTTCATCCGCCAGGTGCTCACCGCCATCCGCGCGGCGACCGATCCGCGCTTCATCGTCGGCGTGCGCCTGGTGGCTGATGAGGACTGGGAGATCGGCCTCACGCGCGCGGAGGGCGTCGAGATCGCCCGCCGCCTGGTGGCGGGCGGGCAGGTGGATTTCCTCAACGTGATCCGCGGCCACATGGACACCGACGCGGCGCTGACGCGGGTGATCCCGATCATGGGCATGCGCGCCGCACCGCATCTGGATTTCGCCGGCGAGGTGCGCGCGGCGACGCGCTTCCCGGTGTTCCACGCGGCGCGCATCCAGGACGTGGCGACGGCGCGGCACGCGATCGCCGCCGGAAAGCTCGACATGGTCGGCATGACCCGCGCCCACATCGCCGAGCCGCACATCGCACGCCTGCTGGCCGCGGGCCGCGAGGCGGAAATCCGCCCCTGCGTCGGCGCCACCTACTGCCTCGATCGGATCTACGAAGGCAACGACGCGGTGTGCGTGCACAACGCCGCGACCGGGCGCGAGGCGACGATGCCGCACCTCATCGCGCGCACCGAGGGGGCGTGCCGCAAGGTCGTCGTGGTGGGCGCCGGGCCGGGCGGGCTGGAGGCAGCACGGGTCGCCGCTGCGCGCGGCCACAAGGTCGCCCTGTTCGAGGCGGCGGCACAGCCCGGCGGGCAGCTCTTGCTCGCCTGCCGCCTGGCGCGGCGCAAGGAGCTGATCGGCATCGTCGACTGGCGCATGCAGCGGCTGGACGCCGCCGGCGTGCACCCGCGTTTTTCCACCTACGCCAACGAAGCCGACGTGCTGGCTGAGGCACCGGACGTGGTGATCCTGGCGACCGGCGGCGTGCCGAACACCGCGGTGCTGGCGGCGTGCAACGACCTGGTCGTCTCCACCTGGGACATCCTGTCCGGCTCGGTGGCGCCGGCCGCGCGCGTGCTGGTGTTCGACGACAACGGCGGGCACCAGGCGATGCAGACCGCCGAGCTGCTCGCCGAGGCGGGCAGCGCGGTGGAGATCGTCTCGCCCGAACGGTATTTCGCCCCCGAAATGGGCGGGATGAACCACACGCTGTATGCCGCCGCGTTCCACCGCCACGGCGTGCACATCACCATCAACGCGCGCCTGCTGGCGGTGCGGCGCGAGGGCAACGCACTGTGCGCGGAGGTCGGCTCCGATCACGGCCCGGAACGGTTCGAGCGGATTGTCGATCAGGTGGTGGTGGAACACGGCACCCTGCCGCCGACCGAGCTGTACGACGCGCTACGTCCGCTGTCGCGCAACCTGGGCGAGGTCGATCACGCGGCGTTGCTGGCAGGCCGGCCGCAGGAGGTGGTGCGCAACCCGGCCGGGCAGTTTCAGTTGTTCCGCATCGGCGACGCGGTCGCCAGCCGCAACATCCACGCCGCCATCTATGACGCCCTGCGGCTGGTCAAGGATTTGTAGCCCCCATCGTTCACCTCTCCCGCTCTTCGCGGGAGAGGTCGAGGCGCGAAGCGCCGAGGGTGAGGGTCGTGCCGCGGGCACCACCCTCACCGTTGATCCGCTTCGCGGCTCAACCGCTCCGCTCGCCGCCTTGGTCCGTTTCGCAACCTAAGCCCGAGAAGAGCGGGAGAGGTGAACGTTACGATATCGATTTAGCGACGCAACCTTGCGACGTGTCCTGGCCATCCGTCGCGGGCACCGTGCCGGAACGGACCTGAAGCTTTCCCACAGCCCGGCGAATGTCATTGGTTGGCTATCGCATGGTGCGACGGCGTACGGCTGCCTGCTGCCTTGCGCCCGTGCGTTGTCGATCCCGCTATGTCTTGATCGCACGCTCAAGCTCAACCTTTCGAGCCTCCAGCAAGGCCAGCCTCTGCCTGATATCACGAATCTCCTTGTTGATGACAGGCAACTCGATATGAGCTTTCTTCTTCATCAAATATTCCGAGCCAGTCTGTGCCGCTATGTAGCGTTCAAGCTGGCTTCGCAGGACTCTGAGATAAGGATTCCCCCACACCGCGCCTTCTCGGTATTCAAGCTCGCCCGCCCGGATGCCCTCCACGATGAATTCGTAGGACACGCCGTATTCTTTTTTGGCCGTCACATTGCTGAGTGTTGCGCCCTTGCGATTCCATTCGCCATGTTCCGCCATGTGTGACCCCGCATCGATAGGAGCCCCTCGCTACCACGGGCCAGTATGACCGGCCAACCGGTGCCATCCGTCAGGGAGTGTTGCTGCGCCGGCACCCGTACTCGACGTCATTGCCTCCACGCACAGTTCGACTTGGGAGTCCCCGTTGACAAACGTTACTCGGCCGGCATCCGCGCGCGCCGCAGCGGCTCGGCCTCGGTAAAGATGCGACGCCGCCGAAACGCGATCGAACTCTCGACCAGCAGCAGCCCGGACAGCCCCTTGCCCATCATGCCGACAAACCAAGGCTCCGCAACCTCGCGCCACGGCGCGTCACTCCACGGCGGGATTTGCAGTCCCCATCGGCGCGCGAGATGTTCGCCCACGGCACCGACATAGGCATCGCGTCGTTCCTCCCCGGTACGCTGCGGCTCCTCGTCGATCATGGCCTGCCGACGTGCAGGGGCGTTCTCGGTGTAGAACGCGTCGAGGAACTCATCCAGCAGGACCGAGAACGCCTCCTCCGGCCCCTCGCCATATTGGCAATAGAACCTGATGGCGTCAGCCAGCGTCGTCGGACGAGGGCGCATTCAATCTCTCCGCGAACTGTCGAATGATGGCGGCACGACGGACGTCCGGCGGCTCCTTCGAGAAGTATCTGGCGAGCAATGTACCCATGGCATCGAAGGTGGTGATGTTGCTGGCGCGGGCAAGCAGTGCGGCATCGTTTTCGTCCCGGCTGCCGACCCAGATACATGGTGACCGCCTCGCTCAGCCACGAACGCAGCCAGCCGCGTCGTTCGGCAACCCCCCTGGCGGCCTTCATGAGTGCTCCATGGTCGCCGGATTCGACGTGCGCGTCGACATCAGTGGTGCGGAACGTCACCTCGAATTGCAACGGGATCGCCGCGCCGCCATACACCGCGATCTCCGCCATCTTCCCCGAGCGAACCAGGATTTCTCCCGTTTCGCGGAATGCATCCTCGACGGCGGCTTTCGACAGCTCCTGCATCATTCAGGCCCGACCTCGCTTTCGCTCAAGCGACGCCGATGCCCACACACCCAAGCGGCTTGACCTTGCGCACCACCGACGCGGGGAACCGCGCGAGCTTCTCGGCGGGACGCACCGGCCGGCGCACCAGCTCGCCGCCGCAGTTCGGGCACCGCCCGCCCAGCACGCCGTCGGCGCAGCTTGCGCAGAAGGTGCACTCGAACGAGCAGATGCGCGCCTCGAGGCTGTCGGGCGGCAGGTCGCGGTCGCAGCACTCGCAGCCCGGACGCAGTTCCAGCATCACGCCCGTCCCCTTTCCTCACGCCACAGCCCGAGCTTTTCCTGCACCGGGCGGTCGGAGAAGCTGAACAGCACGGCCTCGCCGTCCGGACGATGCCGGTGCGTGTGCCAGCTCGGCACGACGAAGACATCGCGCGGCTTCCAGCGGAACACCGTGTCGCCGACGATCGTTTCACCGGTGCCCTCGACCGCGACGAAGACCGTGCCGTCGGTGCAGCGATACGCTGCCGTGTTGAAGCCGGCCGGCAGCACCTGCATGCAGGCGCCGATGGTCGGCATGGCGTGGTCGCCGGTCGCCGGGTTGACGTAGCGCAGCTTGTGGCCGTGGCACGGATCGGGATCGCCGTTGCGCGCCAGCGTCGCCAGCGCTTCGCGGGTGCGGGCATAGGGGTAGGCGAACACCGGCGAGCTCAGCGCCGTCGGCTTCCAGTCGACCGGCAGCATGTTGGCGCCGTAGCGGGCCAGGCTGTCGCCTTGCGGACGCGCCTCGGCCTGGGTCTCGGCGTTGGCCGGCTCGGCGAAGCTGACGTCGAGCAGGCGGATGATCGGGATGTCCAGCCCGTCCAGCCACACCACGGGGGCGTCCGCCTCGTTGCCGTGGTCGTGCCAGGTCCAGCTTGGGGTGATGATGAAGTCGCCAGGCTCCATCAGCGCCCGTTCGTCTTCCACCGCGGTGTAGGCGCCGCTGCCCTCGATGACGAAGCGCAACGCCGACTGGGCGTGGCGGTGGGCCGGCGCGACCTCCCCGGGCAGGATGAGCTGCAGGCCGGCGAACAGCGCGTGGGTGACCGAGGTGTGGCCCTGCAGTCCGGGGTTCTCCAGGATCAGCACGCGGCGCTCGGCCTCCTTCGCGGTGATCAGGCTGCCGGCCTGCATCAGGTAGGGGCGGACGACGTTGTCGTAGTCCCACAGCACCGGGACGGCCGGCGTGGTGGGCGCGCGGGTGACCAGGCTGTGCAGCCGCTCCCACAGCGGGGCAAGGCTGTGCGGGGCAAGCTGATCGTAGAAGTGCTGGCGCGGGTTGGCTTGGGTGCTGTCGTTCATCTTGTGCGTACCTCCGGGCGAGCCAGGGTGGCGGGGCACTAAGCACGTTTTCTCCCCCTCCCCTTGCGGGAGGGGGATGGGGGAGGGGTCACTGCGGAGGTCGAACCGAAACACCGTGCTGCGGGACCCCTCCCCCCAACCACCTCCCGCAAGGGGAGGGGGAGACTCTTATCCGATCCCTTCGCGCCCCATTTCCAGGAATTTCTCCCGCCGGCGGGCGCGCAGGACCGCACCGTCCAGGCCGAGCAGCGGGGTCAGCGCCGCGGCCAGCGCCTCGCCGACCGCGCCGATCGTGGCCGCGGGATCGCGCTGCGCCCCGCCCAACGGCTCCGGGATCACCGTGTCGATCAGGCGCAGCCGCTTCAGGTCGTCCGCGGTGAGCCGCAGCGCCTCGGCGGCCGTCGCCGCCTGCGCGGCCTCGCGCCAGAGGATGGACGCGCATCCCTCAGGGGAGATCACCGTATAGATCGCGTGCTCCAGCATCAGCACGCGGTCCCCGGCCCCAAGGGCAACCGCCCCGCCGGAGCCGCCCTCGCCGATGATGGTGGCGACGACCGGCACCGGGGCGTCCAGGCAGGCCTCGATGGAGCGCGCGATCGCCTCCGCCTGGCCGCGCGCCTCGGCGTCGATCCCCGGGTAGGCGCCGGGGGTGTCGACAAACGTCAGCAACGGCAGGCCGAAGCGGCCGGCCAGCTCCATCAGGCGGCGCGCCTTGCGATAGCCCTCGGGCCGCGCCATGCCGAAATTGTGCTTCACCCGGGCATCGGTATCGGCGCCTTTCTCGGTGCCCAGCACGACCACCGAACGGCCGCGAAACCGACCCATCCCGCCGATCACCGCGGCGTCGTCGGCGAACGCGCGGTCGCCCGCCAGCGGGGTGAACTCGGTGATCAGCGCGTTGATGTAGGAGAGCGCCTTGGGCCGGTCGGGATGCCGCGCCACCTGGGTCTTCTGCCAGGCGGTCAGCTTGGCGTAGGTCGCCCGCAACTGGCGATCGGCCCGGTCGGTCAGCCGCGCCACTTCCTCGGCGATATCGATCCCGGCGGGCTCCGACATGCGCCGGAGCTCCTCGATCTTGCCCTCCAGCTCGGCGATCGGCTTTTCGAAGTCCAGGAAGTGGCGCATGCGGCGCCGGCTTTAGCACACTGGGCGGCAGGGGGAAGGGCGCGGCTCCCCGCCGCGATCAGCCCAGTACCTCGGTCTGACGCTCGATCTTCCCGGGATCGAGGTCCATGCCCAGCCCCGGCTGGCTTGGCAGGTTCAGCACGCCGTCCTCCGGCACCACCGGGTGCGCCAGGAAGTGCTGGTTGATGGTGTTCCACTTCACCAGGTACTCCTGCAGCGGCGTCAGCAGCGGCGACTGTGCGAGCGAGAAATGCAGGTTGGCCGGCGTCGAGTGGCCGTGCGGGATCACCATCAGGTCGTGCACCGAGGCATAGGCGGCGATCTTCAGCGTCTCGCTCAGTCCCCCGGCCCAGTAGATGTCCGGCTGCAGGATATCCAGCGCGCCGGCGTCGATGAACCGCTTGAAGCCCCAGCGGGTGTATTCGTGCTCGGCGCCGGACAGCGGGATTCGCGTGCCCTGCTTCACCCGGAGGTAGCTGTCGATGCGGTCGGGCATCACGCATTCCTCCAGCCAGCGCGGCCGGAATTCCGCGATGCGCTCGGCCAGCTCGATCGCGTAGATCGGATCGAACGACTGCCAGCAATCCAGCATGATGTCGGCCGCCTCGCCGAGCGTCTCGCGCAGCGTACGGACCAGGGCGACGTTGTCGGCCATCCCCTCCGGCCCGCTCATCGGCCCGTGCCGGAAGAACCATTTCTGCGCCCGGTAGCCGAGCGCCTGGTATTCCGCGGCGCGCGCCCGCACGCGCCCCAGGTCGCGCACGGCGAAGCCGAGCATGGAGGCGTAGCAGGGCACCGCATCGCGCGTCGGGCCGCCGATCAGGCGATGCACCGGCTGATCGAGCCACCGCCCCTTGAGGTCCCACAGCGCGCAATCGACGCCGCTGATCGCCAGCATCGCGTCGCCCTGCCGGCCGTGCACCATGATGCGGTGCATCTGGTCCCACAGCTTCTCGTGCGCGATCGGGTCCTGGCCGAGCAGGATCGGGCGCAGTCGTTTGGCGATGAAGGTTGCCACCAGCTCGGGCAGCGGGCCGGCGATGCCGATGATGCCGGCATCGGTCTCGATGCGGGTGAAATACTGCACCAGGCTGAAGTGTCCGGGATCGATCTGGATACCGCCCTCGAAATCATCACGCACGCGGTATTCCGGATAGATATCGACCGGACGCACCAGCCGTTCCTCCCAGAACGGGCCGTCGGTCGGCAGCGTGCCGCGAACTTCAAGGACGCGGACTGCGGTGATGCGCATGCAACGTTCCTCCCCCGCGATTCACCCGCAGGTTGCCGCGATCATCCCCGGGTCTCGTTCGGCGGCCGAATATACCGCCGATCCGGCGCTGCTGCACCACGCGAGCCCCGCGGCACGTTGGACATGCCTGCGGACCGCCGGGCTGCCGCACACGGCGGTGTCATAGCAATGGTGCCAAAGAACGACCGTTGGTAGGAGTCTTGGCTCGGCACGTCGCCGACGTTGCCTCCTGGGCAACCCGGTACGCGCCGCCAATCGGCAAAAGCGTTGAAGCAGTCAACGCTTTCGCCAGTTGGCATCAATGCCCGACCGGGCAAGCCCGGCCGGGAAGACGGCCCCCGGCGCGTGATCCGCCGGAGCCATCGTCAATCGTGGGCGTCAATCGTGGGCGTCAATCGTGGGCGTCAGTCGCGCGCGTCAGCCGCGGGCGGCGCGACGGGCAGGCTCGTGGGTGGCGGTCTGCCCCTTGCGCGCGGCGGTGGCGGCTTCCGACAGGATCGAACGCAGTTCGCGCAGGAAGGCCGCGCCCTTGACGGTGCGCTGCACCAGCACGCTGCGGCGGTCGGCCGGATCGGTCTTGCGGCGCGCGTAGTCGAGCTCGCCAAGCCGGTCGAGCGCGCGGGTGATCGCGGGTTTCGACACCTTCAGGTCGGCGGCCAGGCCGCGGACCGTGTGCCCGCCGTCCATCAGGTAGCAGGTCAGGAAGACGGCCAGTTGGCGCGCCGACAGGTCGGACCCGTCGCGGCGCACCAGCGTGACGATGGTGTGTTTCAAGATCGCCACGAACTGGTCGGGCGTGGGAGGGACTGCCATGGTCAACCCTTTCTAAATGCCCGCCGTCCGCGCGAGGTTTGTCCGCGAGTCGGAGTGTTGTCGGCGAGGCCAATTCGCCTCCTACATCGTTTCAATCGAGGAATGCAACACATTTCATATCAAGCAACACCGCGCCGACCCGGGTGTCGGTTACCGGTTCCGTCACGCGGCCGTGACGGAACCGGTAAGCTCCGCCCCCGCCATTCGCGCGCAGATCGCCGCAAACAGTGCGCGAATCGTCTGCGCTTCGCCGCCTTCGGGGCGGCCGGGCCGTGTCTGATCATTCCAGGCATAGAGATCGAGGTGGGCCCATTTCGTACCGGGCGCAACGAACCGTTGCAGGAACAACGCCGCGACGATCGCGCCGGCGGTCGGCTTGCCGGACACGTTGTTCAGATCGGCGACCGGACTGTCCAGCCAGGCGCCATAGCCGGACCACAGCGGCAGGCGCCACATCGGATCGTGAAGGCTCTCGCCGGCGCACAACAAATGCTCGGCCCACGAATCATCGTTGCAGAACAGCGCCGGTAGATCCGGCCCGAGCGCCACCCGCGCCGCGCCGGTCAACGTGGCGCCGTCGATCAGCAACGCCGGCGCCTCCGCGCCGGCATCGTCGAGCAGGTCGCACAGCACCAGCCGCCCCTCGGCGTCGGTGTTGCCCACCTCGACCGTGCGGCCGCTGCGCGTGCGAATCACGTCGAGCGGGCGCATCGCAGTCCCCGACACGGAATTTTCCACGCAGCCGATGCGCAGCGCGAGGCGAAGCGGCAGGTCCGCCTGCATGATCAGCGCGGCCAGGCCCAGCATCGTCGCGCCGCCGCCCATGTCCTTCTTCATCCGCAGCATCCCTGCGGACGGCTTCAGGTCGTAGCCACCGCTGTCGAAGCACACCCCCTTGCCGCACAGCGACAGCAGCGGCGCGTCCGGCGGCGCGGCGCTGCCCGCCCAGTGCAGGCAGGCCACGCGCGGTGGGCGCGCGGAGCCGCGGCCGACCGCGGCCACCGTCGGATAGGCGGCCTCGAGCGCCGCGCCTTCATGGATGGTGACCGCGGCGCCATGGCGTCGGCCGAGCACCGCGACGCAGTCCGCCAGCTCCACCGGGCCGAGCAGGTTGGCCGGTGTGTTGATCAGGTCGCGCACCATCCAGATGGCGCGCGCCTCGGCCTCGGCACGCCCGGCTTGCGCGGGGATGAGCAGTCGCGCCGGCTTGCGGTCGCCGGCCTGCTTCAGGCTGCCAAAGCGATAGGCCCCCAGGCAGAAGCCAAGCACCGCGGCTTCATGTGCCGCCGCGGCGAGCTCGAGACGCCACGGCACGCCGTCGGGCAGCCGGAAGGCCAGATTGCCGAAGGCATAGGGCGACTGATCCTCGCCAAGTCCGAGCACCGCGCCGGCGACCCCTTCGGGTCCCGGCAGCAGCGTCAGCTCCTGCGCCGCCGCAACGAAGCCGGACTCGCGCACGAAATTCGCCTGCGCCGAGGGAAGTCCGGCAAGCCAGGCCGCCAGCTCACCTGGACGGATCGCGTACAGCGGCCGTGTCGTGTCGGCGTCCTGGACCAAGCAGGCAAGCGGCTGATCGAACATATGCAGGCTCCCACTGGCTTCGCGACGTCCGCAGCATCTCTCAATCACCGATCCCCGGCGCGAGCAACCGGTTTTGCTTTGCCGGCAAGGCAGATGCTACGTTGGCGTTCCGTTGGCGTAACCGGATAGGATACGGGATGGTGGGGTCGATCGCGTGGCTCGTGTCGCTCATGGCGGACAAAGGCCAGCGCCGCTACGGGTTGCACGACGTGACGCAGTTGCAGCACGCGCTGCAGTCGGCGATGTTCGCCGAACGATCGGGCGGCACGCCGGCACTGATCACCGCGGCGCTGCTGCACGACATCGGCCACATGGTGCACGACCTGGGTGACAATCCCGCCGAGGCCGGCCTGGACGACCAGCACGAGATGCGTGGGCACGCCTTTCTTGCGCGCCACTTCCGCCCCGACGTCACCGAGCCGATCCGCCTGCATGTCGCCGCCAAGCGGTATCTGTGCGCGATCGAGCCGGATTATTTCACTCTGCTGTCACCCGACAGCGTGCTCAGCCTCGGGTTGCAGGGCGGCCCGATGTCGCCACCGGAAGTCGCCGCGTTCCGGGCCGAACCATATGCGCAGACCGCGGTGCGGCTGCGGCGCTGCGACGATGCGGCCAAGGTGAAGGACCTGCCGACCCCGGACCTCGCGCACTTCGCGGCGTATCTGGCACAGTGCCATATTCAGCCGGAAGCCGGCAGCCAGAAGCCAACGCGGCATAACCCTGTGCCATAACCCGGTCGGCGCGCGCGATGCCACGGCGGGGGAAGTTTCAACTGAACCTGGAGCGCAACAACCCCACACCGGATCGCACCGCGGCCGACGCGCTGCCTGGGGCGCCTACGACCGTCCCGGCCGAAGACCCGGGTGGCCGCAAGCGCGGCATGCGGCTGCCATTGCGGCTTTGGCTGCTCATCCTGGTCTGTCTGGTGCCGATGGTCGCGGCGCAACTGTACGTCCAGGTCGATCTCCGGCGGGAGCGGCAAACCCAGCTCGGCGAGCTGGCGATGCGCCAGGCGGAACTGGCCAATGGCGACCTGGCCAGCATCGTCGACGGCGCCCGCCAGCTTGCCGCCGCCGCCGGGCAGCTTGCGCGCGTCCTGCCCCTCGACCCGACATGCTCCGAGCGGATGGCAACGCTGCAAGGTGACCTGCCGGCCTACAAGTTCGTCGCCCTGTATGACTCGATGGGGCACGCGGTCTGCGCCTCCGACCCGGGTTTGACGCGCGAGAGTGCCGACCGCCCGGGATGGCTTGCGGACCTGCTCCACGCCACGGCGTTTCGCATCGGCACCTATGCCACCATGCCGGGCATCGACGGGCCGTTTCTGCCGATGGGAGTGCCGTGGTCACCACCCGCCGGGTCGGCGGGCGGGGATCCATTTGCCGTGGTGGTCGTGGCGCTGGACCTCGGCTGGCTAGATCGCCATCTCGTGGAGCTGCGGTTCAATCGAGGCAAGTTGCTGGCCAACGCCGGCCTGGCGATCGTTGACCGCAACGGCGACGCGCTCGTGCGGCTGCGTGGCCCAGGCGGCAATCCGCGGCGGCGGCTGCTACCTGAAACGCTTGCCCTGATCCACCGCGAAACCGCCGGCATCGCGACCGTTCGGGGTTACGACGGTAATGACTGGATCGCCGCCTATATTCCCACCACCCTGCCGCCGCAGGGCCTCGCCATCGTGGCCGCGCTCTATCCGCCGGACATGACGGCGGACATCGACAAGGCAAGCCAGCACGAGGCCCTGTTCGCGGCGCTGTCGACCGTATTGGCGCTGGCGCTCAGCCTGCTCGCGGCGCGGCGATTTATCATTGCTCCGACGGAACGCCTGCTCGCGGCGGCGCGGCGGTGGAGCCGGGGGGATTTGTCGGCGCGTGCCGATGTCGGTGAGGCGCAGTCGGAATTCGGTGCGCTGGCGACCTCGTTCAACGCCATGGCCGCAACCCTGCGCGCCCGCGAGGTCGAGCGCCAGCATCAGGCCGACCTGCTCGAGGCCCAGGTGGCTGAACGCACCAAGGAGCTGTCCGAATCGAACAATCGGCTGCAGGTGGAGATCGCCGAACGCGAACGGACCGAGGCGGCGCTGCATCAGGCGCAGAAGCTGCAAGCGGTCGGGCAGCTTGCCGGCGGCATCGCGCATGACTTCAACAATCTGCTGGCGACGATTCTCGGCAACCTCGAGCTGATCGAGCGCCAGCTCGTCGGTGGCGGGACTGCCGATCAGGCGCGGTTGCAGGGCCAGATCGAGCGCGCCACGGGTGCCGTGCAGCGCGGCGCGCAGCTCACCGCGCGCCTGCTCGCCTTCGCGCGCCGCCAGCTTCTGGCGCCGCAGGCGACCGACCTCAATCGCCTGATCGAGGATCTGGTCGCGCTGGCCTCCAGCGCGCTTGGCCACAGGATCGAGATCGTCACCGACCTGGCAGCGGATTTGTGGCCCGCCCTGGTGGATCCCAGCCAGGTCGAGGCGGCAATCCTGAACCTGTGCCTGAACGCGCGCGACGCGATGCCCGACGGCGGCAGGATCACCATCGTCACAGCGAATGAGGCAGCCGTTGCGACGCGCGGCAGCGCCGGCGATGTCGCGCCCGGCGCCTATGTCCGCCTGAGCGTCATCGACACCGGCAGCGGAATGACGCCGGAGGTGCAGCGCCGCGCCTTCGAGCCGTTCTTCACGACAAAGGGAACCGAGGGCTCCGGCATTGGCCTGAGCCAGGTCTACGGTTTCGCGCGCCAGTCCGGCGGGACGGTGCGGCTGTCGAGCGCGCTGAACCGCGGCACGGAGGTGACCATCGTGCTGCCGCGTGCCCTCGAAGCGGCGGCCACCGCGCCGCCCGAGCCCAGCGCCCCTCTTGGCCGATCGGTTCCATCTACCTTGGCGCTGGTCGTGGATGACGATGCAGCGGTGCGCCAGGTCGCCGCGGACATGCTGCGGGTTCTCGGCTGCGAGGTGATGGAGGCGTCCAGCGCCGCGGCAGCGCTCGCCCTGCTGTCAGATGCCGCTCCCGGCGTGGATCTTCTGCTGGTCGACTACGCGATGCCGGGGATGAACGGCTTGCAGTTGGCGGCCGCCGTGCGCGAACTGAATATCGACGCGCCGATCGTGCTGATCACCGGATATGCCGAGATGGCAGACCCGTCGACCGGCGACGCCGACCCGGTCGATGGCCTGCTGCGCAAGCCGTTTTCGATCCGCGAGATGCAGGCGATGCTGAGCCGGCTGCGGCACCGGCCGCGACGGTCGTCCAATGTGGTCCGGCTGCGCACGCCGAAGCGGCGTTGACGCGGGGGCGTGATGCGGGTGGCAGACCCTCACCCGGCGTGCTGCGCACGCCGACCTCTCCCACGAAGAGCGGGAGAGGTGATACCAGCGGACCGAAATGATGACTCTTCCATCATTTCGGGCCGCTGGTATCGCGCGCGGGGTTGGTGGGGCGGCCGCGCGCCGAACCAAGACTCATACCAGCGGTCGTTGACCTGTGCTTACAGGTCAACACTTAGGGCCGCTGGTATGAGTTGTGCTACTAGGCGAACATCGCGGCGGTGTCGGCGGGAGCGACGTCCTCGATGCGGGGCGGCTGCCAGCGCGGGCTGCGGTCCTTGTCCACCACCATGGCGCGCACCCCCTCGATGAAGTCGTTGTGGCGCATCGTGGTGTGGGTCAGGGCGAATTCCGCGGCCAGGCACTGCTCCAGCGTGCGATGGGCGCCGTCGCGCAGGATGCGCAGGGTCCAGGCGAGGGCGGAGGGCGACACGGTGCGCAGCGCCTCGATCGTCTGGCGCGCCCAGTCGCTGGCCTCGGCGTCCAGGCGGTGCAGGATCTCCGGCACGCTGTCGGCGGCGAAGATCGTATCGATCGTGGCGCGCTGGGCCTGCAGCGTGAAGTCGGGCAGCGGCGCGGCGTGGCGGGCGAGGGCGGCGATGCCGTCGCGGGCGAGCGCTTGCGACAGTTGGTGCAGTTCCGCGCGCGGGGTGAACTGCGTGGCGAAGCCGGCGTGCACCGCGTCGGCGCCCTGGATGCGCGCGCCGGTCAGGCCGAGATAGGTGCCCAACTGGCCGGGCAGCCGCGGCAGGAAGAAGGTTGCGCCGATGTCCGGGAAGAAGCCGATCGCCGTCTCCGGCATGGCGAACATCGCGTGCTCGCTGGCGACGCGGTAGTCGCCGTAGATCGATACGCCGATGCCGCCGCCCATGCAGATGCCGTCGATCAGCGCGACGTAGGGTTTCGGGTAGGCGGCGATCATGCGGTTGAGCGCGTATTCCTCGGTGAAGAAGGCGTCGACCGGGGCGCGGTTGCCGTCGAGCTGGTTCTGGCGCAGCGCGCGGATGTCGCCACCGGCGCAGAAGGCGCGCTCGCCGGCGCCCTCGATCACCACGGCGTGGATGTGCGGGTCGTCGCGCCAGGCCCACAGCGCGCCGGTGATGGCGCGGATCATCGGGACATCCAGCGCGTTGAGCGCCTTGGGACGGTTCAGCGTGATCCTGCCCACCCGGCCGTCGTGGCGGGTGAGGACGCTCGGCTCGGCGTGCATGCGGCGGAAGTCTCCTTGTGGGCCAGTGTTCGGGCCGGTGATGCGCGCCCTGCGGCTGAACCGCCGCGGGCGCGCACGGGCTAATGCGGGCGCTGGTCGTTGTTGGTACGGTGGTCGCCGGCCAGCCAACGGGCGAGCTCGCTGTGCGCGTCGGCGCGGCGCATCGCGGCGATCGCGGCGATGTCGGGGGCGTCGACGGTGAATTCCAGCGGCAGGCCATCCGGGGTCTTCACATACATCGAGACGCAGTAGCCGTGGTCGGTGCGCCGGTATGGGACGTCGGCGGCGTGCAGGCGGGATTCCAGCTCGTCGAAGGTGGCCTGGCTGACCTTGAAGGCGACGTGCCAGGAGCCGCCTTTTTCGGCGAAGCGCGCGCGGTTCATCTCGTAGGCTTCGGGGTCGGCGAACTGGAAGAAGGCGAGCGCGCCGCCGTCGGCCATTTCGAAGAAGGTGTGGCAATAGTCGACGTGGCGGCCGAGCTCCGGGCGGAAGCTGCGTTCGCACCAGGTGGCGACAAGCGGGATGCCGAGGATGTCCTCGATGAAGGCGCGGTTGACCTCCTGGTCTTTGACCGCGAAGGCGTGGTGGTGGAGGCGTTGCGGCGGCTCGGCGAGCAGGGATGGGCGCGGGGCGGCGGCTTGGTCTTGCGGCATATGCTCCTCCGGGGTTGGGGGTGGGGGCGTGGGTATCGAGATAATCTGCACGAATGTCAGCCGATCTGCGATCCCCGTCCTCGCAAGCGGCCGTTCGCGACGAGCCGAGAGCGGCCGGGAGTGCAAGCCGCCGCTTGCATTCCGTGCGGCACTCTTATATCAATCCTTGATATCGGAGGCCTCATGGGAACCAATGTCCACCTGACCCCGGAGCTGGAGCGCTTCGCGCAAAGCTGCGTCGCCAGCGGCCGGTTCAACAATGTCAGCGAGGTCGTGCGCGCCGGCCTGCGCCTGCTGCAGGACGCCGAAGAGCGGCGGGCGGCCTTCGTGGCATCGCTCGAAGCCGCCGTCAGTGAAGGCGAGCGGGACGGCTTCCTCACGGCCGAGGACGTCGAGGCGGACGTCCAGGCCGCGATCGACGCGGTGCGCGCCCGGGCGGCATGACGCCCCGCCTGTTCGCGCCGCGGGCGCGGCGCGAACTGCGCGACGCCGCCGCGTGGATCGCGGGGGAAAACCCTGACGCGGCGGAAGCGCTGCTTCGGGCGGCGCTGCGGGCAGCCGAACTGGTCGCCGCGAAACCGGGCCTCGCGCGCGTCCGGCTGGATCTGGCGCCGGCGCGATTCCGGTTCTGGTCGTTGCGAGGATACCCCTATCTGCTGGTGTTCGAGGTCGATCGCACCCCGCCGGTTGTCGCCCGTTTCGTGCATCAGGCGCGCGACCTCCCGGTGCTGCTCAGCGATCTCGAACTCTGACGCGCGGCGCTGAATTCTCCCCTGCTTTGTCAACCAGGTTATTGCGCCAGCGCTACTTGCCCCCCTTGCCGTCCTCCAGCGCGAAGACCCGCACCAGAAGCGCATCCAGGAACTTGAAGAAGGCATCCGCCCCATAACCGGCAAGGAAGCCCAGACCCGATGCGGTGAGCGTGACCGAACCAGCGAGACCGGCGGCACTCTGTCCCACGGCGCCAGATGGCGTGAAGAACAGGCCGACGGCCAAGCCGGCAAGCGGTCCGATCACCAGGCCCAACAGCGACATGCTGAGATCGCGCGGCCCCAGCAGGCTGTCACGCACCTTGGCCAGCACCGCGCGCGCGATGGCCGCCAGCGTGCCAAGCAGGCCGAACATCGCCGGCAGAACGTACGTGCCGAAGAGTGCCAGCATCCAGGTGACCGACCACTCCGGCGCGCTGGCGTTCGGCCTCGGGTCATATGAGAAAAAACCCCAGCGGACAGGACGCAGCCAGAGCAGCCAGCTCGTCACCACGGGCCATCCGTGATTGCCGGTGACCGCTTGATAGAATTCGCGCAGGTTGTCGCGCGCGCCGGCGATTTCCTGGTCGAGCCGGTTGAGCTTGTCGCATGCGCTTTGGCGGTCCTGCGAACCAGGGCCTGGCGGGATCGATGCCTGGCAACTCTCCGGCGTTATGGCTTGGGTCACGGTCGAGCCTTGCCCACTGGGTTCCAGCAGGGCGGTGCGCTGCTGCTCGAGATGCTGGATTGCCTGCACGATCGAGCCACCGTAGGCCACGTCCCAATAGGTGGCCGCGGTCAGCAGGAACCAGGCAAGCAGGAATAGCGGCAGGAACAGACCGAAAATCCACGCGAAACGGCGCGCGTGCGGCGCGATGCTGGGATAGGCTTCCTCCGCCTGGCGCACCAGCGTCTGTTTTTCGGCCGTGGCCTTGCTGCGCACCCAGAAGCCGGTATTGCCGACGAAGATCGCCGTATAGGCGATGGTGAGACCACGCGCCGGGCGGGCCAGCGCGTTCAGCCGATCCTTCACCTCGAGCACGAAGGCCGCGTTCTCCGCCTTGGGTCGCGGCTCCGGAACCGGTGGGTAGCCGATTTCGCAGAACTTTTGCCAGACCTGGCTGGGTGTCACCGGCGGCGGCGGGCCGGGCGTCGCCGGTGGCGGGCGGCCCGGCATTTCAAGCTGACCGGTGTCGAGGTCTTTCAGCGACTTCTCGCTGCGACCCGAAATGTAGTCGATCAGCAGAAACCCCTCGTTTACGTCGCGCTTGAAGATGATGTCATCGACCAGCTTCTGCTGGTCGCTGGTCGCCGGCGTGGTGGGCGCGGCAGCTTTGGGCGCCGCTTGTAGCGGAGGCAAATCCGGTTCGTCTGGCATGGGCCGCGCTCCGACCATGACGGTCTGACCGCCAACCCGTCATGATGACCCTGCATTGAAACCACTCCCGTTTCGATTTGTCCACTGGCGGCGTGGGCGCCGGCGGCTGGTCCGCGGCCGCGCCCAGCCGGGCATTCGGATGCGTATCGGCAACAAGCATGCCTCGCCACCGGCACGATCTTGCGCGTTGTGCATGGTCGAGACGGTGTCGTCGCAGGAAGGGCTGGGGTTGCGGCCCGCTCGTGACGGCATGGCGGGACTCCGCGACAGTGTGCGAAAGGAGACGCTCATGAACGAACCTCGCAGACGCGTAGCGTTGGTGACCGGGGCAGCGAGCGGCATCGGCGCCGCGATCTGCCGTGCCATGGCTGGCCCCGACACCGCCATACTGGTGCACACCCGCGCCAACCGCGCCGGCGCTGCGGCCACCGTGGATGCGGTGCGCGCAGCCGGCGGACAGGCCGAGCTGGCGCTGGGCGACCTGATCGAGCCGGCAGCCGCCGCCTCCCTGGTCGGCCGCGCGACGGAACGCTTCGGCGGCCTCGACATCCTGGTCAGCAATGCCGGGTTCGCCGATCGCACAAAACTGGCCGAGCTGACCGACGCCGCCATGACGCGCTCGATGGAGGCGATCCACGGCGCCTTCTTCCGCCTGGCGCGCGCGGCCATCCCCCACCTTATCGCCGGCCGCGATCCGCGCATCGTCGCGGTGTCCAGTTTCGTTGCCCACGCGTTCCGTACGGACATGGCGGTGTTCCCCGCCTCGGCCGCGGCCAAGGCGGCGAGCGAGGCGCTGGTGCGCGCGCTGGCGATCGAGCTGGCGCCATCCGGGGTGACGGTGAACGCGGTGATCCCGGGGTTCATCCGCAAGGACGCCGGCGCGCACGCCGCATTCACCCCGGCGCAGGCCGCGGCGCAGACGGCGCGCATCCCGCTCGGCCGCCTGGGCCTGCCGGAGGACGTGGCGGCGGCGGTGGCGTTCCTGGCCTCGCCGGGCGCGGCGTATGTCACCGGGCAGGCGCTGCACGTGGACGGCGGACTGGTCATCCGGGCGTGACGGGGAGGGGCTGCGCGGTTCGGCCAATGAAAATTGCTGGCTTGCCACCAGGGGAATCGCACTTGGCCGGGATGGCGCGGCCGTCCTGGCCCGCGTCGCGGCGTAGGGCCAGGAGGCAACATGGCCGCATCCGCCTTGCGGGCCAAATGC
>Ga0209415_10006800_pt1 | contig 20191 bp, 22 predicted proteins | sample PeaSoiSIISIP2007_FD_187696 | JGI IMG/M metagenome (GOLD analysis project Ga0209415, IMG submission 187696) | Peat soil microbial communities from Weissenstadt, Germany - SII-SIP-2007 (SPAdes) (version 2) | ecosystem: Environmental > Terrestrial > Soil > Wetlands > Peat | place: Germany...
ATTAAATATGCCGGGACAACCCGAGAAGCGGGAAGAGCTGCCTATGCCAGAGCAGCGCTGGATCGATACGGCGAGTTCGCTAGGGCTTGATCCTACCGGCTTGCGTCCATGAAGATGCTCCGCCCGCGCCTGACTTGTCCCGATCTCTCTATCGCTCGCGTCCCTGCGAACGAAGTCAACCCGTTCTATTCCACGCCCGAATACCGCGCATGGCGTGAGCTCGTCATCGGCCGTGCCCTCGGCAGATGCCAATGGCCACGCTGCGGCCGCAAGGAACGCCGCATGTTCGCCGATCACATCGTCGAGCTGCGAGACAAGGGCGCGCCTCTTGACCCCACCAATGGCCAGTGTCTTTGCGGAAAGCATCACACTATCAAGACGTTACGAGCTCGCGCCACAAGACTGCGGGGATGGGGGGTTTAATCCGCTGTCTGGGGGGCGGCCCAGCAATCGCGCCCCAACCCACGCGCACGAAAAGTTCTCCGATTTGTGAAAACCAAACGGTCTAGAAATCAAACGGCATGAGCAAATCAACCGGCGTCGGCCGCGGCGGCAAAAGGATCGGCGCTGGCCGGAAACGTCAACAACCAGCATCGGCATCTGCGGCAGCAGCAGAGCGGCGTGTTGCACGCGCGGTAGCTGTTGTCGTCAAACCAGCCCCTCACGATCCGACCATCGAAGAGCTGGTCAAAAAGGCATACCGGACGCTGCAAGACGTGATGGATAACTCCCCCTTTCATGCGCCAAGGGTTACGGCGTCCAAGTTCATAATCGAGCATGCGGCTTCCGGCTCCGCCGGCATAAAGGCTCAGCGCCAGGAAGCAGCTAAAGCAGTCGGCAGGGGCCGCTTTGCGACGCCCGCGGCGCCCAGGCTTGTCATCGATAACAAGTAGCGTTCACAAACGCTTGAGCGAAGAGGCCTTCAGATGATTTCGCGCCGCTCGCTGTTCGGCTTTTCTCGGTGCTGCCCCGTTTGCCGCCATTGCCGCCCTGAAAGCCGCTAGCGAGATGTCCATCGCACATCAGGCGCCAATTCTATTTGAATCGGGGCTTGGCCTAGGACCGAACGTGCCGAAGAGATTTTGATAGCGACAAAATCATTCATGTCGCATCTTGCGGCCCGGATTAGCGAGTAAGAGCCTTCACGCCAAAAATTTCGGACGACCGCCGGCTCACTGCGCCGTCAGGGCGCCGAAGTTCGCCGTCGATAACAAAATGATCGAATGGTCTACAGCCTGTCCCGACTGGGAAAGCCGCGTCCTCGCGCGTCAATCGTTGATCCCGCTCGCTCCGCTCTTCCCCGCCGAAGCAGACGCGGGGCTGAGAATATTTCGTGACCTTAGAATCGTCGACGTGGGCGGCAGTCCGACAATGGGCGAGGCTTGCCGCCCTTGGGTGTTCGATTTCGTCTCGGCGATCTTCGGGGCCTACAATCCGGAGACGGGGCGCCGCCTGATCCGAAATTTCTTCCTGCTCGTCGCGAAGAAGAACTCGAAATCGACGACGGCCGCGGGGATCATGCTGACCGCGCTGATCCGCAACTGGCGGATCTCCGGCGAGTTTCTGATCCTGGCCCCGACCCTCGAGGTCGCCAACAATTCGTTCAAGCCCGCTTACGACATGGTGCGCGGCGATCCTGAGCTGAGCGATCTCCTGCATTTGAGCGCGCCGACGCGGACGATCACTCATCGCAATACCGGCGCCACGCTGAAAGTCGTCGCCGCCGATAATGAAACGGTTTCCGGCAAAAAGGCGATCGGCGTTCTGATCGAGGAGCTATGGCTCTTCGGCAAAAAGAATAACGCCCACAACATGCTGCTTGAGGCGACGGGCGGTCTGGCATCGCACCCGGAAGGCTTCGTGATCTACCTATCGACGCAATCCGACGCGCCGCCGGCTGGTGTTTTCAGGCAGAAGCTTCGCGAGTTTCGCGACATCCGAGACGGTCACGTCCTCGATCCGCGCAGCCTCGGCATCCTATACGAATTTCCGAAGAGGATGCTCGAAAGCCGCGAATATCGGGAGCCGCGAAACTTCTACGTCACCAATCCGAACCTTGGCAAGTCGGTTGACGAGCAATATCTGATCGAGGAATTCGACCGCGCCGAACGAGCGGGGCAGGAAGAATTCATCGGGTTTCTGGCAAAGCATCTCAATGTTGAAATCGGGCTCGGCCTGCACACCGATGGCTGGGCCGGCGCCGAGTATTGGATCGAGCGGACAGACAAGGAGCTGACCTTCGAGTCGCTGCTCGCTCGATCCGACGTCGTCACGGTCGGAATTGACGGCGGCGGCCTAGACGATCTGCTCGGGCTCGCCGTCCTCGGGCGCGAAAAGGAAACGGGCCGTTGGCTCGCTTGGTGCTGCGCCTATGCGCACGAGATCGTTTTCGAGCGACGCAAGTCGATCACCACTGAATTGCGCGGCTTCGAAGCGGCTGGCGATCTCGCGGTCGTCGATTGCATGGAAGAGGCGTTCGCTGCAGTGGCGGGCCTGGTCGCCGAAGTCGAAGCGGCGGGTCTGCTCGCCCAAGTGGGCCTTGACCCGATCGGCGTCGCTGAAATCGTCAGCGCCCTGGCCGAACATGAAATCGAGGGCGACGAGCGCGTGGTCGGCATCTCGCAGGGCTACAGGCTCGGCGGGACAATCAAGGGGGTTGAGGTAAAGCTCGCCGACGGCGCGCTCGCCCACGCCGACCAAGCGCTGATGACTTGGTGCGTTGGCAATGCCCGCGTCGAGCCGCGCGGCAATTCGATCCTAATAACGAAGCAGGCCTCCGGCACCGCCAAGATCGACCCGCTGATGGCTCTGTTCAATGCGGCGGCGCTGATGGAAAAGAATCCCGAGCCGCGCGCCTCGGCCTATGCCGACGGCCATGCGCTGATGGTAATCTGAAAGGTCGCGGCGCATGGGCTTCCTTTCGCGGTTGCGCGCCGCGGGCGCCACCCTGATCCAGAAGGATGCCGGCGGTGGGAGCGCCGCCCTGCCAGCCCAAGGCTATTTGCCGACACTCGGCGCCACGCCTTCGGCAACCGGCCTGCTGATCTCGCAGGGCACGGCGATGGCGGTCTCCGCCATCTATGCCTGCATCACGGTGCGCAGCCAAGACGTCGCGCGTTGCACGCCGCAACTCTGGCGTCGCGATCCGCGCGGCAAACGCGTGCAAATTACCGATCATCCGCTTTGCGACGTCTTCCGGCAGCCGAACGAGGTCCAGACTTGGTTCGAGTTTATGGAGCAGATGAGCGGCGGCTATCTGCTCCGCGGCAACGGCTATGCGGCAATCAAGCGCGACGGCAACGGGAAGATTTATGCATTCATCCCGATCAATCCCGATGCGGTTCTCATTCTGGAAAGCTGGGACGGCCAAATCTTCTACAACGTCAATCGGATCGGCCTCTGGCAGATCGCGATGTTGCGTGAGTTTCCGTCATCGATGGCGTCGGAGGATATTTTTCACCTCCGCGGGATCTCGTTCAACGCCCTTGCGGCAGTCTCGACAATCGGCATGGCCCGCGATGCGATCGGCGTCGCAATGGGCCTCGAGCAGCAGGTCGCGCGGCTGATCCAGAACGGCGCTCGGCCGTCTGTCGTTCTGCAGGCGAAGAATAAACTTACGCCCGACATCGCCACGCGCCTGAAACAGCAATGGCAAGAATTCACTTCCGGCCTTCAGAACGTCGGCAAGACGGCGGTGCTTGAGGACGGCATCGAGGCCAAGCCCCTCCAGCTCACGTCCGTCGATATGGAGATGATTGCACAGCGCAATTTTCAGCTCACCGATTGCGCCCGCTTTTACCGCATCCCGCCGCACAAGCTCGGCCTCGGGGAGCTGCGCGGCGTCAACATCGTCCAGATGGATCAGGACTATGTTTCGAACACGATCATGCCCGATCTGCACCGATGGGAGCAGAAATTCGATCGGACGTTCAAGCTCGCCGAGCAGGACATCGAGATCAAGTTCGACGAGACGGTTCTGCTGCGCGCCGACATTGCAACGCGCTACGCCTCGGCCCGCATCTCACTTCTGTCCGGCTGGACGACGGTGAACGAGGTGAGGGCTGGCGAAAATCTCGATCCGGTCGAAGGCGGCGATCAGGTCTATCGGCCGCTGAATATGGCGGCACTTGGCTCCGACGTGACGGGCACCGCGCCGGATGGCGCAGGCGCGCCGGCGGCGGCCGAGGGTGGCGCGGGCGGTGCCGACGATGTCGCAACCGGCGGCAAGCCGACGCTTAGTGATGCGGCGGCGGCCGACAACGCCAGCGCGAACATTTACCAGGATCAGGAGCCCAAGCCGAAGCCGGGGAAAGCCTTCGCCGGTGAAGATGCGAACAAGTTTCTCGCCGAGACGCTTGCCGGCCTGCCCCTCCGCCAAGAGGAAGATGCTTAAATGCCCATGAAGTTCATGCCGGCCGCTGTGGTGGCCGATCCATCCCTGGGTGATCGTCAAATTCGCGTTGTAGCGAATAGTGGCAAGAGCGATCGCGTCGGCGATGTGCTCGTCGCCAAAGGCTGCATGTTGCAGAATTATTCGGCCAACCCGATTGTCCTCGCCAATCACGATATCTCTTGCCCGGTCGGCAATTTTGCGCCGGAAATCAAGGACCGGGTCGAGGGCGTGATCAGTTTCGCGCCTGCCGGAATCTCGGCCAAGGCGGACGAGTATTGCGCGCTCTACAAGGCCGGCGTTCTGCGCGCCGTCTCCGTCGGCTTCGACCCGATTGAGGCGATTCCGAATAAGGCCGGCGGGATCACCTATGAGCGGTGGGAGCTCATGGAGCTTTCCTGCACCGCCGTGCCTTGCGACGCCGGCGCGATCGTCATCGGCCGAGACGGCAACGCCCTCGCCAGCAAGGCAGAAGGCGCGAGCTGGAAATGCGGCGCGTCGCGCAATTTGCCGCTCGGCGGTGATGACGCATGGGACGGGCCGGCCGCGGAGAAAAGCATCTTCGAGAAGGCGAGCTTTGACGGCGACGACCCGGATCTCAGCTTCGCACGCAAGGGATTCCTCGCCTATGATTCGGCAAACCCGAAGCTCAAGGGCTCCTACAAGCTGCCGTTCGCCAAAGTGATTGACGGCCGGTTGACAGCGATGCCGAGCGGCGTCCGCGCTGCGGCCTCGCGCCTGCCGCAAGCCGACATCCCGGAGGACGTGCAAACGAAAGGGCGGGCGGTCCTAGATTCCTACGAATCCAAGATGGACGGCGACGGTGACGGCAAAGGCGCCGGCCGGCGCGTCGTCAAGGGCAAGCCGAAGATCAAGGGCCTCTATGATGTTGCACAACTCGCCGCCCTGCTGGGCGAGCTCGGTTGGATTCAGGACATGTCCAAATGGGAGGCCGATGTCGAGCAGGATGAGAGCAAGATGCCGGCGATGCTCGCCGCGGCGCTCAAAAACCTCGCGGATTGCCTCATCGCGATGACGCAGGAGGAGACGGCCGAGTTGCTTGCTGGCCGCGATGTCGAGCCGATACTGCCCATGGACGATTATATCCTCGCCGCGCCCACGCCGATCGCGAAAAAGCTTCGCGCCGTGTTCCGCAAAGCAGGCCGCGTATTCAGCCAGGCTAACCAGGATCATCTCGACGCGCTGACCAAGTGCATCGGCAAGATGGCCGATTGCCACGTCAAGGCGGCCGACCTGCACGATGATATGCACGACGCGCTGCTGGAGATGCAGCAGCACATCGAGGAAACCGGCGAGCACGTCAAGGCCATGAACGAAAGCGCCGATGGCAAGAAGCCGTCTGGCGGCGACGGCGATCAGCCGGGCGATGAGCCCGAAAACGCCGACACCGAGCTTGCCGCGCAGGTCGCGCATCGTAAGCGCCTCGCCGCGGCGTTGGCGCTCGCCGACGCGCCGTGATTTTAGGACGAATGCACCAATGGGCGAGGCAGCGCGGAGACAAAGAATCATGACGGCGCTTATCGGCGGCAAGTCCTGCCGTTCCTGCGAATTCATCCTGATCGTCGGCAAGGGCGGACTTTTTTGCCGCCGCCATCCGCCTATGGCCTTCGGCATTGCCATGCCGGGCCCGCAAGGGCCGGTGTTGACCGTTCATTCGTCCTACCCGCCCGTCAACCCTGATATGCCTTGCGGTGAGTATCAGCGCAGCGAATTGAATGCTGCGGCTGAGCTGAGCGAGGCGAAGCCGGGCAACGGTGAAATCGCAATTCGAGCGACACCATGATGGATCAAAGGACGGCGTTCGCGATCGCGAAGGTATACATGGAGAGCCTATTCAAGCTCTATCCCGAGGCGAAAGGTCTTCCGCGCGTCATTGAGGACGGCGGCGAGGCCGATGTGGTGCGTCTTTCGATAAAGACTGCAAAGGGCATTCTCACGATGATCTACCCGTTGGAAGAAGGAACGCGACGCACCGACGAGCTCGTCGAGTGCTACCGCACCTATCAGCCCTGCGGCGCGACGATCAAGCAGCTTCTCGCAAACTGAAATTCCCCGACGACATGTCGGCTGCCCTTTCGGGAGCTTGGGCAACTCGACCGCAGCGCCGGCATGGCGCCGCTTCCCTCAGATGGAGCCTTCAATGGCCATTCACGAACTTCGCGCCTCGCGCGCGACCTCGCTCGACAAGTTTATGAAACTTGCCGAGAAACCCGACTTCAAGAAGGACGTCGATCAGCCAGAATTTGATCGGCTGCAGGCCGAGATCAAGGATCTCGACGGCAGGATCGAGCGCGAAAAGGCCGCGCAGGAGCTCGCCGGCGACAAGGCCACGCTGGCGCCGGGCCAAGAGAGTCACCCGCGCCTCTATGCTCAGGGGAAGGACGATCCTTGGACCGACGACGAAGCCGCGAAGCGCAGGGGCCTGTTGACTTCCAAGGGCCTCGTTTTCGGCGGCGTCGCCAAGATGATTGCTGCCGGCGGGGGCTCCTATTTCGAGGCGCGCAATATCTCGAAGGAGCTCTACGGCGAGCAACACATCATCACGAAGGCGCTGGTCGCTGGTATTGGCTCCTCGGGCGGGTTCATTTTGCCGCCTGAATATATCAACGAGATCATCGAACTGCTCCGGCCGCTCTCCGTCGTGCGGGCTTCAAACCCGCGCACGATGCCGATGCCGCGCGGCACGATGACTCTGCCGGCGCAGACCTCGCCCGCGACCGCGACCTACGGGCCCGAGCATACGCCGATCTCGGCTACCCAGCCGGCGCTCGGTCAGATCGTTGCGACCTACAAAAAGCTCCGGGCTCTCGTCCCGATCAGCAACGACTTGTTGCGTTACGCCGATCCGGCGGCCGACGCATTCGTCCGCGATGACATGGTCAAGGTGATGGCGCTGCGCGAAGATCTCGCCTTCATCATGGGCGATGGAACGCTGGAAAGCCCGCGTGGCTTCCTGAGCTTCGCAAATGCCTACGCGCAGGCATCTCTGGGCACGGCGGGCACATGGCTGGCCACCGCGAATTCGATCGCAGCGGTCGGCGCGAACTTCATTACGTCGAATGAGACTTACACGCTCTCGACCGTCGCTACCGAAATCGGCGGCATGGTCAACAGGCTCGACACCGCCAATGTGCCGGACATGCGCCGCGTTTGGTTCATGCACCCGCGCTCATGGAACTATCTGAACAACGTGCAAAATTCGCTCGGCGTCTATGTTTATCGCGACGAGCTGTCGAGGGGTGCGCTGCTCGGCTATCCGTTCAAAAAGTCAACGCAGATCCCGATCAACATCTGGGACTCGGGCACCGGCAACCATGACTGCAGCTTCGTCTTCCTCGTCGAGATGACCGACGCGTTGGTCCTTGATGCAATGACGCTGGAGCTCGCCATCTCGCGCGAAGGCAGCTACGTCGATTCGCTCGGCGCTCAGCAGAACGCATTCGCGAACGATGAGACAATCGTCCGGGCGATCGCCGAACACGATTTCCAGATGAGGCATTCCGCCTCGATCTCGGTCGACCAGTTCGTGCGCTGGGCCCCGGCGATCTCGTAACCGACTTCCTAGGCCCTCGGGCCGGCCGCTCAAATGGCCGGCCCGGATCTCATCACTTTCTCTTTCTCTTGGGAGTTGGCTGCTATGGCTGACATCATGCTCCAAAAACACATCGGCGACTTGATTGATCTCAAGGCGCTGTCTTCCTCGCTCTCCTGGACCGCCGGTGGCGCTTCGGATAGCGTGACTTGGACCGGGATCTCGATTGATCGCGGCGGTGCTTTCGCGACCGGCGCGCTGCCGCGCACGCTCGATGCCGCGTTGCTCTTCGACGCAACGCTCGCCTCGGGCAAGTCGCTCTCGGTCTATTGGGACGTGCAGCACTCGCCCGATAACTCGACGTGGTCGGACTACGCGACCGAAGCGTCTCAGGTGGTTGCGACGGGACAATCGGGCGGCGGCCGAGCTATTGGCGTCTCGCGCCTTACGCTGAGCTCGGCGGACGACCCGAACATTGCCTCGGCGACGAACATCCCGGGCCAGACGCCGACGCCCTCGATCAATCTCGGCTCCGCGGCGCGGTATATTCGGCTCAATGTAGTGCCGCATCTTGCCAGCACCGGGACGGACACCGGGGTCATCGCCGCGGTCGGCGTCTTCGCCGGCTTCGATATCCTGCAGGCGCCGAGCTCGTAAGGCGCGTGTCAACCGGCCTCTATGTCCACACGCCCGGCCGCTTGTCGCGGTGGGGCGTCGTGGACGTGGGCCTCAAGTGCGTCCACAAGTGCAAGTTCTGCTACTACTCGTTCCTTGACGGGTCGCCCGATCAGTTCGCCGGCATGGCGCACGCGAAGTTCCAAGCGGTTGAGCACCTGAACGCACTTGTGGATTCGCTGGCGCAGAACGGCTTTGTCGGATTTGATGTAACCGGCGGCGAGCCCGCGCTCTCGCCCTCGATTGTCCAGATCGTCAGGCGCGCCGTTGAGCATGGGTTAGCGGCTCGGATCATCACGCTCGGCCAATACTTAATGCGCGCGATGAGAAGCGCGCCCGGCCATGCTCGGCTGATCGACGGGCTGCTCGAGGCCGGCGTCGCCGACTTCTTGCTCTCGATTCACGCTGTCGAGCCGGAAGCCTTCGACGCCATCACCGGCGGCTCATGGATCGCGATGCGGAGCGCGATGGAATACCTCGACGAAAAAGGTTTCGACTACTGCTCGAACACGACGGTCTTCGAGGACAATTTTCGCTCATTGCCCGCGATCGCGCGCGAGCTCGCCAAGCACCGCGTCTATGTTGCGAACTTTATCGTGATGAACGCCTACTATGCTTGGGGGCGCCCCGACGCGCCGACGCGGAAGGTTCAAGCGCATTACAGCGAAATCCGGCCTTATCTTCTGGAGGCTCGCGATCTGCTTGAGGAGGCGGGCATCGCGGTCAATGTCCGCTATGCGCCGCTTTGCACGATGCGAGGGATGGAGCGCAATCTCGTCGGGATCGCTGGCGTTCGCCACGACCCCCACGAATGGATGAACGCGATCGACCACATGAGGCCTGGCCCCGGCGCCGAAATGGGCCGCCGCCTCGCGCTCCACGATTACCAGATGCAATATAGGCTCGAACCTCCCACCTCTGCCGGCACCGTCGCGCATCGCGCCGACAAGATCTTCCCGAAGAAATGTCGATCATGCCGCGCGATCTCGATCTGCGACGGCATTGATCGCCGTTATCTGTGCGAATGTGGCACCGACGAACTTGAGCCCTATTCTCAATTCCGCGGTGATCTATTAGATCGCGAGCGGTTGGCATATCTTCCCGCCTTCGTTGTCAAGACGGCACCCTATGCCGACGCGTGCCGGGCGGTTTCGTCCATGCTGAGAGGTGATCATGTGGTTGCTTCCTAGCCTAAACCGAGTGGAGAAGCTTCGCCGCTTCTTCGAAGCTTGTCATACGACCGGCGTCTCGACACCCGGGATGGTGCTCATTGACGAAGACGACTTTGCCGCAAATCAGGACGATTATCGCCGCATAGTGTTGCCTCTCGGCTGGCATCTGTGCCGCACCATTGGGCGCACGCAAGGCGACAAGATTCGCGAAGTCTGGGAGGAGATCAAATCCTGCGCTTGGTTCGGCCTGATCGGCGATGACAATATACCGGAGACCCAATTCTGGGACCGGCGCCTCATCGATGCGCTGGATGATCAGAACCTGATCGTCTCCTGCAATGACGGCTGGCAAGCGCCGAAGCGGCTGGCAAATTGCTGGATCATGTCCGGTGATCTCGTCCGCACGGCGGGCTATATTTTCGCGCCCGGCATGCACCATCTATTCGTCGATGATATGTGGGAGACGATCGGCCTCGAGGCCTCCTGCTGGCGATGCCTGATGGACGTGGTGGTCCGGCATAATCACGTGATGATCGGCGAGATCGCCGATGAAACGCATCGGGGCGTCTACGGCGATGGCTTCGCCGCGCAGGCCGGCCCCGACCGGAAAAAAGGATTGTGGGCCGGCGACGAAAGGGCATTCCAGCAATGGCTTTCGTTTGAGCGCCACAGGATCGTGACCGAGATTAAGCGCAAGCGGCCGGCGCCCGTCGATGATCCGGAGGCGGCGGTGAAGGCAACGCGCCTCGCGCGCGCCAAGTCTCGCTCGCTGATGATCGCGACGCCAGTGGCGCGTCACCCGTGCTACCAATACACGGTTTCGCTCATCGATACCGTTCTGATGCTCGATCGGCTCGGCATCAAGCATTGCTTGCAGATGATCGTCGGTTCTTCGAATTTGCCGCGCGCCCGCAACGAGCTCTGCGCTCGGTTTCTCGCGTCGCCATGCACCGACCTGATCTTCATCGACGACGACATGGAATGGCGAGCAAACGACGTCGCAAGACTTCTTGCATCGAACCAACCGATTGCTGGCGGCGTTGGTCGCAAGCGCGTTGATAAGCCGAACACCGACACCGACGTTTGGTGCGGCGAGCCCTATCTCGGGCCGGACAATGACGTCGTTCAGGACGAGATGGGTTTCGTTCGCTTCCGCAAGGTCGGCACCGGGTTTCTGAAAATCGCGCGCGAGGCCTTCGAGCAAATCATCGCGGCGCACCCGGAATGGAAGGGCGCCGGCCACAACGACATGCCACAGCAGGCGCGTGACAATTACTACCGCTTCTTCCGCTTCGCCGAGGATGAGCGCGAGACGGGCGAGGACTTCGCTTTCTGCGCTGCTTGGCATGATTGCGGCGGCGAAATTTGGATTGATCCCGCCACGTACCTCGGCCACGTCGGCGAGCGGGTTTATAGGGGCTCGATCAGCGAACTAATGACGCCGCGCAACGCGGCACCCAAAGAGGCGGCGGCATAAGCGGCCGCGCGAGGATTGAACCATGTCAGAGAGCGCGCGCCTTGTGCCGCATGGCGTCTCCGGCTCGACGCCGATCAACGCCGACGTAACCAATCTCGGTTCGGCCGTTCCAGTGAAAGTGACACTGACGGCGAACGGAATTATGCACTTGACAAAGTGGCCGCTAGGGATTGATATTTCCCAGGAGCCGCGCGGACTTTCGTCGAGAGCGCTGAAATGCTGGATCAGATCGGCACATTTCTGCGCCTCGTATGGGCCGAATGGTCCAGTCGCGTGACGGGTTCGCTCAGCGCCTTTCTTGTATTGGCTGGTCTCTGCATCAGCATCGCGGGAACTTTTGGGGCTAAGATACCAAGTGAATCGATTTTACAACTTGTGACGTGGGCGCTGGCGGCACTCTTCGGCGCCCAAGCTGCATTCTCTATTTGGGCACGGGAGCATCAGGCCAGAATAGAAGTAGAGCGCAAACTTGCAGAAAAAACGACACCGAACTTTACCGTATCATTCGACCAAGAGCGCGGCGGTATCGTGAACGCAGTAGATCAAACAAAAATCGAGATGCCAGGAACATATGGGGGAACCATTTTCAGGCCCGGTCCATCATACAATGCGTCGTGCCTGCGTATTCTTATAAAAACGAAGTCCGATGTACCGGTTAAGAGATGCCAGGCTTTTATTTTGTCTCTGGAAAAACAAGCGCAGCCTGACGAGGCATTTATCTACGTTGAGCTTCCGCAGCGTATCCCATTGCAGACGGGACCGTTCGAAGTATTACCAAACATTCCTTACCCCGTTGATTTCATGAAGGCCAGCGACCAGAACAATAAGCTTGTGAGAACCGGAGAATGGCCGAATGTTTTGGCGCGAGCATTCGACGATCTAGCCACATATCGTTTCACTATCGCTGTGAATGGTGATGGCATCACTGCCAAGCCGATCAAGGTGGACGTAGTGTGGCGTGGACAATGGGACACAATCTCCGCCAGCCAGGTTCACGAAACTTGAATTAAATTAGGGGCGTAGTGCCTTTCCGCCCTTTACCCACAGATTTCTTTGGCCGCGTTTCACTGGCGCCGCGGGCGGTGAATATCCGCGGACCATTCTCTCAGGAACGGTTCTCTATCTACTCGCCTATGAGGCCGCCGCGCTCAAAGCCGCTGGAGGCGCCACGTAATCGGCCCGCACGAGGGCCGGATAACGCCGCCAGCCATTCGCAAAAAGATTGCGGCGAAGTTGGCCGGGCGGGTATTCTCGGAAGATCGCAAGGCGAATCTCGGAAAACCCAAGTCCCCGGCTGCCAGAGAAAATATGCGAGCTGCCTGGGTCCTTCGCCGTGCAGCGCGGAACGAACTCAGGAACTCGCCGTGACCAAACTTGTGCGATTCACGAAACCGATGCGGCCCTTTGGCATCGGAGATCAACGGCTCGTGCCCGACGATGTTGCGGCGCGACTTGCGGCGGAGGGCGTGATCGAGCCGAACCCGCCGGACTTCCCCGCGAATCCACCGCGTCAGGTGGGCGCCCCAGAGCCGGCGCGCAAGCCGCACCGCCGGTTCGTCCCTGCGCTCGGCCAAACCTATTTGACGAAATGAGGCTCCCGATGGACCGGATTAGAAATTGCTTCCTTGCGGCGGCAATGTTCGCGTTTTTGGTGGCCGGCGCGGCGGTCGCACAGCAATACAATCTGCAAGGCGGCGCGCAGGGCCAGTCGGTCGGTTCATCCGTCATCGATGATCTCAATATCGCGGGCAATGCGCAGCCGGTCAGCGCCACGAACCCGCTGCCGACGGCACCGCAACAATCGGCCGCGATAACGAATCCAAGTTCGACCTTGACGCTGCCGGCGGCGACGACCGCCTACACCTCGGGCGAGCTGATCGCCAACAGCGCGACGGCCGGCTCGGTTGTCGTGCCCTCGTTCGCAATCGCGAACGTTGGCGGCGGTGCAATAATTCAAAAGGTCCGCCTGAACACAAACGACGCGACCTCGACCGCTTGGCCAGGCAAAGTAATTCAGGTGGACCTTTGGTCCGCGCCCCCGAGCTTCACTAACGGCGATCGCGGAGCCTTCCTGCCTGCGAGCGGGACCGCCGGCCATCTCGGCGCATTTACTTGCACGATGAGCGCGGAGTATGGCGACGGCGCCTATGCCGATTGCGCGCCGACCATTGGCAGCGCCTTGGTTATCCGACTGCCTTCCGGTACCGGGATCTTCTGGACGCTGCAAACCACCGGCTCCGGCGTCACCGGCGCGAGCAACGTCTTCAGGCTCACGGCGGAAGTGCAGAACTAGGCGCATCTCCAGCCCGAGGCCGCAGGCATGGCGCCGACAATCATCACCCGCCTCAAGCTGCCGGCTGTCCCTTCGTTTCAGGGCGCGCAGCAATATGACCTCGTCGCTCTCGATGACGTAAAGCTCGAACTCAAAATCGAGACGAGCAAGGACGATGCTTGGCTGAAAAAGGTTATCACTCGGGAATCGGCTGCGGTCGCCCATTTCTGCAACCGGCATTTTCAAGTCCAGACCTATGAGGACGAATGCTGGGCGTTCCGGGACCCCTATCCCTATCAGCTCCCGTCCGGATTTATGCCCCTACAGTTGCGGCGCCGGCCGCTGGTGGCCCTTCCATCGGAGGCACATACTGCACCGCCCGGGCCCTTTCCGGTCCTCTCACAGGCCCCGGGAGGCGCCCTGCCGGCGACCCGCTATTACGTCAAGATGAGCTATGTGACTGAGGGCGGCGAAACGGCGGCAGGGGCCGAGGCGAACCTGCTGGTGAGCGCCGGCAACCTTCTGAGCGTCGCTTCGCCTCCGATGGACAATCGGGCGGCGGCTATTGGCTGGAATTGCTACGTCGGGACGACGAGCTTCGGCGAGAGCCTGCAGAATGACGAGCCGTTAGCGATCGACGCAAGTTTCATGTTGGCGACATCGGGACTCGTTTCTGGCGCGCCGGGATTGCCACCTTACACGCTCGTCGTCGAGCGGGGCATCGCGCCGGGCCAAGTCATCCCTCGCGCGCTCGCCGAGGGCTGGGACTTCGAGGCTGATCGGGAAACTGCGCAACTCACGCGGCTGCTCCCCGATCATTATCCGGGCAGATGGCCGGGCGTCCCGATCACCGTCGCCTATCTCGCCGGCTTTGCCGAGATCCCAGCCGACGTGCAGGACGCGACGATAATGCTGCTCAAAGAGCGCTGGTTCGCTCGCCACCGCGATCCGAATATCCGTTCGGAAGAAGCAGCCGGCGTTTATTCGGCACAGTATTGGTTCGGCACGGGGCCCGGGGGACCGGCCGATTTGCCCGCCTTCGTCGCGGAGAGGCTGTCGCGCTATCGCGCCCCGGTGATCGCGTAAGGAGACCGACCATGCACGTCAGGATCGCAGCGGTCAGGGGCATCCCGTGTTTCTTCGGAATCTCGCTATGCGGGACTTCAATCGCTTGGTGGGCGCCGCGCCGAGGGGATTGGATCATCTGGTCGATCGGCAAGCCTTATTTCTGGTGAGGGGCAATGGATAACCCGGGCGCGCTCCAACTCACACAGAACGGCAGCGCTTTCCCGATCGTCGGCCCGGGCACGTTCATCGGCGACGCGATCGAAGGCCTCGAGGGAATGAAATCCCTCTCGTTGCAGGCGCAGTTCCTTTATGGCTCAGGCGGCGCGAGCGTCCTCGCCTATATCCAAACTTCGCTCGATCAGGGGCAGACTTGGTTCGACATTGCCGCGCTGCAATTCGAAACCTCGAGCGGGACTCAGATCATCAATCTTTCGGCCGACGACGCTAACACGACGCCTTTCACGCCGTCTCAGCAGTCACTTCCGGCGGGCACTTGCATCAACGGTGTGCTCGGCGATCGGCTCCGCGCCGTCGTGGTCGTTACCGGCACGTATGGTGCGAGCTCGTTGCTCAACCTTGCGGGTTGCGCCCGGTGATAAACCCGGCCGCCGAATCCGTCACCCGGCGCGGCATCGCCGCGAAGGGCATCGAGGTGGTTTTCTCGCGCCTCTCCGGCATGGCGCCAAACGTGGTGAGCTTTTCCGCGCAAGTAAAAGCGATCGTGCAGAATTACGTGCCCGATTCCATAGTCACTAGAGAGACGGGCTACAGTGCGAGTCAGATCGGCGCGATCACGCAGGGCGATAGGCAAGTCATCGTGATGGCGAAGGATCTGCGCGATCGGCGCTTTCCTCTTCCGCCGCAGAAGCATGATAAGATTCTCATTCTCGAGACTGGCGAGCTGCTTGACGTCACGCGCGTCGATGTCGGCAAGCGTGCTCTTGCCGGCGCGATCGAGCTATTTGGAACCGGCGTAGCATGATCGCAATTCACCAATTCCCTAGCGGAATTCTCACTCTTTGGCATAATGGTGAGTTGGTTCCCGCCGCATTTTGTGGTGCCGGTCCTGACGGCACGCTGCGCTTCGAAATTACCGCCGACCTATTCGAGCTTGGAACGAAGGTATCTGAGCAGGAACTCGATGAGCTGAAGAAGCATCATCCAAAAGCTGTCGCTGCCGCGCTGCGCCGCGGCATTACCTTCAAGGCATGAAGGCAATGGCTGAATTCACGGTTAAAGTCAGTCACGCCAAACTGGACCTTCGTCTTGAGAAGATTGAGACCAACACGCTCATTTTCTTGCGTTCTGCGGCCGAGACCTTGGACGCTGAGCTTGTCAGCCTTGCGAAAGCCGGCGCGCCTGTGAAGAGCGGCAAATATCAGCGCAGCATCCGCGGCAAGGTGACTTCTTCGCGGCGCGGCGTCGTCGGGCGCGTTTATTCTCGCTCGCCGCTGGCCCACATCATCGAGGCTGGTGCGCACATTCCAGCGCATGAGATTTTACCGAAAGTTAAGCAGGCCCTTCACTTCGGCGGCGGCGCTGGCGATGTTTTCGCGGCTCGTGTCGAATCGCCTGGCGCGACCCTGCCGTCCCGCCGCGTGATCCAAGATGCCTTCGACGCGATGCGAGGCGACATTGTCTCGACGCTAGAAAGCGCAGTCCGTAGGGCCGCGCGGGAGAGCTGATCCGTGGCGACGCGCGAAGCAATCATGGAGGCGCTGCTGAAACAGCTCGCCGCCTCCGGCGAGTTCGCGACGGTCGGTCGGCGCAATCCTGGCGTGGAGACGATCCCCGCCGACAATACGCCGGCCTTGCTCCTGCTCGAGGCCAAGGAAACCTTTGATCGTCCGAGCCCGATGCTTCCGCCCAAGCGCACGCTCCATGCGCTCGCGGCCATCTATTATGACGTGGGCAATAGCCAAACTGCGATTCCGGCCTCGATCATAAACGGGCTACTCGACGGATTCGAAACGGCGCTCGCGCCCGACGCAAGCGGCCGCTGCACGCTTGGCGACTTGGTCTTTTCGGCGATGATCGACGGAGAAATAGAAAAGGCGCCGGGCGATAGGACCGGCAAGGGACTCGCAATCGTGCCGATTGCCATCCTCATTCCATAGGAGCACTTCACAATGTCAGAGCCCTTTGCGGTATTCGGGCCGGGCATCGCTATCGTCACCCGAACGGATGTATCGCCGTCGCTGGCAATCAACATCGGCTATGCGCAGAGTTTTTCGATTGATTTCTCCGCGACCGAAAAAGATTTGCACGGGCAATATCAATATCCGCTGGTCTCGGCGCGCGGTACGATCAAATGCACGGGCAAATTGACTGCCGCGGTGATCTCTGGGCTCGCCTGGAATGAGGCCTTCTTCGGGCAATCGTTTGCGGCCGGCGGATTTGCGTGGAATATCCAAGAGCCGCATGCGGTCCCGGGCTCGGCCTCCGGCTACGCGCTGGCGGTCAGTAATGCTGCGAACTTCGACGTTGACCTCGGTGCCACCTATGCGGGCAGCGGCCTGCCCCTCCAACGCTCATCGGGCACGGCGTCGGGCACCGGCTATTATCTCGAAGCGAGCGGCAGCTATTCGTTTTCGTCCTACGATTCCGGACAGAATATCCTCGTCACTTATACCAACGCGACGACGGTCGGGCAGAACCTCGCGGTTGCGAACAAGCTGATCGGCACGACGCCGACCTTCCAGCTCGATTATTATACGAATCTCAATCAGCCTACGGCAAAGCCGTTCGCGGTGCGGCTGTTCGCCTGCGTAGGCAGCAAGCTCGCTCTCGCCGCAAAACTCGAAGATTACTTGATGCCGGAAATCGACTTCGGCTTCTATGCCAATGCGGCGGGAAATGTGTTTGAAATGGTATTTCCTGAGGTTTCATAATACAGGTGACAAATGGCTTCTGAGCCGCAAACGATCATCCTCGGCGAGCGCCGTTTTGAAATCCGCCCCCTCACGCTGGGCCAAGTTCGCAAGATTGACAAATATCTTGCGGAGCCGGTTACGAGCAACGTCGACCGCTGCATCGCGATCTTGAAGATTGCTCTCGAAAGAGATCATAAGGACATGAGGGCATTCCTTGATGATGAGGAAGGAGAGCTCAGCGTCGCGGAGCTCGCCGAGGCGATGAAGAGGGTCTTGCGTGCCGGCGGTTTCGTCACGGAGGCTCCAAAAAAGCCGGGGGAAGATCAGGCGGCCGGCCAGATTGGGCATGGATCATTGGCCGCCTAGCAACTGCGCTTTGTAAGTTGCCGGAGGAAGTGTCCGAGATTGAATGGGCGGACGTCCTTGCCCTCTTCGCCTATTGGCGAACCGATCTGCCCGTCCACGAAATCCTGAAAGCGGTCTATAAGATTCAGCCGAAGAAAGAGCCGACGTTCATGACCTTTGAGGCCATGCGCGAGCTCATGAAGAGGACCGGCGGCAAGATCGAGGGATTGCGCTGATGGCCGACGTACAAGTCACCTTTGCTGCCAGCATCGAGGGCCTTGTCGATGGCATGAACTCGATCAAGCAGCAGGTCGCGGGATTCGCCGCCGGCCTGACCGGCATCGGCTCTGCGCTCACCGGCATCGGCGGGGGCATCGCCGCCGCCTTCGCGGTCGATAAGATCGCCGCGTTCGCGAGCTCAATGGCCGAGCTCGGCGAGAAGACCGCCATAGCATCACAGATTCTAGGCATCCCGACAGAGGCCATCGGCGCGCTCGGCCTCGTGGCCCAAGCCGGCGGGACTGATCTGGATTCTCTCGTCAATGCTTTCAGCAGGATGAGCAAGGATCTTGCCGTGGAGTCGACCCAGACCGAGAGTGCTCTCGCCGCCCTTGGCCTTTCGCTGCAATCGTTCAAGAGCCTTACGCCGGAACAGCAGCTTGAAACGCTGGCGCAGAAATTCTCGCAATCGGCAGATGGTGCCGGAAAGGACGCCATTGCGATCGCATTGTTCGGGCGGGCTGGCAGGCAGTTGATCCCCTTATTCAACGAGGGCGCGGCCGGCATCCAAAAGTGGACCGAGGAAGCAGATCGGTTCGGTATATCCTTGAGTGGGCCCACCGTCGACGCAATGCTGCAGATGCGTGCTGCTCAGATAAGCATGGGCGCGGCGATGGAGGGCGCCGGCATCCAAGTGTTCATGGAATTTCAAAGCTCGATGCGGGGCGTTGTGGATGAGATTACGGATCTGGCTGCTGCCTTTACCCAGGAAATGCAAAGCGGCGGCATGATGAAGGATATCATGACCGACCTCGGCTTCTCGGCACAGGTGCTCGTCTCCGCGATCTCTATGATTATTGTCGCCTGGCGCGAGATGTGGCTGGCCGCAACCGAGACGATCGACGCGGTTGAAATTCTCATCAGCCACCTTGGCGCGTCGATTGCCGAAATGGGCGCCGGCAACTTTGCCAAGGCTGAAGTCGAATGGTCTGGCTTCCTCGCCGATCTCACCTCGCGGACGAATGATTACGTCGCCGACTCAAAAGCGGCGATGAAAAATTACATGGATGAGCTAAACGCCATTTGGGTCACTGGCGGGAACAAGATCGCTTCGACGCAGCCCAAGACAAACTTGCAAATGGCCGCCCCGGCCGCGGCACAAGAAGCGCTCGAGGCGAAAATCACTACACTCAACGCCGAAGTGGAAGCGTCCAAAAAGGCCGAGGAAGCACAGGTCGCGCATATCGACGCGCTTGTGAAGATGAAAAAGCTCACCGCAGAGCAGGGCCTCGCGGCGACAGTCGCCGCGCTGAATGCGGAGGTTGCCGCTTCAATGGCGGCCTATCAGAAAGAAGCAGCACTGGTTGCAGATCAGCCGAACAAGCTCGCCGAGATCCTAGCGAAGGAAAAGGCCTTACAACAGGACGCGACGAACGAAATCGCAAAGCTCCACGATAAGGCGGCCGAGGAAGCCGTCGCATCATGGAACAAGGCGTTCGGCGAAATCAACAGCGCGCTCACCAGCCAGATCGACGGATTGCTCACAGGCACAGAAAAGTGGTCGCAGGCGTGGAAAAAGGCACTGACCGGCATGATCGAGGACGCGATCAAGTTTTTCGCGGACCTCGCGCTCAAGCAGGCCGAGAGCGTCGCGTTGAATATCCTCGGCATCGGGCAACAAACGACGGCGACGATAGCTGGCCAAGCCGCACAGACGGCCGCCGTTGGTGCCGGCGCTACGGCGCGCGTCGCCGAATCCCAGATTGGCCTTATCCCGACGCTCATCAACGACGCGAAGGGCGTCTTTTCCGGCATCTTCGCCTTCCTAGCGCCTCTGCTTGGGCCTGCGGCTGCCGGCCCCGCCGCTGCTGGCGCAGCCCTTGCCGCCGCGCCGCCGGGCTTCGCAGAGGGTTCCTGGGAACTGGCCGGCGACACGTTCGCCCGGCTCCATGCTGGCGAGATGGTCGTGCCTGCTGCGCAGACGCCATGGGCGCAGAGCGTTCTTTCTAATGCGGCCGGCGGCGGCGGCGACACGCATCACCATTTCTCGCCGGTCGTCAACGTCTCTGGGGGCGGCAACGCGCAAGATATTGCCGATCAGGTCAAGGGCTCGCTCTTGGACCTGTATAAATATGGCGGGCTCACCA
>Ga0209415_10006801_pt1 | contig 20189 bp, 12 predicted proteins | sample PeaSoiSIISIP2007_FD_187696 | JGI IMG/M metagenome (GOLD analysis project Ga0209415, IMG submission 187696) | Peat soil microbial communities from Weissenstadt, Germany - SII-SIP-2007 (SPAdes) (version 2) | ecosystem: Environmental > Terrestrial > Soil > Wetlands > Peat | place: Germany...
CTGGACTACTTCTGCCAGATCGTGATGCACATGGAGGATCCCGGCCTCCTGCGCATCCTGCTCCACAAGGGCGATCCGTCGGAGAAGGCGCTCGCCATGCTGATCACCAACGGCGCCATGGAACTGCGCCGCCACTCGGTGACCATGCACTTCCTGCGCATGGTCCACGGGGCCTTCGGCGGGCAGTCGCCGGGATTCGCCGCCAAGTTCGCGACCAACCGCGACTTCCGTCCCCTGCTGGACATCCTGGGTCGCATCGCCAAGGCGCGCAGGAAGGGATCCGTCGAGCTTTCGCGCGAAGTGGACACGGCGCTTCCCGCCCTCTTCTCCCACCTGGGAACGGTCCTGGCGGGCCGGGTGGCCGGGAAGTCCCGGCACTTCGAACGGATCCTGTCCGAACCCGGGCCGGAGGCGGGATCCTGGATCTCGCGCCTGGAACTGCCCTCGCACCTGCGGGCCCTGGTGGGGCCGGCACCCCGGAAGGACAGGAAGCCCCAGGCCAAGGGACCGAGCCTCGCCGCCCTGGCCGACGGTCTCCCGTATCCGCTCCTGGCGGCGTCCGTGATCGCGGGCTCCCAGTTCGCCGCGGCCCGGGTCCTGCACGAGAAGCGCCCGTTCCTGGACGCCTTCGCGGAGCGGCTCGGCCGCCACCGCCACCCGCACCGCGCGCTTTGGCTCACCGACACCTTCGGAGACCGCAACGGGGTCAGCTCGGTGCTGCGGCAGATGCTGGACGAAATCCGTCTGCGCGACCTGCCCATCGACGTCCTGGCCGTCTCCGACACCCTGCGCGAGGAACCCAACCTGCGGGTCCTGCCTCCCGTGGCGGTCTTCCAGAATTCCGTCTACCCCCAACCCATCCGGATCCCGGATCTCCTGGGCGTGCAGAAGCTCTTCCACCGCGGCGGGTACGACCGCATCGTCTGCTCCACCGAAGGGCCCATGGGCCTGGTCTCCCTGTACCTGAAGAACGCCTTCGAGGTGCCCGCCTGGTTCTTCGTGCACACCGACTGGATGGACTTCGCGCGCCGCACCCTGGACTGGGACAAGTCGAGCCTTTCGCGGCTGCGCCGCATCCTTCGCGCCTTCTACCGGGGATTCGACGGCCTGTTCGTGCTGAACACCCAGATGCGCGCCTGGTTGGAGGGCGACCAGATGGGGATCTCTGCCGAACGTCTCCACGCCACCGCGCACTGGCCGGACGCCTGCTTCTCCCCGATGCCCTCCCGGCGCGAGGACCTCTTCCCGGGGGTGGGGTCCGACGAACGGGTCCTCCTGTACGCCGGACGCATCTCCGAGGAGAAGGGCGTGCTGGAGCTGCCCTCGCTCCTGCAGCGGCTGCGCGACCGGGGCATCAAGGCGAGGCTGGCCTTCGCCGGAGCGGGCCCGCAGGAGGATCGACTCAAGGAGCTGGTTCCAGACGGGATCTTCCTGGGCTGGTGCGACAGCGCCCGTCTGGCCTCGGTCTACTCCAGCGCGGACCTGCTCGTCCTGCCGTCGCGCTTCGACACCTTCGGCTGCGTGGTGGTCGAGGCCATGGCCTGCGGACTGCCGGTCGCGGCCTACGCGGTCCAGGGCCCCCGGGACATCGTGGAACACGGCAGGTCGGGAATCCTCGCGGCCTCCCTTCCGGAGCTCGCCCAGGAGATCGCGGAGCACCTCGCCTCCCCGTCGCGGGTGGAGTCGCTGCGCACGGGGGCGGTGGAACGCGCGTCGGGGTACCGCCCGGACCCGATCCTGCGCAAATTCGTGGAGGATCTGGGACTGGGCGACGAGCCTCTCCGCATCCGCAAGAACGCTCCGGTCCCCGCGGATCCCAACGGCTTCCTCGGGGAACTTCTGGAGCTCGTGCAGGGACTCTAGGGCCCACGGCCTTCCGGGGGGGCGGTTGCTGTATAGTTTGGGGGACCCACCAGTCCACCACCCGGAGCTCTCCATGAAGTCCTGCCGCATCGCGCCGTTCCTGCCGGTTCTCTTCCTGTCCGTGTCGCCGCGGGCGGGTTTGATCTCCGGGACGGTGGTGGACACGCTTTCCAACCCCGTTCCCTCCGCCGTCGTCTCGGTTCTGGCGGGAACGCCACTGCCCCTGGCGCGGACGTTGTCGGATGCGCAGGGACGCTTTTCCTTGACGGTCCCGGACCCGGGTGCCGTGGTCCCCCTGCGGCGCGGCCTGTCGGCCGGCCTGGCCGTTGCGGGAAGCGAGAGCCTGCAGGTCCGCGTGATCGGATTGGATGGAGCCACGGTGCGATCCTTCCGCCTCCCCGCGACCCCCGGCATCTGGCGTCTGGAAAATCCCCAGGCGGCCTTGTCCGGCCTGCCCGGCGGCGTTTGGGTGGTGGATTTCTCGGGAACCTCGGGTTCCCTCCGCACCTTGTCCGTCGCCGACGGCGGATCCGGGGGAACGCTTCGTCTGGCACCCGCCGCGATGACGGCCTCGTCCGGCGCGCGTGCGCAGGAGGCATCGGGATGGACTCTGCGGGCCCGCATCGCCGGGATGCTGCCCACCGCCCAGCCGGTCCAGTCCGGGCAGACGGGCCTGGTGCTGGTGCTTCGGCGCGATCCGCTGGAAAACCGGATCGATTCGGTCATGAAAACCCTGTCCCTGGACCAGGAGATCGGGCAGATGACCCAGGGAGAGGTGAGCAGGATTCCCGGCACGAAGATCTCCGCCGACCTCCTGGGCTCGGTCCTCAGCGGTGGCGGGGACACCATCGCCGACTTCGATGGGCTGCAGTCGAACGCGATGGGCGCCTCCTCCCGGATTCCGGTGCTCTACGGGGTCGACGCCGTCCACGGGCACGCCAAATGGTCCGGCGCCGTGGTGCTTCCCCATGACATCGGGCTCGGTGCCACCCGGGACACCAACCTGCTGCGCCGGCTGGGGGAGAACACCGCCAAGGAGATGTGGGCGGGCCGGTGCGATTGGGCCTTCGCACCCTGCATCGCCGTGGCCCGCGACGAGCGGTGGGGACGGACCTACGAGTCCTACGGCGAGGATCCGCGACTCGCCGAGTCCCTGGGGGCGGCCTACATCCGCGGCCTGCAGGGCGGGAACTTCGATTCGGCCTTCGCGGTGGTCGCCTGCGCGAAGCACTTCATGGGAGACGGCGGCACGGCCTACGGCACCAGCACCGTCGCGGCGACCAGGACCTCGGGAGCCTACCTCCTGGACCAGGGGAACGACGAGATCTCCGAAGCCGCGCTGGACTCCCTCCATTGGCCCGGCTACATCGCGGCCGTCGAGGCCGGAGTCCAGACGGTGATGGCCAGCTACAGCTCGGTGAACGGGACCAGGATGCACGAGAACAAGGCCTACCTGACCGACTCGCTCAAGACCGACCTCGGGTTCGACGGGTTCGTGGTGTCGGATTGGCTGGCCATCGAAGAACTCCCCGAGGGTTCCTTTTCCCAGCAGGTGGCGGCCTGCATCAACGCCGGAGTGGACGTGGCGATGGAGCCGGGCAAGGAGGCGATCTTCCCGGCCACCCTCAAGGCTTTGGTTCCGGGCACCGTACCCCGGTCCCGCATCGACGACGCGGTGCGCCGGATCCTGCGCGTCAAGTTCAGGTCGGGCCTGATGGACGACTGGAAGCGCAAGACCGCCTGGGACAACGACCTGGGAGACCCGGCCCATCGCGCCTTGGCCCGGGAGGCCGTCCAGAAGTCGCTGGTGCTCCTGAAGAATTCGGGGTCCGTCCTTCCCCTTCCCAAGTCCGGGAAGAGCATCGCCGTCTGGGGGGCGTCCACCACCGCGGGACCGCAGTGCGGGGGTTGGACCCTGTCCTGGCAGGGGATCACCGGCGACGTTCCCGGCGCCACCACCATCCTGGCCGGCTTGCAGGCCGCGGCGCCCGGGGCGGTCACGGCGGTGACCAGCTCCACGGTCAAGACGGACGTGGCCATCGTGTTCGCGCAGGAGTCCCCCTACGCGGAAGGATTGGGAGACAGCGCCAGCGCCAACCTCGGCCTGGGCCAGAACGTGCTGGCCGCGGTGGCCAATTTCAAGAACGGCGGGGCCAAGGTCGTGCTGGTGCTGGTGACCGGACGTCCCCGGATCCTGGGCGCGGCCGCCGACCAGGCCGATGCCATCGTGGCCGCGTGGCTTCCCGGCTCGGAAGGGGAGGGCGTGGCGGACGTGCTCTTCGGCGACGTCAAACCCACGGGCGTGCTGCCCCGTTCCTGGCCCGCGTCGGCGGACCAGATCCCGATCGACGTCGGAGATGCGAACTACGCGCCTCTCTACCCGTACGGGTACGGATCGAGCTGGTAGGCTCCTTGGGCTATTTCGGCGACTTGTTGTCGGACCGACCGGGACGCAGACGCTGGAGGATGAGCGCCAGTCGGGCTCGTCCGTCCGGAGGCAGGGGTTCGTTCGCGTATTCCGCGGCCATGAGCGCGAGGGCGAAGTCGCCCACCTCCTGGGCGTCCTGCGCCGACCAGGAAAGGGTTCGCACCAGCCCCTCGGGGATCTCCTCGGAGGTCCAGGCCCGCGACTCCTCTCCCGCCCGCACGGCCAGGGCCATCCCCAGGATCTTGCGCAGTTCCCCGGCCCAGCGCGGGGTGGGCAGGGTGGTGGTGAGCACTGACAGCCTCCGTTCCAGGACCTGCAGCGCCTTCTTCTGCGCGTACTCGCGGGAAAGCCGTACGCGGAGCCAGCGCCAGAAGCCGAAGCCGGCTCCCACGGCGAGAAGCGCGGACCAGAGCACCGCCGAGACCTTCCCGAAGAGGATCCAGAATCTGTCCGCTTCCGAAAGGACCGGGCCCCGGGACCGGATCGCCGAGGTGTCCACCGTTCCCGCCGCGACCGGCGCGGGAGCGACCGAAAGTCCGCTCAACCCCAGGGAGGATGTCCTGAACTTCGCCGCCACGGGGTCGAACCAGGCGAACCGGACCGAATCCAGGTCCACGTGCCCGGTGTGTCGGGGAACGAGCACGATGCGCCGGGTCAATCGCGTGGTGAGCACTCCGTTCTTCCAGACCCGGGTCCAGTCGTCCTGGGGGGGGTAGGTCTCCACTCCCGTCGGCGCCTGCCAGACGGGTACGCCGCTCGCCTGGGGCTGTCCCGTCCCTTCCAGGATCAGGGTCAGGGTGGTGCCGTCTCCGACCCGGAGCTTCTCCTTTTCCAGCTTCGCCTCCATGTGGAAGGTCCCCACGCCCCCTTGGAACGCCGCGGGACGACCCTTCTCCGGCACGGGCAGGACCTGCAGACCCACCTCCTGGGTGCTGGCGGTCCCCTGGATCACCTTGTTGGTGCCCATCATGGCCTCGAAGGGATCCTGGCCGGAGAGCATGGCCTCCATGGGATCGATGCCGGGGGAGCGCTCCACGATCCTGTAGTCCAGGGATGTGGAGGGGAGCGTCTGGTGTCCCGTCCGCAGCGGGAAGAGACTTCCGGTCAGGTCCAGCCGACCCACCTTCCTCCCGTTCTCGTCCACCACCTTCATGCGCAGCTGCTGGCTGTCGGGGGATTCGCTGTAGAAGCCGGATCCCAGCGCGGTGCGCACGTCGGGAAACTTGAGCACCTCGAAGGGCCGGTCGGCGGAAAGCCTCCAGGTGAACGGGATCTGCTCGCCCACGTAGATGGTCTTCTTCCCCACCATGGTCGCGATGCGCACGTCCTGGGGGGCGTCCACCACGCTGATCTCGGCGCTTCCCAGGTCGCGTCCCTGGAAGGTGATGGGACCCACCGCGTAGTTCCCGGGCTTGGAGGCGGCGAGATCGAACACGAACTGGACGCTGGTGGTCCGTTTGCGCTCCATCTTGAAGTTCACGATGGAGATCTGTTCGGAACTGCTCTCGTTGCGGTTCCTGTCCACCACGGAAAGGCCGGGCGCCGTCTGCACCACGGGCCAGGGCAGATTCTGCCCCGAGCTGTCCGTGCTCACCGTCACGTAGAGCGCGGTGCGCTCGCCCACGCGGACCTGCCGGTTCGCGAGCTGGGCCTGCGCGTCCAGGATCCTGGATTGCGCGAACGTCGCGAGGGCCAGCGACACCATCGCGATCCTACCAGTCGGGACCATCCGTCTCCTCCTTGCGGACCGGGCGTTTGAGCTGCTTGCCTTCGTCGGCCTTGGCCGCGTCCAGGAGGCGCTGGGCGTCCTGCTTGTCCATCCCGCCGGGTTGCGCCTGGGGCTGCTGCTGCTGGTCGGACGAATCCTTGGCGTTCTGCTGCTGGTTGTTCCCGCCCTTGTCGTCCTGCTTCTTCTTGTCGTCCTTCTTGTCCTGGTTCTTGTTCTTGTCCTGGTTCTTCTTGGGCGGGGGTTTCCGCAACGCCAGTTCCAGGTTGCGCGCCGCCTGCTGCCACCCGGGGTGCAGCTTGAGCGCGTCGCGGAAATCCTGGGCCGCTTCGGAGGCGTCGCCGTGGGTGGCCAGGGCGGAGTCCAAGCGGGCGGTTCCGCGGTTGTAGAGGATCCGGGCGCGTTGCATGGAATCCCTGGCGAGGTGGAGCGCGCGTTCGAAGGACTCCTGGGCGCCGGGGCGTCCGGAAAGCGACTGCACGGTTCCGAGGTTGTAGCCGTAGCGGGAATCCGAGGTGTCCTGCGCCGCCTTCTCCAGGTGCCGGATGGCCGCGGCGGTGTCCTTCTCCGTCCAGGCCTCCAGGCCCTTGCGGTTCTCCCGGGCCCCGGACCCGAAGAGAAGGGCCGCCAGCATCGCGATGTTCGTCACCATTTCCGCCTCCTACCGCGCGGGAGCAGCGTTTCCAGGAGCAGGAAGAACAGCGCCGCTCCCAGGAACCAGGGGAAGCGGTCGATCCTCTCCATGCGCATCCCCGGGTGTCCACCCTCGGCGACCACCGAATTGACCGAGGCGAGGACGGGAGCGAGATTCCAGGAGATGGGGGAGAGTTCCAGGTAGGTGCCGCCCGCCGACTTGGCCAGTTCCTCCAAGGGGCCCCGCTCCAGGCGCACGGTCACGATGTTCCCCTCCCGGTCGTACTTCACGCCGCCACCTGCCAACGGGATGGGAACCGCCTTGTCCGCACCCACCCCCACGACCCACAGGTGCGCTCCCGCCTGCTCGATCTCCTGGGCCGCCTTCTGGGCGCCGCTGCCGTGGTCGCCGCCGTCGGTCACCAGGACCACCTCCTTGCGGGTGGCCTTGGACCGCGCGACCATGCCGGCGGCCACTCCCAGGGCCGTGCCGATGTCGGTTCCCGCGTAGGGCAGCATGTCCGGGGAGACGGCGTCGAGCAGGGTGGCCAGCACCCCCCTGTCCTCGGTCAGCGGAATCTGTCGCACCGCGCTTCCGGCGAAGGCCACCAGTCCGATCCGGCACGGACCGACGCTGTCCACCAGCCTCCGCAGATCGCGCCTGGCGAGACCCAACCGGTCGGGAGGGACGTCCTGGGCCAGCATGGAGAGGGAGGCGTCCACCACCAGCACCACATCGGCTCCGCGCAGCGGCGCGGGCACGAGGTGCTCGCCCCATTGCGGTCGCGCCAGTGCCAGGATCAAGGCGGCGGCGGCCAGCGAAGCGGCCAGGGCCCGGACCACGTCGATCCCTTTGGCCTGTCCCAGGACGACCCTGCCCAGGATGTCCTTGTCCGCCAGGCTTCGACGCCGACGCCGGTTGCGCCAGACGGCGAAACCGAAGCAGAACACCAGCACCGGCACGAGCCACAACCAGACGAGGAGTTCGGGGTTCGCCCAGGCGATCACGGGTTCCTCCCGAGCCAGGTGGTTTCCAGGAGCCAGGCGGCCAGGACCAGGACCAGCGCGAGCTCGGCGAGCATGCGGAACCGCTCCTTGGTCTCCCAGTGGACGTTGGTGGAGATCTTGGTGCGCTCCAGCTTGTCGATGGACCTGTAGGCGTTCACCAGGGCGTCCCGGTCCAGAGCCCTCCAGAACCGACCTCCGGAAATGCGCGCGATCTCGGCCAGGTCCTTCGCGTTCATGTCCGATTCCACCTGTCCGTGCTGGACGGAACCGTCGGGCAGCTTGAAGTCCTGGACGAAGGTCCCCTCGGTGCCCAGCCCGATGGTGTAGATGCGGATGCCCAGGGCGGCCAGGGCCCGCGCCGCGGAGATGGGATCCACCGCGCCCATGTTGCTCTCCCCGTCGGTGAGCAGGACCACCACCTTGGACTTGGCGGGCGATCCGCGGAGCCGGTTCCCCGCCATGAGCAGGGCGTCGCCGATCGCGGTCCCGTCCTCCAGGCCCTGGTTGGAGGTCGAGTCGATGAGATCGCGCAGGACCTCACGGTCCGTGGTGAGCGGGCATCGGGTCACGGGCCGGGCGGCGAAGGCGATCAGGCCCATCCGGTCGTGGGAGCGCGACATCGCGAACTCGGACAGGATCTGGCGCGCGGCCTCGATCCGGCTCGGCTTCACGTCGTGGATCTGCATGGAGGTGGAGACGTCGAGCATCAGCATGATGTCCACGCCGTTGACGGTGTCCTCGCTCCAGGGGAGCCGGCTGACCGGCCTGGCCAGGGCGGCCACCAGCAGGCCGACGGCGGCCAGGCGCAACCAGAGCGGCAGGGACGACAGGTGCCTGCGCAGGCTGCGGCGCGGACGGAATCCGGTCGGAAGTCCGGGATGGACCATCCGCGGCACCCGGCGTCTGGATTTCCATCCGAGCCATCCGAGCGGAAGGAGCAGGGGAAGCAGCCAGAGGACGTGGGGATGGAGCCAGACCAGACCGCGGACGGAGTTCATGGCGCCTCCGCGCGGTGCCGTGCGATGGCCTCCAGCAGCAGTCTCGCCTCGGCGAGCAGGGGATGCGCCTCGGTGGAGGCGTCCGCGTAGCGCAGGGCGTCGGCCTGGGCCAGGAAATCGTCCAGGGCCGCCCTCTCCCGTTCCGGACGGTTCGCCCGGGCCCAATTCCGCCACTCCAGGCTGGTGGATTCCACGGGGGCGTCCCAACCGTGGAGGGCTCCGTGCAGTTCGCGCAGCAGTTCCGAACAGGCGAAGGCTGTCTCCCTGGCCGGAGCACCCGCCTCCGAACTCGCGACGATCTTCTCCAAACGCTCGCGGCAGACGTCCACGGGGTCGCGCGGCGGCGCCGCGGGAACCTTGGGCGCCTTCTTCCTGCGCTTGGACCATGCCCAGACCGCGAGCAGCGCGAGGACGAGCCCGAGGCCCACCCATCCGACGATGTCCCAGGGAAAGGGAACAGGGACCTGCTGGGGGGGCAGAAGCGACGCGGCGGCGCTGTCGGAGCCCTGGATCCGCGAGGTGACCTGCCAGTTCGGGACGGATTCCGTCAAGGTGTCGCCGTTGGGACCCACCGCCCGGAGGGTGTCGCCCCCGAAGCGGCCGGGCGCGAACGGCTGGATGGTCCACTGGCCCGGATGGAGCGTGTCGGCGCGCACCGCCAGGCTGTCGGTGGCCAGCGGGCCCCGCAGGAGGTGCGCCTTGGCCGGGAGATCCCACTCGATCCGGGCGGTGTCCCCGGTGGCCATGGAATCGGGTCGGACGACGATCATCCCCTGGCCTCCCCGTGGGCCAGGGCGCGCGAACGCACCAGGTTCCGGACCGTCTCCAGGGGATCCGCGCCGGTGCGAAGCCGGGTCACCACCGCGCGCGAACGCCTGGCTTCGCGCAGGAGCCCTTCCAGTTCGGTGCCCATGGCTTTGGCCAGTTCCCGGCGCAGGGCCGGGTCGGAGGTGTCCAACTCGAACTCGGCTCCGGATTCCGGATCGAGGAACGTCACCAGACCGGCGTCGGGCAGGGGTTCGAAACCCGCGGGCTCCACGCGCACCAGGTTCAGGTCGTGGCGAACGCCCAGACGCCGGAGCGCGGGGGCGAAGCGGGTCGGATCGTCCCGGAAGTCCGAGACCACGAACACCACGGATCTGCGGGTGAGCCGCCGTCCCAACTGGTCGCAGGCCACCGACAGGTCCGTCCCCTTGCCCACGATCTGGCGCTCCAGGATTTCGCGCAGGACCCGCGACAGGACCTGGGGTCCGCGGAACGGCGGAAGCCACGACTCCACGCGGTCGGTGTGGGTGAGCAGGGCGAGGCTTTCCTGGGTTCCCAGGCAGGACAGGGCCAGCACGGCGCAGAACTCGGCGGCGGCCTCGCGCATCACCGTTCCGCGGCTTCCCGCGTCCATGCTCCCGGAGAGGTCCACGAGGAACGCGGCGGTCAATTCCCTCTCCTCCTCGAAGACCTTCACGAAGGGCTCGCCGAGCCTCGCGGTGACGTTCCAGTCGATGCTGCGCGGGTCGTCGCCGTCCACGTAGGAGCGCACCTCGCGGAAGCGCATTCCCGTGCCGCGGAAGGTGGAGAGGTGTCCGCCGGAGAGCGGATCCGAGACCCTTCCCCGGGCACGGAATTCGATCTTCCTCACCCGCCGGACGATCCGGCGGGCCAGGCTGTCGACGGTGTTCACGGCACGTCGACTCCGGACAGGATCTTCTCCACCACGTCTTCGGGCCGCACGTTCTCCGCCTGGGCCTCGTAGGAAAGTCCGAGTCGATGCCGCAGGACCGGGCGGGCCACCGATTTCACGTCGTCCGGAGTCGCGAAGGCCCGCCCGTCCAGGAAGGCCTGGGCCTTGCAGCACAGGGCCAGGGCGATGGAGGCGCGCGGCGAGGCTCCCCAGCGCACGAGTCCTTCCAGGGAGGCGAGTCCGCCCTCGGAGGGCGCCCGCGAGGCCCGGACGAGATCCACGATGTACGCCTGGACCCGGGGGTCCACGAAGACCTCGCGGACCAGCGCCTGGGCGGCCAGGATCTGCTCGGGGGTGGCCACGGCCCGGGGTTGCGGAAGTCCGGGCCCGGAAACGATCTGCAGGATCTGCAGTTCGGCGTCCCGGCCGGGGTAGCCCACGTCCAGCTTGAGCAGGAACCGGTCGACCTGGGCCTCGGGCAGCGGGTAGGTGCCCTCCTGCTCGATGGGGTTCTGGGTGGCCAACACGAAGAACGGCTTGGGGAGCGGGAAGGTCTGTCCGGCCAGGGTGATCTGGTGCTCCTGCATCGCTTCCAGGAGCGCCGACTGCACCTTGGCCGGAGCGCGGTTGATCTCGTCGGCCAGGACCAGGTGGGCGAACAGCGGACCCTTTCTGATCTCGAAGGTGCCGGTCTGGGGGCGGTAGATCTGGGTTCCCACGAGGTCCGCGGGAAGCAGGTCCGGCGTGAACTGCACGCGGGAGAAGCTCGCCTGGATGGCCCCCGCCAAGGCGCGGACGGCGGTGGTCTTGGCAAGACCCGGGGCCCCTTCCAGCAGCACGTGTCCGTCGGCGAGGATGGCCAGCAGGAGGTCGTGGGTCAGCCGTTCCTGCCCGAGAACCGAGCGGGAAAGCTCGGTCTGCAACTGGGGGAGGAAGGAGGACGCCTCGTGGATCTTCCGAGCGACCTCTTGCAGCTGTGCCGTGGACATCGTCTTCTCCTTGAGATGTTTGGAATTGGGGAAGGTCGAATAATATCGTGGTTCCAGAAAGGGGCGGCAAGAGGGAAGTGTCAACTTCTTGTCATGAAAGAGAAATTCTTCGTCTCCGCCTCCCGAGGAGACAGCCCCAGGAACTCCTCCGACCGGATCCGTTCCCCCGCCTGCCATCGGAACAGGAGGTCCCGGACTCCATGGAGTCCCGTGTCCGGATTGACACATTCCGTCTGCACCGTGTTGCACGGGACGTTCACCAGGGCGGGTCGCCCGAAGCAGACCCCGGTCCGGCGGACGAACAGCGGCGAGAAGACCTGGAGGGCCATCTCCAGCGTGTTGGGATTCCGGAACGGCAAACGCGAGAGCAGCAGCAGGACCTCGCCGCGCGAGAAGAACTTCCCGTCCACGGAGAGGGGCGTGGACCAGTCCGTGCCAGGGTCCCCGTCCTTCCAGACCCACGAGAGACGGCCGTCGCCGACATCCGAAAGGGGGGGGGGTCCCTGCGGTTTGCGGGCCACGAAGCACCAGTCCAGACCGCGTCCATGGGTCAGCGAGAAGATGGATCGGGCGGGGTCGGGGAGCAGGCAGGAGCGGATGTCGAAGGGCTGCAGCACCATGCCGTCGTCGGTGAGGAAGAACAGATGGGTGGTCCGGGACGATCCGATCTCGTCCAGCAGGTCCCCGCGGAACGAGGTCTCCCGTCGGAACCGCACCCGTCCCTCCCAAAGCGCCGACAGTTCCCGGTAGGAGGATTCGTGGGCCGCGTCCGAGGCGGTCCAGAGCACGACCAACTCGACCGGACCGTTCGCGCAGGCCATCCATCCTTCCAGGAGCGCGTGGAGCTGCAAGGCCCGATCCCGGGAAAAGACCGCGCCCATGGCGGAGAGGGGGGCCCCTGGTGACGGGAGGAGGTCCGCGACCGCCCATTCCTCCAGGGTCTCCAGGAAGGCGCGCCGCCGCGCCGCGGTCTCCCGTCCGACGAGCTCCAGGCCGCGCGCGGCCAGGTGCCGCCGGAGCGCTTCCCCGATGCGCGAAGGCCTCAAGCGAGCGCCGCGGTCACGATCTCGCGGGCCTCGGCCTGGATCTTCCGGAGGTGCTCCGAGCCCAGGAAGGATTCGGCGTAGATCTTGTAGACGTCCTCGGTGCCGGAGGGGCGCGCCGCGAACCACCCGTTTTCCGTCACCACCTTGAGGCCGCCTATGGCCGCCCCGTTGCCCGGCGCGCTGGTCAGCTTCGCGGAGATCCTCTCCCCCGCGAGCGTCGTGGCCTTCACGTCGTCGGCGCCGAGCTTCCCCAGCTTGGCCTTCTGCTCCCGCGTGGCGGGCGCGTCGACGCGTTCGTACACCGGCGATCCGAACTCGGCTTCCAGCTCCTTGTAGTGGACGCCCGGATCCTTGCCGGTCTTCGCCGTGATCTCGGCGGCCAGGAGGTTCAGGATCAGGCCGTCCTTGTCGGTGGTCCAGACGGATCCGTCCTTGCGCAGGAAGGAGGCTCCCGCGCTTTCCTCTCCCCCGAAGCCCAGGGAGCCGTCCACCAGGCCGTCCACGAACCACTTGAAGCCCACCGGCACTTCGGACAGTTTCCGGCCAAGCGAGGCCGCGACCCGGTCGATCATGGAGGAGCTGACCAGCGTCTTGCCCACGGCCGCCCCCGCCTTCCAGCCGCGACGCGCGCCGCCGAACAGGTACCGGATGGCCACCGCCAGGTAGTGGTTGGGGTTCAGGAGCCCGACGGAGGGCGCCACGATGCCGTGGCGGTCCGAATCCGCGTCGTTGCCGAAGGCGATGCCGAACTTGTCCTTCAAGGCCACCAGGCCGGCCATGGCGTACGGCGAACTGCAGTCCATGCGGATCTTGCCGTCCCAGTCCAGGGTCATGAACCCGAAGGCGGGATCCACCCATGGGTTGACGACTTCGATGGAGAGTCCATACCTGTTCGCGATGGGCTCCCAGTACTTCACCGCCGCGCCACCCATCGGGTCCACGCCGATCTTGATCCCCGACTTCGCGATGGGTTCGAAGTCGATGATGGTTCCCAGGTCCTCCACGTAGGATTTCAGGAAGTCGAATTCCGAGACGCTCCCGGAGGACCTGGCCCGGGCAAGCGGCACGCGCAGGACGTCCTTCAGTCCGGTGCGCAGGATCTCGTTGGCGCGGTCCTGGATCTTCTTCGTGACGTTGGTGTCGGCGGGTCCACCGTTGGTGGGGTTGTACTTGAAGCCGCCGTCCGAAGGGGGGTTGTGGCTGGGGGTGATCACGATGCCGTCGGAGAGGCCCGAGGTCCGGCCCCTGTTGTAGGTCAGGATGGCGTGGCTGACCGCCGGCGTGGGAGTGAAACCCCCGCCCGTCTGCACCAAGGCGTGGACCCCGTGGGCGGCGAGGACTTCCAACGCGGTGTCACGGGCCGGCACGGACAGCGCATGGGTGTCGATCCCCACGAACACGGGACCGGTGACGCCCTGCTCCCGGCGGTATTCGGCCAGGGCCTGGGTGACGGCCAGGATGTGGTCTTCGTTGAAGGCGTTCTTGAAGGCGTCCCCGCGGTGGCCGGAAGTCCCGAAGCTGACCTGCTGCTCCGCCACGTTGGGGTCGGGTCTGCCCGTGTAGTAGGCGGAAACCAAGCTGGGGATGTAGACGAGGGAATCCTTGGGAGCGGGTTTCCCCGCGAGCGGATGGATGGACATGGAACGCCTTTCGGAACCGGAATAATGGTGGAGGCTAGTCTCCCCAAAAATAGGTGCTTCGAGTCTCCGAACACGGACCTTGAACCGGGAGGCTGGCGCTCGGCACGGCCGATTCAGGGACTGATGCACCGAACTGGATAAGGGACTGTCTTGTATGCCGGCCCGCTGCCGATATCGGAATTGAACGACAATCCCTCCGCCACGGCGTCCAGGGAGTCGGATTCTGTCGGCGTCCACCAGTTCGTGGTCAGCCCACCTCCATCCGAGGGCAATGCTCTGAACCCATACTTGTCCGAACCGTTCCCGGTGGTGACGCCACGAACGGCGTTCCACCCGTTCGTGGCGCGCAGGACGTCCAAATTCAGCGTGTTCGGATCGATGGTCGCCGACAATGTTGCCCAATCCGATTCGTTCGGAACCCGCCATCCCGTGGGACAAACCCCTTCGAAACTGCTACCAAAAAGTGTTGCCAGGCTGTAGACGGAATCGTCGTGGACCGGGAGACCCAAAGCCATGGACCAAGTGTAGAGTCGTCCGTATTTCTTGCAGGTGTCCGCACCCGTGAGGCCGTTGAGGACGCATGATGAACCGCTTGCCGCGTAATCCAGGTTTTGCGCCATCCATGTCTGGGAACCGATCGTGACGGTCCGGTAGACCTGGCCATCTCGCGAATCCTGCACAGCCCCGTAGGCGATTCCCGTCTGCCACGGGATTCCGAAGGTGGTCGTGTCCGCAATGGCGAACGAATCGCTGGTGACGATGCTGGAAACGACCCCCGCCTTCACCGCGATGGCCTTCACGGTCTTGCTCGCTCCCACCACGAAGGGAGTCGTGTACCGAGTTGACGTACGTGAGGGCATCGTCTTCCCATCCGTGGTGTAGTAGATCGTGTCCCCGGAGGACGGGCTGGTGAGCGTCACCTGCTTGGCAGTGGCGAAGATTCCTCCAGCGGGACTCATGGTCGGGGCCCTCTGGTACAGGCTGAAGACGATGGAGTCGGTGGCCGACGTTGCGCTCCCCGTGACGGAGTAGGCCTTCAGGGTTCCCGAGGTCGTCATGGGAAAGGCCGCACCGCTCTTCAAGGGGGTCCAATTCAGATTGTCCGCGGACACGTAGATGTTGTCCGAACCGGGTGCCGTCACCGTCACCGTCGAGGTCGATACGCCATTGGCGGGCAGGGTGTCGTTCGCCACGTTGTCGGTCAGGCTCGGCGGAAAGGCGAAATCGGCTTCCGCGTTGGAGGATTTTGTCCCATTCAGCACGGCGCGAGCGAAGATCCTGATGTTCGAACCGACGGTGAGTGTCGAATTGTAGGGAACCCAAGCGCTACCGGTGCTCAGGGAATCCTGGAGCGTCGCCCCCGAAGCGGTCGTGGAGATGGTCACCAACTGGGTGCTCGAGAACGGGCCACCGTTGGGCGAAATGGTCGGTACCGGGACCGCGATCGTGATGGTGTAGGTGGCGCTGTCCACCGCGCTCGTGATCCACCCACTCTTCACTGCGATCGCCTTCAATGTCTCGCTCTTTGTCACGGATACGGGCGCGCTGTACGAGGTGGAGGTGGCCGTCGGGGTGGTCCCGTCCAGCGTGTAGTAGATGGAGGCTCCGGTCGTCGTCGTGGCCAGGGTCACCGACTGGGCAGCTTGGTAGGTTCCGCCCAGCACGCTGAGGGTGGGTGCCGCCACGGTGCCCGTGATCGTGTAGGTGGCGCTGTCCACCGCGCTGTTGGCCCAGCCGGATTCGGTTGCGATCGCCTTGATGGTCGCGGTCGAAGTCACCGGGATGGCACCCTTGTAGGCGGTTGAGTTCGCCGTTGGGGCTGTGCCGTCCGTGGTGTAGTAGATGGAGGCCCCCGCCGTCGTCGTCGCGAGAGTCACCGATTGGGCTGTGGTGTAGGTTCCGGCCATCAATCCGAAGGACGGAGCCGCGACGGTGCCCGTGATCGTGTACGCCGCGCTGGCCACCGCGCTGGTGGTCCATCCCGTCTCCACGGCGATCGCCTTCAAGGTCTCGCTGGTGGCAACGGAGATCGGCCCCGCGTACAAGGTGGAGGTGGTCGCCGGGACGGTGCCATCCAACGTGTAGTAGATGGAGGCACCCGTCGTCGTCGTAGCGAGGGTCACCGACTGGGCCGCTGTGTAGGTCCCGGGTGCCACGCTGAAGGTGGGCGTCGCTACTGTGCCCGTGATCGTGTACGCCGCACTGGCCACCGAGCTGGTGGTGTAGCCCGTCGCCATGGCGATGGCCTTGATGGTTTCCGAGGTGCCCACCGCGAGGGGCGTGGAATAGACGCTGGACGACGTGGTGGGGGCGGTTCCATCCGTCGTGTAGTAGATGGTGGCACCGGTCGTGGTCGAGGCAAGGGTCACGCTTTGCGAGGAGGTGTAGGCCCCTGGAGCGGGAGCGAAGGTGGGTGTCGCCGCCACGCCCGGGATGGTGATGGTGTAGGCCGCGCTCGCCACCGCGCTGGTCGAGTATCCGGTGGCCACGGCGATGGCCTTGATGGTCTCGTTGACCCCCACGCTGAGGGGCGCGGAATAGACACTCGACGATGTGGTTGGCGCTGTCCCATCCAGGGTGTAGTAGATGGTGGCCGAAGCCGTGGTGGAAGCGAGCGTCACGGTCTGTGCGGCGGTGAATGGGCCTGCCGCCGGACTGAAGGTGGGACTGGCGGCGGGCAACTGGATGGTGTAGGCCGCGCTGGCCACCGGGCTGTTGGAATTTCCGCTGGAGGTCGCGATGGCCCTGATGGTCTCGGACGTGGCCACGGCGATCGGTGCGCCGTAGACGTTGGAACTCGTGGTGGGTGCGCTGCCGTCCAAGGTGTAGTAGATGGTGGCTCCGGAAGTCGCCGAGGCCAGGGTCACGCTTTGCGCCGCCGTGTAGGTGCCGCCCGCCGGACTGAAGGTCGGGCTTTCCGTCACGCCCGGCACGTTGATCGCGTAGACGGCGCTGGAGACGGAACTCGTGCCGTAGTTGGTCGCCACGGCGATGGCCTTGATGGTCTGGCTGGCACCCACGGCGAGAGGTGCGGAATAGACGCTCGAGCTCGTGGTGGGAACCGTTCCATCCAGGGTGTAGTAGATCGCCGCTCCGGGTGTGGCCGAAGCCAAGGTCACGCTTTGGGCAGCGGTGTAGGAACCTCCCGTCGGGCTGAAGGTGGGTGCCGCGGCAGGAGACTCCAAGGCGTAGGCGGCACTGGCCACCAGGCTGTTGGTGGAGCCCGCGGCGACGGCAAGGGCCTTGATGGTCTCGGACGTCGTCACGGAAATCGGTGCGCTGTAGACGCTGGATGCCGTGGTGGGTTGCGATCCGTCCAGGGTGTAGTAGATGGTTGCCCCGGAGGTCGTGCAGCCCAAGGTCACGTTCTGGGCGCTGGAGTATGTGCCTGCCGCGGGAGCGAAGGTGGGAGACGCCGTTTGCCCGGGAATCGAGATGGTGTAGACGGATACGGCTGTCGCGCTGGTGAATCCGTTGGCGATGGCGATGGCCTTGATGGTTTCGGAGCCGACGACGGCGACGGACGTGTCGTTGTACTTGGGGGATGCCGAAGTCGGGGTGGAGCCGTCGGTGGTGTAGTAGATGGTGGCGCCCGCGGTGGCGCTGCTCAGGACGACGTTTTGGACGGAGGAATAGGTGCCGGCCGCGGGGGCGAAGGTCGGGGCGCTGGTGGATCCGATGGCGTAGGCGGCGCTCGCCGCCGGACTGGAGGCCATGCCGGCCGCGACGGAGATGGCTTGGATGGTCTCGCTCGAGACGACCGGGATCGCGGCGCCCGTGTACTTGGTGGAGGCCGTGGTGGGAACGGAACCGTCGGTGGTGTAGTAGATGGTGGCGCCTGGAGTCGCGGACGTCAGCGACACGCTCTGGGCCGTCGAATAGGTGCCGGCCGCCGGGCTGAAGGCGGGCGAACCAGCCACCCCGATGACGTAGGTCGCGCTCGCCACCGGGCTGGACGGGTGTCCGTCCTCCACCGCGATCGCCCGGATGGTCTCGCCGACCGGAACCGAGATGGCGGTGTCGGCGTACGCCGTCGACGTGGTGGTGGGAGTGGAGCCGTCCGTCGTGTAGTAGATCTGGGCTCCTTTCGAGGAGGTGGTCAAGGAAACGCTTTGGCCGGTGGTGTAGGTGCCGCCTGCGGGGGTGAATCCCGGGGCGGCCAAGGCGGACGCGGCCGTCACCGTGAAGACGGCGGCGGATGTCGCGCTGTGTCCCGCGTCGTCGGACAACGTGACCACCAACGTGTCTGTTCCCGCGGATGCCGATGCGCCAACCTGCAAAGTCAGGTTCCCGCTCAGGTCCCAGGTGGTGTCGCTGGGCAGGAAGATCTTGTTGGGGAAGGTGAAGCTCGCGGAGTCCGCAGGATTGGCCGGACGCACCCGGATCTGGGGCTTGAAATTGTGTCCGGTGGTCCATCCGAAGGACCCCGTGACGTTTGCGGGGCTTCCTCCGGCGACCACGGGCCCCGACACCGCGACCGGTGCGGTGACCCGAACCGGGTACGGGGGGAACAAGGCGGTGGAATCGGTGGCGGAGAGAACCCCCGCATGGATCAGGACGGAGACGTCCAACCGGATGGTGGTGGAATCCAGGGTGAGGGTGGTCGAGCCCAGTTGGATGCTCAACGACGTCAATTGGGCCACGGTCTTCCCGCTGTCCACGCCGACGCGGACGAGGGCCTTCTTCACGGAATCGATGGTCATGCCCGAGGGCAGGGATTTGCCCACGAAAGCGGTGTCGTTGGTGAGGATCAGGCTCGCGTAGTAGGCGACCAACCCGGACGCCCCGCTCCCGAAGGAGGCCTTCTGCGCGGTGGTGAGAACCGCGAATTTCGAGAGCAGGAGGGTGTCCAGGGACACGACGGATTTGGAACCGAAATCCAGAGTCGTGGAACTCCCCGATTCCTTGAAGTAAAGGGTGTAGGTCTGCACCCCCAGGGTCCAGAGCTGGAGAGCGACGGAGTCCGCGCCCAGCGGATGCGGGAGATCGAGGGTTGCCGTGCACGTCGTGGAACTGTCGCTGCCGATGGGAGGGCAGTTCAGCTTGGTGGAGGCGGTGTCTTTCTGGATGAGAGAGATCACGTTGTCTGGAATTCGGGGGGCGGCGATCGGGAAGGCTGCGGTGACGACCACGGGACTGTCCGCGTTCGTGTTGGAATCGGTCGCATTCTGGCAGGCCACCAGCACGAGGAGGCCGACGGCAACTGTGGCGAGATGGCGGAAGGTCGGGCGGCTGAATTTCATGGCGTGTCTCCGTGCCGATGCACCGGATATGGGGGAGTCAGGGCAACAGACGCGAATCTAAATCCGAGGGGGATGCCTGGAAAGCCGGTGGTTTCAGCTTGTGCCGGATTCCACGCGAAATCGCAACAACCCAACGCCCCGTCAACCCGCTTCCGGCTCCAGGGGCTTGCGATCCTCGTCCGGGAGCTGGGTCAACAGGCCCTGGATGTGGAAGGAGTTCTCCAGGTTCTTGTCGTGCAGGAATCGCAGCGTCGGCATGTGCCGCAGCTTGAGCCGATGCGCCAATTCCCGCCGGATCCAGCCCGCAGACTGCTCCAGTCCGATCTCGGTGTCGCGCAGGCTCTTGTCGGAGCCCAGCACGGTGTAGTTCACGGTGGCCACGCCCATGTCCGAGGAGACCTTGACGGTGGACACCGTGACGAACCCGATCCGCGGGTCCTTCAGGCCCTCCAGGAGGAGCTGGGAGAACTCGCGTCGGATCTGCTCCCCGACGGAAGTGGTGCGGCTCCCGCCGCTCCGCTTCGCGCCGCGGTTCACGCTGCCGCCCGAGGTCGGTTCACGCCTTGGTGTCCGACAATTTCCGGGCCACCTCGAACTGCCGGAAGAAGGCGATGACGTCCCCTTCCTTGTAGTCGTCGAAGTTGTCCAGCCCGATGCCGCATTCGAATCCGGAGCGGACCTCGGTGACGTCGTCCTTGAAGCGCTTGAGGGTGATGACCTTGGATTCGGCCACTTCCACGCCGTTGCGGTAGACGCGGGCCTTGGCCTTGCGCTCCACCGTCCCGGACTGCACGTAGCAACCGGCCACGGCGCCCTGCTTGGGCACGCGGAACACGGCGCGCACCTCGGCCTCCGCGGAAACCTCTTCCTTGATCTCGGGCTTGAGCATGCCCTCCATCGCCTTGCGGATGTCGTCCACCACCTCGTAGATGATGCG
>Ga0209415_10006804_pt1 | contig 20186 bp, 17 predicted proteins | sample PeaSoiSIISIP2007_FD_187696 | JGI IMG/M metagenome (GOLD analysis project Ga0209415, IMG submission 187696) | Peat soil microbial communities from Weissenstadt, Germany - SII-SIP-2007 (SPAdes) (version 2) | ecosystem: Environmental > Terrestrial > Soil > Wetlands > Peat | place: Germany...
ATCTTCGGCGCCCGCCGTCTCCGGCGCCGTCTCGGTCACGAACTCGTGCTCCACCGCGGGGATCGTACCGGCCGGTGGGGTTCCGGGGGCGCCACGGTCCACCCGTAGACTCGGCGGGTGGCGCACGATCCCGACCCGCTGGCCCACCTGGTCGGCGACGACGGCGTCGTGCCGTGTGTCGACGGAGTGGAGCGGCGCTACGTGAGCCTCGACTCGGCCGCCTCCACCGGCGCCCTGCCGGCCGTGATGGCGGCGGTGGAGGGGATCGTGCCGATGTACTCGAGCGTGCACCGCGGAGCGGGGTACAAGTCGCGCCTCGCCACCGCGGCGTACGAGTCGGCCCGGGCCACCGCGCTCACGTTCGCGGGTGGATCGACAACCCCCGGCGGTGGGGGCGACGTCGCCATTCTGTGCCGCAACACCACCGAAGCCATCAACCACCTCGCCTACCGCCTGCGCCTCGAGGCCGATGACGTCGTGCTCACCACCGTCGTCGAGCACCACGCCAACCTCCTGCCGTGGGGCCGCGTGGCGCGACGTCGATACGTCGAGTGCGGGACCGACGGCACCTTCGAGGTCGATGCCGTCGTGGCCGGGCTCGACGCCCGTCCCCGCCCGCGTCTGCTGGCGCTCACCGCCGCCTCCAACGTCACGGGCTGGTGCCCGCCGCTGCCCGCCCTCCTCGACGCGGCACATCAACGCGGGGTCCCGGTGGCGCTCGACGCTGCCCAGCTGGCACCGCACCGGCCCATCCCCGCGCAGGCCGACTTCGTGGCTTTCAGCGGCCACAAGCTCTACGCCCCGTTCGGCGCCGGTGTGCTCGTCGGTCCGACCGCCACCTTTGCCGACGGTGACCCGTTCCTGGCGGGCGGCGGCGCGGTCGACCTCGTGGACCTCGACGAGGTCTGGTGGACCGACCCCCCTGAACGCGAGGAGGCGGGCTCACCCAACGTCGTGGGGGCCGTGGCGCTCGAGGCCGCCCTGATCGAGCTGGGACGGATCGGCTGGGAGTCCATCACCGCCCACGAGCGGGCGTTGGCACAACGGCTCCGCCGCGGGCTCGCCGCCATCGACGGCGTGCGGCTGCTCGGCCCCGCCCTCGACACCGACACTCTCGCCATCGCCAGCTTCGTGGTGGAGGGGATGCACCATGCCCTGGTGGCCGCCAGGCTGAGCGCCGAATGGGCCATCGGCGTCCGCCACGGCTGCTTCTGCGCCCATCCCTACCTCATCCGCCTGCTCGGCCTGTCGGCGGACGACGTCGAGCGCTACCGGGACCAGGTGCGGTCGGGCGACCACCGCACCATGCCCGGTGCGGTGCGCGCCAGCTGCGGGATCTCCACCACCGGCGCCGATGTCGACGCCCTCCTGGAGGCGGTGGGCGTCATCGCCGCCTCGTCCCGCGGCGACGGGTCGCCCCCGGTCGAGTACGTCCAGGACGTGCGCACGGGCGACTTCTGGCCCGTGACCGATCGACCCGGGTGGCAGGGACACGAGCGCGAGAGCGGCACGTACTGCGCCATGGGGTGACAGGCGCGCAACGGGATGTGGCGGCCCGTTTTCCGGGCCCCACCGGCGGGATCAGCCCATGGAGCCGTGGAAGGGCACGCCGAAGCTGAAGATGCCGCCGTCGGCAGCGACCAGCCAGTACCCGGCGTTCGACGGCGCCGACATCGACACGATGGGGGCGTTGAGCGCGTGCCCGCCGGTCGAGCCGCGGAAGGGAGCGTCGCCGAAGGCGAAGATCCCGCCGTCGGAGGCCGTGAGCCAATAACCGCCACCACCGGGTCTCGGGGACATGCTCACGACCGGCCGGAACAAGGGCGAGCCGCCCATCGACCCGAGGAACGGGGCGTCGCCGAAGGCGAAGATCCCGCCGTCGGAGGCGACCAACCAGTACCCGTGGCCGTCGGCCGTGGGTGCCATGCCCACCACCGGGCGCGCCAGCGGGTCCCCGCCCATCGATCCGTAGAACCCGGCGTCGCCGAAGGCGAACATCCCGCCGTCGGACGCCACCTCCCAGTAGCCGTGCCCGTCGGGCGTGGCGGCGATGCCCACCACCGAGCGCGCCAGCGGATGCCCGCCCATGGATCCGTAGAACCTGGCGTCGCCGAAGGCGAAGATGCCGCCGTCCGAGGCGACCAGCCAGTACCCGTGGCCGTCGGGCGTGGCCGCCATGCCGACGATAGGAGCGGCGAGGTGCTGGCCGGCCATGGAGTCGTAGAACGCGGCGTCACCGAAGCTGTACACGCCCCCGTCGGCGGAGACCATCCAGTACCCCTGGCCGTCGGGCGTGGCGGCGATGCTCACGGCCCGGGCCACGAGACTCGGGCCACCCGGCGACTCGGGCAGGTACGGGAGGACGGCGCTCCAGGCGAAGTCCAGACCCGGTGACCCTGTGGTGTCGACGAGGAGCTGGGTCCAACTCGGGTCGGACTGCCAGGCCGTGGCGTTGAAACCCACACCCATGACGCACGGCTGGCAGTCGAGCGTCATCAGGATGTTGGCGCGATGCCCCCAGCACCCCGAGGTGTTCGTGGGGGTGCAGTCGATGTTGGAAGAACCCTGACCGTCGTCGTACATCCAGTAGTAGTCGGCCTCGAGGGGGTTGCCCACTGCGCCGGCCCAGTTCCCGCCCCACGACGTCCAGGGGAAACCGCCCGGCGGCGACGGATCGTTGTTCTCGGCCGCGGCGGACTGTGCCGACGCGTCGAGTGCGCTCGCCATGGCCGACAGCGGTGGCAGGCCGCGTGCGGTGCGCTCGAGGTTCGAGACGGTGAACACCTGCTGCTGGGGAGTGAGCTGCGACCAGTCGGTGGGGAGGACCATGCCGGGGACGCCTTCGCTCTCCCGGGCGTTGTCGATGGCCTGGAGCGCGGCGGTCACGCACGTCTGCGAGTCGTCGTAGGAGTTGCCGGCACAGTCCGACAGGAAGTCGGGTGCGGGCGCGATGTTGGCGGGCGGCACCGCCGGCGGGAGGATGCCTTGGCGCGACTGGGGATAGGCCTTCGTCACCGGGAGGGGGGCGGCCGGTCCCGGGCGAGCCAGGGTGGTGGTGGCGGTGCCGTGGCCGCCGGGGGCGAACCCGGCGAGGGGCACCACGAGCACGGCGGCCAGGAGGCCGGCGGCGGCGAGCACGGGGTGACCCCGTGCCTGGCTGGACACGACGCCCCGCCTCGTCCCCGACAGAAACTCCTCCACGCTTCGAGGTATCGGAGCACTCTGTGTGGCGATTTAATCACGGAGAGGGAAAACAATCGTTGTGCGGGCGTTGTGCCCGACGACAGCGCTCCGGGCCTGGTCAGCGGGGCATGGACCGTCGCCGGGCCGAAGGTCCCGGGACTTCGCCCAGCCTTGGGATCCCCCTGGAGGCCGGCCCCAGGGGCGCGCCACGCCGCTGTAGTCGGTTGCCGCGCTGGCGGCCACCACCGGGCTCCCCGAACCCACCCTGCAGGTGCCCCGTGCCCTGTCGTTGGCCGTGGCCCACGTCTAGGAGGTGGTCGAGGGCCGGCTGTTGCGACGGCATCCCTCCGTCCCCCTCGAGGCGGCCAGGATGTCGACCACCCAGATGGCCTTCGACGACTCGCGGGCGCGCAAGGAGCTCGGGTACGCCCCCCGTCCCGCGGCCGAGGCGGTCGAGAGCTCGGCCCGCTGGTTCGTGGAGAACGGGTACGTCAAGGCGGCGCGCCGGGCGAGAATCTCGTGGCGAGCGGGGTGACCCGACGGCAACCGGACGCCCACCTGCGCCGATCCGACCGGGGTGGCTGGGAGCAGGCGGTAAACGTTGTGGAAACGTCGGGTGACGCAGGGGTAATTCTTCCCCCTGCGAGCCACCTGTGGGCGAAACCGCCTCCGCAAACCGGCGCCCCTCCGCCATGCTGGGTACTGTGGTCCCACCCGTATGGATCACATGCGAGCTCGGAGTCCTGCCCGCCATGATCTCCCTCCCCCCGAACATCGCGCTGCCCCGAGGACGCCGATCGTGAGGATCGCCGTCGTCGTGCCGGTGCGCAACGGTGCTGCAACGGTGGGCGAGTGCATCGCCGCCTGCCTGGCCCAGACGCTCGTCCCCGACGAGCTCATCGTCGTCGACAACGGCTCCACCGACGACACCGCCGCCCTGGCCGTGGCGGCCGGTGCCACCGTGGTCTCGGAACCGGTCGCCGGCTCGTACCGGGCCCGCAACCGGGGCTGGCGGTCGGCGAACGCGGACATCGTGGCATTCACCGACGTCGACTGCGTCCCGGCGCCGCACTGGTTGGCCACGCTCGTCGAGCCGTTCGCCGATCCGTCGGTGACGGTCGTGGGGGGAGCGATCGTCCAGGACGAGCGCATCTCGGCGACCCAGCGCTGGATCGTGGACCGGCGGTTCCTCGATCAGGCCTTCAACTCGACGGCCGCCTTCATGCCGTTCTTCGCCACCGCCAATGTCGCGTACCGCCGGTCCACGCTGGAGACCCTCGACGGATTCGACGCGGCGTTCCAGTCCGGGGGCGACAACGACATGTCGTGGAGAGCGCAGGCCTTCACCAAAGGGAAGTTCGTGTACCGGCACGAGGCCGAGGTGCGCCACCAGGTCGGGCGCCACCTGCGGGAGGTCACGTCGCGGTGCCGGCGCTACGCCGCCGGCGACTTCATGCTGGAGCGCCGATGGTCGAGTTGGCCCGGCTACCCCGATCCGCCTGGGTTCCTGGCACGGACGCGCCGGGTGTGGCGGTTGCCCGCTGCCCTCGTCCACCGGATGCTCACCAGGCGCCCGCTGTCGATTCCGTTCATCGACGCCGCGGCCGCCATCAGCGCCGAGCAGGGACGACGCCAAGGCCGGCGCGATGCCCGTGCGGCCGGCATCGAACCCCTGCCGGTGACGGCGTTCCGGTCGCGCCACATGGCCGACCAGCGACCGTGAGCTCAGGCACCGGCGACGGGGCGGCGGTCCTCCGTGGACCGGACGAGGTCCGCGGCGCGACGCGGTCGACCACGGCGCCGCGGCCGGCAACGTCCGCCCGGAGCCTGCGGGCACGGGTCGGTGCCGTGGCCCGCTCCCCCCATGTGCCCTTCGAGGTGCGATGCCGCCTGTACTACTGGAACCGGCGCCGGTCGTGGCCGAACTCCCGCCCCGAGACCTTCAGCCAGAAGCTCCTGTTCAAGATGGTTCATGACCGTCGGCCTATCCTCACCACCTTCGCCGACAAGGTGGCGGTGCGCGACTACGTCGCTCGCACCGTCGGGGCCGAGGTGCTGCCCGACCTCTACGCCGTCGCCACCGACCCGGGCGACCTGGATCCCGACAGCCTGCCCACCGAGTTCGTGGTCAAACCCAACAATGCCTCCGCCCTGGTCTGGATCGTGTCGGACCGCCTCGTCCCGGCGGCGGCATCCGACGCCGCCGGTGCGCCCCCGCCAGGATTGGTCACGACAACGAGAGCCGCGCTCGACTGGGACCTCCTGGTGGAGACGACCCGGACGTGGCTCACCACGCGCTACGGCGACGAACTGCTCGAGTGGGCCTACCTCGGGGTGCCGCCGCGCATCTTGGTGGAGGAGTACCTGGCCGATCCCGACGGGCAGGTCCCGGCCGACTACAAGCTGCTCGTCTTCCACGGGCGCGTCCGCCTGGTCGAGGTGCACAGCAGGCGCTTCAGCGGCCATCGCGTCGACGTGTTCACGCCCGACTGGGATCCCGTCGAAGCCGAGCTCGCCTTCCGGCCCGAAGGGGGGGAGCTGGAGCGCCCGGCGTCGCTCGACCGCATGGTGGAGGTGGCGGAGGCACTCGGCCAGGACACCGATTTCGTGCGGGTCGACCTCTACGACGTAGCCGGGCGGGTCGTCTTCGGCGAGCTCACCAGCTACCCGGCCGGCCTCACCGCGCCCCGGTACTACCCGGACTCGCTCGACCTGGGACGGTACTGGACGCTCCCCCGGCGTTACGACGACACCAGCACCCTCGCCGGGTAGGGAGCGACGTCGTCGAGCGGGCCGTCGACGCCCGCCGACCCGGACGGGTTCTGCACATCGACGATTCCGGCGTCCCCCGGCGGATGTGACTCGCCTGGCAACCGGCGGTCCGTCATGCTGGAGAAATGCCCGAGCGCCGGCCACCCAGCCCGGGGCCCGGGGCGTCTCGGCTTCCCACGCGCTTCGCGCGGAACGCCGTCTCCAATTACGCGCTGACGGCGGTGCTGGTGGGCGTGGCTCTGGTGACGACGCCGATCCTGACCCATCACCTCGGCACGCAACGCTTCGGGATCTGGGTCTTCGTCGGGTCGACGATCACCTACGTCCAGCTCCTGGACCTCGGTTTCGGAGGGGCCGTGGTCGCCGCCGTCGCCCGTCTCATCGCCAGGGGGGACGAGGCGGCCCTGGAGCGTGCCTTGAACACGTCGTTCTTCATCCTGCTCGGGCTGGGCGTGGTCGGCATGGGGGTCTGCGGCCTGGCGGCCGCGTTCCTGCCCGGCGCGCTGCATCTCGAGGGCTCGTTGGCCGCCACGACCCGCGACCTGTTCCTCCTGCTCGGCTTCGACGTGGCCGTGTCGATCCCCATGGACACCTTCGGCTGCGGGCTGGTCGCCCTGCAGCGCTATGACCTGCTGAACGCCACGCTCATCGGCGTGGCCGTCGGTCAGGCCGTGGGGTGGACGGTGGTCCTCCTGAGCGGCGGCGGCCTGTTGCTGCTCGGGATCGCCTCGGTGTCGATCAGCCTGGTGGGGCAGGGCGTCCGTTACGTCCTGCTCCGCAGACTCCTGCCGGGGATCTCGATCTCACCCAGCCGCTTCGAGCGGTCGCTCGTCCGATCGCTCGCCTCCCCCGCGGGCTGGTACGCGCTGGGCAACCTGATCGACAACTTCCGGGACCAGGCGAGCGTGCTGATCCTCGGCCTCGTCCAGAACGTGAGCGGGGCAGGCATCTTCGCCGTGGGCGACAAGCTGGCGACGCTGGGAACCCAGATGGGCACGCCGGTGGTCCTGCCCTTCTTCCCCCACGCGGCCACACTGGTCGGCCGGGGCGACGAAGCCGAGCTGGCCGAAACGGCGCGCACCGGCACCCGCGTGACCGCCGGCGTGACGATCCCGTTCTGCCTCGTGGTGGCGTTGCTCGCCCGGCCTGCCTTGATCGCCTGGGTCGGAACGGCGTACGAGCGGGCCACGCCGGCGGTGGTCATCCTGGCGGCAGCGTTCGGACTGCGCTCGTTGTGCTCCGCTCCCATCTTGTTGCTGTCGGGGGCCGGGGGGCAGCGGCTGGTGGCCGTGTTGGGAGTGGTCAAGGCTTCGCTCCAGATCGTCCTGAGCGCCGTCCTGGGTGCGATGTTCGGCATCACCGGCGTCGCCGTGGCGATTCTCGTCGCCGTGGTGGCGGTCGACACGGGGCTGAACCTGCCGCTCGTCACCAGGCGACTGGGGACTCGGTTCACCCTGACCGTCCTGCCCGTGCTCCGCGCCCACGTCATCCCCTTCGTGGTCGCAGGGGTGGGCGGATGGTTTCTGGCCCAGGACGAGGTGCTGGGCTTCGTACGGTCGCACAACCGGCCGGCGGGCCTCGCCGTCGTCGTCGCCGCCGGGCTGGGCATCCTGCTCGTCTATGTGGTCCTGCTCGTGCTCACCGGTCTCGACCGTGCCACCCGGCGCCGCACCGTGGTCGGGCTCCGCCACCCGTGGCGCACCGGACGCGAAGCCTTCCTCTCCACCGGGAGCACGCCGCCGGCTGCAGTCCAGGACGCCGGCGGCAAGACGAACGGATCGGTGCCGACGAGCTCCCCTTCGCCAGGACGAGCGCCGACAGGCCCGGGTGGACGCCCGACGGTAGGAACCGGCGGAGATCAGGACCGCTGACCGGGCCGCTGCGCAGCGTCAGCTCGGCGGCAGCCCGATGGCAGCGCGCACGACGTCGCCGGCCTGGATCGCCTTGGCGCCGTCGGCGATGAGCTGACGGGCCCAACTTCGCAGGTCGGCCCTGGGACTGCGTTGTCACGGAGCTCAGGTCGCCGATGACGACCCGATCAGCGCTCATCAGCGCGGAGACGTCCGTGGCCGCCGGGCCGGGGCAGGGTAACAATGCGGTGCCCGGAGACGGCCGGCGCAGGTGGACGAGCTGCCCTGCGTGCAGCCATGCTGCACGCAGGGGCCGGCGGGCGGTACACGCCTGCGTGCCGACAGGGAGTTCGCTCGTGAAGGTGCTGGTCACCGGCGGAACAGGGTTCGTAGGCTCACACACGGTCGCGGCGCTCGTCGGTCGTGGGCACGAGGTGAAGGTCCTGGCCCGGACCCCGCATCGGCTGGCGCATGTGCTCGAGCCCTTCGGCGTCACCGCTGAGGTCGTCCAGGGCGACGTCACGGATCCGCCGTCCGTGGCGGCTGCCCTGCACGGCTGCGACGCCGTCGTCCACGCTGCCGGCGAGATCGGTGTCGCCGGTGGGGCGGGGCAGACCACGGACGTCAACGTCGCCGGTACCCGGAACGTCCTGGCCGAGGCACTCCTGGCCGGCATCGATCCGATCGTGTACACGTCCACCATCACGGTGTACCTCCCGAGCCGGGACGCGGTGGTGACGCCCTCCTCGGCGCTCGCCGACCCGCTGTCCGCCTACGGTGCGTCCAAGCGGGACGCCGAGCTGCTGGTCCGACAGCGACAGGACAACGGCGACCCGGTGACAAGCTTCACGCTGGGTGGTGTCTACGGTCCGACCTCGCCCCACCTGGACGGGAGCTTCGGCGCCATTCTCGGGGCGCTGGGCTCGATGATGCTCGTCCCGCCCGGCGGCCTGGGAGTCGTCGACGTCCGCGACGTCGCCGAGCTCCTCGCCCGCGCCGTGGAGCCAGGCCGTGGTCCGAGGCACTTCCTCGCCGGTGGGCAGTACGTCACCTGGGCCGAGTGGACCGAGCTGCTCGGCGAGGCCGCCGGGGTCGATCTCCACGGCCACGTGGTCACAGCCGACGAGATGGTGGAACTGGGCCGCCGATTCGACGCGCAGCGCGCCCGGGGATCGCCGGTGGAAGCGCCCCTGTCGGAGGAAGCAGCGATCATCATGACCAGCGGCGTGCCAACGGACGATGCTGCGACACTTGCCGAGCTGGACATGGCATACCGACCGTTGCCCGAAACCTTTCGCGACACCGTCGCCTACCTTCGCGCCACCGGGCATCTGCCGACCCCCTAGCATCGGCCAGGGCTATCGTGATCGCCGCACGGTCAACCGAGGGCAGGGGTCACAAATGGCGCTGAAAGGTGAGGCCGCGGATACCGACGACACGATCTGGGGCGAGATCCAGGGCCGGACCATCACCTTCCCGATGGTGGTGGCGTCGGCGAACATCGCGACGTTGCTCTTCACGGTGCCGACCGGGGCCGCCGCCACCCTTCTGCCGGGAAGGGACTTCGAGATCGTCGAGTCGGCGCCCGGATCGACGCAGCTGATCATCGCGGCGTGCGACTACATCGAGAACCCGTGGGGGGACTACCGCGAGATCAACATGGGCTTTCTGGCCAAGCCGGCCGGCGGCGAACCCGAGACGGCGGGCTCCTTCGTCTACCGCATGCCGGTCGACCAGGCGTTCACCTGTGAGGCCGGCAACAGGGTGATGGGCTTCCCCAAGACGGTCGAGCAGATCACCACCGACTACAGCGACGAAGTGGTCGTGTTCGATCTCGTCTTCGGCGGGCGGCCGACCCTGCGCCTCACCATCCCGCGCGTCCCGGCCGACGGCCCACCGACGCGCATGGCCGCGGTCAGCTATTCCTACCTCGACGGCGTGCCGTACGCGACCACGTTGGAGATGGACATGGGCTCGGGCATGGTGGCCGACCCTGCGACCGTCGGTATCGAGCTCGGCGAGGGCCCTGTGGCCGATGAGTTGCGCTCCCTCGGGCTGCCCGTCGTCCCCGACCTGGCATCGTGGGGCGAAGCCCTTGCCGCGGTGTTCCACCTCGGCCACCCCGTCCTCCCTCCGGGCTAGGACGTGTCTGCCCATTCGGCAGCCCACGCGAGTGCGGCGAACACCGGGGTCGTTGCGTCTACTCCCTGGACTTCGTCGCCGACGGTGGCGCGTCGGGTGGGAAGTCGCCCACATCCAGTCCGGCGTGTGCCGTGAGCGCGGTGACGTGCCTGTGGACCTCGATGATGAGGGCGGCATTCTTGGCGACCTGAGTGGTGAGCGTGTGGATCTCGCTCGTGAGCTACAGGGCGTTCTGTGCCCGGTTGGCTGCGGTGCCTACGAGGAATCCGATGAACAGCTCGGCCACCGTGGTGATCAGTTTTGAGCGGGAAGTTGTAGCCCTCACTCGTGAACCACGTCGGGAGGAAGCTACCGCTCGACACCTTGTGGCCTCCGGTGCGGGGATGAGGCCAGCCGCAAGGCGAGCCTGCGAGCAAAATGCAGTGAACACGGCGCCGGAGGGGTGTACCTAGCCGACCTTACGGTGGAGGTCAGACCTTGAGGCGGGAGAGCAACTCGGCCTTACGCTTTTCGTACATTTCGAAGTCGATGGTGCGTGCATCGAAGTCGCGGTGAAGTTGCTCGACCGCCAAGAGGATTTCCGCTGCGGACTCGTCCGTGGCGAGCGGAGCGACGGAGCTCCCTGCGGCCACCTCTTCGTTCTCCACGCCGGCGTCGCGGTTCTGACGGCGCTCGCGCTTGACTGTGGCTTTGGCCTGCTTGTCGCGATCTCGCTGGAGCTTCGAGAAACTGCTTCGTTGTGTCGCCATAGGTCAGTCCGCCTGCTCGAGTGCTACCCGACCGACGCACACCGAGCCGGTCATCGCGCGCCCTCGCCGAGGATTGCCATGACGCGTGGTCCGTGGTGATGATCTCGTGTGCAGTGGCATCAGAATTTCGCTCTCCACTAGTAGCGGTTCGGCCGGATCTCCACCCGGTGGCATCCGGATCCGAACGACGAGGTGCAGTAGCCGTTCTACGCATCCGTCTCCATAGACTACCTTGCCCAGGAGTTGGCCTGGTCTCACAGGCGGATCTTCCCGGTCCTTTCGCTGGTCCGTGCTGGGCGACCGTCCGGGACCGCTTGGGTGCACGGCACCGAAAAGGGCCGGCATCGGCGACGACGGGCCTGGCATGACCGGATCCGAGCGCCCTGGGTTCCCCCGTGAGCAATGTGCCCGATTGCCCACTGGCCGCGTCGACGATCCACCTGGACTTGAGAGGTTCACGTCCCGGGCGGGCGGAAGGTCTCGCGGAGCTTGAACTTCTGGATCTTGCCCGACGCAGTGAGCGGGAACTCCGACAGTTGTACCCAATGCTGAGGGGTCTTGTACGGCGCTAGCCGGTCTCGGCAATGCGCTCGCAGTGCGCCCTCGTCGAGGGTCACACCATCCGCTGGGCGCACGAACGCGGCCACCACTTCACCCCACCGATCGTCGGGTATGCCGACCACGGCCACCTCCGCCACCGAAGGATGCGCAAAGAGCACGTCCTCGATCTCGCGGGGGTAGATGTTCTCGCCCCCGCGGATGATCATGTCCTTGACCCTGCCCTCGATCCGGAGGAACCCGCGCTCGTCCATCGAGGCGAGATCGCCCGTGTGGTACCAGCCCTCGTCGTCGATGGCCTGGCCGGTGGCCTCGGGCATGTCGTGGTACCCGGCCATGACCAGATATCCCCGTGCGCAGAGCTCGCCGACGGAGCCGACGGAGACCACGTTTCCCTCGACGGGGTCGCTGACGCGCACCTCGGTTTGCGGCAGTGGCCTGCCCAGCGTCCCGGCCCGATCATCGGGGTCGTCGTCGGGCCGTACCTGGGTCAAGAGCGGTGAGCACTCGGTGGTGCCGAAGACGACGCTGAACCGCGCCCCCAGCCGCTGCTCAACGCGTCGGACGAGGTCAGCCGGAACGGGAGAGCCGCCGGACACGGCCACGCGGATACTGGAGAGGTCTCGGCGCTCGAAGTCCGGGTGCTCCAGCATCGCGATGAGCATCGTGGGGACCCCACTGAACGTGGTGGACCGCTCCGACTCGATCAACTCGAGGACGAGTGCGGGCTCGAACGCCAGCACCGGGACGTTGGTCGCCCGGGCTTGGACGCAGCCCAGAACGCCCAGGCCACACCCGGCGGTGTGAAACAGGGGCATGGGGTTGACGAAGACGTCGTCCACGCCGATGCCGATACGCTGCGCGAAGAAGCGGGCATTGTTCGTCAGGCCGCGGTGATGCAGGCGTGCGCCCTTCGGGAACCCGGTCGTGCCCGAGGTGTACTGGATCTGGGCGATGTCGTCCGGGCCGACCTCAGGGAGCCGGCCCATCGAGCTCCCCGATCGCGCGAATGCATCCCATTCGGTGAAGAGGACCACCTCACGCAGGTCCGGCAGCTTGGGCCGGACTTCCTCGAGGTAGCTGGCCATCGGGCTGCGGAAATCGGGAACGAGAAAGATGCCGGCCGCCCCCGACTGCTCGAGCACATAGGCGAGCTCCGTGGGCTTGTACGCGGGGTTGACCGTGACGAGTGTCAGGCCGGCGAGGCCGGCGGCGAACTCGAGGATGACCCATTCGGGCAGGTTGGGCGCCCACACTGCGAGGTGTTCTCCTGGCTCGAAACGCTCGAGCAACGCCCTCGCCGCCGATTCGGCTTCACCCAGCAGGTCAGCGTAGGTCCATCGTCGCCGATCGGGGAGAGCCGGCACCCCCGCCACCAGGGCGACGCCGTCCGGCACCGCCTCGACTGCGTCACGAAGCACGCCACCGACGGTGCTCTCGAGCACCGGTTCCGAAAGATCCGCCGACCAATAGGACTCGGTGAACACGACCTCTCCCCCTCCGCCTGATGCGCTCGCTGCGCTGCTCCGGTGACCGAGCATAGGGTCTCGATTGGCGGATCCACGGGGAGACTCCTGAGCGGTGCGACGATGTGCCGGCCGCCCGGGTGCATGACGCCGTTTGGCCCGTGTCCCGGTGCGCCGCCCTACCCCAGCCTTTCAGCGGTACTCCGGGTTGGGGAAGTCATAACGGCATCCGGCGTCCCATGACGAGCGTTGGTTGCCATGCGCTGGGACCCCCCCGGCATCCTTGAGCATCCGGGACACGTGCAGGAGGTTCCACGTCATGAACGTGGTGTTCCGGTTGGTGAAGTCATTCTCCGGTCCCCCTGATCCGGGGTCGAGATACGAAGGACCAGGACCCGCTTCCCCGATCCACCCGGCATCGGCCTGCGGCGGGATCATGTACCCGAGATGTTGCAGGGAGTAGAGGATGTTCATGGCGCAGTGCTTGACGCCATCCTCGTTCCCCGTCACAAGACAGCCGCCCACCCGGCCGTAATAGGCGTACTGGCCCTGGTCGTTCAAGAGATGAGAGTTTCCATAGAGGCGCTCTATGATCTTGGTGCATACCGATGACTTCTCACCGAGCCAGATCGGCGTGCACAGTACGAGGATGTCAGCGTCCATGATTCGAGAGGAGATGGCTGGCCACTCATCTCGCTCCCACCCGTACTCTGTCATATCAGGCCACACTCCGGTGGCGATCTCGTGGTCGATCGCGCGGATGGCATCGATCGTGACCCCTTGGCGTCGCATGATCTCCATCGAGGTCGACGCCAGGCCCTCCGTGTTAGAGACCTCGGGCGATCGCTTCAAGGTGCAGTTGATGAACACCGCCCTCAGGTCCGAGAAGTTCCACCGACTCTGTTGGCACAGCTCCTCTTGCATGGCATGCAGGGTCATTCAGTCCTCCTTGTCTCGTTGGTTCTCATGAACAGTCTCGCTCCTATCGAATGGCGATACAGACGAGGCTCTTGCCCCGTTCGTCTACGAGCACCTCATCTGAGTGCAGAACGGAGGAGGAGGCCGCTGTGATGGGTTGCCGGAGAAGGTTCCGCAGAACACAGCACTCAAGAAGGAGCCGAACGCCAGCGGCGGCGCCCGAGATTCGAGTGGGCGCCGCCGCTGGCAAGGACTGGCTAGGAGGCGACGATGCCCTCGCCTCCGACGGCGTCGGACACTGTGACGGTTCCGACCTCAGTCAGGCTCCCATTGGCGCTGACCTGGAACTCATCGACGATTCCGTTACCCCCGGTCTGGACGTAGAGGAAATGTCCATTGGCGGTGGCCGCGCTGTCAACGGTGCCTGGGTCGGTGGGAGTGAACCCGAGCAGGGTGAGCTGACCGTTGGCGCTGGACTCGTACCCACTCGTCGAGTTGCTCCCCGTGTTGCCGGTGAAGAAGTACTGGCCGGCGGGAGTCACCCAGCACAGACCAGGCTGCCCGTTGGGCAGAGAGTCGATCTGGGTGATCGTGCCATCTCGGTGGAGTCTGAATGTCACCACCGCGCTAGTCCCGGCCTCACCGATGACGAGGTGACCCGCCTGGTCGAAGGTGATGGCGAAGGGAACCGTGCCCGGCTCGGCGTTCGCCACCGGGGAGGCTGAGAGTCGGCCGTCCCACCCGACGCCGAAGACGTCGACGTCGTTACCGACGGCGTTGGCCTTCGTCGTCACGATGAGCTGCGACCCGTCAGGCGAGAAGGCCACCTGTCCAGGCGTGTGGGTGAACTGCGTGGTGTCGGTGGGGATGGTGAGGCCGAGGGAACGGGTCGACCCCCAGATCCGCTGCAGCCTGTCGCCGGTCACCCAGTACCCCGACACGCTGCCACCGTTCTCGGCGTTGAGCACGTAGACGAGATTGCCGTGGACGGCGATGCTGACAGGGAAGGTGCCGCCCGAGCCCACCACCTGGCGACGATCGAGCTGGTCGCCGTAAACGGAGAACACCGACACCGTATTGCTGCCGGCGTTCACAGCGTAGAGCAGGCCGTGCGCCGGATCCGAGGCGAGCGAGCCCTGCGAGCCCAAATGGTCGACCACCGAGCCATTGAGCACGCCGCCCGACCCTCCGGTGGCGTAGGTGTCGGCCAGGGTCAAGGTGCCGTCGTGGTTCCGGTGATAGGCGACGATCTGGTTGCCGGCGGTGTTGTCGGTCTGGACGAAAACAGCGTGGTCACCGCCGCCTCCGAAATCGCCTCCCGGTGGGGGTCCTTCGGCTCCAGCCACCGGCGCGACCCAGGCCGATAGCCCCAGGACCGCTCCGGCGCCCAGCGCCAGACGGGTGAGTTTCCTCATTGCATCTCCTTTGTCGATGATTCAAGGGTGTCGACATACAGTCTCGGGATGCGGGGCGAGCGTTACGTTGGCGCCTGGATCCGCCTGCCCGCTCCCCGTTGCCACGTAACGCCTCGGGGGCGACGGAGGACTGAAGAGCGTGTCGCAACGACAGACGAGCGGTCGTAATCCCGGACAAGGAGGCCGTGGTGGGTGGGCGCGACCCGCACTGGATCCCGAGGTCGTACGCTTCGGGCCGTGGAGATGGACGGTGAGCTGCTCAGCCGGGTCCGCACCGGTGACGAGGAGGCGTTCGTGATGCTGGTGGCCCGCTACCAGCAGCCCATGCTCCGCCTGGCCTGTTCCATGGTCTCCAATCAAGCGGTGGCCGAAGAGGCGGTCCAGGACACGTGGCTGGGCGTCGTTCGTGGCATTGAGCGCTTCGAGGGCCGCGCTTCGTTCAAGACGTGGCTCTTCCGCATCCTCGTCAACCGGACCCGCTCGGCGGCCTCGCACGAGCCCATCGATGAGCCGTTCGAGGCCCTCCGGGCGGTCGACCCGACCCGCTTCGACGCCGAGGGCCATTGGGCCGACCCCCTGGACCGGTGGACCGAGGAGAGCGAGGATCGTCTCGACGCCGCCACCTGGGCGCCGATCCTCAAGTCCGCCCTCGATGCACTCCCTCCCCGTCAGCGTCAGGTCGTCATGTTGCGTGACGTCGAGGGTTTCTCCAACGATGAAGCGTGCGCCGTGCTCGGGATAAGCGTGGGCAACCAGCGGATCTTGCTCCACCGGGGACGGGCGCGACTGCGAGAGATCCTCGACGTCGAGATTGAGAAGAGCTGACTGTGCTGTCGCTGCGACGAAGGGACATCGTGTGTCAGCAGGCGGTGGAACTCGTTACCGACTATCTCGAAGGAGCCCTGTCCCGCCGGGATCGACGCCGCTTCGAAGCCCATCTCAAGGCCTGCCCCAACTGTTCTGCCTATCTGGAACAGATCAAGTTGACCATTCAGTTGTCCGGCGAGATCGAGCCAGAGGACCTGACACCTGAAGCGAGACAGGACCTCACCGATCTGTATCGGCGTTGGCGCTCCGAATAGGTGTTGCAGACCTTCCTCTACGAAGAGAGTCTGACGCACGACGCTGCGCACCAACTCGACTCGAACAGATCCGCGGGTTCCAATGGAGGGCGATCACATCGATTCGAGGAGGGACCGAAGCCGAATGAGATCTTTACGATTGGCTCGCCTCATGGCCGGGACCATGATTGGTGCCGCGAGCTTCGAGAACCCGGACGGCTCTCCGCGATTGCGCAGCGTCATTCGGGTGGCGTCTCCGATGGCAGTCCAGGTATACGTCGTCTCCATCGGAAACGGTCCTTGTGCGGTCCGCATCACGAGGCGCTTCCCGGCCTCCAACTCGACCACCTCGTAGGTGTAAGCGAGCGTACGTCCGAGGAAGCTGGCGACGAAAGCCACTCGTGACCCCACGCACAGTGGCGGCTCCGTTCTCCACTCCACCGTCTTGATGTTCCGGTACCACGTCGGTGCATTGGACGGGTCACCCGCATACGAGGCGACATCATCGGCGGACCGTCCGATTACTACTTCTGTCGCGACATCGACGGACATTGATCTCCTTTTCGAGGAGCGTCACTTGGCTCAGATCGTACATTCACTTCCCGGTCACTCACTCGTGCAAGTTGCCCACACCTCGACGAATGGTCCACGATCGATGTCATCGATGTGAAACCCTGCTGCCGCAACGGTCCTCGCGAAGTCTCCGTCCTGCCAGATCCTGTACCAACGGCGCCCATCGGGTTCATTCAGCCAACCTGTCTGTCCCACTGTGTTGACACAGACGTAGAGTTTGCCCCCCAGACGTAGAAGTGCTGAAAACTGCCGCAAGACTGCGGCTGCATCCTCGTCGGTGAGATGTACGAGGGACGCACTCGCCCAGATCCCGTCGAAGAGACCTTGGGGAAAGATGTGCTGCAGTTCTCGAAGGTCGGCCTGCCATGTCGGGGCGTGGGCAGCAGCCCTTGCCACGAACGCTGGATTCAGGTCTACCCCCCGAGCATCATGGCCGAGAGCAACGAACCGAGCCAGATCTCGGCCCGGGCCGCAACCCGCATCAAGGATGACGGACGGGATCCGAAGGGAAGAGGCGAACCGCTCGACACGGTCAAGCATCTTCGGGGCATGGCTCACTTCGTACTCGTCGGCGTGATCGGTGTAGGCAGCCACCGAAATGGTCACGGGGTCCTCTCCGTCGGATTCCCCTGCCATGCCACATATTGTCCCCCCCGCCAGCTAGCCCGACGAAATGCAGGGGCGGGGCGCATGGGCAGGGCCCCAGCCACCTTTCTGTCCCGACCGAGATCACCGGCCCCGGGGTGGAGGGTCCAATGGGGTAGCGCATCACGGCAGGTACTGGGTGGCCGTGGAGCAGGGCGAGTCTCACTCGGTGCGCAACACGACCGCCGGTCGAGACCGCACGACGCTGCGCGCCGGCCAGAGCGCCACAACGATGGCCACCAGCAAGAAGGCGGGCATGGCGAGCAGGACCACGGTCAGCCAGAACGGCGCCACGTAGACCAACGGGACGCGATCGGCGACGCCGGCCCAGGCCCATCGGGCCACGACCACCCCCGACGGGAGGCCGACCACCAGGCCAACCGCCGCGATGATGATGGCCTGGGAGTAGACGACCAGCCGGGTTCCCGCGCTGTCGAGGCCCATGGCCCGCAGCACGGCGAAGTCCCGTCGGCGAGAGCGGCCCGTGACCACGAGGACGTAGGCCAGGGCGGCGATGGCCAAGGCGGCCAGGCTGATGCCGAGCAGGTTGGGTAGCAGCTCCACGTTCCCGAGGTTGACCAACTCCAGCGGGATGGTCGGCGGGCTAGCGCTCGATCCCAGCGGCGAATTCATCCCGCCCAGCGCGTCGAGGAAGCGGACGTCGGGATTCGAACCGGGGGGGAGGTTCTGGTACTGCTGCGCGTACTCGGCATCGGCCAGGGCCGTCGATTCCGCACCGCCTGTGGCCGGGAAGCGCACGACCACCAGTTCATCAGGAGACGACGGCGAGTTGGGGGGGACCAGCGCGTCGAACTCAGCCGGGATCAGCCACAGGCCCTCGTCGAACTCCGAATGCACGTCGGCCGGTAGCAACGCTTCACCCACGATGTGCACACGGGCCCGGTGGGCGACGGTGACCCAGTCGCCGACGTTCACCCCGAGCAGTTCGGCCGTTCCCGGCCCGATGTCGACTTCATCGGCCGCGTGGGGAGGCCGCCCGCTCAGGGTGGTGAGGGAAATAGGAGGCGACTGCTGTCCGTCGTCGAGGACCGAGTAGGCGGGCGCACCGACGCCGTCGACGTCAACCACGTCGCGCCGAACCACGGCGAGTGCCGATCCCGGCGCCGCCTGGCGTACCAGGGCGAGGAGCTGTGGTTTGACAGAGGTGGGCGTCAGTGCACCGGGCGGCGGCGTGACCGTCACTCCCCAGCTCACCCCCACCAGCCGCGGATTAGCAAGTGTCGTGCGGATGGCGTGGTCCACCGTCAGGGCGCTGACGACACCGAGCACACCCACGATGGCACCCACCAGGGCGGGCAGCGTCGGAACACTTCTGGCGCCCGACCCACGTTCAAGGGCCATCTGGGCACCGAGCCCGACGGGCAGGGGTCCCTTGCGACGCAGCCACGTGGCAATGGCAGAGCCCCGCCGCTCCACGTGGCGGACCTCCCGGCGTGCCGTGAGCAGTCCCACGATCCACGTAGCCGCCACGAGGACAACCAGCGTCGCCGCCAACCCGACGCCGAGCACGAGCCAGTCGGCATGGACGCCCACGTCAGGATCGATGTCGCGTGCCTCGCCGATGGGGAACAACGGCGACAAGGCTACGGCACCCACCCCGGCCACCACCGCGGCGCCCACCACCGTGGGAATGTGCGACAACACCGTGGCGGTGGCAACGTCCCTCCTCGTCATCCCCATGGCCCGAAGCGCACCTGCATCCTGGCCGACGAGCGAAGCGGACCGCAGGAGCACCTGGGCCACCAGCAGGCCACCGGCAACGGCGACAGCGACGGCGAGCATCGACAGCGACAGGCGCTCGACGGCCAGCGTCGTGGTGACCCGGCGGCTGGCGCTGTGCAGATCGAGCACGGGCACCCCCGGCGCCACCAACGCGTTGGCGTCACGGCGAAGTGCTGCCATGTCGGCTTCGCCATGCCGCAGGCGGACCATGGCATTGTCGAGCAGGAGCATGTCGCTGCGGTAGTGGGCGATGACGCCGGGTGACACCAGCGCCCCGGGGGTGAAGAGGTACTCGTCGACGTCGCGCACGATGCCGGTGATGTGCAGGTCGACCTTGGCCCCGAGCGCCGGGCCGGTGGTGTCGGGCTGGTCGGGGGCGTAGGCCACGAAGGGGACCACGTCGCCCACTTTCAGGTGCTCCACCGCCGCCACTTGCTCGTCGACCACCATCTCGTCGTCGGACCTGGGGTCGAACATGCGTCCCGACAGGACCACCGGCCGGTCCACCGTGGTCAGCCACCGGCCGTCATGGGACCCAAAGAAGATGACGGGCTGCCCGGAAGACGACCCGAACATGAGGTCCCAGGGCGCCAATTGGGCCACTTCGGGCTGGCGTTCGAGAGACGTCCAGTTGGGCCTGTAGTCGCCGCTCTGGCTGGCGAACACCACCGCGTCCATGGCGTTGGTGGTCGTCTCCAGGCGGGTGAGCGCTGTGTCCGTGCGCCGGGCGCCGGCGGCCGCCGCCATGGCCAGGGCCGAGGTGAGCCCGGCCAACAGGGCGAGGACGAAGAGCGACCGCCACCGTCGTCGCATGTCGTTGCCGGCCCAGACGACTGCGCCCCGCAATCTGCCCACGGAGGCAACGTATGGGACGAAAGCCCTGGTTACAAGAGTGCTGTCACGTGCAGGCAGGGGGTGTCAACACGATCGTGGCAGGGGTTCGTGCGCCCGGCAGATTCCTTCGGACTTTACGTTGTGCCCGGGTGGTGCCGAGTATCCTCGTGCGCGTTCTCTCGAACGTTGTCTTTGCAGTCCGGGGCCGCTAGCTCATCGGGTAGAGCAGGGGACTTTTAATCCCAAGGTGCCGGGTTCGAGCCCCGGGCGGCCCACA
>Ga0209415_10006806_pt1 | contig 20181 bp, 19 predicted proteins | sample PeaSoiSIISIP2007_FD_187696 | JGI IMG/M metagenome (GOLD analysis project Ga0209415, IMG submission 187696) | Peat soil microbial communities from Weissenstadt, Germany - SII-SIP-2007 (SPAdes) (version 2) | ecosystem: Environmental > Terrestrial > Soil > Wetlands > Peat | place: Germany...
AATCGGTGGTCTGCGTTTACAGCGACTTACCGAGCCGCGACAGTGATGGAGCGGTTGTTCCACCGCGTTTTTCAGCAGCCTCTTTAGGCCGAATTCACTCCTCTGGGGGCTCGCTCGCCCACTTCAGCAAGGCGTTACAAGGGCGGTTGATGGGGTCATCGAAGTGGTTGGGAGCGATCCGGACCGAAAACCCGAGGCGTCCGGTGGCGTAGGGTACGATGTCCCGCCCGAACAGAACCGCGTCTCCATGTTGTTCGCGGGGTTCCAGCACCAGTACCTGGACCTCCTCCAACTCTCCCTCCGGGCCCACCCTGCCCACCAGGGCCTCGACGCGCACGTCGTCCGGTTTCAGGCCCGCCAGATCCACTTCGGCCCGCAGAGCTACAGGCAGCCCCGTGGAGACCGTCTCCGCGTCGATGCTGCAACTGGTGAAGCGCACCCGGGGCCAGCTCTCGACCACTCCGCGGCTCCAGCGGACGCGCGTGCGGACCGCCTGGAAGCGCCCTTCCGAGATGATCTGGAAGGCGCGATGCGCCGGATCGTACAACTGCGTGCGGTACTCGTCGACCATCCGCTGGCAGTTGAAATTCGCGCTGAGCTGCCGCAACGATTGCTTGACGCGCCGCATCCACTCTTCGGGCACGCCCTGGTCCCGCTCATAGTACAGCGGCACGATCTCGTTTTCCAGCGCCGAATAGATTCCGGCCGCATGCGCATCGTCGCGTTCCGGGGAATACGGTTCCCGGTCGCCAATGGCCCAGCCGCCGGCCGCCTCTTCGGCTTCGTCGAACCAGCCGTCCAGGATGCTCATGTTCAGCGCGCCGTTGATGCCGGCCTTCATGCCGCTAGTGCCCGAGGCTTCTTCTCCGCGGCGCGGCGTGTTGAGCCAAATGTCCACGCCGCCGACCAACTCGCGCGCCACCTGAATCGAGTAATCCTCCACGAACACCACTCGCCCGGCGAGTTCCGGATCGCGCGAGAATTGCACGATTTCGCGGATCAGCGTCTTGCCCGGTATGTCCTGGGGATGGGCTTTCCCGGCGACCACCAGTTGCACCGGCCGGGAGGGGTGGCACAGGATGCGTTTGAGCCGTCCCAGGTCCCGGAAAATCAGCGTGGCACGTTTGTAGGTGGCGAAGCGGCGCGCGAATCCGATGGTCAGCGCTTCCGGATCGAGGACATCCTGCAGGCGCCGGATTTCGGGCGTCGACGCATTGCGGGCCACCGCGCCGGCGATCACGCTCTCGCGCACGAACGCCACCATGCGCCGCTTTCTCCGGCGGTGCGCCTCCCATAGTTCCGAATCCGGGATGTCGGCGATCTGCTCCCAGACTTTCGGCTCGGCGTGCCCCTCGCGCCAATCCGGTTGCAGGTACTGGTCATAGAGCGCGGCGAAATCGCCATTGATCCAGGAAGGAAGATGCACGCCGTTGGTGATGGAGGTTATGGGGATTTCCCAGACCGGGAGTTTCGGCCACAACCCTTCCCACATCTGCTGCGAAACGATCCGGTGCAGGCGGCTGACTGCGTTGCGGTAAGCCGACGCTTTGATGGCCGCGATGGCCATCGAGAATGGCTCCTGCTGATCCTGCGGGTTCCGGCGTCCTAAAGACATCAGCTCGTCGAATGCGATCCCGGCGCCCTGGCAGTAGGGTTCAAAATACTGCCGCATCAGGCTTGTGTCGAACAGGTCGATGCCGGCCGGCACGGGAGTATGGGTGGTGAATACGTTGTTGGTGCGCGAGGCTTCCAGCGCCTCTTCGTGGCTCAACTGGTGCTCCGCCATCAGGAGCCGGATCCGCTCGATCGCCTGGAAAGCCGAGTGGCCTTCGTTCATGTGATACACGCTGGGCTGGAGCCCCAGTTCCTTCAGCACCCGCAGTCCGCCGATTCCCAGAACGATTTCCTGGCAGATCCGCTTGTGATTGTCGCCGGCATAGAGCTGGCCGGTGATATCGCGATGAAACGGATCGGGGTTCTGAGGGATATTGCTGTCCATCAGATACAAGGAGACGCGCCCCAGATCGATGCGCCAGACTTTCAGGAACACCGTGGTTTCGCCGGCGAGAACGTCCACGATCAGCTCGCTGCCGGCATCGCTGCCGTGGGGGCGAAGCACGGGCGTGATGGGCAGGGAGTAAAAGTCGTTGACCGGGGTGCGTTCCTGCTGCCAGCCATTCGGATCGAGCGATTGCCGGAAATACCCGCGCTGGTACAGCAGCCCCAGGCCCACCAGCGGAAGAATCGCATCGCTGGACGCCTTGAGATGATCGCCGGAAAGCACCCCCAAACCGCCGGAGTAGATGGGCATGCAATCCAGCAGGCCATACTCCATCGAAAAGTAGGCCACCAGCATATCCGACGCAGTCGCGTTGGGCGCGGCCATGTAGGCGTCCTGAGTTTCGCAGGCGCGGCGGTACAACGCCAGGTACCGCGGATCCCGCGCGGCCCGCTCCAGAGTCTCCTGCGGACAGCGCCCCAGCATCACCACCGGGTTGTGGTTCGACGCTTTCCAGATGGCCGGGTCCAGCCGGCGGAATACCGCGCGCTGCGGGTGATGCCAGCTCCACATCAGGTTCAGGCCCAGCTCGGGCAGCCTGCTGAGCGCCGGGGGAAGCGCCGGCTTTACGAGGAATTCCTTGAGGGGACGAATCTGAAAAGACATCTTCGCAAGACTAAAGAATTTGAGAATAGCAGGTAGTTCGTCCGTTTGCGTGGGGTCTGCTAAAGGGGTCAGACGACATTTTTCCATTAGCAGACCCCTTTAGCCCGGAGGGATTCGAGATATCCTGGAGAATGCTCGCCATGCTGCGCGTCCCTGCCGCCGCCCTGCTGTGCACGCTGGGCTGTACTGTCTTCCTCGCGTCCTGCAGCTCGAAAAAGCCCGTGGTGGTCGGTTCGAAGAATGAAACCGAGCAAATGATTCTGGGTGAAATCGTGGCCCAGCACCTGGAGCACCGCTTGGGCCGGACCGTCGAGCGCCGCACCGGACTCGGCAGCACCGCGATTCTGTACCAGTCCATTCTCTCCGGTGAGCTCGGCATCTACCCGGAATACACCGGCCTGATCGAGTCCGATATTCTCAAGGAGCAGGCCGCCTCCGACCCGCAGATCGTATTGGCGCGCGTGCGGGGCCAGATGGATATGATGCAGCTCGATCTTCTGGACCCGCTGGGATTTAATAGTCCCTCTGCGATGGTTGTGCGCGCCCAAGGTTCAGAGCAGGTCGCCAGCTTGAGCGATGCGGCCAAGGCCAATAAGCGCTGGAGGCTGGGCGTCCCCTACGAGTTTCAATCCCGTTCCGATGGATTACAGGAGCTTGCTTCGTACCGCCTCCCGATGGATTCGCCGCGCATCCTGGATCCGAAGCAGCTCTTTGTTGCGCTCGCCAATGGCGACGTGGATATGATCGCTACGCGTGCCACTGACGGCCATCTGACTCCGGACTGGAAGGTTCTGGCCGACGACCAGAAGGTCTTTCCGCCCTACGAGGCCTGCCTGCTGGTCCGAAAAGACCTGATCTCGGCCGAACCCGCGCTACGGCCCGCCTTGGCGGAGCTGTCGGGCAAGTTTTCGGCTGGCACCATGCGCAAGCTGAACGCGGAAGTCGACGTGTTGAATCGGCCCATCGCCACCGTGGCCGCCGGGTTCCTGGAGCGAGCCGGCCTGAAGTAATATCCAATCAACGTTTTGCCTTCCCCGCACGTTTCATCTGGCAGAGGAATGCTGGAAGCGACGCTCATGGGCGAGATCCCGCGCGAGAGGGCCGACTCGTTTGAGCAGGTTCTTCGCCAGCGCGAAGCTCAGGTGCTGCGGACTGCGTTCCGCATCCTAGGTAATTGGGCCGATGCCGAAGATGTCGCCCAGGAGGTGTTCCTGCGTTTGCATCGCCACGGACTCGATTTTGCGAACGACGGGGTGACCGGAGCCTGGCTGTACAGGGTGACGGTGAACCTTTGTTTCGACCGGACCCGTTCGAGGCGGCCGTCGCAAGAGCTATCCGAGGTTCCTAGCCTTGCGAGGTCGGCTGAAGCGGCGGTTTTGATCGAAGAGAAAAAGCTGCGGCTGATGGCCGCGCTGGCGTTGCTGCCGCCCAAGGAACGCGCGGCGGTGGTATTGCGCGAAATCGAGGGATTATCGACGGCGGAAGTCGCGGCGGCCCTGGGCTCGTCGGAGGTGACGGTGCGGAGCCAGATCTCCAAGGCGATGGTCCGCTTGCGGAGGATTCTGAATCGGGAGGAAGTATGAACGAGAACGAAATGCGGGATGTGTTTCGCGAAATGCGCGATGAACCGGTTCCGGCGGATTCTCTGGCTCGGGTGCGCGCGGGAGTGGAGCAGCGGATCGGCAAGAGAAGCTGGATCGCCGGGTGGAAGATTGCCGCGGCGCTGGTCGTGACTGGCTGTCTCATAGCTGGATTCTGGTTGGTCAGGCCGGTGAAGATCGTGCCACAACCGAAGACGGCCCAGATTGCGCAAGTAGTACCTCCCCCCGCTGTACCGTTGGAGAGCCCCGCTCGGCCGGTTTCTCGTCCGCGGCGCACACGGCCCCGGCCGGTCGAAGCCGTACCCGTGTCAATTCGTATTGAAACCGCGGATCCGGATGTTGTGATTTTGCTGGTGAATTAAAGGAGCTTTGATTATGCGTACGATGATGACGATTCTCTTGGCTGCGGGGCTTCTTCAAGCTCAAGATAAACCGACCGAAGTCAAACCGGAGCCGCGGGAAGCCGTGATTATTCCAGTCAAGACGCTCACGGGCGATTCATTCGACAGGTTGGTCAAGCTGCTCGGCGTATTCGGCGCGCAGATGACCGCCGATAAAAATCTGCGCACGGTCCTGGTATACGCCCCCAAGGACGTCGTCGAGCAGATGCGCAAGGTTGTGAGCGAGCTGGATCGCCCTGGCAGCGAAGCTGCCATTGGGCGAAACATCGAAATGACCATGACGTTCCTGAAGTGCTCGACGAAGGCGTCTACTGGCGCATCCACCCTCCCGGCAGATCTGGAAGCCGTCGCGAAGCAGTTGCGCGCTGCAACTCAGTACAAGGACATCGAGCTACTAGACATTCTCCCGCTCCACCTGCAGGAAGGGAAGGAGACCATACAGGACGTGCGACTGCCGGGGCCGGGAGTTGGCCCGCTTAACGCCTTCGCCACCGCGGATGTCCGCATTCAGCCCGAATCCGTCAGCCGAAAAGATCAGGGCCGCTTCGTTCGGTTCAACGTCATGCGCATCGTCTTCAAGATGCCAAGCGCTGCCGGGAATAGCGTTCAGTATATGGACGTTCAGCTGTCCACGGCTGGCGACTTTATGGAAGGGCAAAAAACGGTGCTCGGAAAGGTCTCCGGAATGGACGAAGACGCGGCGATCTTCGTGGTGATCGCGCTGAAGGTTCTGGACTAGGGGTGGGGCGGACTCCCGCAATCCAGCGGAGCTGAAGCTCCACGCGGGATAAATCCCGCCCTCCCGAGTGCTGGACTAGGGGGGCGGACTTCAGTCCGCGCGAGGCTTCAGCCTCGCAAACCAGCGGGCTGCGGCTCCGGCCGCACGCCCAGTTGCCGCAGGCAGCGGTCGATCCACTGCTTGGTGAGTTTCTCCTGCACGCCGTTCTGCGATAGCCGAGTGCGCAGGTTACCCCAGTCCACGCGATCCAGTTGCTGATCCTGATTGAAGCAGGAGAAGACTACCGTCTCCTCTCCGGTCTTCGGGTCTTTGTGGAGCTGGAGGCACTGCGCGCAGATCTCTTTCATCATGCACTGCATGGGTGAGTTGATGCTGCCGATGGCCTTGTGATCGGGCTTCAGAAACGGCGCCAGTGTGGTGTGCCGCGCCCGCGCCACCGCGCCCATCATCGCGTCCGATCCGATGACCACCAGGCGGTCGATGGAATGGAGGGAGATGTCCGGCTCGGCTTCCGCGCCTGGTCCGACTTCCACATCTGGTCCGAGGTCCCCGCGGCCGTATGCCGCAATCGCTTCGACAATGTTTCCGACGAATGCCTTGTCCTGCACGCGCCCCGGCGTGAATCCGGGAGCCTCGTCGCAGCACCACACCACGATGTCGGCGGCTTTTTCGATCTCCTCCACCTTGTAGCGGTCGACGATCTTTTTGTAGCCAGCGAAGTAGACGGTGCGCGATCCTTGCGCGCGCAATTGCTGGCCGATCGAAAACAGCACGGCATTGCCCAGGCCGCCGCCGATCAGCAGAACTGTCTCCTGCGACGGAGTTTCGGTGGGCGTGCCCGTCGGACCCATCAGGATCAACGGCTCGCCCGGCTTCAGCAGCGCGCAAAGATCGGACGATCCGCCCATTTCGAGCACGATGGTCGAAAGCAGCCCTTTTTCGCGATCGACCGACGCGCCGGTGAGGGCTAAGCCTTCCATGCCCAGCACCGTCCCGTTTACGCTGGGAGCAAGCGCTTCGTAATTCTGCAACCGATAGAACTGTCCGGGCTGGAACGCGCGCGCGGCGGTGGGCGCTTGCGCGATCACTTCGACGATGTTCGGCGTCAACCGGATGACGTCCTTCACCACGGCGCGCAGTTCGTAGTTGAGCTTCTTGAGCAGCGCGGCGGGCTCAGGCGCGGTGGGCAGTCTGCGGACGAGAAGGCGCGATACCACCGGATAGCCTTGCTTGGCGCTAGCCATGGCCTTGACGACGTTGCCGGCAAAGGAAGGGTGCAGGTCGCCAAAAAAGCTGATCCCGCGGCCGTCCTTGCGGATCGACATCAGCACGGAGACTTGCGCCGGCTTCGCGACGCGCTCGGGTTTGACCGGATGGCCGTCCTCGCCCACCGCCTGGAACCACTTGCCGTCCAGGAAAACGTTGTGCTGATCTTCGCGGCCGAGCACCGTGTTGGGCTGCGTTCCCGCGGCGACCAGAATCGACTTGGCCGGCATCCGTATTGGGTCGCCGGAGGCTTGTTGAGATGTCGCCTTCAGGTGTAATGCCGCGGCATGGCCGTACTGGTCTAGCTCGACCTCTTGCGGCGTCAGCGATTCCGCGAACCGAATGCCCTCTTCGAGGGCCAACGCTACTTCCTCGTGGTTCAGCGTGTAGCTGGGCGCATCGATCAACCGGCGGCGGTAGGCGATGGTGACACCGCCCCAGGTGTTGAGCAGCGCGGCCAGCTTAGGATTGCGGCCTTCGCGAGCCGCCAGGGCGCGTTCCGCACGAATGGCGTACGCGTGTTTCAAAAACTCGCCCGCGGTTTCGGTTTCCTCGGGGGTCCAGCCCGCGCGCACCTCGCGTTCGCCCTTCTCGGCGACCAGAGTTTCGTAGCGCTCGAGAAATTTCTCAACCTGTACGGTGTAATACGCGAGAGATTCCGTGGCCGTATCGATGGCGGTCAGTCCTCCGCCGATCACCACGATCGGCAGGCGAAGTTGCAGGTTGGCGACGGAGTTGGTCTTGGCCGCGCCGGTGAGCTGCAGGGCCATCAGGAAATCGGACGCCTGCCGAACGCCGCGCGCCAGCCCGTTCTTCATCGGGATCACCGTGGGCCGCCCCGCGCCGGCGCACAACGCTATGTGATCGAATCCCATTTCGAACGCGCTATCGATGGTCAGCGTGCCGCCGAAGCGTACGCCTCCGAACATGCTGAACTGCGCGCGCCGTTCGAGCAGCAGCCGGATCAGCTTGAGGAAATTCTTGTTCCAGCGGACCGTGATCCCGTACTCGGCTACGCCGCCGAAGCCCGCCATTACGCGGTTGTCCAGCGACTCGTATAGCTCGTTCACATCGCGAATCGGCCGAAACGGCGCGCGTTCGCCGCGCACAGTCACTCCGGAAACATCCTCAGGCAGCGGTTCGATCTTCAATCCGTCGATGCCTACTACCGTGTGCCCGTCGTTCATCAGGTGATGCGACAGGGTGAATCCGGCCGGGCCCAGGCCGACCACCAGCACCTTATATCCGGAATCAGGGCGCGGAATCGGCCGCGCGAAGTTCAGCGGATTCCAGCGCGTGAGCAGGCCGTAAATCTCGAAGCCCCAGGGTAGCTCCAGAACGTCCTTCAAGGCGCGTGTCTCGACCTGCGGGATGTCCACCGGATCCTGCTTCTGGAAAATGCAGGACTTCATGCAGTCATTGCAGATGCGGTGACCCGTGCCCGCCGCCATGGGATTGTCGATGGTCACAATGGCCAGCGCGCCAACAGTGTTCCCCTCCTGCTTGACCAGATTCATTTCCGAAATTTTTTCTTCGAGCGGGCAGCCGGCCAGAGTAATGCCGAATACGCTGGCGTTGAACGAGCCGTCCTTCTCCTTGAGGCCCGTCGAGCAACTGTCCTTGCCCTGGTTGTGGCACTTGATGCAATAATTCGCCTGATCGAGCGCGGCGTTCAGGTTCATCCCGGCATCGGTGAGCTTGAACCCTTCGCGATGCCTCCAGTGGTGCTCGGGAAGCGCCAGCGTCGCGACGCCGCCGGCTCCGTGTGCCTGGAGGGTTTCCACCGGGATCAGATGCGTCATCTCCAGCTTGTGGGGGACGCGGAAAAGCACTCCGTGGTGGTGTCTTTCGATCCCCGCCGGACACAGCGCGGCCCATGCGGCGTATTGCGCCGCGATTTTGAGCTGCCGCTCGTGTTCCTGCTCGGCATCCAGCCATCGCGAGACGTGTTCCACGAAGCTCGCTTCAGTGAGCGGCTCGTTGAAGAGCGCTTCTAATTCGGCGGCGACGGCCAGGCCGTTGATCGCGCTGGCCTGCTCCTTGGAGACACCGCTGATGGCCTTCTTTTGCACGAATCGCCGCTTCAGCGCATAGATGGGCGCCAGCGCGTGGTGCTTGGCCTGGAGCGCCCGCAGATCGCCGGATATGCCGAAAAGCTCACCGATGAAATCCTCGACATGCGGCGCCAATTCGACGATGAGATCGGATTGCTGCTTGCGAGCCGATGCGCTAGGGTTAGCCCTGGCGTCCAGCAAGCGCTGCCCGAGCGCCGGATTGGACGAACTTAACTGCTCCAGGAACGTCTGGTCCAGGCGCGCCAGTCCCTCCTGGCGGTACAGGTCCTCAAACGAGAACCCAAACCTGAGATCGAGCTGATCAGAACTGGTATGCATCCTGTAGGGTCAGTCGGGAAAACCAGGCCGAATTCTAAATATTAACTGGGCGGTTTCCGGTTCGCGAAATTAATTTCTTTTCGGGAACAAACAACGGGGGCCTGCCGTCCGTCTATATAACAAAGCAGCACGCCTCCGCGCGGTTTCCTTGCCCCCCAACACAAGCCTTCCGCGCGGGGGCTTTAATCCTGTTAAACCAAGTATACACGGCGTTCCGAAAGCGGTCATTTCGAACGCTGTTCGCAGCCGAACAGCATAGGAGTGTGCCGTTGAGCAGCCCTACTTCCCGGCCCCCACGGCGTTCACCGCATTGACGGCGACTCCGCGCTGCAGGTACTCGACCACCTGCTCGACGATACGTACTCCCACGATTTCCTGCGCCTCTCCTGTCGAACCGCCGATGTGCGGCGTCGCCAGAACCGTTTCCAGGGCGAGCAGTGGATCGCCGGCCGGAGGAGGCTCGATCTCGAACACGTCGATCGAGGCTCCTGCCACTTTGCCGGATTGAATCGCGCGGGCCAGCGCCGCGTCGTCGACCAGTTCTCCGCGGGCGCAGTTGACGATCCGCACACCGGTCTTCATCTTGGCAAAGGCGGCGTCATTCAGCATCTTATTGGTCTCTTTGGTAATGGCGACGTGCAGCGTGATGTAGTCGCTTTGCGCGTATAGCTCGTCCAGGCTCACCAGCGAAACTCCCAGGTCCGCGGCGATCTTCGGATTCGCGTACGGGTCGCTGGCAATGATCTTCATTTCGAAACCACGGGCGCGCTTCACCACTTCCTGGCCGATGTAGCCCAGACCCAGGATCCCCAGCGTCTTGCCGCGCAGTTCGGCTCCCATGAACTTCTTCTTTTCCCATTTGCCGGATTTGGTGGACGCGCTGGCCTGGGGAATCGCTCGCGCCATGCAGAGCATCAAGCCCAGAGTGTGCTCGGCTACTGCCACCGCGTTGCCGCCGGGAGTGTTCATCACCAGAACGCCCGCTGCCGTGGCGGCGGGAAGATCCACGTTGTCCACGCCCACGCCCGCGCGTCCGATCACTCTCAGCTTGGGCGCCTTCGCGAGTACCTCCGCGTTCACCTTCACTGCGCTGCGCACGAATAGTGCGTCCGCATCCGCCAGGTGCTGGGTGTATTCCTTCGGGTTGGAAATCACGATGTCCCAACCGGGCTGTGCCTTCAGTAACTCGATTCCCGCGGCGGCCAGCGGCTCGGCAACTAGAATTTTCACTACGCGTTTACCGTTTCTTTCTTGGCGATGGCGCGCTCCGCGTACACTCGCTGCACCGCCGCGACGCCTTTGCCAAGCTCGACCGGAACGCCATTCGCGTGCAGGATCAGCTCCAGCTCGGCCACCATGGCGAACAGATCGGGAAAATCGAAGTACCCCAGGTGCGCGATGCGGAAGATCTGCCCCTTCATCGATCCCTGGCCGTTGGCGATGATCGATCCGAAGCGGCTCTTGAATTCCTTGACGATGATGCCCGAATCCATCCCCTTCGGCGCTTTGATCGAGGTGACGGACGACCCCGGGCTATCCGGAGCGAACAGCTCCAATCCCAGCGCGCCGCACGCCACGCGCGTCGCATATGCGAGTTGTTGTGCGTTATCCACCAGCTTGGCCATGGTGAGTTTCTTGATATAGTTCAGCGCTTCCGCCAGCGCCAGCATCAGCGCCGTGTTCGGGGTCCAGGCCGATTCACCGCCCGCCGCGCTCTTGCGTTCTTTCTTGAGGCTGAAATAATAGTGCGGCAGCTTGGCCGTGTCCATGAAAGCCCAGGCCTTCGGGCTGATCGCCATGAATGCCAGTCCCGGCGGAATCATGAAGGCCTTCTGCGATCCGCCGATGCAGATATCGATTCCCCACCCGTCGATGTCCAGCGGCATGGTGCCGATGCCGGTGATCGCATCCACCACGAAAATCGCGCTGGTCTTCTTCACGGCCTCGCCCATCGCGCGCACATCGTGCACCACGCCCGTGGAAGTTTCCGATGCCTGCACGAATACGCCCTTCGTGTCGGGATTCGCGGCCAGGGCTTGTGCCACAGTCTCTGCTGAGACGGCTTTTCCGTATGGTGCTTCCAACACCACCGCGTTCAGACCGTACGCCTTGGCGATTTCCACCCAGCGTTCGCCGAATTTTCCCGCGGTGCAAACAATCACGCGGTCGCCCGGCGAAAAACAATTGGACACCGACGCATCCATGCCACCGGTTCCGGATGCCACCAGCACCAGCACATCGTGCGCGGTGCCAAGAACTTCCTTCATGTCCGCCAGCACCTTGCTGTAGAGATCGCGGAAATCCTGGGTTCGATGATGCAGATCGGCGTCCATCATCGCGTGGAGGGCCTTGGGATAGAGAGGGGTCGGCCCCGGAGTTAACAAGCGTTGCTTTTTGATGTGCATGAAGGGGGTTGGACTACTTTTTCAGGATAGCATCGCGTAGACTGAGGGAATTATGGCCCCGAGGAATTTATGGCGTTGATGGAGCAAGTTTCGAAAGATATGGTGGCCGCGATGAAGGCCCATGAGGCGACACGCCTGGACGCGCTGCGCATGCTCAAGACCGCGCTCATGAAGTACAAAGTGGACACGATGAAAGAGCTCGACGAGCAGAGCGAGCTCCAGATTCTGAACATGCTGGTGAAACAGCGCCGCGAATCGGCAGACATGTTCCGCAAGGGCAATCGCCCCGAGCTCGCCGATAAAGAAGAAGCCGAGCTGAAGCTGATCGAATCCTACATGCCGTCGGCGCCGACCGAGGCCGAGATCGACGCCGCTATCGCCGCCGCGCTGTCCGAAACTCCAAACGCGTCGCTCAAACAGATGGGCGTGGTGATGAAAGCCGCGCAGGCCAAGCTGGCGGGCAAGCGCGTCGACGGCAAAGCGCTCAGCGAGCGTGTGCGGTCGAAACTGAGCTAAGTACGCAATGCGTTCGATCACGCTGGCGCAGGCGGCCTGGTTCGCCGCGCTGGCGATGATGCTGCTGACCGGCTACCAACTGATCGACAACGCGGTGCTGCTGGCAACGTCGCCTGTGCTGGTCTTGCTGGGCAGTACGGTGCCGAGCGTCGTCTGGGCTGGTTTCTTCTTTACCGTGTACCGGAGTCCTTCTTCGGCTCGCGCCGCCGCTTGGATCACTCTCGTTTTCGCTGTGCTCCTCGAGGCCGTTGTGGTTTACGTCCGGTTTCAGCAGTCCGTGAGTTATTGGACTCCGTTCGGGAATGCGTTCAGCGTCTCAGGCTGGTTGCTTCGGATTGGATGGACGGTGTTTCTCATTTTCTTCGCGTTGGCTCCGGAACATGCTCCCGATATTCGCACGCGCCGGATCGCGCTGGTGCTCGCGATTATTTCGGCTCCTTCCGCGTTGAGCGCCGTTTTTGATGCGTGGAATAGCTGGATCGGATTCCTCCTCGATGACATTCCGAGGCAGGCATTCGCGCGCGCGGTGATTACACCTGCAATACGGACCATCTACTGGCTGTCGCAAATTCTTTTTCTGTGGACCGCCTGGGGGAAACCCGAGCCGAGAAAACCCACTGAGGCAATGTCCTTGCGGCTCGCACCTTAAGAATCGCCATCAAGTGAAAACGCCCTTGACTCGCTGCGCGCTCCGCGGTATTAAATTAGTTCACAAGATTTTCTCATGGGTTCTCTTGCTACAGAGCAAACCAACGTGCGCAACCATCCGGCGGATGAGATTTTAGGCACGCTGGCTCATGAGTTGCGCCAGCCGCTTTCGAATATCGAGGCGATTGCATACTATCTGAGCATGATCCTGCCGCCCGGCGATGAGAATATTCAGACCCATCTCGCACGCATTCGAGAGCTGGTGGAACAGTCCAACTCGATTCTTTCGACCGCTTTGGGTTTGGCGCCTGCTCCCGCCGCTGCGCCGCAGCCAGTAGCTCCGCGCGCCTGATGTTACTATGAGGGTTTCCCCTCGCGGTAACTTCAAATGGTGCGTGCAGTCCCCGATATTTTAGCCCGCATTGTCGAACATAAGCGCTCTGAGCTTGTGCAGGATCAGGCTCGCCGCGGCGAATGGGAACGCCGCGCGGCTTCCCGGAAGGATCAGCGCGATTTTCGCCGGGCACTGACCGCCGGGCCACCCGCCATCATCGGTGAAATCAAGAAAGCGTCGCCCAGCAAGGGCGTGCTGGCCGAACAGTTCGACCCAGCCTCTATCGCGCGAATGTACTCGAGCGGAGGCGCCGCCGCTCTGAGCGTGCTGACAGATCGGCAGTATTTCCAGGGTGCGCTCGGCGATCTGGAGGCTGCGCGCGCGGCTGTGTCTCTGCCCGTGCTGCGCAAGGATTTCACGCTCGACGAATTCCATGTGATCGAGGCCGCGGCGCACGGCGCAGACGCGATTCTGCTGATCGCCGCGCTGCTCGATGAAAAAGAAATGCGCCGGTTGCGCGAGTTGGCCGCCCAATACCAGATGGCCGCGCTGGTCGAAGTGCACGATGCATCCGAACTTGAAACCGCGCTCGGTTCGGGAGCTGCCATAGTCGGCGTCAACAACCGCAATTTGCACACCTTTGATGTCACGCTCGATACCTCCTTGCAGCTGGCTGAAAAGATCCCGGCAAACGTGGTGAAGGTCAGCGAGAGCGGGATCCATTCCCGCGCGGATGTGGCCCGGTTGGCGGCGGCCGGGTTTCAAGCGTTCCTGGTCGGCGAACACCTGATGAAATCTGGCGATCCTGCAGCCGCACTAAGGGAGTTGCGTTCGTGATGGTCAAAGTCTGCGGAATCACGCGCCGCGAAGACGCAGAAGCCGCGGTGGCTGCGGGGGCTTCGGCCATCGGCTTCGTTTTTGTTCCCACCAGCCCGCGTTATGTTTCCCCCGAAACCGCCGCCGAACTCGGCCGCGACCTGGATGTGTGGAAAGTCGGCGTGTTTGATCAAGCGCCGGAATTTGTCGAAGCTGCCATGCGCACCGCCCATCTCGACATCGCCCAGGTTTACGGCGCAGTGCCTAACGTGGCGCGCGTCTGGCATGCGCTTCGTCTTGTAGGGCAGACCTCCAGGTCTGCGCGGGATCTCCAGATCCCGCCCGGTGTGGAAGCCATTCTCCTCGACGGCCCCGCCAACGGCATCACCTTTGACTGGAAACAGGCGCGCGGCTTCACAGAGAAACTAATCCTCGCCGGCGGACTCAACCCCTCGAACGTCGCCGAGGCCATTCGCGTCGCCAAGCCCTGGGGCGTCGACGCCAGCTCGGGTCTCGAATCCGCGCCCGGTATAAAAGATCACGAGAAGGTAAGGCAGTTTATTAAGGCGGCTCAAGAAGCAGGTGGGGCGGGCTTTCAGCCCGCGCAGGGCTTCAGCCCCGCCGAGTCAAAATCATGATGACCTCACAACCCGACGCTACCGGTCACTTCGGTCCCTACGGCGGCCGTTTCGTACCCGAAGTGCTCATGGCCCCGCTCGAAGAACTGGAACAGGCCTACCGAGCGGCCAGCGCCGATCCTGCATTCCAAGCCGAGCTGACCGACCTGCTGACGCATTACGCCGGTCGCCCCACGCCTCTCTACTACGCTCGCCGGCTGAGCGAAACTCTCGGCGGTGCGAAGATTTACATCAAGCGCGAGGACCTGCTCCACACCGGCGCGCATAAGATCAACAATTGTCTCGGTCAGGCGTTACTCGCCCGCCGCATGGGCAAGAAGCGCATCATCGCCGAAACCGGCGCGGGCCAGCACGGTGTCGCGACGGCCACCGTTTGCGCGCTGTTCGGCCTCGAATGCGTCGTCTACATGGGCGAGGAGGACATGCGCCGCCAGCGCCTGAACGTCTTCCGCATGCGGCTTCTAGGAGCCACGGTAGTCAGCGTCACGAATGGCAGCCGCACGCTCAAGGACGCTATCAGCGAAGCCATGCGTGACTGGGTTACCAACGTCCAGACCACGCATTATCTGCTGGGGTCGGCGCTCGGCGCGCATCCGTACCCGCTCATGGTCCGCGATTTTCACCGCGTGATCGGCGATGAGACCCGCGTTGAAATTCTGAAACGCGAAGGCCGCCTGCCCGATTCGATTTTCGCCTGCGTCGGAGGAGGCTCGAACGCCATCGGCATGTTCCACGCCTTCATTGGCGACGAAAACGTGAAGTTGATCGGCATCGAAGCCGGTGGCCGCAGCCTGCAACTCGGCGAACATGCCGCGCGCTTTGCCGGTGGCGCTCCGGGCGTGCTCCACGGCGCCAAGAGCTATCTCTTGCAGGATGCCGACGGCCAGGCCGCGCTGACGCACTCGGTCTCGGCTGGTCTCGATTACGTGTTGATCGGGCCCGAACACGCCTGGCTCCACGATCGCGGGCGCGCGGAATACACTTCTTGTAGCGACGCCGATGCGCTCGCCGCCGCTAAGAAGTTGGCGCGTACCGAGGGGATCATCCCGGCGCTCGAATCGGCGCACGCCGTCCACGAGGCCATGCGACGCGCCCCGTCGGAACCCGGGAAGTTGTTTGTCGTCAACCTCTCGGGCCGCGGCGACAAAGATACTGACATCTATCGCGAAAACTTTCCGGAGCTTGACGCAGGAAAGTGATGCAGCCGGACTTGATGCAGCCCACCAGGATCCAAAAGCTGTTTGAACGTACCAACAAAGAAGGCCGCGCCGCGCTCATCGCCTATGTCACCGCCGGCGATCCTTCGCCTGAACGCACTCCCGAAATCGTCGCGGCGCTGGAGCGCGGAGGCGTCGACCTCATCGAGCTGGGCGTGCCTTTTTCCGATCCCATTGCCGACGGGCCCGTGATCCAGCGCGCCGCCGCCCGGGCGTTAAAGGCTGGAACCACCGTTCCCAAGGTTCTCGCCATCGCGCGGCAGATAAGGAAAGTGTCGGAGATGCCGATACTGCTATTCACGTATTTAAATCCGGTGCTTCGTTACGGGCTCGATAAACTGGCTCGCGACGCGAAGGCCGCCGGGATCGACGGCTGCCTGCTCACCGACGTGAGTGTTGAAGAAGCCGAGCCGTATGTGGCCGCCATGCGCGCGGCCGGGCTCGATACTGTTTTCCTCGCCGCGCCGACTTCCACCGAGCGACGTTTGAAGCTGGTCGCGCAATATTCCACAGGATTCGTGTATCTTGTTTCGAGGACCGGAGTCACTGGGGAACAAGTGGCGCTGTCGGATTCGCTGGCGCCGTTGATTGATAAGATGCGAAGCGCGACAGAACTACCGCTGGCGGCGGGATTCGGAATCTCGACCCCGGAGCAGGCCGCTGCGGTAGCGAAAATGGCGGACGGAGTGGTGGTGGGCAGCGCGATTGTCCGTCAGATCGAGAAGGGTCACATTGAGAAAGACCCGGGCGGCCTCGAATCGCTGGCAAGGTCGCTCGCGGAGAGAATGAAGAAATGACGCCCGAGGAAGCACAGCACCTATTGCAAAACAGCCGGAAGAGGATCGATGATATCGACGAGACACTCGTCGACCTGCTGAATCGCCGTGCCGGTGTGGTCGAGGACATCGCCTCCGCCAAACGAGTCCTCAATAAAGAGGTCGACGACCCCGGCCGCCGCGAGCAAGTCCTCGCCCATGCCAGAGCACAAAATGCCGGCCCGCTATCGAACGAGGAATTGACCAGCATCTTCGAGCGCATCATCGACAAAATGAGCGACCATCAGGTGGCTCGCCTCAAAACCGGACGCGTGTGAACACGGTCGCCATCGTCGGCGTCGGCCTCATTGGCGGCTCTTTCGCTCTGGCGCTTCGCAAGGCCGGATTTGAAGGAAAAATCATCGGCGTCAGCTCTCCTGCGACCATCGAAAAGGCTCTTGCTCTTGGCGTAATCGATCAAGCCATGCCGCTGCCGCAAGCCGCCGCAGCCGCCGATTTCATCTATCTCTCGCAGCCGATTTCGCAGATTCTTGCCACGCTCGAAGTGCTCGAGACCGACGCATTAGTCACGGACGCGGGCAGCACCAAGGCGGTCATCTGCGAACGTGGCCGGAAACTCAAACGGTTTGTCGGCGGGCACCCCATGGCGGGCAAGGAATCGCGCGGCGTGGAGCATGCCGACGCCGATCTGTTCCGCGGCCGGCCCTACGTGTTGACTGCGCACGAACCCGAACTAGAAGGCTGGATCGAGCGGTTTGGAGCGCGCCTGGTGATCCTAGATCCTGTGGAGCATGACCGCCAGGTCGCGTTCGTGTCCCATCTGCCGCAGCTGCTTTCGACCACGCTCGCCTCGGTGCTCGCCGGGAAAGAGCAAGTGGCTGGACCGGCCGCGGCCGATCTGACCCGTCTGGCGCTGAGCCCTTACGACATCTGGCGCGATATTTTCGCCACCAATGCCGAGCCGATTGATGCCGCTCTCGGCGCCTTCATCGCGCGCCTGGAAGAGGTTCGTGCCCAACTGCGATCGTCGGAGCTCGAATCGCTATTCTCGCGCGCCGCCGCCTCCGCCCGCGCTCTCCGCGGCAAATAATCTACCGAAACGGATTCACCACCTGAACCCCGCCATAGTCCTGACCATTGCTCAAATCTTCGCTGAGAACTTCGCTGCAACCTAGTGCGCGAGCCGCCTCGATGATTGCTGCATCCCAATAAGAAATCTGATAGCGATGCTTGGTTGCCAGTGCAGACTGAAGCACATTTAACGTAAGTTCTTGCACAGGAAACCCGCAAAGCGCCTGGATGAAAGCGACCGCTTCCTCATGCGATATTCTGTCGCGGCGCGAATCCCGAGTTGCCTGGACGTAGAATTCCTGGAGCACCTGCACCGAGGTAGCCAGATCGGGTTCCTGCAAGATGCGGAGCGCTTGCTCGGCTTTTTCCCGGTCGGCGCTATTGCTTGCGATCGCGTAGATTGGGATGTTCGAGTCGACGAAGCGCATCTCGATCGTGTAAATCCTCGCGGCTCAACAGGTCTGTCGCGCTGAAGTTCGGGTTGGCTTTCCGGATCGCGTCAATGGTCTCCCTCAATAGATCCCTGCGGCGTTCTGCTTCGTCCTGTTCCCCAATCTGCGACAGAAGATCGCGGACTAACGCACTTACGGAGGTGTTGCGCTCCGCCGCTCGGATTCGCGCGCGTCGATAGACATCATCGGGCACAGAAATTGTGATATTCTTCACGTTTTCACAGTATCACAGTCATGCTGTGCCGTCATCTGTGAAGTTCAGGCACACCATGCCATCTCGTAAGTCACTAATAATAAAAGTGCAACCGTTCGGCCAGGGGCGTGCGTCTAATGCTTTCACGTATGCGTAAGCTGTTGCTGACAGGGATCTTCGCGGTGGTGCTCCCAGCCGGGTGCTTCCCCCTCCCGGACGAGCCTCCCGACCAGGAAGCCGGCCCCACCAACGTGAACACGCGACTGATCGTCGAAAGCGTGCAAGTTTCCGGGCAGGGAAACGCCAAGCTGAGCGATCCGCTGCGCTCCGAGTTGGGCCAGGTCGCCGGTACGAATTTCGACCAGCCGCTGCTCGAACGTCTGGCCGACCGCATCAAGCAGGAACTTCACGCTCCCGAGGTCCGGATGCACGTCGTCAAGGGCGACATGCCGGATCACGTGATCGTGAACTTCGAGATCGGCGCGGAACGCGAAAAGCGCTTCGATCTGGATCTGGCCCGCTTTCTGTATAACTCCACGCAAGGGTGGTCTGGGCAGGGTCATGCGACCGTTAACGTCCACGAGAATGCCTTCAGCTTCGGTATGGTCAGCGATGGCGACCGGCTGGACGAGCGCTATGCCGGCATCCAGGCGGGCTTCGAGCGGCGGCACGTGTTCACGGATCGGCTGCAGCTCCGCTTCGATTTCTCGAGCTATCACGAACAATGGAACGAGGCTACGTTGCTGGAGGCCGCTCCCGGTGACATCTACCGGACGCGGACGCAATTTGCTCCCACGGCAACCGTCGTGATTCTGGAGCCGCTCGTTTTCAGCTTCGGCGTCGATTTCGCGCGATACCGGCTGAGTCTGCCGGTAGCGAAAACCGAATCGTCCAACGCGGTGGTATCAACTCTGCGCTACCACCAGCGTTGGGGTTCGGCCAAGGACCAAGGCGAGCACGATATCCAGGCCTCCTATTCGGTGCGCGCGGGCACGCATTTCCTCGAAAGCGACCCGGTCTTTGCGCGGCACTTTGCAGAGGCGCGCTATCGCTTCCGGCGCGGCCATCAGGATCTCTCCGTGGGATTCCTGGCCGGAGTGATATCCGGGCAAGCGCCCCTGTTCGAGCGCTTCGTGCTGGGTAATGCCGAGACTCTGCGCGGGTGGAACAAGTTCGATCTGGACCCGCTGGGCGCCTCGCATGTCGCGCACGGGTCCATCGACTATATTTATCGCGGCTTCCTGGTGTTCTACGATACAGGAGCCGTGTGGGACCGGCCGGATCAGCGTGAGCAGAAACAGTCGCTCGGCCTGGGCTGCAAGAAATCGGGATTTCAGTTGGCGGTGGCTTTCCCGGCGAGGAGCGGGACCGTCGATCCAGTGTTTTACGCGGGGATGAACTTCTAGACATAAGAGATCAAGCGGCTAAACTGACAAGTGATGCGAATGCGCACCATCAAACCGTGGTGGGTCATTGCGGCGTTTTTCTCCGGGCTGGCTTTCGCGATGTTTGCCGAGGAACTGATCCTCAGCACGCACGAAAGCCGTTTGGAGTTTTCCGCGCCGCGAGTGCATTTCCTCGTCGGGAAGCCACTGGAGCGCCTCCGCAACGCCTCGGAAGTGCCCTTCGATTTCAAGATCACTCTCTGGTCGGGCACCCGCAGCCACAAGCTTCGCGAAGCTCAGGACCGTTTCGTGGTGAGCTACGATCTGTTCGAGGAAACGTTCTCGGTGACCAAGCTGGTGAGTCCCCGCCGCACCGCCCGCCACTTGACTAATACCGGGGCCGAAGCGTGGTGCCTCCAGCAAATGTCCCAGGACGTGAGCGGTCTGAGTCCGAAGGAGCCGCTGTGGGCCAGTCTGGAGATCCGAGCCCAGGACGGCAAGGAAGCCGGTCTGCCTTTCGGACGCGGAAACATCACCGACTCGGGCATCAGCCTGACCAGCCTGATCGAGATTCTGAGCCGGCCTGCCGCCACCACGCAGCCGCACTGGAACGTCGAGACCGGCCCGGTGACGCTCGATGAGTTGCGGCGGGGCCGCCGGCGCGG
>Ga0209415_10006807_pt1 | contig 20180 bp, 17 predicted proteins | sample PeaSoiSIISIP2007_FD_187696 | JGI IMG/M metagenome (GOLD analysis project Ga0209415, IMG submission 187696) | Peat soil microbial communities from Weissenstadt, Germany - SII-SIP-2007 (SPAdes) (version 2) | ecosystem: Environmental > Terrestrial > Soil > Wetlands > Peat | place: Germany...
TCCGCGCACCACGACCTGCCCGCGTTCTACGCGTTCCGCCGGATGGACGAGATCCTGTGCGCGAACTACCTGCTGTTTGACGATGTGGTCAGGGACACCGGCTACGACCTGTGGGTGGGTGACGAGTGCTGGGAGATCGACTACTTCCTGCACGAGAACCCCGAGCGGAAGATCGCGCCGTACGTATTCATGACCGACGTGATCGGCTTCCTGCCCACCGATCCCGGTGACCCCAGAGAAGCGGAGTTGTGCGCGGACTACAACGCCGACTCCATCGAAAAGCGTGAGCGATTTCCCCGGTTGCGCGACCTGTCCATGTTCATCGGCTCCTTCGATGAGCTGCCCGATCTCTCGTTCGGGCCCGGCCTGCCGACCATACGGTCGTGGTCCAGCCGGTGGTTCACCTCGGTCCCTTACGTGCTCCCGTTCAACCCCGCCGCCTATCGTGACCGCGCCCGGTTGCGGGGCCGCCTCGGCTACCCCCAGGACCAGCCGTTGCTCGTGGCCGCGGTCGGGGGTACGGCGGCCGGCGTCAGCCTGCTCGAACTGACCTGCGATGCGTTCGCGCGGCTACGCAAGCAGGTGCCGGATGCGCGGATGCTTCTGGTCACCGGCCCGCGCATCGATCCCCGGCTGCTGCCGGAGACCGAGGGGATGGACAAGCGCGGCTACGTGCCCGATCTCTTCGAGCACCTGGCGTGTGCCGACGCGGCTATCGTGCAAGGCGGGCTGTCCACGACGATGGAACTGGTCGCCACCGGGCGGCCGTTCATCTACTTCCCCCTCCGCCGGCACTGGGAACAGCAGCACTTCGTCACCCACCGGCTCAACCACTACCGGGCCGGCCTGCGAATGGACTACGCGACGACCACAGCAGACGACCTGGCCACCACGATGCGAGCAGCACTGGCGGAAGCCGGCCCGCGACCGGGTTACCGTAAGGTCCCGCGCGGCGGCGCGGACCGCGCCGCCGCGCGCATCGCCGCACTGCTGGCTGGCCAGTGACCGGCCCTGCCCAGAGGAGGCCAACATGCAGCCGAGCACAGGTTTTCCCCAGTGGACGATGGTGGACGAGGGCTGGGGCCGTAAGGTGGTGGACTTCGCGACCCTCAGCGAGCCGGGCAACTGCCGGGAGTACGTCAGCGTGCACCATCGGCTCGGCGTCGATGCCGGAGACCAGCTGCTCGACGTGGCGTGCGGGTCCGGGCTCGCGATCGAGCTGGCTCGCCTCCGCGGCGCTTCCTGCTCCGGTATCGATGCCTCGGCCAGGCTGGCCGCGGTGGCCCGGGACCGGAACCCCGGATGCGACATCAGGGTCGGCGATATGCACGCCCTGCCGTGGGAGGCGGCGTCGTTCGACGTCGTCACCAGCTTCCGGGGGATCTGGGGCACCACACCCGGCGCGGTGGCCGAGATCCACCGGGTCCTTCGCCCCGGCGGACGCGTCGGGATCACGGTGTGGGGTCACCTGAAGGTGTCCCCCGGCGCGTGGGCGCTGGCGCCGTGGCGCCTGGCCGCGGCCGAGAAGGTCGACAATCAGGCGGTGATGGTGTCGCTGGGCCGGCCTGGTGCGGGTGAGCAGCTCCTCCAGTCATACGGATTCCTCGATGTGGAGCGGCTGGACGTCCCGTTCGCCTGGGAGTTCGCCGACCCAGAAGTGTTCGCGCGCGCGCAGGCCGCTACCGGCCCGGGTTACGAGGCCATCCAGAACGTCGGCGAGGCTGAGTTCCATCGCGCCGCCGTCGAGCAGGCGCAGGCGCAGCTGCGGGACGGCCTGCCGCTGCGGGCCGACATCAACGTCGTGGGTTACCTGGCCCGCACACCCGGCGGAGCCGAACGCGCCTGACCGGCCGTTCCACGAGGCGGGGGATACGGGGCCCGCTCAGCGCCAGGGGGCCTGCTCGCGGGAGCACCACCAGGTGGAGCGGCCGCCGACCGTGCCGTGCACCATTTCGGCGCCGCAGCGCGGGCAACTGCCGCCCGGGCGGCGTGCCGCGATGACGTCGCCGGTGTGCGCGCCGCCGTTGGCCGCGGCGGCCTCCAGGACCGACCGCACCGCGCGGTACAGGCGGTCGGCGTCCTTGCGCGGCAGACGATTGACCGGCGTGGCGGGCGGGATCTTGGCCTGCCACAGGATCTCGTCGGCCAGCAGGTTCCCGATCCCGGCGATCTTGGACTGGTCCAGCAGGCGGGCCTTGACCGCGATCGTCCCCGTGGTGATCAGCGCCCGGAATTCGGCCTGGCTGACCTCGGCCGCGTCCGGGCCGAGCCGGTCGATGTCGGGGTCGAGCTGGATGCGCCCGAGCCGGCGCTTGTCGAACAGCGCCAGCCGGCCGCCGTCGGCGAACTCGAGCGTGAAGCGGTCCCACTCGGCCTTGCGCGGCTGCGCGTCCCGGCCGGGCGGGTCACCGCCCTCGGCCACCCAGCCGTCCCGGGCGGTGACCACGATGCGGCCGCTCATACCCAGGTGGATACCGAGGATGGGGCCCAGGGCGGGGCCGGAATCCGGTCCCGAGCCGTCCCCGCCGGAGGTCTCGCACCATATCGCCTTGCCGCGACGGTGCGCCGCGGTGAGCGTGCGTCCGGTCAGCGCGGCGCGCAGCTCGCCGGGGGAGTGCGGGCGGCAGACGAACGTGTCGGCGTCGTCGACGCCGACGATGCGCCGGCCCAGGGCCAGGTCGGCGATCAGGCGGCGGGCGGTCTCGACCTCCGGCAGCTCCGGCATCCAGTGCGCTCCCGTCTCTAGCCGGCGTCCCCGCGGACGGCCGCGAACCGGTCGGCGGCCCGGTCGAGCTGGGCCAGAATGTGCTCCTTGACCGTGACGTCCAGCGGCGTGTCCGGCCGGGCGATGAGGTTCCGCAGGACCGGGACCAGCGGGGCGTACTTGTCCGCCAGCCGGTGCAGCCGGGGCCCGGTGGTGTGGATCAGGCCGGCGCCGTTGTCGGTGAAGTCCGAGACCTTGATGACCCGGGCCCACGGATTGTCCCGCAGGCTGCCGGCGACGTGCTCCTGGTACTGCTCGTGCTCGTCCCGGCCGGGCGCGTACGGCGGGTTGGTCACCGCGCCGACCAGCTCCGCCACCCGCGGGCCGAACTGCGCCGCCAGCGCCGCGAGCGCGGTCGGCTGTCCGGCACCGCTCCCGGCCAGCTCGGCGGGGTGATCTTCCACGGCGTCATGCAGCAGCGCGGCGCAGACCACGTCGGCGTCGCGCACGCCGTAATGCGACATGATCCGGATCGCCACCCGCAGCAGGTGGTTGACGTACGGCTCCTGGTCCCGGCGGTCTCCGGCGTGCAGCCGCGCGGCCAGTTCCAGTGCCCGCTCCATCCGGCGCTGGTCCGCGTCCGGCCAGGACGCGATCTCGGCCGCGAACCGGTCCCGCAGGCCCGCCTCGCCGTAGGTCGAGGTGATCGCGTGCAGCGGCATCGTGCCGACCAGCCGCCTGCGACCGTCGCTGTCCATGCCCAAGAACTAGCACATCTTGACGTCCTCCCCGCCGTAGACGACGGGGATTCCTCCAGCGCGGCTCACGTCGCGCTCCGGTGGGTTCCTGCTTCAGCGCCGACTGCCACCAGTTGTGGTCTTACACCGGCTCCACAGGCGTTTGACTTGTCCGCCCGCCCGGCGGCCAAGATGTTCCTGGCTGCGTTCACGTCTCGGTCGTGGGCCGTGCCGCACGCCGCGCACGTCCATTCGCGGACGCTGAGCGGTTTGGGTCCGTCTTTCAGGCCGCAGGCCGAGCACACCTGGCTGGTGGGCTCGAACCGGCCGATCTTGCGGAACATGCGGCCATAGTGGGCCGCTTTCTCTTCGATGCACCGCATGAGCTGGGACCAGCCAGCATCGGCCACTGATTTGGCCAGCCGTGTCCGCATCAGCCCCGACACGGCGAGGTCTTCGGCGTAGACCGCTTGGTTGTCGCGGACCAGCCGGAGAGCGGCCTTGTGTGCGTGGTCAAGCCGCGTTTCCCGGACCTTGCGGTGCAGGACCGCGACCCGGTGCCCAGCCTTCGCCCGGCTCGCGGAGCCCTTCTGCCTGCGGGACAGTACCCGCTGCGCTTTCCTCAGCCGCCGCTCCGCCTTCCGCAGGAACCTCGGGTTGGGGATCACCTCGCCGTCTGAGGTGACGGCGAGGCTGGCCAGGCCTAGGTCGATGCCGACCTCATGGTCGCACGCAGGCAGCAGTGTTGCCCCTCGTTGCACCATGAACGAGGCGTAGTACCGGCCGTCCGCCTCCATGATCACCGTGACCGACGACGGCACCGACGGCAGATCCCGCGACCATTCGACCCGGATGTCCCCAACCTTGGCCACATAAAGTCGCTCACCGTGGAAGCTGAAGCCGTTGCGGGTGAGCCGGATCGACTGGCGGCTGCGCTTACGGCGAGGCTTCGGATGCCTGATCTTGGGTCCCTTCCGGCGGCCCGTGAGCGAGTCGAACCAGTTGTGGTACGCCCGACGCGCATCCTGGCATGCCTGGACCAGGGCGACCGAGGAGACTTCGCTGAGCCATTCCCGGTCCGGGGTGAGCTTGGCCAGGGTAATCACCCGCCGCTGCACCTCAGCGCCGGAAATCTTCTCCCCAGCCTCGTACGCCTCATCGCGGATGCGCAGGCAGTCGTTGTACACCACCCGGGCGCACCCGAAGACCCGGGCCAGGGCTTGCTGCTGCCCCGGCGACGGGTAAAGGCGGTACCGGTACCTGACCTGCACGGTAAACAGCATGCCACCGGCCTATGACAATCCTCGGCGATTATCGCTGTGGCGGGTGTGCGACACATACGTAGGGGTGCTGGGTAAGTCCAGGCTGGCGCGGTAATCTGGAAGTGTCAAAACTTCCAGATAGGGAGCCTGGATGACCGAGCAGCCGCTTGACGAGCTGGAACGACGCCGCGCAGAGCTGTACGCGCGGCTGGCCGGGACCGGCGACTTCCGTCCCGGCAGCGTCAGCGAGACGTGGCGGCGCTGCGGCAGGCCGAACTGCGCTTGCGCGCAGCCGGATCATCCCGGGCACGGGCCGCGGTACCTGTGGACCCGCTCGGCGGGCGGCAGGACGCGCACCCGGCAGCTGGCCACCGCCGAGCTGGACAAGGTGCGCCGCGAGATCGCGAACTACAGGCGGTTCGTGGCGGTGACGGAGCAGATCGTGGAGGTGAACGAGGCGATCTGCGAGGCCCGGCCGGCTCCGCCGGCCGCAGCCGGCGACGGCGATGGCGGTGCCCCTCCTGCGGGAGGGGAAAAAGGGGGCTCCGCGAGGCGCTCGCCGCGGAGGCGTCGGCCGAGGTGGGACGGCTGGCCGCGGAAGCCGCCCGGGCGCTGGGCTGCGATGCGGGGCTGGAGGCGACCGAGGCGGTGATCCGCGCCGGGGTGCTGAAGCTTCGGACTTCGTGGAGGCCGAGGGCATCCGCCGCGGCGCCCGGCACGTCCGCCAGTTCACCATCCCCGGCGACGGCGCCGCCTGGATCTGGAACATCGCCGCCGGGAAATTCCCTTCGCAACCCAGGTCGTCGACCTGTTCCACGCCCGCCAGCACCTCGCTCGCGTCCTGGAGTTCATACTCGGGGACCAGCGCGAGAACTGGCTCGCCGCCCGCCTGGAGGACCTCGACTACGGCGACATCGGCGGCATCTGCACCGCCGCCCGCGCCTACCCCCTCGTCGGCGTCAAGAAAGACGAAGTGGACAAGGCGCTCGGCTACTTCGAGTCCAACGCGCCCCGCATGCGCTACAAGTGGTTCCGCTCACGCGGCCTGTTCACCGGCTCCGGCGTCGTCGAGGCAGGCTGCAAGCGGTCATCGGACAACGCCTGAAACTGTCAGGAATGCGCTGGACCGTACCCGGCGCCGACGCCATCATCGCCCTGCGCTGCCGCAAGGCCAGCAACCACTGGGAAGAGATCTGGCAGCGGCCCCGCAACCAGACAGCCACCGCCTGACCCGGCCCCTGACCGGCAACACCACACCGTCAGCGGCAAGTTACCCGTCAGTCACCTACAAAATTGGCGCACACCCCGCTGTGGCAGGAACCTGGTTTCCGCGCTGCACGTCCCTATAGTCATCGTGGCGAAGTACCGGAGCGGCGTACTCGGCACGGACATGCCCCCAGGTCTCCTTGTCCGCCCTGGTGAACAGCCTCAAGAGCAGATCGGCCAGCAGGCTGCGATCGCTATTCACCGGCCAGGTGAACCGGCACACCAGGCATCGGCGCTTCTGGCTCCGTTCTACCTCGCCGCGTCCTGCGCAGGTGCCCGCTGAGCATCATTCGCCAGTACATCGAGCAGCAGAACATCCGGCTCAAGCAACTTCCGGGCTTACCCCGCCCTGGAGGACAGAGCTTGCGCCGAACTCCATCGTCAGCCCGCTATGTCGGCCATGTCCGCAGGCTCGGGCAGCAGGGGCAGGTAGATGGCGAACCTGGTCCGGCCCGGCCGGCTGGTCACGGTGATGCCGCCGCCGTGGGCGGCCACCACCGCGTCCACGATGGCCAGGCCCAGGCCGGTGCTCTTGCCCGCGGCGTCCAGGTCACGCGCCCGGGACGTGTCAGCCCGGCTGAACCGCTCGAACAGCTCAGGCAGCAGTTCGGGCGGGATGCCCGGGCCGTCGTCGGTGATGCTGAGCTCGACCCGCGGTGCGGCGGGCCGGATGCCCCGTTCCAGCATCCCGCCGTCCGGGCCCGGCTGCGGGTCGCGCCCGGGCCCGGGAGCCTCGTCCACGCGGAGCGCGACGCTGACCGTGGAGCCGGGCGGGGTGTGCTTGCCCGCGTTGCTCATCAGGTTGGCCAGCACCTGGTGCAGGCGGTGTTCGTCGCCGCGGACCAGGACCGGGTCGCTGGGCAGGTCGAGCCGCCAGTGGTGCTCCCGGCGGGCCACCCGCGCGTCACTGGTCACGTCGATGGCCAGCCGGGAAAGATCGACCGTCTCGCGCTCGAGCGGCCGGCCCGCGTCCAGCCGGGCCAGCAGCAGCAGGTCGTCGACCAGGACACTCATCCGGGCCGACTCCGACTGGACCCGGGACAGCGCGTGGGTCACGTCCTCGGGCACCGGGCCGTGGTGCCGCAGGGCGAGCTCGGCGTAACCGCGGATCGCGGCCAGGGGAGTGCGCAGTTCGTGCGAGGCGTCGGCCGCGAACCGGCGCAGCCGGGCCTCGCTGGCGGCACGGCGGCCCAGGGCCCGCTCGACGTGCAGGAGCATCCGGTTGAACGCCGCGCCGACCTGGCCGACCTCGGTCCGCGGGTCGGTGTCCGGGACGCCGGCCGGCAGGCTCACCTCGCCCGAGTCCAGCGGCAACTCGGTCACCTTGGTCGCGGTAGCGGCGACCCGGCGCAGCGGCCGCAGCGAGAACTGGACCAGGGCGGCGCCCAGGATGACGGCCAGCCCCAGCGCCACCGCGAACAGCACGTGCTCGGTGTTCTCGACCCGACCGAGCGTCTTGTCCACCGTGGTCAGCGGCAGCCCGGTGACCAGCATCGTGTTGTCGGGCCCTGGCACCTTGGTGAGCAGGAACTCGCTGCCGAGCAGCGTGCGCCGATAGGTCGAGGCGTCCGGCGTTGAGCCACCGGGGGGACCCGAGTGGTCCGACCCCCCGGGCGGGCCCGGCGGGTTCTGCTGGACGGGGAGGTCGGCCAGCGTGGCCTCCTCCGCCGGGGACAGCGTGCACGTCTTGGACACATAGCTCTTGTACTGGATCGTTCCATTGGCGGACAGGACGGCCAGGAACGTGCCGGGCGCCTGCCCGACTCCGCTGCAGTTCCCGTAGCTGGCGGGGCCCTGCTGGTCTGCGTCCGGTCCGGCCCCGTGACCGTCCCCCTGACCGTAGCCGTCCAGGCTGTCGTGGTAGGTGTTGCTCGCGCAGCTGAGCCAGGTGCTGGTCGCGGCCTGGAGCTGCCCGTTCAGCGAGGAGATCAGCGAGTCGCTGAGCGACTGCGCCGTGACCAGGCTGACCACGGCGCTGGCCAGCCCGAACAGCACCACCAGCCCGATGATGAGCTTGCCGCTGATGGTCCGGAACGACAGCACGTGCGCCCACCGCGCCAGCCGGCCCGGGGGCTGCGTCGCGGGCGGGGGCATCAGCTTGCTGGTTTCAGCACGTAGCCGACGCCGCGGACGGTGTGGATGAGCGGCGCGCGGCCGGCGTCGATCTTCTTGCGGAGGTAGCTGATGTACAGCTCGACAACGTGCGCCTGGCCGCCGAAGTCGTAGTTCCACACCCGGTCCAGGATCTGCGCCTTGGACAGCACCCGTCTGGGGTTGCGCATGAGGAACCGGAGCAGCTCGAACTCGGTCGCGGTCAGCTCGATGAGCTCACCGTCCCGGCGGACCTCGCGGGCGTCCTCGTCCATGGTCAGGTCGCCGACCGCGAGCAGTCCCTCGGTGTGCGCGCGGGTCAGGTTGGCCCGGCGCAGCAGGCCACGCAGCCGGGCCAGCACCTCCTCCAGGCTGAACGGCTTGGTCACGTAGTCGTCGCCTCCGGCGGTGATCCCCGCCACCCGGTCCTCCACCGCGTCCCGCGCGGTCAGGAACAGCACGCAAACCTGCGGTATCTCGGCCCGGAGCCTGCGCATGACCTCGAGGCCGTTGAAGTCGGGAAGCATGATGTCGAGGACCACGGCGTCGGGGCGGAACTCGCGTGCGGTCCGGACGGCGTCGGCGCCGTTGCCCGCGGTCAGGACCGTCCACCCCTCATACCGGAGCACGCTGGCCAGCAGTTCGGCCAGGCTCGGCTCGTCGTCCACGACGAGCACCCGCACCGGTGTCCCGTCCGCCCGCTGGATACCGCCGTCCTTATTGCTGGTGCTCACACCGGTGGTCTGCGCTGACAATCCCGGTCCAGCGGATCCGGGTACCGGGCGGTAGTTCTCCATGTTCCTCAGGCTCGCTCGTCATGATCAGATCTGTGCCTAGTATGCCCGCGGGGGTCGGGTCCTTTGTCCAGAGTTCTCACTATGTGCGAACTCTAGGGTGGGCGTGCGGGAAAGGTACAGCTCTCATTCCACGCGAACCAGGCGACCGGCAGGTCAGAATTCGCTATGAATACCCTCTGAGCTCTCCGCGAACCCCGGCGAGTGAATCCGGGCGGCTCAGCCGGTGCCGAGCAGCCGCGCGAGCTTGGAGGCGGCCGTTGACCGTCTCGCCCCGGCCTCGCGCAGCGCCTGGCCGGCCGCCTCCAGCACGCCCTCCGCCTTGGCGCCCTCGACCGCCTCGACCTCGATCTCGCGCCATCTCATCGGCTCCGCGCCGGGCTCGTCGAGCCGGGCGGCGGTCACGAGGTCGTCGGCGACCTCGGCCAGGGGCTGCCCGGCCCGGTCGGCCAGTGTCACCACGGTCCGTTCGGTATCAAGAATGGCGATCGGGTGCAGGGGCCGGCCCGCGGTGACGTCCTGCACCTGAGCGGCCAGCTGCGCCGGAACGGTACCGTGGTCGCCCTCGGCGAGCGGAGTGCGGATCTCCTGCCTGGTGTCCTTGCGCACCGGCAGTTTGAGGTGCCAGCCCTCGTCGGGGCCGCCGACCCGGCGGCGGAGCGTGATCCGGTTCTTGATCAGGTCGAGTTCTTCGGTGTCGAAGTAGGTCGCGCTCAGGTAGTACCGCTGCCGTCCCGTCGCCTTCGTGCGTCCTGGAAGGCCAGCCAGGTCGGGCATGACGAAGTCGGCCGCGGCGTCGTACTTCTGCTCGGTTTCGAGGTGCTTGCCCGTGGTGTCCGTCACATGTCAAAGGCTAGTCGTGGGGCTCGGCGGGCCGTGTGCCGGGTCGGGCCCGGCGGTAACCCGTGAGGCCTCAGCCGGATCGCAGCCGCGCACAGGGCGGCCAGCGCGGCCAGCCCGGCCAGCACGAAGCTGTTGCCCGCCAGCAGCTGCAGGCCATGCCAGTGGAACTCGTGGTACCAGGGCTGGGAGCCGGTCGCGAAGTACGTCGCGGGCCCGTACCAGAACAGCCCGGCCGGGGTCAGCCCGGCCTGGGACAGATCCCAGAACTGCGGCCACGCGCCGAACACGCCGGTGATCAGGCCGGCGCCCCCCCACCACGCGGCCCGGACCACGCCGCGCGCCCGGGCACCCAGGTGAGCCAGCAGCGCGATGCCCGGCGCCACCCAGACCCAGTGGTGATCCCAGCTCAGCGGCGAGGCCAGCAGGCCGGTCAGCGCGCAGGCCAGCATGCCGGGCACCGGATGCCCGGCCCGGTACAGGACGGCCGCGGCGGCCAGCCCGGCGAGCAGGACCAGGATCGCCGCCGCGATCCACGGCGCGGTGCCGGACGTCACGCTGCCGGCCAGCCGGGTCAGCACTCCGCGCAGCGACTGGTTGCCCCGGGTGCCGAGGAACACGATCCGGTTGGCGTTCAGGAACAGCCCGTGCCCCCAGTAGGTGACGGAATCGCGGGGCAGGATCGCGTAACCCAGCGCCACCGTGGCGACGAAGGTCCCGGCGGCCGTGGCCGCCTGCCGGTACCTGCGGACCAGCAGCAGGTACGGGATGAAGATCAGCGGGGTCAGCTTCACCCCGGCCGCGAGGCCGATCCCGATCCCGTGCCACCAGCGGGTACGGCCGTTCAGCGCGTCGCGATTCAGCAGGTCGGCCACGACGAGCAGCATGAGCAGCAGGTTGACCTGGCCGAGGGCCAGCGTCTGCTGCACCGGCTCGGTGAGCAGGGCCAGCGCGGAGACGCCGAGCGTGGCGCCGAGCCGCACCCGGGGTCGGTCCACGTAACCCAGCGCGCCGAACACCAGCCACAGCGACAGCCCGAGCGCGGCCAGGCTGACCAGGGTCATGGCCCAGCGCATCGCCGTCCAGGACAGCACGGACGCGACCGCGAAGACCACCGCGGCGAACGGGGGATAGGTGAACTGCACGCCGTTCTGCCCGGTCCAGTCGTAGAGCGGCGAGGACCGGTGGCCGTCATAGGCGGGCGCGACGTGCCGGACGATCAGGCCGCCGTTCCGGTACACCACCAGGTCCCGCATGGCCGCCATCGACGACAGGTGGGTGGCCAGGTCGGCCAGGTAGACGGCCAGCACGGCCGCCAGCAGCACGGCCCCGGCCGGCAGCAGCCACCGCGCGCCGTCCTGGGGCGTCCCGGAGGCCGCGGTCTGCCCGGGCCCGGTGGCCGCCGCCGCTGGCTCAGCCCGCACCACCACGTCCCTTCATCGGCTGGCACGAATGGTGTCGTGCCAGCCGATGATAGTGCGTCGCGCTACCCGATGGTCTGCGTGTCCTCGCTTCGCGCCCGCCGGAAGGGCAGGGTAATGCTCGGGCCCGTCCGGGCCGGCACCTTCTCGACCGGGACCGTCTCGGCCGGCGGGGCCGTCTCGATGGCCCGGATCCCGGAGGCCACGGACATGATCCGGCCGGCCGCAGCGCCCGCGATGAACACGATGACCACGCCGAGCGCGGAGAAGAAGCCGAGCTGCTCGAGGATCCGCATGGACACGGTGGAGCTGGCCGGCGAACCGCCCAGGATCACGTGGTTGTTCCACAGCGGGCTGAGCATGGTGCCCAGGGTGAACCAGGCGCCGGCCGCCGCGGCCAGGATCGCGCCGAACAGCGCGACGTGCCTGCCGGTGGCGACCATGAGCAAGATGCCGCCGAGGAATACCGCCGCGCCGGGCAGGATCTCCAGCCACAGCCGGGCCGTGGTGTAGGTCCAGGCCCCCTCCGGCGTGTAGGCGTAGTGGAAATACGGTCCGATAAAGGGGATGAGTGCGCCCCAAGCCCCGAGCACGACCAGCAGGAACCCGCTGGCCACGCCGCGGCTTCGCCGCATCTGCAGCATCCCAGCCATGCCTATCACTTCCTGAGTGAGTAACGATTCGTTGTTGTCAGCGGACGTGACCGCCTGCCCCTACCCGGAGGCACGCGTGGTATTCCAGCCGGGGGGTAATGTTCGCGACGTGGACGTCAGGCGCCTGGTGCCGCGCACCGATGTGCTGCTGGCCGACCCCCGGCTGGCCGAGGCGGAGCGGAGGCTGGGCCGGGGGCTGGTCAAGGCGGCGGTGGTCCGCGCCCAGCAGCGGGCCAGGAACGGCCAGATCGACCCGGCCGAGGTCGCGGACGCCGCGGTCGCCGAGCTGCCCGCCCGGGCCGCCGGGCTGACCCCGGTGATCAACGCGACCGGGGTCCTGGTGCATACCAACCTGGGCCGCGCCCCGCTGTCCGCGGCGGCGGTGGACGCGATCGCGGCCGCGGCGGGCCACTGCGACGTGGAGTTCGACCTGGCCGCGGGGGTCCGGGCGCGCCGGGGCGCGGGCGCGCTGGACGCGCTGGCCCGCGCCGTCCCGGAGGCCGAAGCGGTGGCCGTGGTCAACAACAACGCCGCCGCCCTGGTCCTCGCGGCCACCGCGCTGGCCCGCCCCGAGGTCGCCGGGTCCCCGGAGATCGTGATCAGCCGGGGCGAGCTGATCGAGATCGGCGACCGGTTCCGGCTGCCCGACCTGCTGGCCTGCACCGGCGCGACGCTGCGCGAGGTCGGCACGACCAACCGGACCACGGCCGCCGACTACGCGGAGGCGACCGGCCCGCGGACCGCGTTCATCCTCAAGGTGCACCCGTCGAACTTCCGGATCGAGGGCTTCACCGCCGCCGTCGGCGTCCCCGCCCTGGCCGAGCTGGGGGACAGCCACGGTGTCCCGGTCGTCTTCGACATCGGGTCCGGGCTGCTCGCGCCCCACCCGCTGCTGCCCGGCGAGCCCAGCGCCGCGACCGCACTGCGCGACGGCGCCGCGTTGGTCACCGCCAGCGGCGACAAGCTGCTCGGCGGCCCGCAGGCCGGCCTGCTGCTCGGCCGCGCCGACCTGATCCGGCGCCTGAGCAGGCACCCGCTGGCCCGCGCGCTCCGGGTGGACAAGCTGACCCTGGCCGCCCTGGAGGCGACCCTCACCGGACCGGTACCGCCGGTGGCCGCCGCGCTGGCCGCCGACCCGGCTTCCCTCTTCGATCGGGCCGAACGGGCCGTGGTTCTCCTGGCCGCGGCCGGCCTCGACGCCCGCGTGGTTCCCGCCCAGGCTGCGGTGGGCGGAGGCGGCGCGCCCGGTGTCGAGCTGCCCAGCGCGGCGCTGAGCCTGCCGGAATCACTGGCCGCGCCGCTGCGCTGCGGGGCGCCGGTCTCGCGCGGGGAGCATCCCGCCGTCGTGGGCCGCCTGGAGGCCGGCCGGCTGCTGCTCGACCTGCGCTCGGTGCCACCCGAGCAGGATCCGTCCCTGGTGGCCGCCATCCTCGCCGCCGCGCCGGGGTAAGCCATGCAGGTGATCGCGACCGCGGGCCACGTGGATCACGGGAAATCGGCGCTGGTGCGGGCGCTCACCGGGATGGAGCCCGACCGGTGGGCCGAGGAGCGGCGCCGGGGCCTGACCATCGACCTCGGGTTCGCCTGGATGACGCTGCCGGACGGGGAGCGGGTGGCGTTCGTGGACGTGCCGGGCCACGAGCGGTTCGTCCCGAACATGCTGGCCGGCGTGGGCCCGGTTCCCGCCGTGCTGGTCGTGGTGGCCGCGGACGGGGGCTGGATGCCGCAGTCCGCCGAGCACCTGGCCGCCATCGACGCGGTCGGCATCCGCCACGGCCTGCTCGCCGTGACCCGCTGCGACCTGGCCGATCCCGGCCCCGCGACCCGCCAGGCGCTGGAGCAGGTCTCGCGCACCAGCCTCGGCTCGGTGGAAGCCGTCGCGGTGAGCGCGGTGACCGGGGCCGGGCTGCCGGAACTGCGGGCCGCGCTGGCCCGCCTGGCGGCCTGTTTGCCCGTGCCCGACGCCACGGCACCGGTCCGGCTGTGGGTGGACCGGGCGTTCAGCATCCGGGGCAGCGGCACGGTCGTGACCGGCACGCTGCCCGCCGGGACCGTCCGGTCCGGCCAGGAACTGCTGCTCACCCCGTCCATGCGCCCGGCCAGGATCCGCGGCATCGAGTCGCTGAACGAGTCGGCCGCCTCGGTCAGCGGGGTGGCCCGGGTGGCGCTCAACCTGCGCGGCATCCCGGCAGACGGGCTGGCCCGGGGCATGGCCCTGGTCGACGCGGGCCGCTGGACGATGACCAAGCTGGTCGACGTCAGGCTGTCCGGCCCCGTGCCGCCGCGGCTGCCTCCGGACATGACGCTTCATGTGGGCTCTGCGCGGACGCTCGCGCGGCTGCGGCCGCTGGGATCCGGGGGCACGACGATGGCCCGGCTGACGCTGCGCGAGTCGCTGCCGCTGCACGTGGGCGACCGCCTGCTGCTCCGCGATCCGGGCAGCGCGGGCGTGACCATCCTCGGCGCCACGGTGCTCGACGTGGCCCCGCCCGCGCTCGTGCGGCGTGGGGCGGCCGCGGCGGCCGGGCGCGAGCTGGCCGCCTGGCCGGAGGTGCCGACCGCCGCCGACCTGCTGCGCCGCCACGGGCTGCTGCGGGCCGGCGCGGTGAAGGCCATGGGCGTGACCGGCAGCCTCCCGCCGCCGGTCACGGCCAGCGGCTGGCTCGCCGATCCCGCCCGCTGGGGCGAACTGCGCCGCCGGCTCACCGAGGTGGTCGCCGCGCACGCCCGGCGCGACCCCCTGGCCATCGGCCTGCCGCCGGAGGCGGCCCGGGCTGCCCTCCGGCTGCCGGACCGGGCCCTGGTCGAGGCCCTGGCCCGGCTCCCTGCACTGGGGGCCGCGCCGGAGGACGCGCCGGCACGGGTACGGCTCGACGGCGGGTACCTGCGTCTCGGTGAACCGCAGAAATCACACCAGGCCCAAACACCCCAGCCTTCGCTCCCTCCGCAGGTGGCCGCCGGTGTGCGGGCCGTGCTGGCGGACCTGGCCGTCGCGCCGTTCATGGCGCCGGAGGCCGGGCGGCTGCGTGAGCTCGGCCTGGACGGGCGGGCGATCGGGGCGGCGGCCCGGGCGGGCCTGCTGCTGCGGGTGACCGAGCAGATCGTGCTGGCGCCCGGGGCCGGGGCCGAGGCGGCGCGGGCCCTGGCGGAACTGCCCCAGCCGTTCACCGCGGCCGAGGCCCGGCAGGCCCTGGGCACCACCCGGCGGGTCGCGATTCCGCTGCTGGAATACCTGGACCGGGCCGGGATCACCCAGCGCCTGCCCGACGACCGCCGCCGCGTGCGCTTAACCCCGGAACGCCGCCGAGAAAGTCCGCCCTGGCGTGTATCGGCCGCCTTTGTCCGCCCTCCGCAGAGTCAAGAGATCTCGGGACTGCGTGAGAGCTGTCCCAGGAAAGGCAAGGAGTTGCATCATGACCGAAGTGGCCGAAGCGCCGGCCCCCGAACAAGTGGCTGCGGGGGCGCCCATGTCTGAGGAGCAGGCCCGCGAACTGGCCACGCAGTGGGCCAACCAGCAGGCGGCTCGCCTGACCGAACGGGCCCAGAACTACCTGGCCAAGAAGAACGGCCAGGCCAACGGAGGCGTGGCCCCGCGTATCGGCGCGCCGACCACTGACCTGGGCGGCCCTCCGTATGTGGCCTTCGACGTGGTCGCGACCTCTCCCATCACGGTCGCCGGCCCGCAGCTGATCTACCCGCCGAGCAAGATCATCCCCGCCGGCAGTCTGTCGTTCCTCGTCGCATTCATCTACACCAATCCGTCGGCGGGCCCTGGGTGGGCAGTCCCGGCGAGCGTCCAACTCGGCCTTCGGCCCTGGCGGATGACGGTCGACCTGACCAACCTGACCAACGGGACGACCTCGAGGCTGGTCCAGGCCGGTGTCTTCGCCAGTCCGGCCAGTACGATCACGCCGGTGATCTTCCTGCTGCCCACTACAGGCCCGGTCCTGGGCGGGGACCCGTGGCTGATCGAGGCCAACGTCACCGTGTACGTCGACATCCCGGCCCAGCCGTTCGCGGCGTTCGCGACCAGCTTCTACGACATCGACAACGATCCGGGCTTCCCGTTCAACCCGCCCTTCCTGCCGACTGTCCCTCCGGAGACCGCCGGCTATCGGTACGACCTGCCCAACCGTTACCTCATCTTCAGCTGAGGGGGATCGAGCTGCCGTCGGCCGGGACCCGGTCGGCGGCAACTCGCTGTCCGGAGGTCTACAGGCTGCGGAACTCGGGGGAGCGGCGCAGCGCGTCGGCCACCCGGCGGCCGGTGCCCAGGGTGTTAGCCGCACGCAGCAGCAGGAACCCGCCGCCGTGGATCCGGAACACCGACGCGCCGGGCGTGTCGGCGATCGAGATGTTCGCGTACATGAACTGGTTCTTGCGTACGGTGACGCGGCGCGCGCCGTCGCTCTCCACCTGATAGCCGGCTCCCAGCCTGCGGCTGAGCACGCTGACGAGCTCGTTCTGCGTGACGTTCTTGCGCGGCACCCGCACCTTCGGCATGGCCTCCAGGCTACTGCCCGCCGTGGTCCTCAGCCGGACAGCCACACCCCGGTGTCGGGCCGCAGCCTCCCGTCGGAACTCACCGGGTCCGGCTCGCTGGCCAGCAGGATCTCCCGGTGCGCCGGGAGAGGAGCAGCGGCCGGGCCGAGGTTCGCGGCGAAGACGAAGCCCGGTTCCCTGGCGAAGCAGAGCATGTCTTCCGCGTCGTGCCCGCCGTCGAGCCAGCGCAGCATGCCGCGGCCGAGGGCCGGGTGGGCACGGCGCAGCCGGAGCGCCGCCCGGTACAGGCTGAGGAACGAGTCCGGGTCGCCGAGCTGCGCCTCGACGCTGTAGCCGCCCCAGCCCGGCGGCTGAGGGAGCCAGGGCGGCGCGGGCGACATGGTCTCGGAGAAGCCGAAATCCGCCCCGGCCCGGGTCCACGGCAGCGGCACGCGGCAGCCGTCGCGGCCGGGGGAGCGGCCCTGGGTACGGCGGAACCGCGGGTCCCGACGTGCGGCGGCAGGCAGGTCGGTGACCTCGGGCAGGCCCAGCTCCTCGCCCTGGTAGATGTAGGCCGATCCGGGCAGGGCGAACAGCAGCAGCGCCGCGGCCCGCGCGCGGCGGACACCGACCTCGGCGCGCGCGTGGCCGAGGTCGATCAGCCGGTTGATCATCTGCGGCCCGAAGCCTTCGTCCAGCTGGTAGCGGCTCACCGGCCGGGGCACGTCGTGGTTGCCGATCACCCATGGCGCGCGCGAGCCGCCCGCCAGCTCCAGGACCCCGCCGATCGCGTCACGGAATCCGGTCACGCCCCAGGCGGCCATGATCAGCTGGAAGTTGAAGACCTGGGGCAGGCCGCCCGGCGCGAGGTAGGGCCGCAGGGTGGCCGGGATGTCGTACCAGACCTCGCCGATCGCGGTCCGCGCTCCGGGGAACCCGCGTGCCGGGTAGGAGTCCAGGATGGCCCGCCAGGAGCGGTACAGCCCCTGCAGCTCCGGCCCGTGGTAGTAGGCCGAGGGCGCGTTCACCGGGTGGTGCAGGTGGTCGGGGTCGGGCTCGTCGGGCAGGTCCGGGTCCTTGTAGATCCCGTGCGCCACGTCCACCCGCAGGCCCGCCGCGCCGCGGTCGAGCCAGAACCTGATCACCTGCTCGAAGAAGGCATGGACCTCTTCGTTCCGCCAGTTCCAGTCCGGCTGGCCGGTGTCGAACAGGTGCAGGTACCACTGTCCCGGCCTGCCGTCGGACTCGGTCACGCGGGTCCAGGCCCGCCCGCCGAAGATCGACCTCCAGTTGTTCGGCGGCAGTTCGCCGCCGCGGCCGCGCCCCTCGCGGAAGATGAACCGGGCCCGCTCCCGGCTGCCGGGGGACGCCGCCAGCGCGGCCTGGAACAGGGGGTGCGCGCTCGAGCAGTGATTGGGCACCAGATCGACGATCACCCGGATCTGGTGCGTTTCGGCGTCCTTGACCAGGGCGTCGAAGTCAGCCATGCTGCCGAGCAGCGGATCGACGGCACAGTAGTCGCTGACGTCGTAGCCGCCGTCGGCCAGCGGGGACGGATAGAAGGGGGTCAGCCAGATGGCGTCCACGCCGAGGTCGGCCAGGTAGGGCAGGCGGGAGCGCAGCCCGGGCAGGTCACCCACGCCGTTGCCGTCCGCGTCGGCGAAACTCCGCGGGTACACCTCGTAGACAACCGCGTCTTCCCACCACGCGCGCCCGTTTCCGCCCATGCGCCCGCCTTCCCGCCCGCCGGCCCACCCGCATCTTATGAGTGAGCCCGTCGCGGTACCCCGGCCGGGCTGAGCATCGTAGAGTCGACCCGGAGGCGTCTGGGTGCCTGGTGGTCCCCCCGGTCTTCAAAACTGGTGGACGGCGCGCTGCGTCGTCGGCGGGTTCGATTCCCGTCCGCCTCCGCCACCTGCGCAAACACCAGATACCTAGACGCCGGCATCGCCGACAGCCAGGCCGGACTCAAGGGAGATGATCACGATGAGTGAGGCCCGGGAAACCTATACCGTCCGCATTCACCGTGAGCCCGGCCACGATCTGTGGGCGGAAGTCGAGGAACTGCCCGGGTGCTTCGCCTCCGGCCGCGACATGGATGAGCTGCGCGAGGCGCTCTCCGAGGCGGTCAGCCTCTACCTCTCCGAACCAGGGCATGAAGTGCACGTCGAGCTGTATGACGAGCCCGGCTCGGGATCGGTAACCGAGCAGCGGCTGCTTGCGCGCACAGCCTGACACGGCCCGCTGAGTAGCGGCCACCTCACCATCCCGAACCGTGACCTGCCCCGCCCTGGACTGGACCGGACGCTTGAGCCGTTCCAGCAACTCGACGGCGAGCGCACCCGCCGCGATGGCGGCCACGGGCTAGGGCTGGCCATCATCTCGGCCGTCGCCAGCGCACACGACGCCAGCCTCACCGTACGGGCCAGGCCCGAGGGCGGCCTGGACGTCACGGTGATGTTCCGGTCCTGATGCTGCCGAATGACTGCCGCTGACCAAGCGCGGCTGCGTCGTCTACGCGGTCAAGGACCCGGGGTGCTAGCTGGTACCGCGACAGAATAGCGTTCGCCCGTAGCTTGCAGCGTTTACCAGCCGGTTCAGCTCAGCACCCGGCCGGTCTGGCCGGGACTTGCCGACCGGCGGGTCGGTGCAGGTTTGGTGGGCAGACGGCCGTGGCGGAAGCTGACCGCGGGATGCGCGCGAGCGGTCCTTGCGCTGGTTGGCCAGCGTGACGATCACGAAGATGATCACGACGATCATCTCGATGAACAGCAGCGGCATGGCCAGGAAGGCGAGGGGGGTGAGCGCGCCGAAGGCCGCCGTGACGAACATGGCGGGCGGGATCATCGCACCCGCGGCGGCCAGGCTCCACTTGACCGCCTCCTTGTTCACCGGCGGCCGGGCAGCCCGATGCGGCAGCGCGGCCTGGGCCGGACCAGCGGGGATGTCGGCGGTGACCGTGGCCAGTTCCGCGTAGGTCCGTGCGGCGAGCGTCTGACCCACCCGGTCGTCCAGCTCGTCCTTGTCCAGCCGGCCGTCCGCGAAGGCGGTCTTGAGCGTGTCGATCACGTGCTCGCGATCGGCGTGCGAGGCCCGCAGACCGCCGTGGCCTGCCGCTGCGCCCTCTTCCGGTCCTGTGATCACCGACCCTCCCCAGATAGCATATGACTCCGCCGCGGAACCGAACGGGCCAACCTAGCCCGATACGGCAGCCAGTTCGAGGGTCAGGCCGAGGCGCTTGCCCAGCAGACCGGCACGCTCGTGGTCGCTGGCGGCGAAGGCGCCTTCCGCGCGGGTGAAGCGGACGTGGTGCAGCTCCCCGCCGCGGGCCAGGCCGCCCGCGCGCACCAGCCTGAGCCGCCGACCGCCGGGCCAGGTCAGCTCGGCGGCGTCATCGCCGGCCGCTTCGAGTTCGCCGTCGAGTACCTCGCGGAACAGGCGCGTCGCGCCCTCGAGGTCGCCGACATGGTGCTCGATCAGGTCGAAGCGGGTCGGCGGCCCGGGCTCGGGCAGTTCCCGCGGCGCGGGCGTACGCGGGGAACCGTCCTGCTGGGCGACCTGGATGACGATGCCGTGGGCGCTGTGCGGGTGCAGGAACGCCTCCCTCCAGCTCGGGTTGTCCAGGTTGACCCCGACGGGCTCGAGGCCGAGCGCTTCGATCCGGGCCAGCGTGCGCTCGATGTCGCTGACGATGAAGTTGAAGTGATGCGGGCCGGCGCCGTGAGTGGCCAGGAAGCGCTCCAGGAAGGCCGCGTCGGGGCCGCCGGTCGGCGTCAGCAACTCGATCTTCGGCCCCGCGGCGAACCTCAGCTGGCCCCACCAGTACCCGGGGGAGTAGTCGCCGTAGACCCAGGTTCCGCCGAGGACGCCGCCGAACAGCTCCCAGCCGTCGGTCAGGGTCGGCGTGCCGATGGCGAGGTGATCGAGGAC
>Ga0209415_10006808_pt1 | contig 20178 bp, 13 predicted proteins | sample PeaSoiSIISIP2007_FD_187696 | JGI IMG/M metagenome (GOLD analysis project Ga0209415, IMG submission 187696) | Peat soil microbial communities from Weissenstadt, Germany - SII-SIP-2007 (SPAdes) (version 2) | ecosystem: Environmental > Terrestrial > Soil > Wetlands > Peat | place: Germany...
TAGGCGACGCCTTCGCGTTCGAGCAAAGCGCGATCCTGCGCGAGATCGCGTGGATATTTTTCCAAATCCTCTTTGGGTCCAAATTGTTTGGGATTCACGAAAATCGAAACAACCACCGGCCCGCCGTCCGCGTGCGCCGCGCGCACCAGCGAGAGGTGCCCTTCGTGCAGCGCTCCCATCGTCGGCACGAGCAGCGGCTCGCGCCCTTCCGCGCGGCACTGGCGCGCGGTTTGTTTCATCCATTCGATGGTGTGAATCGTTTCCAAGCGGAGGCTGCGAATTTATTTTCCGGCGTTTGCGGCGCGCTCGCGGAGAAACACTACAAAGCCAGTCGAGGCCGGCTTTACGCCAAGTTGCCGCAGCAGCGTCGCGACCTGCCCGCGGTGATACGTGCCGTGGTCCACCAGGTGTTGCAGCAGCGGCGTGAGCGGGTCCGCAAATTTCTCGCCCGCGAGCGATTTGTATTCCACGATGCGTTCGAGTCCGGCGGCGTTGAGCTCGGAGACGAATTGCAGCAGCGCGGAATCGAGCTCTTCAAGCCGCGCGCGCACAGCGGCGAGATCCGGAAATTCCGAGCCGGGCGGCAACGGCGGGTCGGACTGGCCGCGCAACCGGCCAAGCCAAATCCACTCGCCGCGGACGATGTGCGCCAGAGTGTCGCGAACGGAAGGAAAACTCGAGCCGAGATTGCGCGTGAATTGCTCCGGCGAGAGCGCTTCGCACGCGCCCTGCGAGCGGCGGTTCGCCCACTGGTTGTAGAGAAATAGTTCGTGGATTTCACTCGGAGTCATGCGTTTGCTCCTGAATGGGGATTCGACGCGGCTCGATCAACGGCGCGCGCCGATGGGACGCGCCGGCTTGCCGGGCGCGAGTCTCTCGCGGAGTTCCGCGGCCGCGTGGTACGACTCCGCGTCGCCGGGAAATGTTCCCGAGCGAACGGCGTCGCGGTATTCGGCTGCGGCTTGCGCAAGCTCTTCGCGCAAATGCGCGAAGGCGCGCACGAATTTCGCGGTGTGGCCGTACGTCCATCCGGCGAAATCGTGGAAGACCAGAATCTGTCCGTCGCAATCGGGGCCGGCGCCGATTCCGATCGTCGGGATGCGCAGCTCCGCCGTGATGCGCGCGGCCAATTCGCGCGGCACGGATTCCAGCACCACGGAGAACGCGCCCGCCGCTTCCACCGCGCGCGCATCGCGAAGAACACGTTCCGCCGCATCTTCCGTGCGGCCCTGCACCGAATAGCCACCCATCGCGTGCACCGATTGCGGCGTCAATCCGACATGACCCATCACCGGAATTTCCGCGTCCACGAGACGCGCGATCAAATCCAGTCGGCGTTCGCCGCCTTCCACTTTCACGGCCGCGACTCCGGCTTCTTTGATCAAGCGCACGGCCTCGCGCATCGCGTCTTCCGCGTTGATCTGGTAACTGCCAAACGGCATGTCCGCCACGACGAGCGCGCGCGATGTGCCGCGCACGACGGCGCGCGAACAAAAAAGAATATCTTCGACGGTGACGGGCAGCGTGCTGTCGTAACCCAGCACGGCCATCCCCATCGAGTCGCCGACGAGCAGGATGTCGATGCCCGCTTCGTCGAGCGCACGCGCGGTGGGATAGTCGTACGCGGTCAAGCAGACAATTTTCGATTGCGGCTGGCCGGACGAATCCCGCGAAGTTTTGCGTTTCAGAATTTCAGGTACGGTGATTCTTGCTGGGAAGGCCGAGGCTGGCAGCCCATCTCGGGGCGCAGTACTCATGTTGTCCTCCGGTGCTGCCCCCGGTAACCGGGGTGCAGCCCATCACTGCTATGCTACCAGAAAATCGACGAAAGTGCGGTATCAGCTTGGTCCGTTAAGCGAGTTTATCGAAAAAGGGAGACCATCCGCCTCTTCACCCACGAAGGAACAGCACTAATGTGCCGAGTCTGGGCTCTTCGATAGCTCTTTGCGGATATCTTCTGGAACTACATTGCGCGCATTCTCGTCGTAATCGACATAGATTAGTTTGATTCTTCCGCCGCGACTGTGGTCGAGCAAGACGCAGCGTGCCGATTCGCGATCACTTTGATTCTTGCAGTTGCGATACTCGGGCTTTGAAAGAATGTGCGCTGCGGCATTCTTCGCCTCGGCGTTGCTGCGCCATGCCGGTAGGTCCACGTAGTCCGAGAAATAGTAGATGTACAAATAGGCGAAGTCCTTCAGTTCCGCCACCGGTACGTTTGCGGACGAAACAAATCCATCACAGGTGTTGTCTGGGCAGATTTCCAGCAAATGCCCCTTATCCTTGAGCGTGATGTCCGCAGGCCAACTACTCGCGAGGTACTTCAGGGGATTAAGCGGTGTGCTGTCAGGCTGGGCAGGGGCAGTTTGCGGTGTCGAGTTGGGCTGTGCGTACAGAGTCTCGGTAGTTTGCGTCGCCAGCCACCCAACGATGACAATTAGCAAGAACGCGGAGCTTCTTCGATCAATCATAGGCGAGCGGCAGGCGCTTTTCATGTTTTTTCTATCGACGGGCATTCGTCGGCCAATCATACCACTCCGGTACGTCTCAGCCAGGTGACTGGTATCGCTTTTGAAGGCGGCTCCTCATCATGACCAAAAACTTGGATCGGCAATGCAGGCGCTGCCACGGCGGGCGGAGGTAAGCTCCGCCCTCACGTGAGACCTCCTGAGGCGTCAGGGTGAGGCGTGGGCCATGGGTCGGGGGACTTCGGGCTCTACGCCTTTCCAGCCTACCGACTTGCCTTGGACGGCTCCCATCACCGCGCGGAACAAGACGACATACATCATCTGACGATAGTAGAAGCGCTGCAGGAGAATCGGCCAGAGGAGGGACCAATCCTCTTTTTTCTCCAGCGAGAACGCGATCACGCAGGTGAACACATCAATCAGCATGAAGCCCGCGAAAAAGATGAGGGAAAGCTCGACGTCGGCGGACGTCCAGATGAGAGGGATTTTCGTCCAGTGAAATTGCGCCAGTCCCCAGAGCACCAGTGAACTGAGGAACAGCAGGTCAATGATCGGAGAAAAAAGAGGCAGCAGGAACTGGAACAAGAAAATATTCGGCAAGGCCACGGATCCCAGCGTGCCGTAGCGCCAGCGTCCCAGCGTGTCGCGATGCTTCCAGAACGATTGCAGCGTGCCGAAGGTCCAGCGGAACCGTTGTCTCACCAACTGGCCGGGCGTCTCCGGCGCTTCGGTCCAGCCGATGGCATCCTCATCGTAACGAATCGCCCAGCCCGCGCGACGAATCGCGATGGTCAGGTCGGTGTCTTCCGCGACGGTGTCCGCGGTGAAGCCGCCGGCGGCGCGAATCGCTTCGGTGCGCCAGGCGCTCAGCGCGCCGGGGACAACCGGGATGCAATTGAGCAGATCGAATGCGCGCTTTTCGAGATTCTGGCTGGTGACGTATTCGAGCGCCTGCCAGCGCGTAATCCAGCGATTGCGATTGCCGACCTTGACGTTGCCCGCGACGGCGCCGACGTGATCTTCCGCAAAATGGCGCACGAGGTGGCGCACCGCGTCGGGCTCGATATGCGTATCGGCGTCGATGCTGACGATGACATCGCTCTGGCTCGCGGCCAGCGCGATTTGCAGCGCGGCGGGCTTGCCGCGATTCGGCTGGCGCAGGATGCGGACGCGCGGGTTCGCGCCAAAATTTTTGTCGAGCAATTCGCCCGTCCGGTCCACCGAACCATCATCCACGACGATCACTTCGAGCGGCGCATAGTCAGAAGCCAAAGCCGAACGGACCGTGGCTACGATGGCCGCTTCTTCGTTGTACGCGGGGATGAGAACGCTCACGGGCGGCGCGTAGCCGGCGCGTTCCGGCGGGTTGGGACGCAGTTTTTCGATCAGGGCGAGCAACCCGATGATCAGCGCCCGCAAGCTGACAAGGAAAATTCCCAGCACGAAAATCGAGGCAATCCCGTTGCGCAAGAACTCGCCCAGCTCGAAGATCAGTCCGTCGGTGCGCGCGACCAAGCGTTCGCGGAAACTCAATTGCGGCATGACTTGCGCGCGCGTTTCGCCCAGCAGATCCGATATGGGCACCAACGTGTATCCCGCGGCGCGCAATTCATCGATGACCATGGGCAGCGCCGCAATTGTGTGGCTGCGGTCGCCGCCGCCGTCGTGCATCAGGACGATATTGCCTTTGCCCGCCCGCACCTGCTCCATAACGCTATCCACGATCTTCTGCGCCGGGGGAGGCGGAACGCCTCCCACTTCTCCCCAATCGTGCGGATCGATCTGCGCGCCGACGAGCATGTAGCCCATCGAAAGCGGGATCGGCAACAGTTCCACCTCGTCGGCGGTTTCCGGCTGGTGGTCAATGCCGTAGGGCGGGCGGAAGAAGAGCGTCTTGATTCCCAGCGTGCTGGCCAGCAAGCGCTCGTTCAAATTCAATTCCAGCTCAATCTGAGCGGGCGGGAGGCCGGGCACGAACGCCGGATGCGTCCAGGTGTGATTGCCGATTTCGTGGCCTTCATCGTATTCACGGCGCAAGAGGTCCAGCGACGCGTCCGCTTCTTCGCCGATGACGAAGAACGTGGCCGGAGCGTGCTTCGCTTTCAAAATGTCGAGAATCTTCGGCGTATTGCGGGGATCGGGCCCGTCATCGAAACTGAGAGCGATCTCCTTCGGCTGCGCGCCTGTCTGGTAGATGCGGTAGGACAAGGGCAGCGTCGTGTAGGTTTCGCCGGTGATCACTTCGGAATCCGCGTCGTAATCGAACGTGCGGCTTCCTTGCTTCGGCGTATCAATCCTATTCCAGATATCGCCATCGCCCTCGAGGATCAAGTCAAATCCGGACGGAATAGTATCCAGCTTCGCGCGCGCGGTGTCGTCCGGCCGCGTCTCATCCCAAATCGACCAGATGGAGTTGTCCTCCATGCCGAGCCGCCACATCACGGTTCCCTGAACTCCCAGGCGTTCGGCGGCGCGCAACTGGTTGTAGGCCGTGACGGCGTCCAGCATCCAGACGTTGTGAACCTGGTTGTGCTCGTCGTAGTAGGAAAAATGGGGATTGAACGTATCCGGATCAAATTCAATCGTGGCATCTGATTCCGAAGCGGTTACGACCGCGTCTTGGAATGTTTCGACTGTCGCGGGCTTTGGCTTGGCTTCATTGAAAGGTTCGGTCCAGTCGTAAGCATAATTGGCAATGCCGGCGACAATCTTTTGGGCCGGGACGACTTTGAGAATTGCTTGCAGGCGCGCGACATACCAATCCTGCGCCGCGATGGGGCCCGATTGCGTGTTCTGCGAAAATTGGTCGTAATCCATCACGATGATGGCGTCGGAAACCCTGGCGATGCCCGCGTAGTCGTAATCCCAATCGCCGGCCGGCAAGGCGACCATCAACTTGGCGCCTTCCGCGTGCATCCCTGCGGCAAGTTCATCAATGAAATGAGAAAAGTTCTGTTGGCTGTTGGGAGCAAGCTCCTCAAAATCCACCACGAGGCCGGGATTATTATGGTCCATGACCCATTGCAGGAGCTGTTTTTCGAGCCACAGCCGGGTGTCAGGATTGGCGAGCATGGCGGCCGTTTGCGCCGGTTGCCAGTTTGTGCCGTCCGTATTCTGGAGAAGCGGCATCATGGGGACTTTGTCGTTCCCCAGCGTATTCATCCAGTCGATGAGTTTCGGATCGAGCTGGCTGGTCAACTTGCCGTCCGCGGTATCGGAATACAAGGTGTCGGGAATCAGCAAGTCGAGATCCTTATAGTGCTGCTGGAGCGACGCGAGGCTGGTGGCGTCGTAGGAAACGTAAAACGCGGCGCGCAACGGATCGTAGCTGGCAGGCGGGGTCTCGACGCCCAACTCGTTCACCCGGCGCCGGCGGCCGGGGCGCTTGAGCGGCGGTTTCGGCTTCGGCGCGGCGGTCTGGAATGGGCGGAGTCCCGTGCGGCCGGCGGTCAGTTGCGCCCCCACCGGCAAATTCACGCGGTGCAATACGCTCGCCGCAAACACAATTAGAATGAGCGCGAGCACGACCGCAGTCAGCTCGAGAATCCAGCGCAGACGTCGCCATCGGCGGCGGCGCTCGTCGTAGAATATGGGCCTGTGGTTTTCCATCCGGGGAATTCAGGCAAATCGTCCGGCTAAGACTTGCCTGCGGCTCCCTCCGAGCAGATTCAGACTTCGATGTTACCGCGAGAGGGCCGCAGAGTCATCCCATGGAGTATCAACCGGCATTCCCGAACTTCCGCCCGGCCTGCCGGCTGAACAACAAATCCATGGACCTGAGGTTTCTGAGGGCTTCTCAGCCAGGAAGCAGCCGATCTTGGATGGACTACATCACGAGTATCACCTCGACAGGTGTGCGGCGTGCCCCGGTGAGGTTCTTGCGCAGCACGACACTTGTCATGGCCACAGGTCAAACGACAATCGCTTCTTGCTGGCGGCGCACGGCCCACACCAGCGCCCCGAGTGCCAGAACCGCAGGGACGCAAGGAAGGACGAAACGCGGCTCGACGGTGAAGTGGCCAACGGCAATGAAGACCGTGCGGGCGACGAGAAAAGCTGCGAGAAGTGCGACTCCTCGCTGTCTCCGCGTGAGGAATGCGCCCGCGAGCGCGAGCCCCGCGTAAAAGAAATTCAGCGTCGTATAGAACAAACCAATTGCAAAGTCCAAGTCATAACGCCTCCATTGGCGGAACGGCGGCCACCAATTGCCTGCGTAGGGCAGCAATTCCGTCCGGGGAGTAAACCAAAGCGTCAGCGAACGCCGAAAAGGCACTGTTAGATAGGTCCTCAATGGGTGCCGCGCTGTACGCTCGCTGGCGAGTGCGGAGAATTGGGCGTCCGCCTCTGGAGAGAACACGAAGGAGTTTTTGTGTTGGTCCTCCAAGAGAGTTTGAACGCGCGCACGTTCCTCGGGAGAGTCAAAAGCAGACGCCGGAAAATCCTTGAGGTTGAGAGGCGCCAACTCCAAGCGGTTGAGCACATTATCCACATCGCTGTAGGACACCAGCCACGTATGCGTCCACGCATAGAAGCCCACCGGAATGTATGCACCGGGCAACTGGATGTACCGAGCGGTCAGAAACTGCACCTTGTGCAGGGTGATCCAATTGCGCGCCGCCCACGGCAGAAGTGGGACCAACACTCCCGCACCGAGGAGAAGCCCGGTGCGAATCAGACGTGGCCAGTTGCCGGGTTTGTACCACTTTGCAGCCAGCACCACCGCGGGCGCGGCGAGCGTGATGGGCACTTCGGGCCGTACCAGCGACCCTAGCCCGACTATCACCCCACCCAAAAACCAGAGCTGCCCCGGCCCCATTTTTCGCGCGGCAGCCGCCGGTCCAAACTCGCTCTGATACGCCCAAACGAGAAATAAGAGCGCGGCGGTGGTGAAAAATGTGGCAAGCACTTCAGTAAGAGCATCGGCAGCGTAGTTGGCAACGAATGGGCACGTCGCACCCAGCCACAATGCGGCAATCGCTACGCGTGTTCGCGACACCTCCGGCGCGAGAGAGGCGGCGAGGACCGCGAGCAGGAGACATGTGCCCAGATCCACGAAAACCTGCGCGATGAGGATGGCCCGCTGAGAATCCCCGAAGAAGATGTATAGGAAGCCAAGGAATAACGGATAACCAGGCACGCGGGCATCGGTGGGAACCAGGCCGTTGCCGGAATCGTAAGCGTAAGCGTGATTCACCACAACGTTCTGGCCGAGTTCCTCGTAGAGTTCGGAATCGACATCCGCAACTGGAAGGTAAAGGACGAAAAACAGTCTTAGAAGTAATCCCAGGAGCAATGCGATGGCGAGGTGCTTTCGCGTCTTGCGGTTCCAAACATCATGAATACGGATCATGGCAGAAGTCGAACCGGCCCGGATTGTACATTGAAAAATCAGTGCGTGTACGAATCGGGCGGGTCGGGCGAATCAAGTACGCATTCGGCTCTGGGTACGCCTCTTATTCCAGCGTGGATGCGCCGACGCCCGGCCACGGGTAACTAGGCGACTCTCTTCGGGCGGGCAAAGAAGATGGCTCCCAGGGCAAAGACCGCCGGATAGCATTCGAGGACGTAGCGCGGCTCCGGCGTATCCACACGCGTGAAATAAACGGTCCGCACGACGCAGAAGACAACCAGGAATGCGATCGCCCAGCGCTGCGGCGAAGGCAAAACGGCGCGAAGCGCGACCGCTCGCCACGGACCCGCAAGCGCCAGCGCCCCATAGAATATGCCAATCGCGCCGAACAGGGCGGTCACGCCGAAATCTTCGGGATCCTGGCGAAATTGCACGAGAGGCGGCCAGAGCTTGCCGGAATAGTTCGAGAGTTCGATGCGCGGCGTCAGCCACAGCGTGAAGGAACGTTCGAACGGAACCTGAAAGTAGGTCCGCACAGGATGCCGCGCGGTGCGCTCGCGCGCCAAAGCCGCAAACTGCGCGTCCCATTCGGGGCTGAAGTCGCAGCAATCGTCATCGTACGCATCGTAGAGCGCTTTCACGCGCTCGCGCTCCTGTTCGGAATCGAAGGCCGATGCGGGGAGATCGGAAATGTTGAGCGGTTGCTCGCCAAGGTTCCAAGAGGTGAGGTAAACGTCGCGGTAACGAACCAGCCAGGTTCCCGTCCAAGCCATGAATCCGCGCGGCACGTATTCGCCCGGGAGTTGCGCATAACGAGCCGCAAGGGGCTGGAACTCGTGAAGGGTGATCGCATTGCGCGCGGTCCAAGGGATCAAGGGAAGCACGAAACCCGCGGCGGTGAGCGCACCCGCGCGCAGGAGCTTTCCCCAATCCGACCCGCGGCGCCACCGCCAGAGCAAAAGCAAGGCCAAAGCAACGAGCAGCAACGGAGTTTCCGGCCGCACCAGCGTTCCGAGGCCGACGGCTAACCCACCCAGGAACCACCGGTTCAAGAGGAACGAGGCGGCCCTGTTGAGGGGAGGAGATTCCGCGGCTTCGGGCGGGACAGCCGATGCAGCCGCCGCGCGTCTCCAGTTGAAATACTCACACCCAGCGCAAGCTCCCGCCAGCGCGAGAAGCGCGACAGCCGTACAAAATGTGGCCAGGACTTCGCTGAGAACCGCCGCGCTATAACTCGCGAGGAACGGGCAGACCGCGGCGAGCCACATGGCCACCAAGGCCGCTCGCTTCCGCCACTCCGGCGGCACAAGCCACGTGGCCAGCATTGCGGCCAGAAAACAAGTCCCGACATCCACGACGGCCTGGACCAACATCGGGGGCCTCAGGCCGTCTCCAAAGACGCGGGAGACCACGGCCAAGAAGGCCGGATAACCGGGCATGCGGATGTCGACCGGGGTCGGCGTATTGTGGCCCACATCGAGGCCGTAGATTCCGTTGGTGCGCCAGTTTTTCGCGAGCTCCTCGTACATCGGGCCATCGCCGTCATCGGGGCTGGTCGTGAGGACAAAGAATATGCGCAGGGCCAGCGCCGCGAGGATTGCGGCGATCCACAACCATCGGTAGGACGCGGAGGATTTCGCGGGAAGTGCCGCAACGGCGGGAGAATCCGTCAGGGAAGGATCGTTGCGAGGTGTCATTTGAGAGTTGCGGTCCGGTCAATACTCCCATCCGGTAATGAAAAAATCAAACCGGCAATCCGCGGCGAGAAATTTTCGCACGGCGCGGGAGCTGGGCACGCTTCAGCGTTCTTCCACCGGCTCGGGATGGATATTTACGCGGAAAATTTGAGGGAACTTTTCTTTGACGCGGTCTTCGAGCGCCACGGTCACGTCGTGGATTTCGGTGATGGGCAAATCGCCGTTCATGGCGCAGTGACAGGCCGCTAAGATTTTATTCTCGACGCGGTGCACGTGCACCTCGTGGCAATCCACCAACTCGTGGTATTCGGTCACCAAGCTATTGATGTAGTCCTCCACGGCGCGCGCCAGCGATTTCATTTCGCCGGCGGTGGAATCGGCGGCGGCGATGTGCGTGCCGAGCGGCTCGATGTGCACGTTCACTTGGGCCGGCTGCAACGGATTGGCGCGCGATTGCACCGCGGGGAGGAGCCGGATGGCGTCCTCGAGTTCGCTGGCGCGCCGGTGCGCTTCGCGTAGCGTGGAATGCTCGTCCACCTCGAGATGCAGGTCCACGGCCAACTGCCCATCGAGCTGGTGCGCCGCGAGTTCATGAATGGCCAGGCCGCGCTGTTCGGCAACGGCGCGAATCGAATCGAAAAGATGCTCGCCGATCAGCGCGCGGGGCTCCATGTGCACGACGACGTCCGCGGGGACGACCTCCGCCACGCGCTGCTCGACATCGCTGCTGATGGCATGCACGCGCTCGAAGGGCGCGGTGCGCGGGACGCTGATGGTGACGTCCACGAAATAACGGTTTCCGGCCCGGCGCACGCGCAGGCGTTCGGCGCCCAACACGCCGTCCACGTGCTCGATGGCGTTCGCGAGGCGCTCCTGCAAACCCGCGGGCGCAGCGTCGAGCAGGCCGTCCATGGTCCTCTTGGCAAGCTGCAACCCGACCCAGATCACCACCGCCGCCACCACCAATGCCGCCACCGGATCGGCGTAGCGAAGCCAGCCGATGCCGGTGCGCCGCCCGAGCCAGACGGCGGCGATTCCAAACATCACGACGAGCGTGCTCCAAACGTCGGTGGAAAAATGCAGGGCGTCCGCTTCGAGGGCTTCGCTCTGGTATTGGCGGGCCACTCGCGCGAGCATTCGCGAGCGCAACAAATCCACCAGCATGGCGATGGTGAGAGCGCCGATGGCGAACCAACTGGGCTCGATCTCCACGGTGTGAAAGAAGAGCCGCTGAATCGCCTCCCAGATGATGTAGAAGGAGGCGAGCATCAGCAATCCCGTTTCGATAAACGCCGAAAAACTTTCGACTTTCCCGTGGCCGTACGGGTGGCCCGCGTCCGCCGGGAGATCGGAGACGCGTACCGACAGATAGGTGAGAATCGCAGCGATTAGGTCGAGGCTGGAATGCAGCGCCTCGGAGAGCACCCCGAGGCTGTGCGTCGCGACGGTGAGCACGACCTTGATGAGCACCAGCGCGACCGCCGAGCCAATCGAACCAAGCGCGGCCATTTGCTTGGCGGACCGGCCAGCTAATGTGCCGCGTCCGAAGGGCTCGCTGGTTTGTGCGGAGGCTGGCATGGCGCCCGATTATACGCCGGAGCGAACGGAATCGCCGTGGCCAGCCTAAGTGACCGGGGAGAGCGAACCTCTACGCGCGACCGCTATTGAGGCTCGCAGAATATAGAGGCAAGTCGGCGCGAAGAAAAGCGGCGTCAAGCCCCCGCACTTCATACGACGAACTGTCACAATATTCGGCGAGATTCACCAAGGGAAATGTCCGTCCATCACAATCAGTCGAGCGGCGGCGCCGGCACCAGGGGCAAACGTTCCGGCTCGCTGCGCGGGCCGCGGACTTCGATCTCGTCGAAGAGCAGGGACGGCGAGATGACCGTGCTTGGCACTCCGCCTTCGGAACTGCCGAAGGGCTGCAACGCGGTGCCGTTGAAACCCGCCGATTGATTTTGCGCAAATGAGAAAAGCGTCTGGTCGTTGCCGATGGCATCGAGGTTCCGCAGATCCTTCAGCGTGAGTCCTTCGAGCCGCGCCCCACGAACCAGCTCTTCGTGGCCGTCCGCCAAATTGACGCGATAGACCACCAGCGGCAACCGCTCGCCGGTGGCGGCTCCTCCGGCGGCTGTGGCCAGGAAATCCGAAGCATTGTCCTGATCGGCGATGGCGACCGTCGGATTATCCATGAGCCGGACTTCGAGGCCCCAGGCCTGGCCGTTCTGTTTGCAGGCGTCCAGGAACTTCTGGCGGATAGCCGCGGCGTCTTGTTCGTCGTTCGAAAGGAAGAAGAGATTGCTGATGAGAGGTTTTGGATCGGAGAGGAACGTCGAGCGGCCATGGCCGTTCGATTCGTCGAAGTCCGGCCCGGGCCGGCGCGACATCAGGAGCTGGCGGAGCATTCCGTTCGAGACGATGGTGACCTTTTGGCCCTGCACGCCCTCTTGGTCCAAACCGTAAGCGCCGATGAGTTCCTGGCCGTTCCATTGCGTCGCCGTCGGATCATCCACCAGCATCACGCTGGTTGGCAGGACGCGCGTGCCGATCTTGCCCGTCCAATCGCTGTGGCCGCCGAGTTGATCCATCATCTCATCGAATCGCGGCAGCATGGAGAGAGGGGAACGCGCGCCGGAAATGGACGGCCCCAGGAGTTGCGCCAGGAGCGAGCCGGTGGCCGAAGCGTCGAAGAGCACGGGGCCGTCGTAATCGGCAACCGGCGGAGCCGCACGCAGTTCGACCATTTCCTGGCCCTTTTTCGTGAGCGCGTCGTGAACCGTTTGCGGGGACGGCAAATCCGCGGGATGCGTCGCATACGCGGCATAGTAATCGTGCATGGCCATGCCGTCGTCCGATTCGCTTTCGAGGCTGGCCTCGACGGAAGCGAGCGTGGTGACCTTGCGAAGGGTCGTGCCTTCCGTATTCATCAAGTAGGTGGTGGCGTAGATCAGATGATAGGTGACGCGCGAGCCGAAAATTTGCGGAAAGGCGCGCAACGCGGCGGAAGCCGCCTTCGCCTCTGCTTCCCAATTGCGCGTGGTCCAATCCGGGTCTTGAAGCGGATCCACCTGCACCGTGGCCGGCTCCTGCTCGAAATCGTCAATCGTGGGCGCGTGGGCGAGGCGATTCAAGAACGCCTGCTTCTTGGAATAGCTTTCGAGGGCGGCCTTGAAGGCTTGATCGGTGGCGAGCCACAAATCCTCGCGCAGGGAATTGTAATCGTGATCGATGCCGACTTGGCCGGGCCCAGTGCCGATGAAACCGCTGAAGCCATCCGCCGTGATGAAATTTGAGCTGTCCACTTTGTAGTTGCCGACGCGGACGTCCACGCTCATGTAGCGACTGCGTGAAGTCGTGGAGGAAACAAGGGCGCCGAACTCGGCCACGATGGTGCGCTCATCGAGATCGAGCAAGCGGTATTCGATGTAGTATGGCTTCGAGGGCGTTGTGGGATCGCCGGTCTGAAGCGTGAGGCGATCGTGCGAGCGCTGCATCTCATCGCGCATCGCGTCGAGGGTGTGATCCACCTTCGAGGCCGGGGCTTGGGGAGCCGGCGCGGGCGGAGTTGCGGCATTAGATTTTTTGTGCGTGGTGGCATGGGCCGCGCCGCAGGACCCTAGCGCGAAACATACCGCACAGATTAGAGCGAAGCTTTTCCGCGCGCGGCTCATTGCTGGCCTCCATTCGAGCCGGACGCGCCGGCGGCTTGCGGGTCGTGTGCGGGAGGCGGAAGGATCGGCGGCCGATCCGTCGAGGTCTCCTTCTTCTGCACTTCCATCTCGGAAATCAAAATCGCGGGGGCGACCGCGGCGACGGGGACCGAACCGGATTCCGCGCCGCAATATCCATTGAACACTTCCGGCGTGTCGCCGGTGGCGATGATTTTCGTCAAGGAGACAAGCGGCGTGCCGACGATGTTGACGCCGCGCACCATCTCATCGGGGCGGCCGTCGGGATACACCTTGTAGACGACCAGCGGTTCCACCTGGAACGCCTGCGGCTGGCTGCGGCCGGTCATGGTGAAGCCGCCCTCGATATCATCAATCAGCAATCCGAACGGCTTTCCTTGCTTCTGGATTTCCGCGATCAACATCTTGCGCAGTTCGGCGTTGGAGACAGCGTTGCTGCTCTCGACGATCAGATTGCCTTGGCGCGATTCCGGCTGATATCCGATCTGGCGCCGTCCATGGCCATTGGATTGGAGAAAGCCCAGAATGGCCTGGCGCGACATCTCGAAATTCTTCAGGACCCCGTGATCCACCAGCAGCACGCGCGAGGACGGGACACCCTCATCGTCGTAGGGGTAATCGCCTAAGAGAACCGTCGAGCCGACGCGATGCGTCGTGGGATCGTCGTAGATCGAGATGAAATCCGGCAGAATCTGCTCGCCGACCTTGCGCGCGAACGTTTGGCCTTCGTTGATGTCCTTCTGACGGAAGCCTTCGTCGCGATGGCCGAAAACTTCGTGGAAGAAAACGGCGGTGGCGCGTCCCGTGAGCAGAGCGGGCCCGGCATAAGGCTCGACGATGGGCGCTACGACGAGCGCTTCCAATTCCTTCCGGAGGGCGGCGCACTCGGCCAGAACCGTCTTGTCGTCGGGAGCCTCGGCGGGATTGTTCCAATCGAAATTGTAATAACGGTCGATGTCCATGCCGTCGGTGGCTTTGCCCTGGATGAAGAGCTCGAGACGGTAGCGGATCTGGCCGAATTGCAATCGCGTGCCTTCGGTGGTGGCCTCATACTGATTGTCCGCCTGGGCGGTGAACGTGACGATGGAATTCAAAATCTGAGCCGAACTGCGGAAAGTGGCCGTGTACAGCCGGACTTTGTCTTCCCAAGGCTTGCGATCCAATTTCAGAGAGACTTCCGGGCCGTAGGAAACCGCGGCCTGTTCGTGCGAAAAATCCGGAGCGTGCGCTTCGGCGGTTTGCGCCTGCACGTCGTTGCTAGTCTGCACCTTGATGAACGCCTCAGCAGCGGCGCGATACTGCTTGTCCGTCTCCAGCCAGAACGAGCGGCGCAAAACGCCGGGATCGTCTTCCACGGGAGCGGCGCGGCCGAAACTGGTCTGCTGCTGCGAAGGCGCGTTGCCGATTTGGTGGGTATTGTCGAGGTCGTAGGTGCCGACGCGCACGCGCGCTTCGAGCCAGCGCGATTTCGTTTCGTCGCTGCTCAGCAAGGCGCCGTTCGAACCCATCACTTCCGCGTGGTCCATCGACGTCAGCGTGTAGCCGATGAAGTAAGCGGGCGGATCGGCCTTGCTGAGAACCGGCATCTCGCGGTCGAGTTCCTGGCCCATCGTCACGAGACACGGGGCAGGCGCGAGCTGCGGGCCTTTCGGCGCCGCCGCCGTGCCTTGAGGCGGGGCGGCCGGATGCTTGCCCGTTCCGCCGGCAGCATGGAGACCGGAAGTCGAAAGGGCCAGCGAAACGACCGCAGAGAATAGGACGTAACGGATGATTTTCAAGAGTGCTCCTTCAGCGCGTTGTGACGCGAGGCGGAAACTTTTAGTGTATGCCTGGTGGCCGCCATGCTCAAAATTGTGCCGCTCATCCCTGCATTACTGATGTCCGCTGGTGCCGGCCGGTGACGCGGCTGGCGGCTGGCCGCCCGCTTGCGTCGGAGTGGCCGCCGGCCGTTGCAAATCCTGCGAAAGAAGATCGAGTCTCTCCGCGGGAATATCCACGACCTTCGCGCCGGGCAACATTTTCTCGAGGGCGTCGCGAAAGCCGGAAACGTTTCCGACCAATACGAGGTCCAGATCGGAGGGATCAAAATAGGTTTGCGCGATGCGCTTGACTTCGGCGGCGCTCACCGCGCGGACGTGCGTCTGATAGGTATCCAGATAATCCGCGGGCAATCCGTAGAACGCGACACCCAGCGTCCGATCGGCAATATCCTCGGGCGTTTCCGCGTGCAGCGGGAAAACGTAGGCGAGGAAATCGCGCGCGACGTCGAGTTCTTCCGGCGTCACATCACCCGATGACATTTTGCGGATTTCGTCCAGCACCAACTGCGTGGCAGCGACGGTCTGTTCGGTTCGCGTGAACGTGCTCACCACAAAATTTCCCGCACCGCGATAGCTCAGAAACTCCGACGATGCGTCGTAGGTGAGTCCCTTCTTCAGCCGGACCGCCGTGTTGAGCCGGGCGTTGTAGGATCCGCCGAAGATTTGGTTGGTGACGGTGAGCGCCATGTAATCGGGGTGATTGCGCTGGATTCCCGTGCGGCCGACGCGAATCTGCGTTTGCACGGCATCGGGCTTTTCAATCAGAAAGATGCGCAGGCCCTTCGGACGCAGCGCTCCCGGAGCCGCGGCCGGAGCGGCGGCTTTGCTTTGCCACGCGCCGAAATATTTCTCCGCGGCGGCGAATCCTTCCTCGGGAGTCACGTCACCGGCGATGGCCAGGAGGGCGCCCTGCGGGAGGTATCCGCTGTCGTGGAAACGGACCAGATCCTCGCGCGTGAGCGCGCCGACGGTATCGGGAGTGCCGTCCGGCGGGAGCCCGTAGGCATTGGCTCCGTAGACGACGCGGCGAAACGTTGCCGAAGCCAGATATTCCGCATCGTCGTAATTGAGTGCGAGATCCGAAAGCGCTTGCTGGCGGCGCCGCTCGATCTCGGCGGCGGTGAATGCGGGACGCAACGTGACGTCGGAGAGCAAGTCCATCGCGAGATCGAAATCCTTTTTCACCACGGTGGCGGAAACGGTGGTCGCGTCCGAGGTGGCGCTGGCGTTCAATGATCCACCGACGAAATCAATTGCGCCGTTGATCTCCTGCGCCGTGCGCCGCTCGGTTCCCTCGGTAATCAGGCTGGCGACCATCGCCGCAGTACCGGGCTTGCCCGCCGGGTCGGCGACGGAGCCCGCTTGCGGAAGCAGAAGTTCCACGCTCACATCGGGCTGTGCGGTTGGGGAACTCGTTTCCGAAACGACGAACACGCGAAGACCGTTGGACAGCGTTTTCGTCGCCACATCTGGAAAATGAAACGGCCGCGGCGGCGCGAGCGGCGGCATTTGGCTCACCAGTTGCGTGACGGGCGTCTGCAAATTCGCAGAATTGGACTGCGAGGTCGCAGCGGCGGCGGGCGGTTGCTGCGCCGCAATGCCCACAGCGCCGGCAAAGAAGATTGCGGAGATCGCAATCGCCACGCTCAAGCGCGGCAAACGGCCGGAGGTGCGGCGGATCTTTCTCACTGGTTGCCTCCAGCCCCGGCCGGCCCGCTTGCGGGCGGCGGCTGAATCTCAAGAAGCGTGGCGCGCTCTGGGACCAGATATTCTCGCGCGACGCGCTGAATATCTTCGCCGGTGATGCTCAGATAACGATCCAGGTCCGTATTGATCAGAGACGGATCGTTGGCCAAGACGGCGTAGGGGCCGAGCGCCGAAGCGATATCTTCATCGCTATCGTGGCCCAGAATAAATTCGGCGATTTGCTGATTTTTTGCCTTCTGCAACTCGCGCGCCTCGAGCGGCGCAGCCTTCAAACGGTCGAGCACGGTTTGGATTTCCTTTTCGCCTTGCTCATCCGTCGCGCCCTGGCCCATCACCGCAATGCAGAAGAAAAGGTTCGGGTCCTCGGTGAAATTTCCGCTGCCATCCACGCCGACGGCGATGCGGTCGTCATACACGAGCTTGCGGTAGAGCCAGCTGCTTTCCCCGCCCGCGAGAATATTGGAGGCGAGCGTCAGCGCGTACGAATCGGGCGAAAACGCCGCGGGCATCTTGTAGCCGTACACCACCGCGGGCAGCGGCGAATTGGGATACGACTTCGTGATGTGGCGCTCGGCGGTTTGCGGCGGCTCGACGGCGGTGACGCGCGGAATCGCTCCGGCGGGCTTGGCGATTCCGCCGAAATATTTCCCGGCTGCGGCAAAGGCGTCGTCCGCGGAAAAATCGCCTACGAGAATCATGGTGCAATTATCCGGACGGTAGTAGGTGTGAAAAAATTCCTGCACGTCGGAGAGCGTAGCCTTATTCAAGTCGTCCATGCTGCCGATGGTGGTGTGGTGATAGGGGTGCACCGTGAACGCGGCCGCATACAAATCGTCGTAGACTTCGCCATACGGGCGATTGTCCACGTCGAGGCGCCGCTCTTCCTTCACCACCTCGCGCTCGGACTCGAAATGCTCTTGCGTAATGCTGAGGCCGCCCAGCCGGTCCGCTTCCAGCCACATCACGCGCTCGAGGGCGTTGCTGGGAAATGTTTCGTAGAAAACGGTGACGTCGTCGCGAGTTTCGGCGTTCGCTTCGCCGCCGAGGGCTTCGATAATTCGCGTGTGCTGCTCCGGTGCAACGTGCGCCGAACCTTGAAACATCAGATGCTCGAACAAGTGAGCGAATCCCGTCCGGCCGGGCCGCTCATCTTTCGAGCCGACGTGGTACCACATCTGGAGACTGACCACGGGCGCCTCATGGTTTTCCACCATCACCAGGCGGAGTCCGTTCGGGAGGGTCCGCGTGACCACTTTCAATTGAGCGGGTTGGGCGGCTTCCCGCGCCGCCGATTCCGGCTGCGGTTCTTGACACCATGCCGACGGTGCGAACAGCAGAGCCATTCCCACCAGCGCGCACGCCAGCCCTCGCACTTTCACCACATTGATCTCCTGGATTCCCATTTGGGGCTGATTCAGGCTTCCCCGCAATTCCGCTGTGATGCTAACGATTAGACGCGGCCGGAGTCCACAAGTTTCCCGCCAAACAGCGGTGTCGCTTCCGCGCACCCCACCACCCTGAACTTGGATGCGCCTGAACAACATAAGGCAGCTTGCGAACCATCGAAGAGCCTTGCAGGCTGCGGTCAGCAGCCGGCTTTAACTCCGACCTGACAGGGTATCGTCGGCTTATTGTTGCGCGTGGCGATCGGAATCACGACCGATGGAACCACAATCCCGACTACCACGCCGGTAACCACCCACGGATTGACGTGATGGGGAACCGGGGGCTGGTTGCCCGATGGAGTGCCTTCGAGCGACGTGCTGGCGGCCGCTTCGGCAGCCTCGGCGTCCGTGGCCTGAGCGGCGGCGTCCGGAGCGTGATCCGCGCGAATGGTGGAGACTTGCCCCGCCAGAACCTCCACGCACACGCCGGCAAGATTGCAGAAATGCACGTGGCCTTCAAAGACCACCAGCTCCATCATTTGATTTTCGTAAAAGACGTAGAAATCCGTGCCCACCACGCCCGCTACGCCCACCGGGGTGTGTACCTCGAACTTCGCTCCGGGGCGCGAGAGGTGCACCACCTTCGAACGGATGCGTCCATAGGTGAGGTCCACTTGGGTTTGCTGTTCGCCGGGATTGTGTTGCGTGACCTGAAACGTGGAATCCGCGCCGATATTGAGCAGGGAACCGTCGTCGAGGCTGACGCGCGCCCGGCCGTCGGCCTGCGTCTGGATGGAGTCGCCCCAATCCACCGGAGACTTCATTTCGGCGGTCAACTGCTGCGAACCGCGCGCGATATCCACGGTGGGAATCAAGCGCGAAATCTCTCCGGCGCGCTGCGGCGCTTGCGCCGCCACTTGCGGCGGAAGAGAGATGGAAACCGAAAGTAGAGCCACAATGACTGCTGCAAGCGGGGATCGCTTGTGCATGGTTGTTTTCCCCCAAGAACGAAAGATTGGCATCTGCCTTGTTACTGGAGGCAAGGGGGCCATGTCAACGCTGGCCGTTGGCAGTGTAGTTTATCCGCCATGTGGGGCGCAACGGCCCGAACGACGTCCCACACCGCACCCGCTGGCCCCGCGACCGTTCCTCACGGGGCAGGGTCGGTCTCCAGGGCACGCGGGAGCATCATTCTCACTCCTATGACTTTCAGCGTGACCTGCCGTTGACACCAAGGGGCAGGAGGTCTAGGCTTTCGCGCGAAGGGGAAACTCCAAACGAAAGTCCCGGGTGGACTCTCCCCGCGAGGTTTTGACCCTGAGTGATTCCCACGATTCGCGGGGCGATCCGGCCGCGCCGCATGGTGAACGTCGCGCGGTTCCCCGCTACACCTTTGTCGCCACGGCGGAGCTGACCGATCCCGCAAGCGCCATGCATCTTTCCGGCAGGATCTCGGAAATCAGCCACAACGGTTGTTACGTGGACAGTTTGAACGCTCTCCCGGTGGGAACCGTGCTCGACGTGCGAATCTCCTGCGATCACGGCGCTTTCGAGACCAAGGGCAAAATCATCTATGTCCTCGAGCGATTGGGCATGGGCGTACAATTCTTCGATCCGCCGAAAGATCAGTTGAAAGTCCTCGAATCCTGGCTGGCGGAATTCCCACCTCCTTTTCCTCTCTAGACGCGCGCGAGTCCCGTGCGATCTCCCGCCTGCATGCTCTTTGGCGGCGCGAATGGCAACTTTATTGCCACGCCTCGATATCGGATAAAGCTCGTGTTGTCCCTCGCTTTTGCGCTCCGCGTGGTGGTTCCCGCACTGGATGTTTGCTCTGAATCGTCATCCATTTCTGCCCAGCCCCTTTCTTCTTTTCGCATCGCCTTCCCTATCGGGAATTCCCTGCCACGGGCATGGAACCCCTTTCCTGGATGGACACCGCACTCTCGCCAGGTCCGCGTACGTGAAGTTTCGCCGCGTATAATTGTCCTATGCGCGCGACGTTTGGACTCCTGAGCATTGTGCTGACCATGGCCATCGCCATCGGCTCTTACTACTATTT
>Ga0209415_10006809_pt1 | contig 20177 bp, 23 predicted proteins | sample PeaSoiSIISIP2007_FD_187696 | JGI IMG/M metagenome (GOLD analysis project Ga0209415, IMG submission 187696) | Peat soil microbial communities from Weissenstadt, Germany - SII-SIP-2007 (SPAdes) (version 2) | ecosystem: Environmental > Terrestrial > Soil > Wetlands > Peat | place: Germany...
GGAGAGGACGATCGAGCTCCCCTCCGCACTGTGCCCGGTGACCACCCGCCGGATCGAATCAACCACGTCATCCTCCCGCTACCACCCCGTTGAACGTCCGGCGAGCTTACGCTGGGGCGCGCCGATCACACCGCTCAGCGCGACCCCGGTGGGTCAAGCGGACCCGTATCTGGCCCGGTGGTGGGCCTCCATGTCGGGGGCCGGGACCCCGTCGGGCAACGGTGCCTGGAGGCCGACACGGCGACCGTCGGGATCGCGGATCAGCGCCTCGACCACGCCCCAATGCTGCGGCGTGAACGGCTGGGCAAAGTCCACCGGACGCGCTGGTGCAAAGGCGGTCGAATCGGCGACGCGCAGGATCGGGCGCGCTTCGAGCTCGGTGCCGTGCTGCTCGCTGATGAAGACATACGGCCCGCCGGCGGGGTGCTCCCATTGCCCCGATCCATGGCCGGTCTCAAAGGCGCTCACAAAGCCCAGTGACGACCAGAAGGCGGCCGTCGCCCCGTAGTTCCGGGTCTCGACGTAGAAGCCTTCGAATCCCTCGGTTGTCATCAATCCTCCTCCTTGCGCGACGAGCTCTGCTCGAGGTACTCCCGAAGGGCCGCTTCCACGATGGCCGACAAGGATCGTTCCGTGTCGGCGGCGTGGTGCTTGACGGCCCGGATGACGTCGGTCGGCAGGTACACGTTGAACTGCTTGACCGGGCGATTGTCCATCCGTTGCTAGAATACTAGCATTCTAGATGCTTGGCAAGCCGGGCCGGCAGCGCCGGGCCGCCGGCCGGCCCCCACAATGCGGTCGTGGAGCTGAGGACCGCCCGACGACGACACCGGGGTGCTGCTCTGAGCTGACCGGGACGGGCGGGATCGGGCCGCGATCGGGAGGCTTCGGCCGTCGTCGATAACGTCTCGGTGCGTGACGACCGCCTCTGGCTTGGTGGGCCGGCGCGTGACCAACCGGTTCGATCGGCGGCTCGGCACCGCGAGCTCCGTGGCGCGGCGCTACCTGGCCGTCGCGGTGGCGGCCGGACTCGCCCAGACGGTCACGGTGGTCGTCCAAGCGGTGCTCCTGGCCACGGTGATCGAGCGGTGCCTGCAGACCGGTGCCACCCTGACCGACGTCACCCCGCAGCTGATCGGCCTCGGTGCCGCCATCGTCGCCCGGGGCGCCCTCGGCTGGGTCGGCGAGTGGGTCACGCAGCGGACCTCGGCGTCGGTGACTTCGGCCCTGCGCCGTCGGCTGCTGTCCCACGCGCTCGACCTCGGCCCGAGCTGGTTGGCCGGCGAGCGGGCCGGCGAGCTGGCGCTCACCTCGACCCGGGGCGTCGACGCCGTGGGCGTCTACTTCGGCCGCTACCTCCCCCAGCTGGTCCTGGCCGCGCTCTGCCCGATCGCCGTCTTGGCCTGGGTCGCCTACACGGACTGGGTGTCGATGCTCATCCTTTTCGGCCTGGTCGCCCTGGTGCCCCCGGCCATGGTCTTCTTCGGCCGCCGGGCCACCGAGGCCACCACGCGCCAGTGGCGGCGGCTGTCGTCGCTGTCGGCCCATCTGCTCGAGCTGATCCAGGGTCTCCCGACCCTGCGGGCGTTCGGGCGGGTCGACTACGGGCGCCGGGAGGTCGCCGAGGCCACCGAGGGGCTCCGTCGCTCGACCCTTCGCACCCTGCGGGTGGCCTTCCTTTCCTCCCTCGCCCTCGAGCTGCTGGCCGGTCTCGGGACCGGGCTCGTGGCGATGGTCCTCGGGCTGCGCCTGCTCGACGGCCACACCTCTTTGTATGTCGCGTTGGCGGTGCTGCTGGTCTCCCCGGAGGTCTTCTTGCCGCTGCGGCGCGCCTCGGCCGAGTTCCACCTCTCGGCCGAGGGCAAGTCGGCCGGCGAGCGCATGGTGACCGTCTTGGAAACCCCGGCGAGGGAACGCCGCCCGGTGGAACACCCGGTGCCCGCGGACCTGTCCGGACAGGCGGTCCGCCTGGAATCGGTGACCGTCGAGTTCGCCGACCGAGGCCGCCCTGCGCTCAGCGGGCTGTCGCTACGGGTCGACCCGGGCCGACGGGTGGCGCTGGTCGGGCCGTCGGGGTCGGGAAAGTCGACGGCCCTCCACGCGATCTTGGGGCTGGTCCCGCTGTCGTCGGGACGGATCCTGGCCGGGCCGGTCGACCTGGCCACGGTGGAGCCGGACGCGTGGCGCCGGCGGGTCTGCTGGGTCCCCCAACGGCCGCATCTGTTCTCGGGCACGGTCGGCGACAACCTGCGCCTCGGGAACCCCGAGGCCGGAGAGGACGCGCTGGCCGCCGCCGTCCGGACGGCCGGACTGGCCGAGGTCCTGGATCGCCTTCCGGACGGCCTGGACACCGAGGTCGGAGAGGGGGGCGTCACCCTCAGCGCCGGCGAACGGCACCGGGTCGCGATCGCACGGGCGGTCCTCCACGGGGGCGACCTGGTGCTCCTCGACGAGATCGGGAGCCATCTCGACCCGGGGGCATGGCACCGTCTCCAAGAGAGCCTCGTACCGTGGCTCCACGGCCGGACCGTGATCGTCGCCGCCCACCATCCCGACGTCGTCTTGGGCCTCGACGAAGTGGTCGCGCTCGGTTCCCCGGTCGCGCCCGATGCACCTTCGAGCGCCGCGCCGTGAGCGGGGGCTCGGACCAACCCGTCGCGGCGACGCTGCGACGGCTCGTCTCGGTGAGCCCGCCGCCCTGGCGCCGGCTGGGTGGCGCAGTCGCGCTGGGTGTCGCCGCGTCCGCAGCGACCATCGCGCTCCTGGCCGGGTCCGGTGCGCTGGTGGACAAGGCGGCCACCCGGCCCGGGCTCGGGGCGATCGCGGGGCTCCTGGCCGTCGTCGAGGTGATCGCGTTCGCGCGTGCGCCGCTGCGGTACGCGGAACGACTCAGCGCGCACGACGCCGGCTTCCGAGCGTTGGCGCGTTGGCGGGTCTGGCTCTTCGACCGATTGGAGCCGCTCTCCCCCGCGCTCGCCCAGACGTGGCGCTCCGGTGACCTCGCCCGCCGCGCCGTCGCGGATGTCGATGCACTGCAGGACCTCTACCTACGCGCCCTCGGCCCGCTCGTGCTGGCGATCGTCGTCGCCGCGTTGGCGATCAGCGTGGTGGGCGTGCTCGTCCCGGGAGCGGCGGTCGTGCTCGGCGTCGCCCTGTCCGTCGCCCTGATCGGGGCACCCGTCATCGCGTGGTCGGCCCGCTCGAGCGACGACGAGCGATCCGTCGCCGGAGCGCTGGCCGCCGACGTGGTCGATCTCGTCTTGGGGGCGCCGGAGCTGATCGCGTTCGGGAGGGCCGCCGACCATCTCGACCGGATCGACGGCGAGGCCGGCCGGCTGGCCGGCGTGGCCCGGCGGCGGGCCCGGGCCAACGGTGCCGTCGCGACGCTGGTGGCGCTGTGCATGGGCGGCGCGGTGACCGGCGTCCTGGCGCTGGCCGTCACCGCGGTGCGGGGCCACCGCCTCGAGCCGATCATGCTGGCCGTGCTCCCCCTCAGCGCCCTCGGGTCGTTCGAGGTGGTCTCCCCCCTGGCCGCGGCCGCGGCTGGGCTGGCCGAGGTGGCGGCGGCCGGGCGGCGGCTCTTGGCCCTGGCCGACCAGGCCCCGGCGGTCACCGATCCGGCCGATCCGGTGCCCCCGCCGACCGGGCGGGTCGAGATCACCATGCGCGAGGCCCGCCTCCGCTACGCCACCGACCGGCCGTGGGCGTTGGACGGCGTGAGCTTCTCGTTGCCCGCCGGGACCGCGACGGCCTTGGTCGGGCCGAGCGGGGCCGGCAAGAGCAGCGTGGTCAACGCGCTCTTGCGCTTCTGGCCCCTCGAGGGGGGGAGCGCGGCGGCCGACGGGGTGGCGCTCGAACGGATGGACCAGCGCGACGCACGGTCCCTGTTCGCGCCGGTGGACCAGGACGCGCACCTCTTCGCCGGAACCATCCGGGAGAACGTCGTGTTCGGGCGGCCGGAAGCCACGCCCGCGCAGATCGATCACGCGGTGCGGTCGGCCCAGCTCGACGAGTGGGTGGCCGATCTCCCCGGTGGCCTCGACACGGCAATCGGCGAGCGCGGTGCGCTGCTCTCGGGGGGCCAGCGCCAACGGGTGGCCCTGGCCAGGGCGCTGCTCACCGACCGGCCGGTCCTGTTGCTCGACGAGGCGACCGGCGGCCTCGACGAGGCGATGGCGGAGAAGCTGCTCGATGACGTGCTCGGTGCGGCCGGCGAGCGGGCCGTCCTGGTGATCTCCCATCGCCCCGAGGAGATCGACCGGTTCGCCCGGGTCCTCGAGATCGACGGCGGGCGGATCGTCGGGCGCCGATGGGGCGGTTCGGACCCCGCACCACCGAGCTGACCCGACTCAGCCGATCGGCGGGACCGGTTGGGCGTTGTAGGTGTGCAGGACCGGACCGGTCATGCCCCAGCCGATGCGGGTGAGCGAGCCGGTCGAGAGCTGCAGGCGCCAGGCCACCACGTCGCCGGCGCCGATGGCCCATCCGACGGCGGCCTTGATCGGGGACACGTGGCTCACCACGACCAGGTCGCCGCCGGGATCCCGGGCCCCGGCCCCCTCGGCGCCGAACAGCTCGGCGCAGGCCGCCCCCACCCGCTCGCCCACCTCGGTCAGGGTCTCGCCGCCCTCGGGGCGAAACGCGGGGTCCGTGCGCCACCGCCGCCAGACGTCCGCCGGTACGTCACCGAGCGGTCGCCCCTCGTGCTCGCCGTAGTCGACCTCGATCCAGCGCTCGTCGATCTCGACCGGCAGGCCCAGCCCGAGTGCCGCCGCGGTGTCGCGGGCCCGGGCGAGCGGGCTCGAGACGAGCCGGACCACCGGGCCGAGCAGGCCGGCCAACGCGGCCGCCTGCCGCTCCCCCTTCTCGGTGAGCGGGGCGTCGGTCCGGCCGAGCAGGACGCCGGCCGCGTTGGCGGTCGACTCGCCGTGACGGAGCAGGACCAGCACCGGGTGTGCTCAGCGTCCTCCGGCCAGCGCCGGCCGGACCAGGATCCGTCCGCACTGGTCGCACGTCACCACCGCGTCGGGCGCCAGGTGCTTGATCCGGTCGATCTCGACCGACGGGAGGGTGAGGTGGCACCCGTCGCAGCGGTCGCCGACCAGGCGCGCCGCGCCGATCCCGCCCAGACGCGACCGCAGGTTCTCGTAGCGGCGGGCCAGCCCATCGGGAAGCCTCGCCGCCTCGCTCCGGCGTGCCTCGGCCAGCTCGGCCAGCTCGGCGTCGATGGCCCGATCGGACTCGGCCACCCGGGCCCTCAGCCCGCCCGCCTCCTCGGCCAGCTCGGCCAGCTCGGCCGAGACGCGACCGAGCTCGTGGTCGATCGGCTCCTGGTCCTCCAGCACGACCAGCTCCTGGTCCTCCAGCTGGTGGAGCCGGCCGGCCAGCTGGGCCACCTCGGACTCGATCGCCCGCAGGTCGCGGCCGGCCGCGCCGCGGGCGCCGTAGAGGCGGTCCTCCAACGCCTTGCGCCGGGCGACCACCGCCGCCGTCTGCTCCTCGAGGTGGCTCAGCCGGGTGACGAACTCGTCGCGTTGGCCGTCGAGCTCGGCGGCCCGCCGCCTGAGGACGGCGGCGCTCGAGTTGAGCGCGTCGAGCTGGCGTCGCTCGGGCAGCGCGGCCTTCCGGTGCTCGTGCTGGGCGATCGAGGTGTCGAGGTCCTGGACGGCCAGCAGCACCGCGAACGGGTTGTCGTCGGCCGGCGACGGCCCTTCTTGGGCGGCGTCGCTCATCGGCCCGCCTCCCGCGACCGGGCCGCGTCGAGCGCCCCCCGCAACGGCTCGTCGGCGACGGACCGGGCGTCCTCCCAGTCCCACCACCGCGCGTCCGGGCTCTCGCCGTCGCCGGGTTCGGGGTCGCGGTCGGGACCCGCCAACAGGTAGCAGAGGTCGAGGTGGGTGTGCTGGAGCGACGGGCCGGCGCGATGCACGTCCAGGCGCAACAGCAACGGCCCGCCGTCGGGGTGCGCCGCGACGAGGCCGGTCTCCTCGGTGACCTCTCGCCGCGCCGCCTCGGCGGGCGACTCCCCGGCCTCCAGATGACCCCCCGGTTGCAGCCATCGCCCGAGCAGGCGGTGGCGGTGCAGGACCGTGCCCCGGGCACCGACCACGACGGCCGACGCGGTCACGTGCACGGGGTCGGCACCCTGGTCCCAGGGTCGTTCCAACCGGTCGAGCTCGACCAGGAAGTGCGCCTTGGCGTCGCGCTCCCGCTCGTCGGCCGGCTCGTGCGCAGCCACCAACCGAACCAGCTCGGCTCGTTCCACCACCCCCGAATCCCTACCACACCGCGGCTCGCGGCCGGCCGGCGTGAACTCGGCCGGGGCGGCCGGGGGGTTAGGTTCGCCCCGATGTGTGCTGCCGAGAACGAGTTCGTGGCCGCCAGCTTCAACGTGCACGCGGGCATCGACGGGTGGGGCCGGCCCCACGACGTCCTCGGCGTGTGCCGCCAGCTCGACGCCGACGTGCTGGTCCTCCAGGAGTCCTGGCGCCCCGAGGGTCGCCCGAGCCTGGCCGCCCAGGTCGGCGAGGCCCTCGGCTACCAGGTGACCGAGGTCAACCTGGCCCACGGGCGCCGGGCCGGGCCCCACCCGGGCGCGACGGCGCGTTGGATGCGCCGGCTTGACTGGCGGACCACCAGCCACGCGATCTTCCTCGACAGCGAGCGGCCGTTCGCCAAGCGGGTCATGGACTCGGCGCGGTTCCGCGGGGCCGAGCCGGGCAGTTGGGGCATCGCCGTGCTCAGCCGTCTGCCGGTGCGCGAGACCGAGATCATCCCGCTCAAGCGGCTGCGGCGCGACCGGGCCAACCGGGCCGTCGTCGCACTGAGCGTCGAGGTCAACGGGCGGCCGGTGGGGATCGCCGGGACCCACATGTCGCACCTCTCGCACGGTTCCGCGCTCCACTTCCGGGCGGTCGCCCGCATGCTCGAGGGGGTGTTCGGCGACGAGCCGGTGCTCCTGGCCGGGGACATGAACCTGTGGGGCCCGCCGATCCACGCGCTGCTCGGCCAGTGGCACCGCGCTGTCAAGGGCAAGACGTGGCCGGCGTGGCGCCCCCACAGCCAGCTCGACCACCTCTTGGTCCGGGGGCTGGCCGTACGCGACTCGGGGGTGTGGCCGGAGTCGGGCTCCGACCACCGCCCGGTGTGGGCCCGCCTGGCGTTGGACCGGCCCTGACCGAGGAGATGACCGAACGGGCGCGCCGGCGGGCGACGACCGCCGCGGGTGTCACGGTGGCGGTCGGCCTCTCGGCATGGGCCGCCGTCACCGCGCCGTTCACCGCCGGTGCCGACGCGGTGACCGCCGTCGCCATCGGATTGGTCACGATCGAGGTGGCGGCCCGTTGGCGCCGGCCGGCACCGGTCCCCGACCTCCGCGACCGGGCCCGGGGTGCGGTCGTCGAACCGCGGTGGTGGCCGTGGCTGGCCCTCGGCGCGGCGCTGGTGGCCTGGGAGCTCGTGTGCTTCTTCCTCGGCCCGCGGGTCGACCACCCGACCGTGAGCTCGCTTTACGACTCGGCCACCCGCTGGCGCGCCGTGAAGGCGGCGTGCTTCCTCGGATGGCTGTGCCTGGGCGCGGCGCTGGTGCGGTCGTGACCAGCGCGCAGGCCCTCTCCGACGCACTGTGGGCCGCGTTGGCGGCATCCGCACTGGCGACCGTCGCCGCCTCCCACCTGGGCCGGCCGCGCCTGGCCCGGCTCTCGACGCTGGTGCGCCGCATCGAGGCCAACCGGGTCGTCTACGTCGCCGTGCTCGTCGGGTGGATGTGGGTCGGTTGGCACTTCTTCGCCCGCTGAGTGGTTCTGGCCAAGCTCAGCCGAGCGGGGAGAGCTGCTCGGGTTCCTTGCCCTTGGACTCGGGCAGCAGGAACAGCAGACCGGCCGCCGGCAACGCCGGGAGGAACGTCACCAACGCGGCCAGGCTGAGCCGGTTGCCCACGTCGGCCACCGCGCCGAAGAGGACCAGACCGGCCACCGCGCCGATGACCCCGGCGGCGACGTACCAGCCGGCCACCGAGGCCCGGACCGAGGTCGGGAACACCTCGTTCACCAACGCGCCGAGCGGGGGGGCGATGATCCCGCCGCTCAGCACCCCCAGCGCGTAGCCGACGAAGAGCGCCACCGAGCTGCCCGAGTACAAGAGGACGCCGAACCCGGCGATGCCGACCATCGCGAGGGTGATGGCCGGGCGGCGGCCGAAGAGGTCGGCCATCCAACGGCCGACGACCAACCCCACCAGGCCGGCCGGTGCCGCGGTCACCACCATCGCCGCGGTGAGCGCGCCCGAGACGTGGCGCACGTTCTGCGCGTAGACGAACACGAAGCTGTTGGCGGGGCCGGTGATGACCGACACTGCGAAGGCGACCGCGCACACGAGCAACAGGCGGCGCCGGAACGGCCTTGCGATCGGCCCGAGCACCGGCTCTCCGTACTCGTTGGGCTCCTCGCGTGCGAACCGCTCGGGCTCGGCCACCGTTCGGCCGACGAACGGCAGCGCCACCAACGGCACCAGGGCCAGGGCGAACACCCCCCGAAACCCGATGGTGTTGCGGCCGAGGCTGTAGACGATGGCGATCAACCCGGCGCCGACGCCGTATCCGGCCGCGACCAGCGCCACCGCCTTGGCCCGATTGCTCGACGCGGTGAGTTCGCCCGCGCTGACCTGGGACAGGGCGTTGGTCGAGCTCAGCATCGGCCGGCCCAACGCGAAGATCGCGACGAACCACCAGTAGCTCGGGCTGAGCGACGCCGCCGCGGTGAGGAGCAGCCCGCCGGCACAGCACGCGAGCAGGGTCCGCCGCCTGCCCAGGCGGTCGGCCAGCCCGGCCAGCGGCAGCCCGCCGAGAGAGGCCAGCCGGATGATGGCCAGCCCGATGCCGATGGTGCTCCCCGAGAGCCCCACCCGCGCGGCCAGGCTCCCCCCGTGGGTGACGTGGCCGAAGGTCTTGGCGACGTCGCCCAGGGCCGCGACCGCCCCGAACTGCCCGAAGCCCGACGACAGCGCGACGATGGCCACCGCGATCACGGCCGGGGCGCGCCACGAGAACAGCGCCAGGTCGCCCTCGTTCTTCTGGCCGGTCGGTTGGCCGTTCGGTTGCCGGGTCGGTGGGGCGGCGGCGCGTCCCTCCGGATCGGTCATGGTCAGTGACCGCTCACCCAGAGACGATCACGGTGGGCGCGTACCCGATGAAGAGGCCCGACTCGACGACCCCGGGGATCGCCTTGAGCTCCGATTCGGTGTGCTCGGTGATCCCGGTCAGGCGCGCATCGAGGAGGTAGTTGCCGCGCTCGGTGATGAGCGGCCCGTCCTTGCCGTCACCGTGGCGGAGCACGACGTCGGTGCACCCGCGTCGGGCCAGCGCGTCGAAGACGAGGCGCAGGGACTCGGGGATCACCTCGAGCGGCACCGCGAACCGCGCGCCGAGCCGGTCGACGAGCTTGGACGGGTCGACCACCACGTAGCGCTCGGGGGAGCTGACCATCACCAGCTTCTCGCGCAACAGCGCGGCGCCGCGGCCCTTGATCAGATTGCCTACCGGGTCGACCTCGTCGGCCCCGTCGAAGGACCAGTCGGGCCGCAGCACCGACAACGAGCCGGTGGCGATGCCGTAGCCGCCGCAGGTGAGCTCGACCTCGAGCGAGGTGGGGACGGCGGTCCACGCGATCCCCTCGGCCCGGGCCCGGGCGACCAGGGCCGCGATGGTCAACCGAGCGGTGCTGCCCGACCCCACGCCGACGACGTCACCGGGACGGAGGCGCTTGGCCATCTCCGCCGCCGCGGCCCGTTTGGCCACGTCGTTGGCGACCGGACCGGGCCAGAGCTGGCCGTCGTCGAACGCCACCTCCCAGGAGCCCACGCGTGTCTCGCCTCCCCGGCACCGAAAGCGCCGTCGCAGGCCAAATCCTAATGCGGGTGGTTCGCGCCCCCCGCCCTGGTTGGTGGCCGATTTTGACCTTCAAAGCGAGCCACTACCAACGCCGCCCCGCTCGACGGACACCTCTCGTTTGGGGTGCTCACGGTGCATAGGGCGGCTCGGGACGCCAGGGGAACCAGTCTGGAAGGTCGTGGCTCGGGGTGAGGGACCATCGGGCCGGGCGCTTCTCCAAGAACGCCGTGACGCCCTCGGCGGCGTCGGCCATGCGGCCGGTGTCGTAGATGGCCCGAGAGTCGACCCGGTGGGCGACCATCGGATGATCGGCACCCAGCATCTGCCAGAGCAGCTGGCGGGTGATCACCGCGGAGACGGGGGCCACATTGGCGGCGATCTCTCGGGCCAGTTCTCTGGCCACCGGAACGATCGCCTCGGCCGGATGAAGGCTGCGGACCAGCCCGCCGGCCAGCGCCTCGGAGGCCGGGAACACCCGACCGGTCAGACACCACTCAAGCGCCTGGTTGATCCCGACGATCCGCGGCAGGAACCAGCTGGCCGCGCCGTCGGGCACGATGCCGCGCGCCGCGAAGACGAAGCCGACCTTGGCCCCCTCGGCCAGGATCCGGATGTCCATGGGCAGGGTCATGGACGCCCCGACACCTACCGCCGAGCCATTGATCGCCGCGATCACCGGTTTGAGCGAGCGGAAGATGCGCAGGACGAGCTCCCCGCCGCGGTCGCGTGGCGCCGGGCCCTCGCCGATGTCGATGTTTGAACGAAAGGCTCGGCCACCCGCACCGAGGTCGGCTCCCGCGCAAAAGGCCCGGCCGGCACCGGTCACGATGACGGCCCGAACGTCGTCGTCGGCATCGGTGGCGTCGAACGTTTCGAGCAGCTCGGCGAACATGGTGGCGTCGAACGCGTTGAGTCGTTCGGGCCGGTTGAGGGTGATCGTCGCCACACCGTCGGCGACCGCGTAGGTCAGTGTCCTGGCCATGAGCTCTCCGATTCGGCTGAGGGTTCAAGAACCCCGGGGCGAGGTGCCCGCTCGGTGAGGCGGCCGCGCAGATGAGCGCGGTCTCCCCCGTCCAAGGCCCTTTGACATTCTGCAGCGCCCCGGGGATCGCCGCACCCCGGCCGGGGCCAGGTGAGAGGGTGGTTGCGTGCCCAAGCGCAGCGCCGGCCTTCTCCTCTACCGCCGTTCGGGCGAGGCGATCGAGGTGTTGCTCGTGCACCCGGGCGGGCCGTTCTGGGCCAACCGCGACGACGGGGTGTGGTCGGTCCCCAAGGGCGAGGTCGATGACGGCGACGACCGCGCCACCGCGGCAAGGGAGTTCGCCGAGGAACTGGGCCACCCGGCGCCCACCTCTGAGTGGGTCGACCTCGGCGAGGTGGTCCAGTCCGGAGGCAAGCGGGTCCACGCGTGGGCGGCCGAGGGCGATCTCGACGTGACCGAGCTCAAGAGCAACACGTTTGAGACCGAATGGCCGCCGCGGTCGGGCCGGATCGAGACGTTCCCCGAGATCGACCGGGCCTCGTGGTGCTCGCCCGCGGATGCGGCGCACCGGCTGGTGCCGGCCCAGGTCGAGTTGGTGGACCGGCTGGTCGCCCATCTGGGGCCGCCGGTCTCCCGGGCCCAGCCAAGCTGAGCGCTTCGGGCCACGGCGTCGGCCTCACCGCCTCACTCGCGGCGCGGCGGCGCGGCGGAGCCCCGGTCGCCGCCAGCGAACCGCCCCACCGCGTCGGCCACCGCTTCGAGGTCCAAACCACCCAGATGGCACATCACGTGCTCGCGGACCCCCCGCAGGTGGGTCGGGTAGACCTCCTCGAGGCAGGCCATCCCCCGATCGCTCAGCACCGCCAAGAGGCCCCGGCGGTCCGAAGGGCACCGCACCCGTTCGACCAGGCCCCGCCGCTCCAACCCGTCGACCACCCGGCTGATCGCGCTGAGCGACAGCGCGCCTCGGGCCGCCAGCTCGCTCATCCGGAGCTGGCGATCCGGTGCCTCGGACAGGTTGACCAGGACGAAGTACTCGGTCATGGTCACGCCGTGAGCCGCCTGCAGCTCCGCTTCGAGCACCCGGGGCACCACGATGAAGGCCCGCGCCAACGAGCGCCAGGCCCGTTCCTCTTCTCCGTCCAGCGGGGCGTCGAGATCGAGGTCGCCGTCCCGCCGCTTCGCCCTTGAGGTCCCCACGATGCCCCCTCCTGTTGCGCCGGCCACCCTGAGAGTATATACTTGCATATACAAACATCTAACGGAGGACCCATGACAACCGCCGCAACCGACCTGACCACCCTCTCGGGCGACTACACGCTGGACACGGCCCACAGCCGACTCGGGTTCCTCGCCCGTCACGCCATGGTGAGCAAGGTTCGGGGCCTGTTCAAGGAGTTCGATGGCCAGCTCCACATCGACGCGGAGGACCCGACCAAATCGAGCGCCGAGGTGACGATCCAGGTCGCCTCCATCGACTCCCAGCAGCCCGACCGCGACACCCACCTGCGGAGCGCCGACTTCTTCGACGTTGAGAACTACCCCACGATCACCTTCAAGAGCACCAAGGCCGAGGTTGTCGACACCGACACCTACCGGCTGAGCGGCGACCTCACCATCCGCGACGCGACCCACCCGGTGACCATCGACCTCGAGTTCAGCGGCGCCGTCAACGACCCGTTCGGGCTCTTCCGGATCGGCTTCGAGGGCTCGGTGGTCGTGAACCGCCGCGACTGGGGCCTCGGCTGGAACATGGCGCTCGACACCGGCGGGCTGCTCGTCTCCGAGAAGATCACGATCGAGCTCGACCTCGCGGCGGTCCGCCCGGGCGCCGAGGGCTGAGCGGGGCCCTCACAGCTCGAGGCACGCCTCCACCGCCAGCTCGAAGAGCGCGCGACGCGACGACGAGGTCTGCCAGGACCGGTGGTCCCAGGCTTCGCCGCTCAGATCATCGCCCGCGTAGAGGTACTGGACGAAGCGCACCCCCCGGTGCCGGGCGACAGCCATGAAGGCGGCCGCCTCCATCTCGACGGTGATGCACCCCTCGGCGCGCCGGCGGGCGATGCGGGCCACGGTCTCGCGGTAGGGGGCGTCGGTCGACCAGGTCTTCCCGACCGTGTGCGGCACGCCGTTTCGCTCGAGCACCGCCACCGCGACCGCGACCGCCTCGGGGTCCGGCCGTCACCTCGCGCGCCGGGGGCAGGTAGTGGTACGAGGTGCCCTCGTCGCGCACCGCCGCGTCGGGGACGACCACGTGGCCCAGGGCGAGACCGGGCACCAGGGCGCCCGCGCCGCCGCAGGCCACGAAGCTCGAGCAGCCGTGCGCGATCGCGTCCTCGAAGAGCGAGGCTGCCAGCGGTGCGCCGACGCCAGGGTGAAAGACGGCCACCCGTCGTCCCTTCCCCACCTCGAGCACGTAGAGCGGGTGACGGGGGAACTCCCAGCCCATCTCCGCGGCCACCTCGGCCCGCCCGTCGCCGCAGACCTCGTCGACCACCTCGCCGAAGAAGCAGATCACGGCCGAACGGGCCAACCCCTCGATCGGCGCCGACACGTGGCCGGGCTCGATGAGCGCCGCATCGTCGGGATCGAACTCCAGGATCGGGACGGACGGTTCTTGTTCGGACCCCGGTTGGCTCACCGCCCCACCGGGACCTCGGGGACCGAGGGCGGTGCGCCGACCTGCTTGACGGCCTGCATGGGCGCCGCCTCGGGCGCGGTGGCCTGCCAGACCTCGCGCACGACGACCTGGATCGAACCAGCCGTCGGGATCGCCAGCAGGGTGCCCACGAAGCCGCCGAAGAGGCCGCCCACCAGGTCGCCGACGCTGGCCCCGACCAGGATGGCGATCAGCACCAGCAGCGGGTTGATACGCACCGTCCGGCTCATCACGATCGGGTTGAGGATGTGGTTCTCGATCTGTGTGTAGGCCAAGAAGACGATCAGCACCACGATGCCCGCGCTGACCGAGTGGGCGAAGGCGAACAAGACCGTCGGGATGCCGGCGAGGGCGCCGCCGATCATGGGCAAGAAGTCGACGAGCATCACCCACAACCCCCACAGCAGCGGGAACGGGACGCCCATGACCATCAGCGCCACGAAGACGACGACACCGGCGATCAACGAAGTAATGAAGTTGCCGATCATGTAACCGGTCACCGACCGGCTGACCTCGCCCGCGATCCGGCTGGTCCGATCGGCCCGGGCTGGCGCCATCATCTTCAAGACGCCGTTGCGGAGCTTGTGCCCCTCCAAGAGGAGCAGCAGCACGAGCACGAAGATCGTGATGAGGGCGATGATCAGCGTGACGGCTCCCTTGCCGAGGGAGAGGGCCGGCTTGGACAGGTTCTTGGCGAAGCTGGCCAGCTTGGGGGCCAGGTTCGTCTGCACCCAGTGCTTCACGTGGTACTTGCTGACCAGGTGTCCGATGGGACCCTTGCCGTGCTCGGCCTGGTCCACGTACTTCGGGAGGTTCTCGGCCAGGTGGGTCAGTCCATTGACCAGCGGGTAGCCGAAGGCGAACGCGAGGCCACCGAAGGCCACCACGGCCAACACGGTGACGATGGCGACGGCCGAACCACGCCGCTTGATGCCCAACCGCCGCAACCCGACCACCGCCGGGTTCAAGAGCAACGCGATGAACCCCGCCACCACCATCAAGAGCAGGATCTCTCGAAGCTTGTAGATCAGCTTGCCGGCCAGGTAGACGACGACCACCACCGCCACGGTGGTCACGATCGTGCCAAGCGGGATCCCCCGCGACGCTGCGACCTCGAAGAGTCGGCTGCGCCGCGACTCCGGCTGATTCTGGTCGCTCACCCCCACAGCATGGCAGTCGCTGGTCGGGGGTGTCGTCCCTGGCCGGGGGCCAAATCGGTGGCGTATGTTGAGCCAATGATCGACCATGTCTCGTTGCAGGTGGCCGACGTCACAGCCAGCCGAGCGTTCTACGAGGTCGTCCTCGCCCCATTGGGATTGGCGTCCATCGACATGGACGGCTCGGTGGGCTTCACCGACGGCGCGCACTTCCCGTTCTGGCTCTCGCCCGCCCGCAGGGACGAGGATCGCGAACTGCACATCGCGTTCGCCGCCGACGACCGCGGCACGGTCGACGCCTTCCATCGGGCCGCGACGTCGATCGGCGCAGAGATCCTCCACGAGCCCCGGGTCTTCCCTGAGTACCACCCGAACTACTACGGCTGCTTCATCCGCGACCTCGACGGGCACAACATCGAGGCGGTATGCCACCAGCCCGGGGCCTAACCCGGTCCGGGCGGGACCTCGTTCGCTCAGTGCATCTCGGTCGAGGCCGCGAACTCCACGCTCACGTCCATCGGCCGACCCTCGACCGGCGCCGGGGTGAGGATGGCCAGGTGACGCTCGGTCCCGGTCCCGGTGTTGTACTGGCGGTGGGGCACCCCGGCCGGCAATAGCACGAGCGTCTCGGGGCCGACCACGTGCTTCTCGAGCGCGACCTCGATCGTGAGCTCGCCCTGGAGCACCAGGTAGTACTGGTCGAACTGGTGGATGTGCATGCCCGGGCCGGACCCACCCGGCTCGACCTCCGCACAGTTGACCACCGTGCGGTGCGACCCGGTGTCCGGACCGGCCAGCCGCTGGATCTTGAAGCCCGGTACCGGCTCGCCGAAGCCGTCAGGATCAACCGAGGAGACGACGCCCGGCTGGTCGGTCCGGTCGGCCTCGGGGATGTCGTCGGACGAGTCGACCTGCAGGGCCAGGCGCGCGCCGGCCGGGCGGGGTGTGGGGACGATCATCTCGAAGTGGGTTTCGGTTCCGGGACCCTCGTTCCAGTTGCGGTGGGGCAGGCCGGCCGGGATGAAGACCAGCGAGCCAGGCCCGGCCTTGTGCACGTCGTCGCCGAGCTGCACCGTCATGGTTCCCCTCAAGAGGAAATAGAACTGGTCGGCGTGGTGGTAGTGGAGGCTGGGCCCGCTCCCACCCTCCTCGACATGGCTCGCCAGCATCAGCGCGCTCTCGAGATAGGACAGGAACTGGGCGCGATAACCGGGGAACCCGATGTCGGTGATCTTGGTGTCATCCAAGGGGCGAATGAACTCCATCGTCGACCTCCGCGCACCGATTTGGCGCCGACACCATATCGGTGTCCGAACGGGCACCGCGGGGCGCCCGCTCATCTCGCGCCGGGCTACCGGGTCATCGATGTGGTGCGCTGCGGCGCCGCGTTCGGTTCGGATCCCGCGCGAACCGCGGGGCGACGACGCGTCCATCACGAGCAAGCCCATCGAGGAAGAACGGGCGTGGGAAGCCATCAGCGAACGAACGACGTGACCTCGAGCGTTCTGTCGGTCCGGCGCACCGCGCTGAGCGAGCCCGACGGGACCCCAGAACGCGACCGGTCCACGCGACCAACGTCGGGCCCCTGGGGTCGGTGCGGCGCGTCATGCATCGATCTCGGCGAGTCAGGGCCCAGGTGTCGGTCGGACCACACCGGTGGGCACCTGCCCGACCCGGAGCCGGCCCAGCTCGATGCCGACCGGCCGGCCATTCCGAACCCCTAAAGTTGACTTACTTGATCGGTTTTAGTATTTATATCGAATGCCTACAGTCATTCCCGTCTTCCGTCATCTCCGTACCCCCTGGGTGCGGGCCTCCGCCATGGCCGGGGCCGCCCTGGCCATCGCCACTTCGTTCGCCCCCGCCGCCGGGGCCGCCTCGGGGACGGTCAACCTGGTCGCGTACTCCACCCCGTCGGCCGCCTACACCGCAATAGCCAAGGCGTTCTCAGAGACCTCTGCCGGGACGGGCATCACCGTCGCCGGGTCCTACGGCGCCTCGGGTACACAGGCCCGCAACGTGGTGGCCGGCCAGGCCGCCGACGTCGTCAACTTCTCCCTCGAGCCCGACATGGAGACCTTGGTCAAGGCGGGCATCGTCTCGCCGAAGTGGGACAAGTTCGGGCCCGACCACGGCAACGTCACCGACTCGGTCGTGGTGTTCATCGTGCGCCCGGGGAACCCCAAGCACATCCGCGGGTGGAGCGACCTGGTCAAGACGGGTGTCCAGGTCGTGACGCCGAACCCCTTCAGCTCGGGGTCGGCCCGCTGGAACCTGGCCGCCGCCTACGGAGCCCAGCTCAAGCTGGGCAAGTCCCCCGCCCAGGCCGACAAGTACCTGGCCCGGCTGCTCAAGAACGTCGTCTCGCAGCCGCCGAGCGCGAGCACCGCGCTGGCCGCCTTCGTCGCGGGAACCGGTGACGTCCTGCTCGACTACGAGGACGACGCGATCGCGGCGGAGAACAAGGGCGAACCGATCCAGTACGTGATCCCCAAGCAGGACATCCTGATCGAGAACCCGATCGCGGTGACCACCAACGCGCAGAACCCCACCGCGGCCAAGGCATTCGTCAACTACCTCTTGTCCAAGAAGGGTCAGGAGCTCTGGGCGATCGAGGGGTACCGGCCGGTCCTGGCAGGTGCGGCCAAGGCCGCCGGGGTGACCTTCCCCACGCCGCTGCAGCTCTTCACGATCCAGTCGCTCGGCGGGTGGACCAAGGTGGTCGACAACCTCTTCGATCCGACGTCGGGGGCCATCACCAAGATCGAGGAACAACTGGGGCAGAGCACCGCGAGCGGCTGAGGTGGACGCAATGCTCGGCGCCGCCGTGCCGGGATCGACGACCGGGCCGACCCCGGACAAGGCAAAGGGAACCGTCCGAAGGATCGGCCGGGCGGCGGCGAAGTTCGTCGCGCCCGGCACCGCGGTGCTCTATCTCAGCTTGTTGGTCTTGATCCCCATCGCGGCGGTCGCGACCAGCGCGTTCGGCGGCGGCTGGTCGGGGTTCTCTGACTCGGTCCGCAACCCCGAGTCGTGGGCGGCGCTCAAGCTGACACTCATCAGCGCGCTGGTCGTGGTGGTGGTCAACACGATCGCCGGGACCGCCATCGCCTGGGTTCTGGTCCGTGACCAGTTCCCCGGCAAACGGGTGGTCGCCTCGCTGGTCGATCTCCCGTTCGCCCTGCCCACCGTCGTCGGCGGTCTGACGCTCCTCAGCCTGTACGGGCCCGACAGCCCGTTCCATCTCAACGCGTCGGGCGCCCGGATCGGGGTGTGGCTCGCGCTCGCGTTCGTGACGCTCCCCTTCTCGGTCAGGGCGGTCCAACCGGTCCTGGCCGAGCTCGACCGCGACGCCGAGGAGGCGGCGTCCTCGCTCGGCGCCAACTCGCACACCGTGCTCCGGCGGATCGTGCTGCCGAGCCTCGCTCCGGCGATGTTGTCGGGGGCCATGCTCGCGTTCGCCCGGGCGATGGGCGAGTTCGGGTCGCTGGTGTTCATCTCCGGGGAGAAGCCCTTCTCGACCGAGGTGGCCTCGGTCCGGATCTTCAGCCTCTACGAGAACGGCCAGGACACGTCGGCCGCCGCGGTGTCGCTCGCCCTGCTCGTGCTCTCGCTGGTGGTCCTCCTCGTCTTCGGGGCCCTCCGCCGCCGCCTGGCCCGACCCGAGGTCACGCTGTGAGGCGCCGGCTGGGGCGTTACGGGTTGCGAGCGGCGGTGCTCGGCTACCTGGCCCTGCTGGTGGTGATCCCGGTCGGGGCGATCGCGTACAAGGCGTTCGCCCCGGGGTTCGTGACCGCCTGGCGGGACATCGCCAACCCCAACGGTGCCGGGAGCGCCGATTTCGTGCACGCGCTCGTGCTGACGCTGATCGTCGCCGCGATCGCCGTGCCGCTCAATGCCGCCTTCGGCGTGGTGGCGGCGCTCGTGCTGGCCCGGCGGCGCTTTCCCGGGTCAACGCTGTTGGACGCGGCGATCGATCTCCCGGTCGCGGTCTCGCCGGTGGTCGTCGGCCTGGCGCTCGTGCTCGTCTACGGCCGGGCCGGCTGGTTCGGCGGCTGGCTCACCCGCCATGGCATCCAGGTGATCTTCTCGGTCCCCGGGATCGTGATGGCCTCTGCATTCGTGTCGATTCCCTACGTCGCCCGGGCGGTCCTCCCGGTCCTCCAGGAGATCGGCACCGAACAGGAGCAGGCCGCGGCCACCCTCGGCGCCGGTCCGTGGCAGATCTTCTGGCGGGTCACGCTGCCGTCGATCCGCTGGGGTCTCGCATACGGGGTGACCCTCACCACGGCCCGGGTGCTCGGGGAGTTCGGTGCGCTGAGCGTTGTCGCCGGCGACGTGCTCGGCCACACCCAGACGCTGACCTTGTACGTTGGGGGGTTGTTCGAGAACTTCGACATGGTCGGTGCCGACGTGGGCGCCGTCATCCTGGCCGTCATCACCCTCGTGGTGCTGGCGGTGCTCAGCGTTTCAAAACCCGAGAAAGGAAGCCCCTCGTGGCGATCCAAGTTCGGGGCGTCTCGAAGAGGTTCGGAGACGTCGCCGCTCTCGACGACGTCTCCCTAGACATCCCCACGGGATCCCTCACCGCCCTTCTCGGACCCAGCGGGTGCGGCAAGTCGTCGCTGCTCCGTGTCATCGCCGGCCTGGAGACCCCCGACGCCGGACGGGTCTACATCGATGGCGACGACGTGACCGGGTTGGCCCCGAAGGATCGCGGGATCGGCTTCTGCTTCCAGCACTACGCGCTGTTCAGGCACATGACCGTCTGGGAGAACGTCGCATTCGGGCTCAAGGTGCGCCACCGACCGAAGCAGGAGATTGCGGCGAAGGTGGCCGAGCTGCTCGACCTCGTCCGGCTGGACGGCATGGCCGAGCGCTACCCGAGCCAGTTGTCGGGCGGCCAACGCCAACGGATGGCGCTCGCCCGGGCGTTGATCGTCGAGCCTCGGGTGCTCCTGCTCGACGAACCCTTCGGCGCGCTCGATGCGTTGGTGAGAAAGGAGCTGCGGGCCTGGCTTCGCCGGCTCCACGACGAGGTCCACGTCACCACGGTGCTCGTGACCCACGACCAGGAAGAGGCGATGGAGGTGGCCGATCACCTGGCGGTCATCAATCACGGTCGCCTCGAGCAGGTCGGGACGCCCCAACAGCTCTATGACGAGCCGGTCAACGACTTCGTGCTGACCTTCGTCGGGCCTGCGACCTCCATCGGCGGCCAGTTCGTCCGCCCCCACGACGTCTCGGTGAGCCGCGAGCCGGCCACGGGATCGCATCCGGCCACGGTGCTGCGGGTGGTCCATCTCGGGTTCGAGGTGAGGGTGGAGCTGCGGCTCGATCCCGCCCAGGGCGCAACCGCCCAAGACGCGAAGGCCTTGTTCGCCTGGGCCCAGCTCGACCGGGACACCGCCCGACTCCTCGGACTGGCGCCCGGCGACCGCGTCCACGTCCTGCCGGCCGAGACCCGGTCGGCCAGCGGCGGGTCCGCCCCAT
>Ga0209415_10006810_pt1 | contig 20175 bp, 35 predicted proteins | sample PeaSoiSIISIP2007_FD_187696 | JGI IMG/M metagenome (GOLD analysis project Ga0209415, IMG submission 187696) | Peat soil microbial communities from Weissenstadt, Germany - SII-SIP-2007 (SPAdes) (version 2) | ecosystem: Environmental > Terrestrial > Soil > Wetlands > Peat | place: Germany...
ACGCCGATTGCGATGGACGAGGGGCTGCGCTTTGCGATCCGCGAGGGCGGCCGCACCGTCGGCGCCGGCGTCGTGAGTAAGATCATCAAGTGAAGGGGTCGCGGGGCATCGCTTATCGCCTCTCCATTGGCCATGAGGACCTGGTGAGCGACGAGCACGAGCAGAGGCAGCGATAAGCGCGAAGCTATGAATGAAAAGATCCGCATACGTTTGAAAGCGTACGATCACCGATTGTTGGATCAGTCGGTGAAGGAGATCGTGGAGACCGTGCGTCAAACTGGAGGACGAGTGGCCGGGCCGATCCCGCTACCGACCCACATCGAGCGCTTCACGGTCAACCGCTCGCCGCACGTGGACAAGAAGTCGCGCGAGCAGTTCGAGATCCGCACGCACAAACGGCTGCTCGACATTCTCGAGCCGACGCAACAGACGATCGACGCCTTGGGCAAGCTCGATTTGGCCGCTGGCGTGGATGTCGAGATCAAGTTGCAGTGATGCCCGCTGCGCAGGGACGACGAGTGACAGTGCCATGGTGGGATTGATCGGAAAAAAACTGGGCATGACCCAGGTGTTCGACTCGAAAGGCGAGTTGGTTCCTGTGAGCGTCATTCACGCCGGGCCGTGCACCGTCGTGCAGACCAAGACAGCGGCCGCGGACGGTTACGTCGCCGTGCAGCTGGGGTTCGGCGAGAAGAAGGCGCAGCGCACGACCAAGGCCTACCGCAATCACTGCCTCAAAGCCGGCAAGGGTGTGTTCGTCGCCCTCGGTGAGTTCACTCCCGGAGCGGACAGCACGTACACCGTCGGCCAGGAGATCACGGTCGAGAGTGTGTTCAAAGCGGGCGATCGCGTGGATGTGACGGGGACCACGAAAGGGCGCGGCTTTAGCGGCGTGATCAAGCGCCATGGCTTCAGCGGCTTCCCCGGCAGCCACGGTACACACGAGTACTTCCGCCATGGCGGGTCCATCGGCAACCGCTCCTTTCCGGGCCGGGTGTTCAAGGGCAAGCGCATGGCGGGGCAGTACGGCAACGAACGCGTCACCACGCAGAACCTCGAGGTCGTCGCCGTGCGGCCGGCGGAGCATCTGCTCTTGGTGCGCGGTTGCGTTCCCGGGGCGCGAAACGGTTTGGTGGTGATCCATCCGGCCGTCAAGGAGATGCCTCGTGTCTGAGCCAGTGACAGTGGCGGTGTTGTCGCAGCGCAACGAACCGGTCGGTGAGGTGACGTTGCCGCCCGAGGTGTTCGGCGGGCCGGTGCGGCGCCATCTGCTCTACGAAACGGTCCGTATGCAGCAGGCGAATCGTCGGGCCGGCACGGCCGCCACCAAAACGCGCGGCTTCGTGCGCGGCGGCGGCAAGAAGCCGTGGCGGCAGAAGGGTACGGGCCGCGCGCGCGCCGGCAGCATCCGGTCTCCCCTGTGGGTGGGCGGCGCAACGATTTTCGGCCCCCAACCGCGCGACTACTCGTACCGTCTTCCCGCGTCGGCACGCAAAGCGGCGCTGCGTGCGGCGCTGGCGGTCAAGGCAAGGGAAGGCAAACTGCTCGTGCTGGATAAGATCGAGTTGGAAGCGCCGAAGACCAAGCTGCTGGCGCAGCTGCTCGCCGGCCTGCAAATCGAGAATGCGCTGATCGTGATCCCGAGCCGCGACGACGTCGTCGAGCGCGCCGGCCGCAATCTGCCGCACGTTAAAGTGCTGCGTGCCGAAGGGGCGAACGTCTACGATCTGCTGCGCTATGACCGCCTGATCCTCACGCCAGACGCCATCCAGGCACTGACCGGGAGACTGGCATCATGAAGGACCTGCTGCACGTCGTGCAATCGCCGCTGATCACGGAGAAGGGGACACTCGTCAACGAGCAGGGCAACCAGTTCCTCTTCCGGGTGCGCCCCGAAGCCAACAAGGTGGAGATTCGTCACGCCATCGAGAAGCTGTTCAAGGTGAAGGTGGAAAAGGTCCGCACGCTCAATTACCTGGGTAAGACCCGACGCGTGGGCCGCTGGGCCGGGAAACGGCCGAGCTGGAAGAAGGCCTACGTTACCTTGGCGGCCGGACAACGCATCGACTTCTTCGAGAGTGTGTAAGCCATGCCGACTCGCCAGTACAACCCGACTTCCGCCGGGCGCCGTTTTCAGAGCGTCCTTGACTTCTCCGAGGTGACGGACAAGAAGCCCGAGCGCGGCCTGCTGGCGCCACGCACGCGCACGGGAGGACGCAACGCGCTCGGCCGGATGACCAGCCGGCACCGCGGCGGCGGTCACAAACGGCGCTATCGGATCATCGATTTCCGGCGCGACAAGGATCAGGTAGCAGCGAAGGTGGCGGCGATCGAATACGATCCAAACCGGTCGGCCCGCCTGGCGTTGCTACACTACGCCGACGGCGAGAAGCGCTACATTCTGGCACCGGTTGGTCTCAATCTCGGTGATGCCGTCGTGTCGGGTGAGGGTGCCGACATCAAGCCGGGCAATGCGATGGCGTTGCGGCAGATCCCGACCGGTACGATGGTGCACAATGTGGAGCTCAAGCCGGGCCGCGGCGGACAGCTGGTGCGCGGCGCCGGTGCGGCGGCACAGTTGATGGCCAAGGAAGGCACACAGGCGTTGCTGAAGATGCCCTCCGGCGAGCTGCGCTACGTGCAACTGAGCTGCCGCGCCACGATAGGCCAAGTCGGTAATGTCGAGCATGAGAACGTGTCGGTCGGCAAGGCCGGCCGCACGCGGTGGCTCGGCAAGCGCCCGCACGTGCGCGGCATGGCCATGAACCCGGTCGACCATCCACACGGTGGTGGCGAAGGGCGCTCGAAGGGCAACCATCCGCAGTCGCCGTGGGGACAACCGGCGAAGGGCTTCAAGACGCGATACAATCCGCGAACGGACCGGTTCATCGTCAAACGGCGAGCCGTGAGGTAGGGAGCAAGAAGTGGCACGTTCTGTCAAAAAAGGCCCGTTTGTCGACCCGTCACTCCTCCGCAAGGTCGAGGCGATGAATGCATCGCGCGAGAAAAAAGTGGTCCGAACCTGGTCACGGCGTTCCACGATCACGCCGGACATGATCGGTCATACCTTCGCGGTGCACAACGGCCGCAAGTTCATCCCCGTGTTCGTTTCCGAGAACATGGTCGGGCACAAGCTCGGCGAGTTCTCGCCGACCCGCACCTTTCATGGTCATTCGGGAGATCGCAAGGCCGAGGTGAAACCGTCCGCCGCCGCTCCGGCGCCGTCAGCCCCGGCAGCAGGGAAGGCATAAGCATGGAAGCTCGCGCCGTCACGCGACACTTGCGCATCGCGCCACGCAAGGCACGTCTCGTCGTGGACTTGATCCGTGGCAAGACGGTTGGCGATGCATTGATGATCCTCGATTTCGTGCCCAAGAAGGGTGCCCGCCTGGTGGCCAAGACACTCAAGTCGGTGATCGCCAACGCCGAGAACAAACAGCGGGTCGATATCGACCGGCTGTACGTCCGTCGGGTGAGCGTGGACGGCGGCGCCACGCTGAAGCGCTTTCTGCCGCGGGCGCACGGCCGTGCCACGCCGATCCGCAAGCGGACCAGCCACATCACTATCGTGGTCGACGAGCGCAGCAAGGGAGTCTGAGAAGGTATGGGACAGAAGGTACATCCCAAAGGTTTTCGCCTGGGCGTGATCGAGCAGTGGGACTCGAAGTGGTTCGCGCGGCGCGAGTATGCCGACCTGCTGCACGAAGATCTGCGCCTGCGCAAGTTCCTGAAGGAGCGTCTCTATCACGCCGGGATTTCCAAAGTTGAGATCGAGCGCGCCGCGAACAAGGCGAAGATCAACATCTACACCGCGCGCCCCGGCATCGTGATCGGCAAGAAAGGCGCGGAGATCGAGAAGCTCAAGAGCGAGATCGGGCGCCTCACGAAGCGCGAGTCGTTCATCAACATCCACGAAGTCCGCCGGCCCGACGTCGACGCCCAGTTGGTGGCCGAGAACGTGGCGCTGCAGCTGGAGCGGCGCGTGGCCTTCCGCCGCGCCATGAAGGAGGCGGTGGGTCGAGCGATGCGCATGGGAGCGCAAGGTGTCAAAGTACAATGCGCCGGCCGCCTCGGCGGGGCTGAAATTGCGCGCACGGAATGGTATCGTGAAGGCCGCGTACCGCTGCACACCCTGCGGGCCGATATCAGCTACGGATTGGCGGAAGCGAAGACCACGTACGGCGTGATCGGCATCAAATCGTGGATCTTTCGCGGCGAGGTGCTCACCAAAGACGAGGAGAAGCAGAAGGCGGCCTTGGGCGGGTGATGGCGCGGGCGCCGATGTAAGGGTCGAGGAAACATGTTAGCACCGAAGAAAACCAAATATCGCAAACAGCAGAAGGGTCGCCGGCGCGGCACCGCCTTCCGCGGCGCGACGCTGGCGTTCGGCGACTACGGTTTGCAGGCCACCGATCGCGGCTGGATGACGGCGCGCGAGCTCGAGGCGGCGCGCGTCGCCTTGACCCGCCACATCAAGCGCGGCGGCCGGGTCTGGATCCGGGTGTTTCCCGACAAACCGCTGACCAAGAAGCCCGCGGAAACCCGCATGGGCAAAGGCAAAGGCTCACCCGAAGTGTGGGTGGCGGTGATCAAACCGGGACGCATGCTGTTCGAGATGGAAGGGGTCTCCGAAGAGACGGCGCGCGAAGCCTTCCGCTTGGCGTCGCATAAGCTGTCGATTCCGACGCAGTTCCGCGAACGGGTCGGGGCGGTGGGAGCGGCGCATGCAGGCTAGAGAAGTACGCGACATGAGCGACGACGAGCTGACCGCAAAGGAGCGTGAGCTGAAGGAGTCGCTCTTCTTCCTGCGCCTCCGTCACGGCACCAATCAACTGGAGCGGCCGACGCAGCTGGCGCAGACCCGGCGCGATATTGCGCGCGTGAAGACCGTTCAACGCCAACGCCAGCTGGAACGGAAAGCGTAGTGGACATGCGAGGCAAGGCGAAGACCCGTGAAGGGGTGGTGGTGAGCGACAAGATGGACAAGACCGTGGTGGTCATGGTCGAGCGCCTCGTCGCCCACGCGAAGTACAAGAAGTACCTCAGGCGGCGAAAAAAAGTGAAGGCGCATGATGAACAGAACCGCTGCGGGATCGGCGACCGGGTGCTCATTGCCGAGGCGCGACCACTGAGTCGCGACAAGCGATGGACCGTGCGCGCAATTCTCGAGAAGGCAGTGTGAGGAGGCTCGTCGGCGTGCTCAGCCGGTGGGAAACGACATGGTGCAGTCGGAAACCGTTTTGGACGTTGCGGATAACTCGGGAGCGCGCAAGGTGCTGTGCATCAAGGTGCTCGGCGGCAGCCGCCGCAGGTACGCCTCGCTGGGAGACATCATCGTGGTCTCGGTGAAGGAAGCGATCCCCAACGCGAAGGTGAAAAAAGGCGACGTGACGAAAGCGGTCATCGTCCGCACGACCAAAGAGGTCGGCCGCGCGGACGGCTCGTACATCAAGTTCGATTCCAACTCCGCGGTGCTGATCGACAATCAAAAGGAACCCATCGGCACGCGTATCTTCGGGCCGGTGGCGCGCGAGCTGCGCGCCAAGAAGTTCATGAAAATCCTCTCCCTGGCGCCCGAGGTGCTGTGAGGCGGAGCACGGTGATGCAAGCACGCATTCGAAAGGACGATACGGTGATGGTGATCACCGGACGGGAGCGCGGCAAGACCGGCAAGGTCGTGCGCGTGATTCCGGACCGCGAGCGCGCGATTGTCGAGCGGCTCAACATGGTCAAGCGCCACACCAAGGCGCGCGGCCCCCAGAGCCCCTACGGCATCGTCGAAAAAGAGGCAGCTATTCACATCTCCAACCTCATGATCATGTGCGACAAGTGCAACGCGCCCGTCCGCATGGGCAAGCAGCTGCTCGAAGACGGCCGCAGTGTGCGCGTCTGCCGGCGCTGCAACGAGCACCTGGATCGGTGATGCCATGGCCACCCGCTTGAAGGAACGGTACGAACGCGACGTGTTGCCCGGCCTCATGAAGGAGATGGGCTACCGAAACCGCTTCCAGGTTCCCCACCTGGACAAGATCGTCATCAACATCGGTTTGGGCGAAGCGATCCAAAACGCCAAGGCGCTCGACTTGGCCGTGGAAGAGCTCACCGCCATCGCCGGGCAGAAACCGGTCGTGACCAAGGCCCGCAAGGCCATCGCCAACTTCAAGCTGCGCGCCGGCATGCCGATCGGCTGCATGGTGACGCTGCGCGGCAACCGCATGTATGAGTTCTTCGATCGCCTGGTAAACGCGGCGCTGCCGCGCGTGCGCGACTTCAAAGGCGTGTCGGACCGCTCCTTCGACGGGCGCGGCAACTACTCGCTCGGCGTGCGCGAACAGATTATCTTTCCGGAGATTGATTTGGATAAGGTGGAAAAAGTCCGAGGATTGACGGTATGCATCAACACCACAGCGAAAAGCGACGCCGAAGGGAAGGCACTGCTCCGGGCCATGGGCATGCCGTTCCGCGCGTAGGAGTGTGACGTGGCAAAGACATGTCTGCGCATCAAGGCCGAACGGCCACCCAAGTTCAAGGTCCGCGCCTACAATCGCTGCCCCCTGTGCGGACGCCCGCGGGCCTTTTACCGCCGGTTTCGCATGTGCCGCCTGTGCCTGCGCCTGCTGGCGCGCAAGGGCGAGATCCCAGGCCTCACCAAGGCGAGTTGGTAGGTGACCGTATGGGGATGACTGATCCAATTGCCGATTTGCTGACGCGCATCCGCAACGGCGCCCACGCGCGCAAAGAGCAGGTGGACGTGCCGTGGTCGACGGTCAAGCAACAAATCGTCGAGGTGCTGACCGCCGAGGGGTTTCTGAAGGAACACAGTGTGGTGGAGCAGGACGGACACCGCGTGCTGCGCGTCTGGCTGAAATATGACGGCCAGAACCGCCCGGTGATCGGCGGCCTGAAACGCGTGAGCCGCCCGAGCCTGCGCATCTATGTCGGATCGCGGGAGATTCCGGCGATCCGCGGCGGCTTGGGAACGAGCATCCTGTCGACGCCGAACGGGGTGCTCACGGACCGGGAGGCGCGCAAGCGCAACGTCGGCGGCGAGATCCTGTGCTCGGTGTGGTAGGCGCCATCATGTCACGTGTAGGAAGATTGCCCATCCAGATCCCACCCGCCGTGAAGGTGCAGATCGCCGACGGGCTCGTCAAAGTGCAAGGGCCGAAGGGACAGTTGGAACATCACCTGCCGCCGCGGATCAGCGTCGAGCTGCACGACGGGACGCTCAGCGTGCGGCGCGCGGAGGACACGCGTCAAGGTCGCGCGCTCCATGGCCTGACGCGCCGGCTGCTGGCCAACATGGTGCACGGTGTCCATACCGGATTCGCTCGCACCTTGGAGATCGTCGGCGTCGGCTACCGCGCCGAAGCGCGCGGTCAAGCGCTGCAACTGAGCTTGGGGTACTCCCATCCGATCCTTTTTCAATTGCCGCCGGGAATCCAGGCGCGCGTAGACCGCCAGACGGTCATCACCCTCGAAGGCGTCGACCGTCAGCTCTTGGGTGAGACCGCCGCCACGATTCGCCGGTTGCGCCCGCCCGAACCCTACAAGGGCAAGGGCATCAAGTATGCGGAAGAAGTCCTGCGGCGCAAAGCCGGCAAGGCAGCCGGTGCGGCGGGAGGAACCTGATATGGCAGTGGCGGAAAAGACGTTGGCGCGCACGCGCCGGCAAACCCGCGTACGGCGGCGGGTGCAAGGCACCGACGCGCGCCCGCGCCTGTGCGTGTTTCGCAGCGGCAGGCACATCTACGCCCAGGTGATCTCGGACCAGACCGGACGCACCTTGGCCTCGGCGTCGACGTTGTCGGCGACGCTGAAAGAACAGGTCAAGAAGAGCGGCAATGCCGACGCGGCCAAGCAGGTGGGCGTGCTCATTGCCCGTCTGTGTCAGGAGCGGGCGATCCGCCAGGTGGTCTTCGATCGCAATGGGTTTCTGTATCACGGTCGCGTCAAGGCGTTGGCCGATGCCGCGCGCGAAGCGGGGCTGGCATTCTAGCCGCGTGGGACGGATGGACTGACTATGGCATTTACGAGAGGCAGAGAGCGGATCGAGTCCCACGGCGTCGAGTTGAAGGAAAAGGTGGTGCAAATCAACCGCGTCGCCAAGGTCGTCAAGGGCGGCCGGCGCTTCAGCTTCAGCGCCTTGGTCGTCGTGGGTGACGGCGACGGCCGCGTCGGGTTCGGCCTGGGGAAAGCGAACGAGGTGCCGGAAGCGATCCGCAAGGCGATCGAGCGCGCCAAGAAAGGGCTGTTGACCGTACCGCTGGTTGATGGGACGATTCCGTACGAGGTGCACGGGTACTTCGGCGCGGGACATGTGCTGCTCCGCCCGGCCGCCGAGGGAACCGGAGTGATCGCCGGCGGTGGGGTGCGCGCGGTGGTCGAGCTCGCCGGTGTGCGAAACGTGCTCACCAAGTGCATCGGCTCGAACAACCCGCACAACATGGTCAAAGCGGCGATGGAAGCGCTCGGTTGTCTGCGCAAGCCGGAGGACATCGCGGCGCTGCGCGGCAAGAGCGTTGAAGAGATTCGGGGATGACGGCGATGGCGGAGCCCAGCATGCTCAAGATCACCCTGCGGCGCAGCCCGATCGGCTGCACGGAGCGCCAGCGCCAGACCCTGCGCGGTTTGGGGCTGACCCGTGTCGGCAAGACGGTCATCGTGCGCGACAACCAACCGATGCAGGGCCGCATCCGCACGGTCGGACACTTGATCGAGGTGAAAAGCTAGATGAACTTGAGCGACTTGGCGCCCGCATCCGGTGCGACGAAGAAACGCAAGCGGCTGGGTCGCGGCATCGGCTCCGGGCACGGCAAGACGTCCGGCCGTGGCCATAAGGGCCGCGGCTCACGTTCCGGTGGGACCACGCCGCCGGGTTATGAAGGCGGCCAGATGCCGCTGCAGCGGCGCCTGCCGAAGCACGGGTTCCACAATCCGTTCCGCCAGGAGTTCAGCATTATCAACCTCGGCCAGTTGGAAGAGCGCTTCGATGCCGGGTCGATCGTCGACCCGCAGGCGCTGCGCGCGCACGGGCTGGTGCACAACCTGAAGCAGCCGATCAAGATTCTCGCGGATGGGCAGTTGACGAAGCCCCTCAGCGTCAAGGCGCATAAGTTCAGCGCCGCAGCCAAGCAGCGGCTCGAGGCCGCGGGCGGCTCGGCGGAGGTCGTCACCGGTGGTTGAAGGTTTTCAGAACGTCTCGAAAATTCCCGAGCTGCGGCGGCGGTTGCTGTTCACCTTCGCCATGCTCGCGGTGTACCGCCTCGGGGTGGCCATCCCGACACCCGGCATCGATGGCAAGGCGCTGGCGGACTTCTTCCAGAGCGCCCGCAATACGATGTTCGGAATGGTCAACCTGTTCTCGGGCGGGGCGTTGGAAAAGTTTTCGATCTTCGCGCTCGGCATCATGCCGTACATCAGCGCGTCCATCATCCTGCAGCTGCTGACCGTGGTCATTCCGTTCCTCGAGCGGCTGTCCAAGGAGGGTGAGGCCGGCCGCCGGAAGATCACTCAATACACCCGGTACGGCACCGTGTTCTTGTCACTCATCCAGGGTATGTTCATCAGCATCGGGATTGAAAAGCTGACGTCACCGGGCGGGAGTCCCATCGTGTTTCATCCCGGCTGGCCCTTCCGCATCATGACGGTGCTGACGTTGACCTGCGGCACGGTGTTCATCATGTGGCTCGGCGAGCAAATTTCCGAGCGCGGCATCGGCAACGGCATCTCGCTGATCATCTTTACCGGCATTGTCGCTGCCTTCCCGTCGGCGGCCGCGACGACCTTGGAGTTCGTGCGTGAAGGGGAGATGGGAGCGCTCGTCCTCGTGGCGCTGACGCTGTTCATGGTAGGGGTGGTCGCCGTGATCATCTTCATGGAGCGCGGCCAGCGCCGTGTGCCGGTCCAGTACGCGAAGCGGGTCGTCGGACGACGCATGTACGGCGGCCAAAGCTCGCACTTGCCGCTCAAAGTGAACACGGCCGGCGTGATCCCACCGATCTTCGCGTCGTCGCTGCTGGTTTTTCCGGGGACCATTGCGAGCTTTGTGGACCATCCCTGGGCGAAGGCCGCGGCGGTGTATCTGACGCCCGGCGGCTGGTTTTACGACCTGCTCTACGTTGGGTTGATCATTTTCTTCTGCTACTTTTACACGGCTGTGACGTTCAACACGACTGACGTTGCGGACAATATGAAGAAGTTCGGCGGCTACATCCCAGGCATCCGACCGGGACAGCGTACGGCCGAATACATCGACCGCATTCTGGCGCGCATCACGCTCGGCGGGGCACTGTATGTCGCCGCCGTCTGCGTCCTGCCGTCCATTCTGATCCGGCGGTTCAACGTTCCCTTCTACTTCGGCGGTACGGCGTTGCTCATCGTCGTCGGCGTGGCGCTCGATACCGTCTCGCAAATTGAGACGCATATGCTCACGCGGAGCTATCAAGGCTTCATGCGGCGCGGCCGGCTACGCGGCCGGCGCGGCTAGAGCGGGTCAACCCAGTGCGTATGATTCTGATGGGTCCCCCGGGCGCCGGGAAGGGGACGCAAGCGAAGCTCTTGCAGGAACGATTCGATGTGCCGCACATCTCGTCGGGCGACCTGCTGCGCGTCGCGGTCCGCCGCAAGACGCCCCTGGGCGTGCAGGCGAAGCGCTTCATGGACCGCGGCGAGCTGGTGCCGGACGACGTGTTGCTGGGTACGATCGAGGAGCGCCTGCGGCGCAATGACTGCGCCACGGGATTCCTGCTGGACGGCTTCCCGCGCACCGTGGCGCAAGCCGATGCGCTGGTGACGATGCTGCTCAGCATGGGAACGCACATCGATAATGTGACGAGCCTCATCGTGCCGCGTGACGAGCTGGTGAAGCGCCTCAGCGGGCGGCGGACATGCCGGGAGTGCGGCGCCATGTACCACATCATCTTCGATCCGCCGAACAATCCCGGCATTTGCAACAAATGCAACGGCGAGCTGTACCAGCGCGACGACGATCAGGAAGATACCATCCTGGCCCGCCTCGACGTCTACGACAGCCAGACAGCGCCACTGCTAGCGCTGTACCGGCGGCGTGGCGTGCTGCACGAAGTCGATGGAGTCGGAAGCCCCGATCAGGTATTCGAGCGCATCCTGACGGCGGATCGGGTGGACGGGCGATGATCACGCTGAAAACACCGCAGGACATCGACACCATGCGCGCCGCCAACTTGATCGTCGCCGAGGTGCTGGCGGAGCTGCGCCGGCACGTCCGTCCGGGCGTGACCACCGGTGACCTGGATCGGATTGCCGAGCGCATGACCTACGAGCGCGGCGCCGTTCCCGCCTTCAAGGGCTACGAGGTCGCCGGACGTGTCTTCCCGGCCAGCGTATGTACCTCGATCAATGATGAGATCGTGCACGGGGTTCCTTCGGAACGGCGCGTGTTGCACGCGGGCGACATCATCGGCCTCGATTTCGGCGTCCGCTACCAAGGCTTCTACGGCGATGCCGCCGTCACCGTCGCGGTCGGCGAGGCCGATGCGGAGGCGCAACGCCTGATGCAGACCACCCGCGAGGCGTTGTGGGCGGGTATCGACCAGGTGAAGGTCGGCAACCGACTCGGCGAGGTTTCGGCGGCGATCCAGGAGCGCGTCGAACGCGAGGGGTTCTCCGTGGTGCGTGACTTCGTCGGGCACGGCATCGGCCGGCGCCTGCACGAAGAGCCGCAGGTGCCGAACTACGGGCAACGCGACCGCGGCGTGCGCTTGCGCGAGGGCATGGTGCTGGCGATCGAGCCGATGGTCAACGTCGGGGCGCCGGAAGTGATGATCAAGCAAGATGGTTGGACGGCGGTGACGCGCGACGGCCGGCGCTCGGCCCATTTCGAGCATTCGGTGGCCGTGACGCCGGACGGACCGTTTGTCTTGAGCCAGCCGTGAATCAGGGTGTCGAGGCATTGCCAGCGGGTGCGAAGAACGGAGCGTAACGTGAAAGTGCGAGCGTCAGTCAAACCGGTATGCAAGAAGTGCAAGGTGGTCCGCCGTGCGGGCGTGGTGCGCGTGTTGTGCAGCAACCCGCGCCACAAGCAGCGCCAGGGATAGCGGCGGCCACGGACGGAGCGAGGAAGCATGGCACGTATTGCAGGAGTCGATCTGCCCCGCAACAAGCGCATGGAAGTCGCGCTGACGTACATCTACGGCATCGGTCGCCCGTCGGCGCGGAAGATCCTCGACCAGGCGGGCGTCGACGTCAACAAGAAGAGTGACGCTGTCACGGATGACGAGCTGGTGAAGCTGCGCCAGGTCATCGACGCGACCTACAAGGTTGAAGGCGATCTGCGCCGTGAAGTGGCCATGAGCATCAAACGGCTGATGGACGTCGGGTCGTATCGCGGCCTGCGCCACCGGCGCAATTTGCCCGTGCGCGGCCAGCGCACGCATACGAATTCGCGTACCCGCAAGGGGCCGCGCCGCGCCATCGCGGGCAAGAAGCCCCCGCCGTCCAAGGGGTGATCGGGCCGAAGGAGTAACCTATGGCGAAGGAAGAGAGCGCGGCGAAGACCGCGGAGAAGCCGACTGAGAAGGTCGCGGCGCCGAAGCGGCGGAAGACCAAGAAGATGGTGAGCGAGGGAGTGGCGCACATCCACTCCACGTTCAACAACACCATCATCACGATCACCGATCCGGTCGGCAACGTCGTGGCCTGGTCGAGCGCCGGCGCCGTCGGGTTCAAGGGATCCCGCAAGGGCACGCCCTTTGCCGCCCAGTTGGCGGCGGAAAGCGCGGCGAAGAAGGCCATGGACTTTGGCTTGCGCTCCGTCCAAGTGTACGTGAAGGGACCGGGCGCGGGACGCGAATCGGCGCTGCGCGCGCTGCAGGCCGCCGGCTTCGCCGTGAGCCTGATCAAAGACGTCACCCCCATCCCACATAACGGCTGCCGGCCGCCGAAGCGCCGGCGGGTGTAAGGCGAGGAGGAGAACGTTGGCTCGTTATACGGAATCCGTGTGCCGGCTGTGCCGGCGCGAAGGCTTGAAGCTGTTCCTGAAGGGGGAACGCTGCTACACCGACAAGTGCGCCATCGAGCGCCGCAACTATCCCCCCGGCGAGCATGGTCAAGGGCGTAGCAAGTTCTCCGAATATGCCGTGCAGCTGCGCGAGAAACAGAAAGTCAAGCGCATGTACGGTCTCATGGAGCGGCAGTTCCGGCGGTATTTCCAGCTCGCCGAGCGCTCGCGTGGGATCACCGGCGAGACCCTGCTGCTGCTGCTCGAGCGCCGCCTCGACAACATGATCTACCGGATGGGGTTTGCGACGTCGCGCGCCGAGGCCCGGCAACTCGTCCGGCACGGGCACTTCCTGATCGACGGCCGCAAGGTGGACGTGCCGTCGTTCCTGCTGCAACCCGGCCACGTCGTCACCGTGCGCGAGCGCAGCCGCTCCGTGACCCGCATTCTGGAAGCCATGGAACAGGCCGAACGGCGCGGGGTGCCCGACTGGCTCGAAGTTCAACGAGAGGCGTTCAGCGCACGCTTGAAGGCGCTGCCGGCACGCGCCGATCTCACCATGCCGATCAACGAGAAACTGGTGGTCGAGCTGTACTCGAAGTAATCCGGCGGTTCTGCCGAACGCCGATTGGAGGTCTCATACATGTTGCCGCAACGAAACTGGCGCGATCTCATCAAGCCGAAGAAGCTGGAGGTCGAAGACAAGAACCTCAGTGCGAGCTACGGGAAGTTCGTGGGCGAGCCCTTCGAACGCGGCTTCGGGGTCACGGTCGGCAATTCCTTGCGCCGCATCTTGCTCTCCTCGCTGCAGGGCGCGGCGATCAGCGCCGTGAAAATCAGGGGCGTGCTGCACGAGTTCTCCACGCTCACGGGTGTCCGCGAGGATGTCACCGATATCATCCTCAACCTCAAGGAGGTGCGGCTGAAGCTGCACGAGGGGGCGCAGGAGACCGCACGCATCGAGGCCAAAGGGGAAGGCGAAGTCACGGCCGGGGACATCAAGGCCGGCCCGAACATCGAGATCCTCAACCCCGACCTGCACATCGCCTCGCTGTCCAAGGAAGGCAAGCTGGACATCGACTTGACGATCAAGACCGGCCGCGGTTACGTCCCCGCCGAGCGCAACAAAGACGAGAACGCGCCCGTGGGCACCATTCCGATCGATGCGATCTTTTCTCCCGTCCGCAAAGTCGATTACACAGTCAGCAACGCCCGCGTCGGACAGCGCACCGACTACGACAAGCTCACCATGGAACTGTGGACCGACGGCAGCGTGCGGCCGGACGACGCCATGGCGTATGCCGCGCGCATCTTGCAGGATCAGCTGAGCATCTTCATCAATTTCGAAGAGGCCGCCGAAGCCGCGGAGACGCCGGAAGAAACGCATCCGGAGCTCAACGAAAACCTCTTCCGCAGCGTCGCCGAGCTCGAGCTGTCGGTGCGCTCCGCCAATTGCCTGCAGAATGCCGGCATCAAGTACATCGGCGAGCTGGTGCAGAAGAGCGAGGCCGAGATGCTGAAGACCAAGAACTTCGGCCGCAAGTCGCTCAATGAGATCAAGGAGATCCTGCGCGAGATGGGCCTCGACTTCGGCATGCGCATCGAAAACTTCCCGAGCCGCGCCGAGCTCGATCGGCGCTGGGCGAAAGAGAAGGAAAGCGCGTAGAACGAGACAACAGACGACAGACACATAGACCACAGACGAAGACGGGATCTGATGCAGAGTCTGTTGTCTGTTGTCTGTTGTCTGAAAGTCTGTTGTCTGACTCTGAGGTTGCCATGAGACACTTGAATGCCGGACGAAAGCTGAATCGCACCGGGGCGCACCGCAAGGCGCTCTTCCGCAACCTGGTGACCTCGTTGCTCGAACACGAGCACGTGCGGACGACCGATGCGAAGGCCAAAGAGCTGCGCAGCATCGCCGACCGGATGGTCACCCTGGGCAAACGCGGCACCCTGCACGCACGCCGCCAAGCGCTGACGTACATCCGCAGCGCGACGGTCGTCAAGAAGCTGTTCGACGAGGTCGCGCCGCGCTTCCGCGACCGCATGGGCGGCTACACCCGCGTGATCAAGCTCGGCCATCGGCACGGAGACGCCGCGTCCATGTCGATCATCGAGCTGACCGACCGCGGCGAAGCCGCCAAAGCCGAGGCGGAGAAGAAGCGCGAGCGTCGCGCCCGCCGCGCCGAGAAGAAGTCCACCCCGCCGGCGGCGCCGCCACTCGGCTGAGCTCGCTTCGCGTCCCGTTACTCGGGTTCGATCGCCTGCTCTCCGATCACAGGCGTTCCAATATCGTCGCCGCCCCCTGGCCCATGCCGCCGCAGATGGCTGCCAAGCCGAAGCGCGCGCCGCGGCGGCGCATTTCGAGCGCCAACGTGCCGATGAGCCGCGCGCCGGACGCTCCGACCGGATGACCGAGGGCGCACGCCCCGCCATTGACGTTGATCGTTTCCGCCGCCGCGTCGGGCATCTTGAACTCCCGCATCAACGCGATGGGCGCGCAGGCGAAGGCTTCGTTGACCTCGATCAGGTCGAGGTCGCGCACACCTAAGCCCGACAGCCGCAGCGCCTTGTGGGTTGCGGGAATGGCCGAGTAGATCAGATCCGTCGGCGCGCACGCGCCGGTGGCGATGGTGTGCAAGCGCGCCAGCGGCCGGAGGCCCAGCGCCTGGGCACGGTCCCGCGACATGATCATGCACACCGCGGCGCCGTCGGCTTGGCCCGACGAGCTGGCCGCCGTGATGCGGCCGTCGGGACGATAGACCGGCTGCAACGCGGCGATCTTTTCGAGGCTGGTGTCGGCGCGCGGGCACTGATCGCGCTCGATGCGCGCCGCTGCGCCGTCCGGGAGCACGCCGTCGACGGGCACGATTTCCTCGGCGAGGCGGCCGGCCTCGGTCGCCGCCACGGCGCGCTGATGGCTCGCCAGCGCCCACGTATCCATATCGTGCCGCGATATGTTGAACTGCTCGCACAAACGCTCGGCGCCCTGGCCGCCGTTGAGCTCGATCAGGTTGATCATCTCGGCCATCTTCGGATTCGGGTTCATCGCCGAGAGCATCGTGCCGCCCTGCTTGATGACCTCGTCCATGTCCATGCCGTCCTTGATGACCGGGATGCGGAAATGGGTCATGCTGTCGAGGCCGCCGGCGATGTAGACGTCGCCCTGGCCGCACTGCACGTTCATCGTCGCGATGTGCACCGACATCATCGCCGTCGTGCAGGCGCGCTCGACGCTGAGGCCGGTCACGTGCGACGGGAAACCGGCGAGGAACGGAATCGCCGTGCCCGGGTGCGCCTGCTCGCCCATCATCTCGACGGCGCCGAGAATGATGCCGTCGACGTCCGTCGCGGCGATGCCGGTGCGCGTCAGGATCTCACGCAGCACGATGGCCGCGAGGTCGTCGGAGCGCACGTTGCGGAAGCAGCCGCGTTGCGGGTCGGCCTTGCCGAACGGCGTCCGTACATATCCGACCAATACCGCTTCTCTCAGCTCACGCATGCATCATACTCCGCTTCACTGGTTCTTCAGAAAGTCGATGAGCAGGCGATTCACTTCCTCGGGCTGCTCTTGATGGACGAAATGTCCGGCATCGCGGATCACGGCCTTGCGCAGGCCATTCGGAAAGAGCGCTTCCATGCCGTCGAGCAACTCGACTCCCATGCACCCGTCGCGGGCGCCGTGGAAAACGAGGGCCGGGGCGGCGACCGGCGACATGCTGATCGTCGCTTGCAGCTCAGCGAGCGCCGGATCTTGGTTGGTCGGGTTCAGCGTCTGCCGATAGTAGCCGAGCGCCGCCTGCAGCACACCCGGCGAGCGAAAGGTCGCCTTCAACGCTTCCATCTCTTCGGCTGGGTACGCCCAGCCGGGCGACCAGTCTTGCCACAAGCGTTCGAGAAACCGAAAGTCGCCATGGGCAACCGCGGCATCGGCAAACGGCGTCTGGAAAAAGAACATGTACCATGAGCGGCGTTGCTGGTCGTAGCTGCTGAGAAAGGCGTTGAGCACCGACGGCCCGTGCGGCACGGCGGCGGTGACCAGCTTGATCACCTTCTCCGGCGCGCGGATCGCCGCGCCGTAGGCGGCTATGGCGCCCCAGTCGTGCCCGAAGATGTGCGCCGACGAATAGCCGAGTGCACCGATGAACTCGATCGCATCGAGGGCCAGCACCGCCGTCTGGTAACGTCCGTCGGCGGGAATTTCCGTCGGTGCGTAGCCGCGCATGTAGGGAGCCACAGCCCGGAACCCCGCGGCGGCGAGCGCCGGCAGTTGATGCCGGAACGAGCGCGCGTGATCGGGAAAGCCGTGCAAGCACAGCACCAGCGGGCCATCGCCCGCTTCCAACGTCGCGAAGCGGACGCCGTTGACGCGCACCGTTCCCGCCTTGAATTCCGTCATCACCGTTCCACTATCCCGCCGCACGCGGCGCCGTCAATGCTCCGGTCCGCCTGCCGTATGTCCCGGAGTGGCTAATGCGTCTCAGTCAAGATCGTCCTCCACCAGACCCTGGACCAAGCCCGCCTGGCGCAGAACGCGACGGCAGAGATCGGCCTGATCAGAGAGGACGTAGAACCCGACGCCTTCGTACTTTACCGGGAGAATGCCGAGCACGCGGCTCTCGAACGGTTCGATGTCGACGGCGTAGTCGATGGCGTTGTCCGAACAGACTTGCTCGACCCGTTTCGCTTCACTGAGGCGACCGGCGATGTAGACCATGGTCACTTCTTTGTCGTCGAATGTCGCCGGATCCACCAAGGCCATCGAGGTGCTTTCACGCACCTTCTATCACGACGCCGAGTGCGGCTGCCAGGCCGATCCGGGCGAGTCTCAGCCAACATCTCGCACCGCGGCGTGTCTTCAGTTAGGATGCGGCGCACACCAGTACGACGGAGGCCGAGAATGTTGCGATCGAGTTGCCTGTGCGGTGCGGTATCATGGGACGTGAACGGCGAGTTGCAGTTCATGTCGCACTGTCACTGCTCGCGGTGCCGTAAGACGCGCGGCACCGCGTTCGCGACCGAGGTCGCCGCCGCGGCCGACGGCTTCATGCTGCGCGGCCGCGAACACGTCTCCCGGTTCGCGTCGTCCGCGGAGCTGGCGCGCAATTTCTGCATGGTGTGCGGCTCGACGGTGCCCGGCCAACCGTGGCAGGGACTGGTCTTCGTGCCGGCGGGCAACTTCGAAGCCGATCCCGGCGTCCGCCCGCTCTCGCACATCTTCGTGGCCTCCAAGGCTCCGTGGTACGAGATTCCCGACCAGCTGCCGCGATTCGATGCGTATCCGCCGGGCGTTGCCGCGACGGTGCTGGACGATTTGCCGCGTCGGCATTCCGGCGCGCGTCCGCGCGGCAGCTGCTTGTGCGGCGGCGTCAGCTTCGAGCTGACTGAGACGCCGACGCTTTCTCACAATTGTCATTGCGGCCGCTGCCGCAAGAAGAGCTCGGCCGCCCACTCTTCGAGCCTCATTACCAGCATCGACGGCGTGGGTTTCCTCCAGGGTGAGGACTTGCTGGTTACGTACGAGCTGCCCGAGGCCAAGTTCTTTGCGCATGCGTTCTGTCGCGTGTGCGGCGGGAAGCTGCCGCGGCTCGACGCCGCGCGCGGCTTCGCCATCGTACCGCTGGGCGCGTTCGACGACGATCCGGGCATTCGCCCTCAGGCGCACATCTACGTCGGCTCGAAGGCGCCGTGGTTCGAGATTCACGACAAGTTGCCGCAGTTCGTCGAGCACTATCAGCGCGGGTGAGGCGCCGCGATGCGTTGCGCCGGCGCCGTCACAGGCGGATCAATTCGTGCCCATCGGATTCCTCTCGCCACCTACGACCGAGTGATCCGAATGAGTTGAGCAGCGATCATCTGGAAAGCCCGTTGACTGGAGAGCCGAACGTCGTGCCGATGAGCGGCCACGGGCACGCCGCAACGGTTCGATTTGAACGCGCCTGCTCATGCCCGGGGTCCGATCGTGCGGTGGGTTAGGGATGGGCGCGCACCACCCTGCCTGCCTGCGCGTTCGGCATCTCCGCAAGCATACTCGGAACAAGCGGGAGGAGATCTTCGAGTGCGTTGCACGGCGCGACGAGAACGAGCACGAAGAGGCTCGATCGGGCGAGATTGTGCTGGAACTCGAGGTTCTGATCCGCGGTGATGAACACCTCATAGCCCGCTTCTGCCGGTCGCCGGAGGAGTTCGCCGTTCTTCAGCCCGGCCCAACCCTGCTGTTGAACGGTCCGCACTTCGTGGCCGGTCAACTCTCGCGCCAGCCGCCGCGGCAGCTGTTCATCAAGCAGCACGCGCACGGGCCGCTTCGAGCACCGCGACCGCTTGCTTACGCGAAACCGAGGGGAATGCGTCAAGAAATTCATCAAGGCTATGCCCCCGCTCGAGGTAATCGATGAGGTTGCGCAGCGGCACGCGCGTTCCGACGAAGACTGGCGTGCCTCCGAGAATTTCGGGATCGCTGTGGACGACAGAAATTTCGCTCGCCATCTCTTGTCCCTCGTTCGGAATCCTAGCGCAACGATCTGCACTTGCCTGACGCCCGTCATCAGCGGCGCCGCATTGCGGCGTCGGCTGCATCCCGTAGGCATGAGCCCGCAGCACGTAGCTCACGCCAAGTGCACCTACATACAGCCCGACTCCGAATACGGTATGTGTCACAAGGCTCTTCAGCCTGGCCTGCGTTGGTTTGGGCGTTCTTGAGGCAGCAATGCCGAGGCCGAACGACGGCTGCATGATGAAGAACGGGAACACTACGGTGCCAATGCCGTAGAGCAGCGCAGGCAGCAAAGTCGGTCGCGCAAGCCAGTCACCTGATGTAAGAACGACGAACACAAGCGCGAACACGACACCAATAGTGTAGTGAGCAATCCAGCCAACCGTGCACTCAAAGGGTTTCTGTGGCGCGGCGGTGATAGTCGCATGCGTAAAGGTGCCCCCCGGCATATGGCGAAGCCAGCGTCCGAGCAAACAGTAGTTGAGCGATGCAATGCTGAACGTACGCTTCAGGAACAAATTCCAGAGGTCCATGACCAGAGTTGCGCCAATACCAATGGCAATTGCACCGAGGATGTGGTTTGCTTCAATACTCATGATCTACCTCAACATGGATGTTGCGGTCTAACGAGCTTGTAGAAAAACCCGATTCCAGTTTTCGAACGTCCGCCCGCTTGGGCGTCTGTGCGAGAGATGCATTG
>Ga0209415_10006812_pt1 | contig 20170 bp, 16 predicted proteins | sample PeaSoiSIISIP2007_FD_187696 | JGI IMG/M metagenome (GOLD analysis project Ga0209415, IMG submission 187696) | Peat soil microbial communities from Weissenstadt, Germany - SII-SIP-2007 (SPAdes) (version 2) | ecosystem: Environmental > Terrestrial > Soil > Wetlands > Peat | place: Germany...
TCCTGAGCCGCTGTTTGTTCGCAACTTCAGCATCCCAGTTCTCGATCGAATGGACAACAACCTATTGAAACTTCACAGCTAAAGCCGACTCTGAAAACAAGCCGGTTATCGCAGCGGTAAACCGCTGCGCCACCCAAAAACCGAGAGAAAAGCCAGCCAAGATCCATTGCAAGAACCAGCCAAGATCCAATGCAACAACTTAGACGGAGCTGCCGTGGTTCCGGACAACCCGCTGATGCTGCTAACTGAGCGCATCCTAGCTCGGGTCCAAGATGGCGGGCTGTGGGGGGAGTCACAGGAGGTTGTGATGGGCATCACGCCGGGAGGGTGCTAACTCGTGCCCCAGACTTCGCCGATTATGCGGTGGAAGTTCGCGCCCAAAACTTTCTCGATCACCGAGGCGGGCTGGCCGCGTTTGGCTAGTTCGGTGGCGATGATCTCCATGTGATCGGGGCCGTTGAGGTCGGGAACGTAGGGATAGCGATCCTCCTCGGGGGCGGCAATGCCGAGTTTCTTGCGGCCGGCGATATGGCGATCGAAGGCGGCTTTCTGTTCCGCCGTCAATACTATTTTTTCGATCGAGCCATCGGATCCGACGCCGACATGATCCGCGCCACATACGTTGATGGCATGCACCAGGTGATTGAGCACATGTTCGCGAGTGGGGACGGTGGGCGAGCCGACGACGTAGGGCATGAGATAGACGCCGAAATAGCCGCCGCGATCGGCCAGCGATTTGAGAATTTCATCGGGCTTGCTGCGGGGATGCGGATAGACGGCGGTGCATCCGGAGTGCGAGATCAGAACGGGCTTTCTGGATTCGGAGATGGCTTCGGCGGTGGTGCGGTATCCGCTGTGGCTCAGGTCAACGGCCACACCGAGGTCATTCATTTTCTTGACGGCGGCGATGCCCGCTTTACTCAGGCCGGCGTTTCCGGGTTCGAGGCATCCATCGCCGAAGAGGCCGCGATTGTTGTAGGTCAGCTGCATGATGCGGACTCCGAGCTGCCGAAACATTTCGATGCGCTCGGGATTTTCCTCCAGAAACCCGGGGTACTGGAAACCCGGCATGATCCCAACCTTGGTTTCACGCTTGGCTCGGGCCAGGTCGGAATGCCGGCGCACGATGAGGAACGCTTCGGGGTGCTGCTCGACTAGCGCCTCGATCGCCGCGATGTTGCCGACCGTGTCTTCAAGCGTGAGTTCGGAGACGGTGAAGTTGATGGCGGTAATACCCGACTGCCGGACGGCTGCGATGATGGCGGCGGTGGGAGAGGTGTCGAGGTCGATAAATGGCGCGCAGAGAGAATCGATGACGATTGCCTTCTTGTAGAGGCCGGCGGCGTCTACGTCTTCGATGAGATGGCTGGCCGAGAGATTGAGCGATCGGGCGCGCAGGGGTGCGGAGAATAGAGCGGCGGACATGCTGAGAAGGCCCAGATTGAAATCGCGACGATGCATGGGCTTGGCTCCTGCGAGCTTCTAACTGGTGGGGGATGCGTATTGCGCTTCGCCGTTGCCGAACGACCAGTTTTCTTTCGGCACTTCGACCAGATTGATGAAGACATCCTCGCGGCGCAGACTCAGGGTTTCGTGCAAGCCGTCGGCCACGGCTTTGTAGAAGCGCTGCTTCATCTCAACGGTGCGGCCGCCGTTCAGCGTGATCTGCAGGAAAACGCAGTCGTCCGATCTACGAACGCCGAGATAATTGCGGTCAAACTGCAAGTCGGTTTTGGGATGCTCGGTGATGATGTGGAAACGGTCATCCTTGGGGACGTTTAAGACGTCGAGCATGGCCTGGTGGACGACTTGAACAATCTGTATGCGATACTCGTCGGTCTTGCCTTCCAGAAGATCGATTCGGACGAGAGGCATTCGTTCTCCCTGTTAGTGGCTACGTGTTTTTGCGCTTCAGTTGGCGTCCCAGCCGGGCGGAACATTCACATACGAACGGTCGAGTTGGGTTACGGAAGGGCAACCGAGCAGGCGCATGGTGCGGTCGAGATCGGTGCGGAGAATTTCGATGGCGCGATTTACGCCGGCTTCTCCGGCGGCAGCCAGGCCGTAGGCATAGGCTCGTCCGCAGAGTACGGCGCGGGCGCCGAGGCAAAGGGCCTTAACGATGTCGGTGCCGCGGCGGATGCCTCCGTCCATAAAGACTTCGATCTGCCCGTTGACGGCCTTCACCACCTCGGGCAAAGCGCGGAGGGAAGCAGGAAGGTAATCGAGCTGGCGGCCGCCGTGGTTGGAGACGGAAATGGCCGAGGCGCCGTAGTCGATGGCGCGACGCGCGTCGTCCGCGGTGAGGACGCCTTTGATGACGATGGGGCCGGGCCACAGTTTGCGGATCCACGTCAGATCGGCCCAAGTCGGGGTGGATTCGGCGAGGGCTTTGACGATATCGACGAGCGGCATCGGACCCTTGCCGGGGACTACGACGTTGGGAAGGGCAGGCAGACCACCATCGCGCAGAAAACTCACGAGCCACCCTGGGCGCGAAAGGACTTGCGGAAGGTATGGAAGTTTTTCGAAGGGACCGCCGCTGACGAGTTCTTTCATGCCGTTTCGGAAATCGCGCTCGCGGATGCCGGAGACAGGGGTATCGATGGTGACGACGAGGGCGGAGCATCCGGCGACGCGGGCGCGCTCGATTACGGCTTCGGCAGCGCCGCGGCCACCCATCAGATAGAGCTGATAGAAAACGGGGCCGGTGGATGCGGCCTTCACGTTTTCGAGCCTGTGTCCGGAGATGGTGGAGAGAATGTAGGCGGTGCCGGCGTTGCCGGCGGCGCGGGCGGCTCCTACCTCGCCTACGGGGTGCATGAGGCGGCTGTAGCCGACGGGGGCGAGCAGAAAGGGGAGCTTGAGATCGAAGCCGAGAACGCGGGTTCCCAAGTTGCAATCGTCGAGGGCGACAGCGTGGCGCGGACGGAAAGTGATGTCGCCATAGACGCGGCAATTTTCGCGGAGGGTGGCCTCGCCTTCGGCGCCGCCGTCGAGGTAATCGAAGACGGATTTGGGCACGCGACGCTCTGCGATGGCACGGAAATCGTTGATGCAAACCACGTGGGGGGCTGCTACGGAACGTTCGGATCTGGTCATTGCGCGACGCCTGTATCGGAGTTGGTTAAAGCAGGTTGATAGTACCACCGATGTTAAATCGGGGGATAAATCCGGCTTGTGATATTCGCTAGAGCAGCTAGCGGTTCGTCGGCGGCTTGCGTTTTGCCAGGGCGGCGAACAGCGGTGCGCCCCATACTCCGACAGCGAGGAGCGAGCCGAACAGAATGACGGCGTCGATGCTGGAGCGTCCCTCGCGCACGAAATAAACATCTTTCAAGTTGAGCCAAAGGGCAAACTCGTCGAGGGTGAGCGCCGCGCCTACTCCGTAAAGCACCGACATCAACCGGCTGGCAAAAATCGACGACGAATCGCTGCCGGTGCCAAATTCACACAGCCAGCCATAACCGACGCCCAGCAGAAGCAGAATTCCGGGCACCAGGTGGTGGATGTGGCGTCCGCCCATGATGATGTAGTGAAAAGGCGGAATCTGGTGACGGATGCAATAAACCATTCCGCGCACAATGGCAAAAGTCAGGAAGAAACTGACGGATGCGAGAAACAGACGGCGACGCGGACGGTCGGCGATATGCTCATGGAGAAGTGGACCGAGACGGGTGCGATGAAGAAGCGCGAGGAGCAACGCAATCATCACCAGCAGAATCAGAAGAAGGAGTCCAGCATCGCTCCAGCGCATGCGTGATTCGACCTCGACGTGATTAGAACTGATTATTAGACCTGATGGCGACAGGCGCGGCAAATCGGGCAGCCCGATCGACGATGCCGGATAGATGCGAAGGCGGATACTCGGGCATAATAGCTCCACCAAACGGTGGCTTAGAACGAGGACCCGGAACGAGGACCTGCCAATTTGCCTAGTCTCAGATGGTTCGTAAGACGCCAGATCTTCATCGCGGCCATTTTTGTGCACGTGGCCGCCGCAGTTGCACAACCGGTTCCTCAGGAACTGGTAAATGGGCTTAAGTGGCGCTTGATTGGGCCTTTTCGCGGAGGGCGCGCGGTCGCGCTGGCCGGCGTGCCGGGCGACTCGACAACGTTTTATTTTGGTTCGGTCAATGGCGGGATATGGAAAACGACGGACGCCGGGGTTGTTTGGACGCCGATTTTTGACAGCCAGCCCGTGGCCTCGATTGGCGCACTGGCCGTAGCTCCCTCCGATCCTAAAACTATTTATGCCGGGACTGGCGAATCCGATATTCGCGAGGATCTCTCTTCCGGCAACGGCGTCTATAAGTCCACCGACGGCGGCGCTACCTGGAACCACGCCGGTCTGGAGGAAACGCGGCAGATCAGCAGGATTGTAATCGACCCGCAGAATGCGAACGTGGTTTATGTGGGCGCTCTCGGACACGCTTTTGGCCACAATGAACAGCGCGGCGTTTATAAATCCGTGGATGGAGGGGCGCATTGGACGCGGGTTCTCGAGCTGGGGCCAGAGATCGGCATTTCAGATCTGGCGATGTGTTCCGCTGCGCCGCAGGTTTTGTTTGCGGGCGCATGGCATGTGCGGCGTCCGCCGTGGAGTACTTATGCTCCGATCGAGGGGCCGGGCAGCGGGCTTTACCGTTCTCAGGATGGCGGCAAAACGTGGGCGCATCTTGAGCGGAACGGGCTGCCCGAAGGCGATTGGGGACGCGTGGGCGTTGACGTTGCGCCGGACGGAAAGCGCGTGTATGCGCTCATCGTTCTCCCGGCCGAGATGCAGAGCGAAACCCAGCCGCAGATACCGCCTCCGGCCAAGAGATCAGGCCTTTATCGCTCTGACGATGGAGGCAACAGTTGGGTGCTGGCAAACTCCGATCCTCGTCTTACGAGCCGGGCGTGGTACTTCAATCGCATCACCATCGACCCGAACCATCCCGACGTGCTCTACATGCCCAACGTCGCTCTTTATCGATCCGAAGATGGCGGGAAGACAGTTTCGATCGTTCGCGGCGCTCCTGGCGGAGACGATTACCACCAGCTTTGGATCGATCCGAAAAATTCTGAAAGCATGATCCTCGGGACAGACCAGGGAACAACGATCAGCGTTAATCGCGGCCAGACTTGGAGCAGTTGGTATAACCAGCCCACGGCCCAGCTTTATCACGTGACCACCGACGACCAGTTTCCCTACACCGTGTATGGCACGCAGCAAGATACTGGCAGCGCCGCGGTTCTAAGCCGCACCGATCATGGTCAGATCACGCCGCGGGACTGGTTCCCCTCTGGGCCCAGCGAAAGCGGATACATGGCGCTCGATCCGAAAGATCCCGACATCGTGTATCTGAGCGGAACCTACGGGACGGTGGCTCGATTCAACAAGCGTACAGGCCTGAGCCAGGACATCACGCCATGGCCCGCGGTTGCATTCAATGCCGAGATCAATCAGCGCAAGTATCGCGATCCCTGGACCCCGGTGCTGGTTCGTTCCGCGGCTGACCCGGCGCGACTTTATCTGGGGACGCAATATGTGATGACGACGGTCGATGGAGGACTGCATTGGGAGACGATCAGCCCCGATCTCACGGGAGCGACCGAGAAACCTCCGAGTCTGCCAGTTCAGGTTGCGCCAACTCTCGAAAATGCCAAACGCGATGGTTACGGGGTCGTATTTACGATCGCGCCCTCGCCGCTCAACCGCGATCTGATCTGGGCTGGGAGCGACACGGGATTGATTCACGTGACTCGCGATGGCGGAAAGAACTGGAAGGATGTCACCCCGCCGGGATTGAGCGATTGGAGCCAGATGTCCTGGAGCCAAGTATCAATGATCGAAGCTTCGCATTTCGATGCCGGCGCCGCCTATGCAGCCGTCAATCGCAGCCGCATCGACGATCAGACGCCTTACGCCTATCGCACGCGCGACTATGGGGCTACCTGGCAACCGGTTACGAACGGCATTGCCGCGCCCGCATTTCTGCGCGCCATTCGCGAAGACCCGCAGACCAAGGGCCTGCTTTTTGCGGGGACCGAATTCGGAATCTTTGTGTCGTTTGATGACGGAGACCACTGGCAGTCTTTGCAATTGAATTTGCCGGTCACCGGCGTTCGCGATGCCGCCATCCACGGGGATGACCTGGTGATTGCCACCTTCGGGCGTTCGTTCTGGATTCTCGATAACATTACGCCGCTGCGCGAGGCGCAGATGCTTCACGCGAGAAAAGCGAGTGTCCCATGGCTTTACCGCCCCGCCACCGCGGTTCGCGTTGACAACGACTCCTTTTACGGCACGCCGCTTCCGCCCGAGGAACCTACGGCTGAGAATCCTCCCAACGGCGCGATGATCGATTATTTCCTTCCGTCTCCGGCGAGCACGGTGCGGCTGGAAGTTTTCGATGCGCAACAGAATCGGGTTCGACAATTTTCTTCCGAAGGTCAGAACTCCAGTAAGCACGTGCCTCTGCCCGTCGCCGAGCGTTGGCTGCCCAAGCCCGAAGTGCTCGAGAAAACTGCCGGGCTGCATCGTTTTGTTTGGAACCTTGCCGAGGGCAGTTCCGGCGAACCGAGCGCGGACGAAGAGTCCGAATACCGCGGCCCCAGCGGGCCGAAGGCGGCGCCGGGAATCTACCAGGTCCGGCTGACGGTGGACGGAAAGGCGCAAGAGCAATCGTTGAAAGTCATCATGGATCCGCGTTCGCCCGCGACTCCCGAGGTGCTGGCGCAACAATTGCAACTGGGCCGGCAGATATTTGCCGAAGCCATTGAAGCACGGCGCGTACTCGTCGAGATCGACTCGGTTCAGAAACAGCTTGCCATCATCCGGCAAAAGCTGGGACTAGAGAAATCGGGAGCGCAAGACGCCCAACTCGAGGCGGCGCTGGCGGAAGCTCAATCCGGGATCGGCGGGATTCTGACGAATGCGGAACACGCGGATGAGAGTCACCCCGGCCTGAAGGAAACGTACGCGGGTCTGGCATCCGCGCTGCGAGTGGTCGAAAGCGGAGATCGCGCCATCCCCGCGCAAGCGATTGCGGTTTACCAGGAATCGAGCCCACGGGTAAAGGCCCGCATCGCGGAGTGGACGCGATTCAAGCAAACGCAATTAGCGCAGCTCAATCAACGACTGCGCGAGGCTAACTTTGCTCCCATCGCGATTGCCGAGATCGAGCGAGAGGGCGAATTTTCGGCGGCGCGCTAAAGCGGACAGTACACGGCAGCGCCGGTGCCGGGCATCAGACCGCGGCGGATACGGCCTCGAAAGCCCGCTCCCAGCAGGCAAAGTGACAATCCGTTGACAAGTTTGTGACATCTCGCCTTATACGCTCTGATAGCTTCCTGTTCTAGCAAGCGCCCGGCTTTGGCGTTCCTTTGCCGATCCCAAACAGTTTCTTGAAGGGCGCAGGCCATTCGCTACCAACTCTCAGGATTTAGTAGGAGGAGAAATGCGCTTTCAATATCACTCTCGGATTCCGGCTCTGGTCTGCGTGGCAAGCATGGTACTCGCTCTTTCGTGCGTGGTATCTGGCATCGCCGCCGCAGAGTCGCCTGCGCCACTACACACGATTACAACCATTGCTTCCACGGTCCCCGCAAACGGCGATTTAAACCCCTATGGCATTTTCGTCGTTCCAAGCACAACGGGAAACCTGGTGCAGGGGGACCTGCTCATCAGCAACTTCAACGCTTCGTCGAACCTGCAAGGAACCGGAACTACGATCATGCAGATATCCCCGGGCGGAACGGTCAGCCAGTTCGCCCAGATTGACGCTTCCAATCTTCCTGGCACTTGCACGGGCGGCGTCGGCCTCACGACAGCGCTGGGTGTGTTGCGCGCCGGCTGGGTGATTGTCGGCAGTTTACCCACCACAGACGGAACCTCGGCAACGGCCCAGGCCGGATGTCTGCTGGTGCTGGATCCTTCGGGAAACGTGGTTGAAACAATTTACGGGACACTGATCAACGGGCCTTGGGACATGGCTGTGCTCGACCACTCGACCCTGAGCGGCGGCGGGACTGCGTCGTTATTTGTCACCAACGTGCTGAACGGCACGGTCGCAGCCGGCGGGAGCGTCGTGAATCAAGGGACGGTGGTGCGAGTCGATCTCACGCTCTCGAAGTCCGCGCCTCCTTTTGTGGAAGCGATGACCGTAATTGGCTCCGGGTTTGCCGAGCGCACCGACCCGGCAGCTTTGGTGATCGGCCCCACCGGAGTGGGTTTGAGCGCGGACGGCTTCTCACTGTACGTGGCCGACAGCCTCAATAACCGTGTCGCGGCAATTGCTTATCCCATCACGCGCCAAACGAGCGGCCGCACCGGCGCGACGATCACGAAGGGCGGGAGCCTGAACGATCCGTTGGGACTGACGGTTGCGTCTAACGGTGACATTCTCACCGTGAACGGAGATGACGGGTACCTGGTGCAGACTACGCCCGATGGATTGCAGGTTGCGAAGACGCTACTCGACAGCAGCGGCAGTCCTCCGGGTGCCGGCGCACTGTTCGGCCTGGTCACTGTCGGACAGAGTCTCTACTACGTGGACGATGCTGCCAACACGCTGAACCTCTTCCACTAGTCGCGATGGGAACGAGAACGGCCGGGGACCAGGCAGGAGCGGGTCCCCGGTTGTTCGTTCAGTTCGCGAGCGCTGGTGATCCATACGACGACGAACGTCAAACCCGTTCCAGTTCGTGCAGCGTCCGTTCGCTCTCGACATTGCCGGTGTTCAGCGTTGTGGCTGGCTCAAAGAGCAGAATCCAGCATTCGTCGTCGGCCACCGGACGGTGCTCTACTCCGCGCGGCACCACGATGAACTCGCCCTCTTCGATCCATTCATGGCGGTCGCGGAACTCCATGCGGAAGCGGCCTTTGACCACCAGAAACATTTCATCTTCGTGTTCATGATGGTGAAAGACGAACTCGCCTTTGAGCTTGTCCAGCTTCACATGTTGGCCGTTGAGTTCGGCGGCGATGTAGGGCTTCCAGTATTCAGAGATTCGGGCAAATTTTTCGGCGAGGTTGATTTTGGTCATGGGCTCTCAGGTCGTAAGACTCCGACACTTCCAGTAGATGGCACATCTCGGTTACAGGTCGCAGGAAAGACCGACGACAGCTGAAAAGTCTGCCGAGCTTCTCCACCCCGTCAAGCCAAAACCGGGCTTGCCGGGGGCCCGGTGCGCTCGGCTGGACGGGCGAGGGCGACCGTCTCCACACTAGCAAAAGCAAAAGCCGCCAGCCTTCGCTGACGGCTGTTTGCCGATTAACGATTACTGATTGCCGCCTAACGGCTGCTCTAGAATCCGGCCGTTACGCTCGGGTGTCCGCCGCGCAGCGTCATCCGCACTCCGCGCTGGCTGTTTACGCCAGTGGTGGTGGTCCAGTCGACTTCGTCGGTACTGATCACGCCGCTGCCGCCGCTGGCTAGTTCGTAGCTGATGCGGCCGTCCTGATAGGTGTAGTTCCCGACCTCCAGAACCATGCCCGACTTCAGCACAAACACCGGCACTCCGGGCGCGGCGCTGCCGGGCGCGCCTTTCGTGACGTAGCTGGCGTAGATGACTTGAGGTGTTTCCTCAGCCATCGGTTGTTCGCTCGACGTGACCCTTACACGGCGCACTGCCAGTTGAGGAACGAAATTATCGTTGTCCCGCTGCCCGGCGCCGGCGCTCTGGGAGGAGCCACCCTGATACGATGCACCCTGGTACGAGGCGCCCTGATAGGAACCCTGATAATAGGAGTCGTTCTGCACCGGCGGACGTCCGAAGAAATGCCAGTCGGGGCCGTTGGTGGCCGAGACCTGCGGAATCTGCACATCATCCATCAAGCGCAGCTCAAGCATGCTCTCGCCTTTGAGCGTAGGACGCGGACCGCGTGCCGGCAGCGTGATGATTTTCCAGGGCCAGAGCGGCGGAATCATCCATTCGACGATGTCGCGCGTGGCGTGCCCCTTGCCGCGGATGTCGCCGTCCTTATCCACTTTGTAGCCGCGGGTGGCGATCACCTTCGCGTCGAGCGGCATGTCGCCGTCGGGAAGTCCGATGCGATCGAAGACCAGCTTCATGTCGCCCTTGCCCCAGAAATGGCCTGGGTCGTGGGCCGACTCGAGATGGCCGACCAGATAGCTGCCGCGCGGGAAGGTTTGCCGGCCGAATTCCGTCACCGAGTGCAGATGACAGAGCACGGGATCGCCGACGGCGACGGTCGCGGAAGAAAAATTGGGTTCATTCATGGTGCATTTCAGAAGGGTACCGGCGGGCAGGACGGTTTCCCGCGCACTGGCACTCATGGTCAGACTTAGAAGGGTTACCGCTAGAAGGGACACTACCAAAACTGCATGCGAGCTGGACTTCATGACGTCACCTCGGTCTCACGCCCCGGTATTTTTACCGCGTGTTCCCAAGCAACTGCTATGAGCCAGCCCCGATTTACAAACTTATACACAAATTGACGGCTGTGGTCAATCGACCAATAGAGGCCAAAGTGTGGCTTTCTTGCAACTGTGCGAGATCGGGCTAGCGTGGTCTTCTAGGGCTTGGAGTGACCCTGTTGGCTGGGAGTTGTAATTGCACCTTCGGAGGCTGACCTTACCAGGGCCGCGTACTTGGCGAAGACTCCGGTTTTGTAGCGTGGCGCCGGGGGTTTCCATTCGGCCAGACGCCGCGCGATTTCGGCATCGGAGATTTCCAGTTCCAGCCTTCGGATCTTGGTGTCGATAGTGATGCGATCGCCTTCGCGGATTGCGGCTATCGGGCCGCCTAGCGCGGCCTCCGGGGCTACATGGCCGACCATCAGACCGCGGGTTGCGCCGCTGAAGCGTCCGTCCGTGATCAGGGCCACGCTCTCGCCTAGTCCTTCGCCTACGATCGCCGCGGTCACGCTCAACATTTCTCTCATGCCGGGGCCGCCTTTGGGGCCTTCGTAGCGGATCACCACCACGTCTCCCGGCTTGATTTGCTTGCTGGTCACCGCCTGCATGGCGGCTTCTTCGGAATCGAACACGCGGGCCGGGCCGGTTTGCGAGGCGCGTTCGTGGCCGGTCATTTTTAGAACCCCACCCCCCGGAGCCAAGTTTCCTTTCAAGATGACTAGGCCGCCGGTCGTCTTCAGCGGCTTGCTTAGGGGAGCGATGACCGTTTGTCCGGCTGTCTCTTTCGCTTCGTTCGCCTCTTCGGCAAACGTCTTTCCGGTGACGGTCATCGTCGAACCGTTAACATGCTTGCCGTCGAGCAGCCTCTTAGCGATCACTGGAATGCCTCCGGCTGCGTCCACGTCGGCCGCCACGTATTTTCCCGCGGGCTTCAGATCCGCCAGCAGCGGCGTTCGTTCGCTGACTCGCTGGAAGTCGTCGATGTCCAGCGGCAGGCCCATTTCCCGGGAAATCGCCAGCAGATGGAGGACGGCGTTGGTTGAGCCTCCGGTCGTGGCTACACCGGCGATGGCGTTCTCGAACGCGGCGTGGGTCAGAATGTCGCTGGGACGAATGCCTTGCTTCAGAAGATTCATCACCACTTCGCCGCAGCGGAAGGCCACTTCGTCCTTGCGCGCGTCCATGGCTGGAATGCCGTTGAAGCCCATGGGCGAGAGGCCGATCAATTCCATCACCGTGGACATAGTATTTGCGGTGTACTGGCCCCCGCAGGCGCCTGCTCCGGGACAGGCTACGTTTTCCAGCGCCAGCAGATCGGCGTCGCTCATCTTGCCGGCGGCATTCGCGCCCACCGCCTCGAACACATCCTGAATGGTGACGTCTTTTCCTTTGTACTTTCCGGCGGCTATCGTTCCCCCATAGAGGACGAGTCCGGGCAGGTTCATGCGGGCCAGCGCCATGGCTGCGGCGGGGATCGTTTTGTCGCAACCTACGACGCAAACGGCTGCGTCAAACAACTGTCCGCGGCAGACCAGTTCTATCGAGTCGGCAATCACTTCGCGGCTTACCAGCGACGCCTTCATGCCTTCGGTGCCCATGGTTTCGCCGTCGGAGATGGCGATGGTGTTGAACTCCATCGGCGTGCCGCCCGCGGCGCGGATGCCTTCTTTCACTTTGGCCGAGAGGCGGCGCAGGTGAAAGTTGCAGGGCATGGTCTCGATCCAGGTGTTGGCGACCGCGATTAGCGGCTTCGCCAGGTCGTCGTCGGTGAATCCGATGGCTTTGTACATGGCGCGCGCCGGAGCCTGGTCGCGCCCGTCGGTGATGTGGCGACTGCGATGCTTGAGATCGATGTCCATGGGTGTGATGCGGACAGTGTAGCTGAATCGAGGCGAGTTCTCAGTTCCCGGTTCTCAGTTCTCAGTAGAACCTGCGGCTTTTGTTTTCTGACAACTGAGAACCGGGAATTGAGAACTTTCTTCTAGGCATTGACCGCCTTCGGCGCCGCCTTCGCTTCGGGCGCTTTCTTCTTCTCCGAGGGAAGCCACGACATCATTGCCCGCAACTGCTCGCCTACTTTCTCAACCGGATGCTGCTTTGCGGCCTCACGCAACTTGGCAAACTTCTTGCCGCCTTTCTGGTTCTCTTTGATCCATTCCCTGGCGAACTTGCCGCTCTGGATTTGCTTCAGCACTTTCTTCATTGCCTTGCGCGTATCGTCGCCTACGACCATCTCGCCGCGAGTCAGGTCGCCATACTCCGCCGTGTTTGAGATGGAGTAGCGCATACGGCTAAGTCCGCCTTCGTAGATCAAGTCGACGATCAGCTTCACCTCGTGCACGCACTCGAAGTAGGCAATCTCGGGAGCGTAGCCGGCGGCGACCAGGGTTTCGAAACCTTTCTGCATCAGCGAAGTCAAGCCGCCGCAGAGGACCGCCTGTTCGCCGAACAAGTCGCTCTCGGTTTCTTCTCTGAAGGTGGTCTGCAGCACGCCGGCGCGCGTCGAACCGATGCCGTGCGCATAGCAGAGCGCGTATTCATGGGCACGCCCGCTAGCATCCTGATGGATGGCCAGCAACGAGGGCACTCCGCCGCCTTGCGAATATACGCGCCGCACTAAATGACCGGGGCCTTTGGGCGCAATCATGACCACGTCAACATCTTTTGGAGGCTTGATGGTCTTGAAGTGAATGGAGAAGCCGTGCGAGAAGCCGAGAATCTTCCCTTTGCGCAGATGCGGCCGGATGGCCGACCCGTAAAAAGCGGCCTGGGTCTCATCGGGGGTGAGAATCTGAATCCAGTCGGCGCGCTTGGCAGCCTCGGCCGGAGCGAGCACGACCATGCCATCGGCGCGGGCCTGCGTCGCCGAGCCACGCTCGGGATCGAGACCGATAATGACGTTGTATCCGCTGTCGCGAAGGTTCTGCGCCTGCGCGTGCCCCTGCGACCCGTAGCCGAAAACGGCTATGGTTTTACCCCGCAGGGCCTCGGGCTTGGCATCGTTTTGATAGAAGACTGTGGCCACTGGAAACTCCTTATCTGTATCTATGCTTAATAGGCTGAAAATAGCTGAACCGCGTTTGAAGGCTATCGAACCGACCGAACGGTCGGTTTAGGAGATGCTAAACACCTCAACCTTCCGGTGTCAATCTGGGATTCCTTTGGAGCTTATTCTAGGCCACTGCCGGCTCGATCAGTTCTTTAGAACTCGAAATAGGCTCCAGGCCGCGTCGGATGTGCTCCGATGGTTCCAGTTGCTGGGAGCAGACCTTCTTCCACTCCGTGCAGGCTCTCCCAGGCGGCCTCGGTGAGCGCCGGGTCGGCGCCGACGAGGTCGCGGATCATTTGCCAGGCGGCGAGATTGAGCGCGCCCTCCGGCGCGGGACCCATGGCTAGCGAAACCGAGCACTGCGGACAGAAACAGATGCGCTGTGCCGAAGATTTCTGGCGCGGCCTCACTCCTACCGTCTGCGCGAACAGATACACGGCGACCGATTTTTGTCCGGCCTCGAGCTCCCGATTACAGCGCAGGCAATACAGGTTTTCCAAACGGCAGGTCTCCGGTGGTCACGAGGGTCTGTTCACGTTACTTTCTCTAAGGCGCTGCCGTTGGCACAAGTATGTAGAAGGATTCCGGCGAGCATGCGCCACGAACTTCGCCATGAACTTCGCCACGAACCAGGCCCAGAACCAAGCTTTGCTCTAGGCAGAAGCGGAGGTATCGCGCACTCTACCAACATGGGCGTTGGACCATCGGTAAAGCGCGCGCGATCCTCGCAGCTTCCAAAAGAGCTCTTGAAAGAGCTTTCAAAAGAACGACAGCAGGTCGCGGCCGTTTGTTACCGCGTTGCCAAACGCGGCATCGAATTTCTTCTGGTTCAAACTCGCGGCGGACGCTGGATTTTCCCCAAAGGCGGCGTCGAAAGCGGCCTTACGCAAGCGCAATCCGCCGCGCTCGAGGCAATTGAAGAGGCTGGCGTTCACGGCCGGATGGAAGAAATACCCTTCGCCCGGTATTTCCGTTGCCAAGGTGACACCACCCAATCCTCCGAGCCACGGCTTGCCGTCGCCGCCCACCTTTGCGAAGTGACCCGGCTGGAACCGCCGCAGGAAGCGAATCGAAACCCGTCATGGTTCTCCGCTGAAAAGGCGAAGCAACGCCTGCTGAAGGGCCGGGCGCTCGCATTCGGCGCTGAGCTCGCTCGGGTCGTCGATCGTGCATTGCTGCGGATTCAGCGAGTACACAGGACCACCCGCAGCATCCCGCACGAGATGTACCGGGACAGTTTGCAAAAAGTCAGGTTCGAGGCTTTCGAAGGCGGACGCTTTCCTTTTCAGTACGATCTCCGGGAGGCCGCGCTGGCCCGCCTTTTTCTCCGCCCGCGCCGCGCGGCGCGAACAGCGGCGGCAATCGAAGCCGAAGCCGGCTTTCTTTCTCCGAAGATTCCCCAGATCGGCGCGGCCGGAGAAATCCGCCGACCGGTCCTGCGGCTGGGCGCTGGAACGAATGCATCCGCCGAAATAACACAGAAGGTCACACGGATTGACCGCGTCCGAACGCCGGGTCTATCGAAGACTGGCAAAGTTGCTCGATCTAGGACAGACCGATCTTCGAACTAAGCCCAAACTCTCTGCCCCAACCCCAACGACAGAGCGTGGCTCTTTTAAGGCGCCACCATGCGCAGCCGTTGATCAACTCGAAACGTGGCAGTGTTACACTGCTCAGCCATGCTGGAAGTGAACAGCCTTACGAAAAACTATGGAAAACTAGTGGCCGTCACTGGCGTCAGTTTTCGGGCTGATCGCGGAGAGACCATCGGGCTGCTCGGACCGAACGGCGCCGGCAAGACGACCACCGTCTCCATTATTGCGGGGTTGCTGAGCCCGGATTCCGGGGAAGTCCTGATCGAAGGCAAGCAGGTACAAAGCGACACGGATCCGGTCAAGCTGAAGATCGGGCTCGTCCCGCAGGACATGGCGCTTTATGACCACCTCACGGCCCGCGACAATCTGACTTTCTTTGCCGCGCTGTACTCGCTTGCCGGCGCGAAAGCGAAGCAGCCTATCGACGACGCCCTGAATCTGGTTGGGCTATGGGATCGCGCCGGCGACAAAGTGGGGACGTTCAGCGGCGGCATGAAACGGCGCCTGAACCTGGCCGCGGCCCTGTTGCACGATCCCCAGATCCTGCTCCTTGATGAGCCTACCGTCGGGGTCGATCCGCAAAGCCGCAATGCCATCTTTGAAAATCTCGAGACGCTGAAGAAGCGCGGCAAGACCCTGATCTACACGACGCACTATATGGAAGAAGCGGAGCGGCTCTGCGACCGCATCGTGATCATCGATCATGGAAAAGTGATTGCCAACGACACCTTGCAGGGACTGCACACGCTGTTGCCGGTCACCAACGTGCTTGCCATCGACCTCGACCATGCGGACGGTTTCAAGCCGGAATCGATGCTGGCGCTGACGGAGGTCAAGTCGGTGGTGTTGGAAGAAGGCACGCTGCGGGTTGGGGTCCATGACCTGTCGCGCGGCGCGCCGGTTGTTCTGCGCTGGCTGGCCGACAATGGGCATTCTTACCATCATGTCTCGAGCGAGCAGCCGAATCTTGAGACCGTGTTTCTCACCCTCACGGGAAGGAGCCTTCGAGACTCGAAATGATTCCGTTTGCGGCGCTGGTGCGAAAGGACCTGAAACTATTCTTCAACGACCGCAAGGCGGTGGTGGTCGGGCTGCTGGCTCCCATCATTTTGGCCTCGTTCTTCGGCTACCTGTTCGGCGGGCAAGGCGGCAATGCGGAGACGAGCAAGGTGCCGGTGCTGGTGATTGACCAGGACGGAAGCGACATCTCTCGCGGGCTCATCGCTCAGCTCTCTGGCGATAAAAATCTCGACGTAAAGCCATCCACTTTGGACGCCGCGCGCGAGGCCGTTCGCAAAGGAAAAGCGACGGCCGCGATTGTTATCCCTAAAGATTTTGGCCGGGATGCCGGACGCGCGCTGTTTACGGGTGCGGGCAAACCCGAACTAGGACTGCTCTACGATCCTTCTCACAACGTGGAACTCGGCATGGTGAAGGGCATTCTGAGCGGGGCGGTCATGCAGGCCGTGAGCAAGGAGATGTTTACCGGCCGCGGCGGGCGCGAGATGGTGGATGAGTCCCTGGCGCGCGTGGAAAACGATACTCAGCTCGCGGCGGATGACCGCAAGGCCTTGCGCGATCTGCTGGGCGGAGTCCGGGAGTTGAATGAACGTCAGGATGAACGACGAGAACGCGAGGGCGCGCCGGGGCAAGCAGAGTTGTCGCGAGGCTTGACCATGCCCTACGAGACTCGCGAGGAAGCGATCACATCGGGGCAAAACGTCGAGTACAACGGTTACGCGCACTCGTTCGGAGGAATGGGGGTTCAGTTCATCCTTTTCATGGGGCTCGATGTAGGTATCGGATTGCTGATGCTTCGTCAGATGGGGTTGTGGCAGCGGCTGCGGGCCGCGCCCCTTTCCCGCACCATGCTGCTGGGCAGCCGGACGGTGAGCGCTTCGCTGATCGCAGGATTTATTCTGCTGGTGCTTTTCGGCTTCGCCCGGGTTGTGTTCGGGGTCCGAATCCTGGGCAGCTTCGCGGGCTTTGTGGGAGTGTGCGCCGCCTTCTCGTTGATGACTGCGGCTTTCGGCCTGATGATCGCCGCCATCGGGGGAACGGTTGAGGCCACGCGCGGCTATTCCATCATGGCCACGCTCATTATGGTGATGCTTGGCGGCGCCTGGGTGCCGACCTTTGTCTTTCCGGCATGGCTCCGAAAACTGACTGTGATCGTTCCTACCCGGTGGGCGATGGATGGGCTGGACGGCATGACCTGGCGCGGCTTGGGATTTTCTTCGGCGCTTGCGCCTATCGGCGTTTTGCTGCTTTTCACTTTGTTGTTTGGAGTGGTGGCGGTGATGCAGTTTCGCTGGGGGACGGATTGATTGAACCATTGAGGTATTGAATCATTGAGTCATTGAACCAATGATTCAATGACCCCGAGCCCCATTCCGCGATACCATCTCTGGTGATGCTTCGCGAAGCTGCCGTCGAACGTCGCCCAGAACTCCGGCAGGAACCTCGCCAGGAAATTCTGCGCGCTGCCGCCCGCCTGTTTCAACAGCAGGGCTACGATGCCACTTCCATGAACGATGTGGCTGCCGCGCTCAAGCTCTCCAAGGGCGGCCTCTATCACCACTTTCAGTCGAAAGACGAAATTCTGTTCCACATCATGTCGCACGCCATGGAGATCACGGAAGAGCGGGTCGTCAAGGTGGCGCGCCGCATCGAGGGCGTCGAACAGCGTCTGCGCACGCTGATCCGGTTGCATATTCAAGTGGTGCTCAGTCCGGAAGACCGTGAGATTACGGTCATGCTGCATGAGAACCACCCGCTGCCGCCGGCCCTGCGCCGCAAGATCAACGCGCGCAAGAAAGACTACCTGGTTTTCGTCGAGAACCTGATTGCCGAGGTCCAGCGCAAGCGCAATTCACCGTCGCCGGTCACGCCGCGCGCGGCCGCCTTCGCTCTAGTCGGCATGATCAACTGGATCTATCAGTGGTACAAGCCCGGCGGCCCGCTAACTGGAGACGCGCTGGTGCAGCAGTATACAGATATCTTTTTTCGCGGCGCTGTCGGGTAAGAAAGTTCTCAGTTCTCAGTTCTCAGTTCTCAGTAAACCCTTCGTTCGTCAGTCTGCAGACTTTACTGAGAACTGGGAACTGAAAACTGCTCTTTATGACTCACTTCTTTCATGTCGACGATTTGACTCGGCAGCGCGCGAAAAAAAACAAACTCTACCTCGAATTCCTCCGTGCCCCAGCCTTGAGCGCGGGCGTCTACGTACTGCCGAAGGGCGGCGCCGATCCGCAGAAACCACATCGCGAAGACGAGGTGTACTACGTCGTCCGCGGTCGCGCTCACATGGAAATCGGCTCCGAGCAGGCCGAGGTGAGGGCTGGTTCGGTCATTTTCGTCGAGTCTGAACAGGAGCATCGGTTTTACGATATCCAGGAAGAACTTGAAGTTTTGGTGTTCTTCGCGCCCGCTGAACGAGAGTGAAAGTGGTGCCGTCGCTGACGCGACTCGGGATTTTACCCTCGCTTACCCGGCACTCACGCACCGGGCTTTCCTGTTCCGCTGCTTCGCGGCTGGGACGAAAGCACTTTCCCTTTTTTACAGGTTCTCAGTGTTCAGGTCTCCACGGGTGCGCAAATAGGGTCGCCGCACTCCTTCGAGTTGGAATTCGGGTTGGAATTCGCGTTGGAATCGGACGCATTTTTTACCTATTATTGACAACTCCGGCAGGGTAGACTGCTACCCTGTTACTCCACCGCGGGGAATGACTTCCCGCGTCCAGGGCTGCAATGCGAGGTATAACGATGAAGCACTTGATTACGACTGTACCGTCCCGACTGATTTTTCCGGCGTCCATACTGAGGCTATTTTGGGTGGCCGTCTGCGCCGCGCTGCTGGCGCCGAACGCAGCCGCTCAAGGCGCCTGGCTGACGCATTCGCATGACGAGCAGCACACCGCGCTCTCTACCGTCCAGTCGCAATCGCTCGACACCCTACATTGGCATACGCCGGTAGACCTGAATCCACCGCAGGGCACAATTTACATCCACTACGGCTCGCCTTTGGTCACGGCGGCGAATACGGTGATCGTTCCGGTGAAGACGGGCACGAACAGTTTTCGCGTCGAGGCTCATAACGGCGCCACCGGAAAGCGGATTTGGGCGCAGAGCACGGGTTGGCAGGCGCCGGAGGCAGACTTCATCCCCGGACTGGGACCAACCATTTTCGGCAAACAGCTTTTCGTCCCCGACATTGCCGGCCGGGTGCTGGTGCGGCAGAATCCCGATCAAGCCAGCGGCGCGGTGACGCGACTTTACTTCTACGGCGTAAAGAATTACCGGAAGAATCCCACGGCTTACGAGCAGAACGTGCAGATCGACACGCCGCTCTCGACCGACGCCAACGGCAACCTCTACTTCGGGTTCCTGGCGATTGGCGCCACCCCGATCAACCTGCAAAGCGGCATCGCACGTATTGCGTCCAATGGCACGGGAACATGGGTTTCAGCGGCAACCGCCAGCGGCGATCCCTCGATTACGGAAGTCGCCATCAGCTGCGCGCCAGCGCTCTCGCCCGACGGCAGCCTTTTGTATGTCGCGGTCGATAACGGAACTTATGGCTACCTGCTGGCTTTGAACAGCACGACGCTCGCGCTGGTAAACCGCGTGCTTCTGACGGATCCGGCTTCGGGGTGGGATGCGTGGCTCTACAGCGGCAGCTCCGCTGCGCCTACCGTCGGACCCGATGGCGACGTCTATTTCGGAGTGCTGGAAAACCCTTTTCCCAGCCACAACGACCGCGGCTGGCTGCTGCACTTCAACAGCGATCTGTCGCAAACAAAAATCCCCGGCAGCTTCGGCTGGGATGACACGGCCTCCATCGTTCCCGCTTCGCTCGTCTCCAGTTATCACGGGAGTTCGAGCTACCTGCTGATGACGAAGTACAACAACTATGCGGGCGTCGGTTCCGGCGACGGACATAATCGAATTGCCATCCTCGACCCGAATGCCACCGAGAACGACCCGATCATCTCCACCACGCTGGTCATGAATGAAGTGATTACGATTCTGGGGGTCACGCCCGATCCGGAATTTCCGCAGTATCCGGGAGCGGTTCGGGAATGGTGTATTAACACGGCGGCGGTCGATCCGTTCACGAAGTCGATTCTCGCTAACAGCGAGGATGGCAAGCTATACCGC
>Ga0209415_10006814_pt1 | contig 20168 bp, 23 predicted proteins | sample PeaSoiSIISIP2007_FD_187696 | JGI IMG/M metagenome (GOLD analysis project Ga0209415, IMG submission 187696) | Peat soil microbial communities from Weissenstadt, Germany - SII-SIP-2007 (SPAdes) (version 2) | ecosystem: Environmental > Terrestrial > Soil > Wetlands > Peat | place: Germany...
CCCGAGCAGCTCGAGGTGGTCGACGCCCTCCCCCGCAACGAGACCCTGAACAAGGTGCTCAAGTACAAGCTGCGCGACGAGCTGGCGGACAGGCCCTTCCCAGGCTGATCGGCCCCACGCTTGCCAAGCCCGTTCGTACGCCGGGACGTGGCGATTCGCCCGGAAGAACCAGAGCCAGGGACCGGGGCGCTCACGATGCCGCCGCCCCGACGGCGGCCATGGCGGCGTCCACCGCCGCGGTCGACGCCGGGACCAGGGGCAGCCGCACACCGGCTGAGGCGATCAGGCCCTGTCGGTGGAGGACGCCCTTGATGACGGTCGGGCTGGGCTCGGCGAAGGCGGCCGCGATGACCGGGAGCAGTGCCTCGTGGTGGGCCCGGCCCTCCTCGACGCGACCGTCGAGACCGGCATCGACCATGGCGACGATCCGTCTGGTGCACAGGTGTGCCGAGGCAGCGATGGCCCCGGCGCCGCCGAGCAAAGCCGTCGGGAACAGGTAAGGGTCCTCCCCGCACAGCACGGCGAAGTCCGGCGGGGACTCGGCCAGGATCCGCAGCGCGGCGATCTCCAGGCCGACCGACTGCTTCACACCGACGATGTTGGCGTGGCCCGCGAGTCGCAACAGGCTGTCGGGCTCGAGTGCCTCTCCGGTGCGATAGGGGATGTTGTACAGGATGATAGGGACGGGGCTGGCGTCGGCCACGGCCGTGAAGTGGGCCACGATCCCGGCTTGTCCAGGTCGGGTGTAATAGGGCACGACACAGAGCGCGGCGGTCACCCCGTCCACGTCGGCCAACAGCTCGACATCGGCGATCGTCGCCGCCGTGTTGTTGGTCCCGGGGCCCACGATCAGTTGCGCACCGCGTGCGACACACACCTTCGAGCACACTTCGACCACACGCTGACGTTCCGCGGCCGTGAGGGTAGCGGGCTCACCCGTCGTGCCGAGGGCAACGATGCCGGCGAGCCCGGCGTCGAGGAAGTGGTGGGCGATCCGCTCCAGCGAGTCGAGGTCGACGTCTCCCGAGGCCGCGAAGGGAGTCACCAGGGGCAGGTAGACGCCCCGAAGCCGAGGGACCACGTCCATCGTCGTCTACGTCGAGGTGGGCGGCGAGCCGGCCGCATCACGCGAGGAACGGGCCGCGGCGCGCTGTGCTCGTCGGACCGATGCACCGAGCATGGCGATCACCAGCACCGGCAGGCTCGCCACGGTGACGGCGCGTGCCACCCCGTGGTGGGCGAACAACGCCACGACGACCACGGCCAGTACCGCGCCAACCAGCAACTCCGGCGTGTCCCCGACCAGGAACTCCCACCAGAAGTGCCCGAAGGCGACGACATACCGTCGGACACGAGGCGACACGGGCACGACCGGCCCCTCCGGCGACCCCGGTGATGCGGGCGACCTGGCCCACACCGGGCCTTCGGCGGGGGGGCCGCTGTCAGGCAACTTCGACTCCTGCCCGACGCTCGCGCCCGACGACCGACACCGTCACCCACGCCACGGCGCCGTACACGGCCACGAGCACGGGAAGGGCGAGGTCCGAACCGGGCCAATGCACCCCGACCCCTTCTCCCGACCAGAAGGTGCCGAAGCTCACCAGCATGAGGCCGACGGCCATCTTCATGGCGTTCTCCGGTACCCCGGCCAGCTGGCGCGACACGACCACACCCACCGCCGCCACCACGACGACAGCGGCACCAGCGGCGGCGGCGGCGAGCCCCAATCGGTGGTCGGCCACCCCCAGGGTGAGCACGATGACCACCACCTCGAGGCCCTCGAGGAACACGCCTTTGAACGCGACCGCGAACGCCGTCGGGTCGCGGCCGCTGGACGGGCGCTTCTCGGCCGACAGCTCGGCGACATGCTCGGTGAAGATGGCGTCCTCGTCGTGCTTGGCCTTGAGGCCCACGGCCCGCAACACCGCCTTGCGCAACCACTGCATCCCGAAGACGAGCAACAGCCCCCCGACCGCGATCCGCAACCCGCTCAGAGGGACGTAGTGCACCAGGGCCGGGCCGATGGCCGCCACCAGCGCGACCAGCGTCGCCAGGGCGGCGGCCACCCCTTCGAGCGCGGAGCGCCATCCCCGGGTGACGCCGACGGCCACGACGATGGTGAGCGCCTCGACCATCTCGACCGAACTGGCGAGAAAGACCGAGGCCAGCAGCACGAAGGTGGCGCTGTGCACGTCAGCCTGGGTGAAGATGCTCGGGCGGTCCCGAGGGCGAGGTCCCCATCACTTCCAGGGTACGCGCCGGGCGGGCCCGGGGTCAGAAGCAGCCTTGCCCGCCCGCCTGACTCGCCGGTGCGATGGTTCAGGGCGCCAGCGCAGCCTCGACCACGGCCGTGTCCTCGGTGCCGCGGTAATAGAAGACCTTCCCGTCCCGGAACCGGAAGTAGTGGTGCAGGTTCATGTCGATCGCCTTGCCGGTGCTGCGAGCACGGGTCCGGCAACGCACCACGGACAACACGGTGTCCTCGTTGGCGGCGAAGGTGAGCGGGGTGAACTCGTCGACGTCCATGGACGACCCGAAAGCCTGGAAGAACGACGTGACGCCCTCCTTGCCGTGCCTGGCCCCGTACCACGGCGCAACGGTGGAGCTCGTGTCCGTGGCCCAGTCCACATCGTCGGTCACGGCGTCGAGGATGGCCCCGACGTCTCCCCGCCCGAACGCCTCGTACATCGCCTGGATCGACTTGATGTTGTCGTCTGAACCCATGGGATCCCTTTCCCCTGCAGGTATGTTCCGGAGAGTTCTTCGCCGCCCGGGCCCGTCTCGGTTCACTCGAAGGCGTCCTCCGTGCGTGGGCGTCGCCTCGTCCTCATTCGGCCCGGAGCACGTGAGCCGTCGCCGTCCGGGCCGCGACCTGTCCCGGGACGGCGGCCACCAGATTGGCGAGCACGAGGGCGCCCACGCCCACCACCACGACGGCCAGGACCGGAACCGAGGGCTCGGGGACGGCGTAGATGGCCCGGGCGAAGAGGTCCCACAGCCACCGGCCCAGTGCGATCCCGACGGGCACGCCCACCACGACCCCGACGACCGCCGACACGGTCGCCTGCCAGGCGACGGTGGCGGCCAGCTGGCCCGGGGTGAACCCGAGGGTCTTCAACAACGCCAGGTCCCGACGACGGCGCCGCACCGACGCGATGAGGGTGAAGCCGAGGGCCGCGACGGCACCGGCGGCGAGCCCCGTCGCCAGGATGACGGGGGTGGCCCCGGTCGCCTGGTAGTTCACGATCTCGGCGGGTCGCTGCACCGAGAGCACCACGTACGATTCCCCACCCCCGCTGTTGGGATCGGCATTGACCACCTGAGCCGCGGTTACGGCGATGCGGTGCAACGACGACAGCGCCGCGGCCGGGGTCACGCCGCTGCGGTCTCGCACCACCGCGATGGTGGGACCGTTGAGGTTGGGATCCGGTGACGCCAGGGCTCGACGAAATGACGCGGACCCGATTCCCTTCGGGATCAGGGCGCCGGTCCCCATCGAAGGGTGCAGCGCCCCGCTCACCCCGATGGCCGGCATGGTGGCGGTGCCCACGATCTTGAGGGTTGTCGGGGGGAGGTAGATCGGCGCGTCGCGGGGGCTCCCGTAGCTGACCGAGATGGTGCCACCCAGGTGCTCGTGCAGCGAGGCCATGGTCGCCGCGCCCAGGACCACCTCGTTGTCGGCGCGGAGCCCGTGTCCGGAGAGGATCGGCGGAGCGAGTTTGGCGCCCACTGTCGTCAACAGGACGGGGACGGTCTGCCCGTCGAGCTGGGCATTGGCGTAGCCGAACCCGGTCCAGGCGGCCACGTCCGGATCCTGGTCGAGGAGGCGACCGGCCGAGACCGGGAGGTCGCCGCCGTCTGGGGACGAGATGGCGTACGTCCAGTTCCACCCGTACAGGGCGGGGTGGGAATCGAGGGTGGCGAGCCCGCTGCCGAAGGTGAGGGTCGACACCACAACGACGACGGCCACCACCGCACCGACGAGGGCAGAGCGCACCGGCACGGCGGTGCGACCCCGACCACGCTCCAGCGAGAAACGCAGACCGGCCACCGCCGATACCGGGAGCCCGGTCCTCCCGGCCAGGTTCACGAGGGCGGATCCCCGGTCGCGCTCCTCGGCCCCCTCTTCATGGCGTCGCGTGGCGCGCAGGCGGGCCAGGACCACCGTGAGGAGCCCGAGTCCGACCACCAGCACACCGATCCCCGTGCCGAGCACGGTCCAATCGACGGCGAATCCCGGCGAGGGGTCGACCTGGCGGGCCGGGCCGATCGGCGCCAACGGTGACAGCGCCACGGCGACCCCCACAGCCAACAATGCGCCGACGATCACCGCGCCCAGCAGACCGAGGATGGCGTCGACCGTCCTCGTCGTCGGATCGGCCCCGAGCGCCCGCAAAACATCGAGGTCCTCGCCGTTCGCCCACAGGGATCGGCTGATGGCCAGACCGGCGATGATGAGCGCCGCCAGCGCGGCGATGGCCCCGAACACCCCCAGGGCGATCGCCTCGGGCTTGCTGGCCCGTTCGACCTGCCCCTCGACCACCGACGTCACGTGGAAGGTGTAGACGGTGCCGGGCGGGAGCAGGTTGATGATGTCTCGCTCCACCTTGGCCACGTCCCTGGTGCCGTGCTCGAGTTTGAGCCCGTAGTAGGGAAAGGCGTCGCTGGCGGCGATACGGCTGGTGAGGGCCGGGGTCATGAGCACGTCGGTCGGGAACCGGTCGACATCGTCGTTGACGACCTCGCTCGGGAACACGACGATGCCGACGAGCTTCTCCGAGAATTGCCGCGCCGGCGTCGCACTGGCGAAGTTGAAGCCCGGCGAGCTGGCCTGCTGCACCGTGAAGGCGCCGAAACGCACCGTCTCCCCGACGTGCCAGTGCGAGAGCTTCGCGGCCTCGGCCGACGCGACCATCTCGTCGGTGCGGTGCGGATCTGCCATCCGGCCCTGGGCCACGGTGACCCGGTCCTGATGGAAGTACATGCCGCCCACACTGCCGACGGCCGAGATCTCGTTGTCGTTGACCGCTTGAGCCTTCTCGTTCGGCCCGAGGGGGGTGATGAGCAGGTTGGGAGCGTCGGCGACGTGTTCGACGGTCGGGAGGTGGGCGAGTGCCTCGGTCAGCGTCGGACCCGAGCCGATCTGGTTGGTCACGAGGTAGGTCTGGACCTGGAGATCGGAGTCGTCGGTGGCGGCGAGATAGGCCGGGAAGGCGAACTGGGTGCGACGGGCTCCGGCCACCGCGCCCATCGCTACGCCGCCGAGCAGTCCCACGAGCAGGGCCACCGTCAAGTAGCCGCCGCGCCGGCGCGGGAGGGTGGCGCGGAACCGGTACCAGGCGGCTCCGAGGATTCGCTTGTTCACGGCGTGATCCCCGCGCCCGCCTGCGACGCCTCCTGATCAGTTTCCGGCCGCCCCATCGAACCCCTTTTCCCCGATTGTGGCTCTCTTGGCGTCCGCTGCGAAGGTGGGTAGCCGGTGCATGGGGCGTGTGCCAGCACCACCGGACCCCGACCACCCCCATGGGAGCACGACCGTTCACGACCGAGGTGGTCGGTCTTGGCTCCGTCGGGCGATGAACACCAGCTCGCGGCCCGGTCGGTCGGGTGCGCCTCGTACCTCGTGCACGCCGAATCCCGCCCCGCGCAGGGAGTCGCTGATCTCCGTTCGACCACGGAAGCGCAACGTCGAGTCCGAGACGAGGACGGCGCCGTCGGTCTCGAAGACGAACGTCTGACGGAACGACACGAGCGGTGGGCTGATGTCGGTGAGGTCCACCCAGGTCTCGACGACACCGGCGTGGGGAAGCTCGACGCGCCGAATGGACTCTTCTCGGTTCCACTCCCTCCACCCTTGGCGGGCCGGGTCACGGACCTCGAACACGAGCAACCCGTTTGGGCTCAGGGCGGCATGGGCCGCCGTGAGCGTCGACACCCAGTCACGGTCGGTCAGGAATACCTGCGCGACGTTGCCGGTCATGGTCACCATGTCGACCTGAAGAGGGGGAAGCGTCGCCGCGTCTCCCTCGAGCCATCGCACCCGGTGGGCGCCGGGCTTGCCGCGAGCCACGTCCAACGAAGCCCGAGCAGGGTCGAGCGCGGTGACGTCGGTTCCCCGCCGGGCGAGAAGGCACGCCAAGGTCCCGGTCCCGCATCCGATGTCGAGGATCGATCGGACGCCGACGTCGTCGGCCAGGGCCACATAGGCGTCGAGATCGGTCCGGTCTCCGTCCAACGGGTCGTAGACGTCGGCGAGCCGCTTCTCCTCGAAGATCGCATCAGCCACGGCACCATCCCTCGTCACCCGCTCGTCCGTCCCCGGGTCCGCCACGGTCCCCAGCATGGCAATCCACGAGCCCGAGGGTCACAGCCCGATACTCAACGCGGCGACTGCACCGCCGCTACCCAATGCCGGGGAGTTCGCCCTCTCGTGAGCAGATAGGGACGGCCGGCTCAGCCTCGCAACGTGGCGGCGACGGTGTCGGGCGATGGCATGGCGGCGATCTCGTCGGCCAGTCGGCGCGCCTGGCGACGATAGGAAGCGGTGTCGAGGACGGTGCGGATCCCGGATCGGACAGCAGTCTCGGTCACCTCTCCCGGCATGAGGATGCGTGCGGCGCCCGCCGATGCGAGCAGCTCGGCATTGACGAAATTGTCGGCACTCTGAGGGAGGGTCAACGAAGGGAGCCCGTGGGCCAGGACGCCGAACATCGTGCCGGCACCGGCGTGATGCACCACCGCCGTGCAGTGCGACAGGACATCGTTCTGAGGGAGGTACCGCTCCACGCGTGCATTGGCAGGGATGGGAGCCAGAGCCGACGGCTCGTTTTCCCGCCCGATCGTCGCCAACACGTTGACGGGCTCGTCCCCCAAGGCCTCGAGGACGAGACGGAAGAGCCCGAGATCGTTGTTCGAGAAGGTACCCAGAGTCAGGTAGACGAGCGGACGGTCCGGCTCGGGAAACGAAACGGGCAAAGCACGAGGCTCGTCGATCGGCAGCGGGGCCGGCCGCAAGGCTCTGACCCCGGGGAGACCCACCGCTCCCGGGTCGAGCGACGGGGGGCAGATTGCGAGCGTGGTGCCGGAATAGACCCCGGCGGCGGGGGGTACGTCGAAGCCGAACTCCCTCCAGATGGGCGATACCGCGTCGGCCACCAGGTCTGAGACCCGCCGATCCATGAGTGGCCCGATGCAGTGGAGTACCCCGCGAGCCCCGCTGGCTGCGGCCACAAGAGGAGCGGCGAACACGTAGGGGTCGAAGACGAGCAGGGTGGGCTCGAGCTCCTGGGACAGTGCCAGCAGGTCGTCGATCATGAGCGCCATCCCGATCTCACCGAAGAGCCGGGGGACGAAGTAGCCCTCCACCCGCGCCGGATCGAGCCCGTCGCCGGGAAACCCCCGCGTGCGCGCCCGAAGGATGTCGAACCAGGAGTCGAGGGTCGGACCGACCACATGAAACGGGATCCCGGCACCGGAGACCGCCTCCTCGGCGTCGGGCCCGCTGGCGACGACGACCTCGTCACCCCGAGCCTTGAAGGCCTGGGCGAGAGGGAGCAGGGGCAATATGTGACCCGTCTGTGGCACACAGCTGACGATGACCCGCACCGGACTCTCCAGAGGAATCGCTACCGAGAGACGAAAACTAGCGCTGTACGGTTCCCCGGCTCTCGAAGCGCATGGCGCGCTGGAGCGCCGCTTCGCGGAGCTCTTCGGGGATCTCGACCGGGCCTCCGATGCTGCTGGCATTGAGGCCGGCCTGAGCAGCCTCCTCGATGATGCCACCGGCCACGATCGCCAACTCGGGAGTCCGGTGGAACACCAACACCCCGTGGTTCGCCAACAGGACCCCGGGCACACCGGGGATGACCGCGGCCCGGATGTTCGCGACGGCCCGGTCCGAGCCCCGAGGCCCGTACTGCGCCAAGGGAACCCCGCTGTGAAACCCGAACATCGCCAATGCCTCGACCCAGCATCCGATCGGACGGTGGGCTACGGCGTAGGCGGTGGCGTACGGCGAATGGGTGTGCAGAACGCACCCAACCTCGGGGTTGTCCGCGTACATCGCCGCGTGCATGGCAACCACCGCACCCTGGATGGGTGGCAGCTCACCTTCCAGAAGCGTTCCGTCCAGTTCGACCCGGACGACCGCGCTCGGCGCGTGGTTTCGCAGGGACGGACCGGCGGTGAAGTACATCTCCTCTGCTCCGGGAACCCGGAGGCTCACGTTGCCATGTCCGTTGACCGAGATCGCACCGCTCGCCACGACCCGTTGCGTGACATCGACCACCTGATCGACCAAGTCCTTGTCCACGACACCTCCAAGCCTCGGGAGCCGGCACCATCCGGACCCACAGGCACGAACCGGGCGCTCGATTGTCACACAGGGAACGTCCCTGTGGCGCTCGTACGGGCTTCGCCGCGGACCTCGCTCGATCGACGGGCCGCGCCGACGCCACCGGTGGCCGGCCCAGCGGATTCCCAGACAACTTGCCTCGGTGGTGATCCGGCCGCGCCGTGGGCGACGAATACCAGAGGACCGCACCGGGATGGCCGAGAGGAGAATCCGTTGCCCCGAGCTCGCCGTCTTGGCGCCAACCGGGCGTCGACGCCGTGACAGAGGTGATGCTGCTCACCCGGGAACGCGCCGTTCCGCCGGTGCCCCGGTCCGCAGCTTGTCCCCGGCATCCGGACCGGCGAAAAGATATCGTGCGCGCCGTGGACTCGGGGGATGCGGTGCTCGTGGCCAGACTGGCGGCCGGCGACGAGGAGGCGCTCGCCGAAGTGTGGCAGCGTCACAGCGCGCTCGTCTTCGGCCTGGCTCGCCACCTGACGGGGGACCCGTCGACAGCAGAAGACGTGACCCAGGAGGTATTCGTCACCTTGTGGCAACAGCCCGAGCGCTTCGACGCCGACAGAGGCTCCTTGCGCGCCTACCTGGGAGTCCACGCACAGAGGCGCGCTATCGACGCCCTGCGCCGCGACGGTCGCCGAACCGAGCGCGAGTACCGGCACCACCGTCTCCACTCCGATCCCGCCACGACGTCTGGTGATCCCGCTGAATGCTCCGAGCTCGCCGACATGGTCCGCGACGCCATCAACAAGCTTCCCGTCGAGCAACGCCAGGCCGTCGAACTCGCGTATTTCAGCGGCCTGACACATCGCGAGGTCGCCGTCGCACTCGGCAATCCCGAAGGGACGGCCAAATCGCGTTTGCGCCTGGCCCAGACGAAACTCGGGACCTGGCTGGACCCGAACCTTCTGGAGCTCGTATGACCGAGGCGCATCACCGCGAGAACCCGCTCGAAGAGCTCCGTTTTGCGCTGGCCGAGGGCGATGCGGAGGCGGCGCCGAACATCCTGGGCCCGTCGGTGTTCGAGGCCGCCCTGGCCGCCCGATCCGCAGGCCGGCCCGTCGACGAGCCCCCCGCCATCTCCCCTGTCGAGGCTTTTCGCCGGGCCGTGGCATCGTTGGACGGTCTGCTTGCATCGCTCTCACCGGGACAATGGCACCGGCCCGCGCTGCGCCGCCTGGACGTCCAACAGGTGGTCGGACACCTGACCGGAGTCGAATACGACTTCCAGGCGGGGCTGCGCACACCCGACGGCCCGCACGGGAATCCTGACCACGTGGCCTCGACCGACCCGCTCGCTGCCGCCCAGCTCGGTCGATCCCCGATGTTGACCCACGACGAATGGCGAGTTGCCACCACCGAGACCCTTCAGGTGCTCGGTGCCGTCGAGACCTCGCCGGCACGGCTCGGCGACGTGGTCACCCTCCACGGGCTCCGCATGCCCCTGGGCCCACTTCTGGTGGTTCGGACCTTCGAGCTCTGGACGCACGAGGAAGACATCCGTCGCGCCATCTCGCGCCCGCTCCAGGCGCCCGATGCCGCCAGCCTGCGGCTCATGACCGACCTGGCGGTGGCGATGCTGCCGGCGGGGATGCGACGGGCGGGTCGCCCCGGCGACGGGCGACGAGCCCGAATCGTGCTCACCGGCCCGGGTGGTGGAACATGGCAGACGCAATTGGGCGACTCCCCTGACGGGTCCCGCGCGGATGGCCCCGCCGACGTGCGTATCGTGGTCGATGCGACCGACTTCTGCCGCCTCGTCGCCAACCGCATGGACCCCGCCACGATTGCTACCGTCGTCACCGGCGACGACGCTCTCGCACGGGACTGCTTCACCGGTGCGACCTGCCTCGCGCTCGACTGACCACCGAACAGGGGGTATCCGTGGGCACGTGGAACCGCGCCGAACTGCAACGGGCGCATGACAATTATCTGGCTGTGGCCAACGAATCCGGTCGGACCGGTGACTGGCAGCCATGGGCTGAGCTGTTCACAGACGATGCCGAGTACATCGAACATCTCTTCGGGCGTTTCGTGGGACGGAAGCAGATCCTCGAGTGGATCTCGACGACGATGGCGGAGTGGCCGAACAACGAGATGACGATGTTCCCCCACGACTGGTGCGTCTGCGACGAGGAACGCGGCTGGTGGGTCTGCCAGATCGAGAACCGCTTCAACGACCCCGGAGACGGCGAGGTGTACCAATCCGCCAACATCACCATCCTCAAGTACGCGGGGAACATGCAATTCTCCTCGGAAGAGGACGTGTACAACCCAGCCAACTTCGCTCCTGCCATCAAGAACTGGATGGCGGCCAAGAAGGCGCACTCCGATGCCGGGTCGGCCTAGATCGTTGATCGCCTCCAGCAGGTGACCAGCTCGGACCCGCGCGCATCAGGGGTCATCGGCACCGCGTTCGTCCGCACCCCTGACGAGCGCTTTGCCGGCCTCACCGACTTCCCGTACGAACCGCACTACGTCCCGGTACGGGCCAAGGGCGTCGACCCACTGCGCATGCACTACATCGACGCGGGCGCCCGGGATGCTCCGGTGGTCCTCCTCCTGCACGGCCAGCCCACCTGGTCGTATCTGTACCGCAAGGTGGTCCCGGCCTTGACGCAACGAGGGCTGCGTGCGGTGGCCCCCGACAACGTGGGCTTCGGCCGGTCCGACAAGCCCACGGACCGCACCACCTACACCTATCGACGCCACGTCGAATGGATGACGAGTTTCGTCGAGGAGCTCGACCTGCGTGACGTCACCCTGGTCGTCCAGGACTGGGGCGGCCCCATCGGGTTGAGCACGCTCGGCGCCGTCCCCGACCGGTTCGCCCGAGTGGTGGCCTCGAACACTGTGCTCCACACCTCGGACCCCGACCTCGCCGGCAAGCTGACCTGGGCCAACCATGCCGTCGGTGACGGTCGCGTGGTCCTCGAGGCGTCTCTCGTCGATTACGTGCAGTACTGCATGCGGGCCCCGGAGCTGGTGGCGAGCACCTTCGTTTTCTCCTCCTCGGGCCCACTCGGGGACGACGTCCTCGCCGCCTACGACGCCCCGTTCCCCGACCCGTCGTTCACCGCCGGCCTGCGACAGATGACGGGGCTCATCCCGTTGACCCCCAACGACCCGGGAGCGAGGATCGGGCGCGCCACCATGCAGTCGCTCGCGCACTGGGAGCGCCCATTCCTCACCGCCTTCTCCGACGGCGACCCGGCCACGCGGGGCTGGGAGCGGGTGTTCCAGGAACGGGTGCCGGGGGCGGCGGGGCGTTCCCATCCGACCATCGTCGGCGCCGGACACTTCGTGCAGGAGGAGAAGGGCGAGGAGCTCGGGCACATCGTGGCCGATTTCGTCGACGCGACCACGCCACTTTCGTAACGGGTCACGACCCCAGGAAGCTGATGATCTCGGAGAGGGCACGTCGGTCCTGGACGAAGAAGGCGTGGCCACCTTCGTAGACGTGGAGGGCCGCACCGGGGATCCTGTTGGCGATCGCCTCGCTGTTGGCCATCGGGGCGATCCCGTCGAAGCGACCCGCCGCCACGAACGTCGGGCACGTGACACGGGCGAGCCGGTCCCAGACGTCGTGATGCCGCCGTGCCTCGAGCTGTTCGGCCTCACCTCGGCGGACCTCATCGGAGTCGGTGCCCGACCGCCGCTGCGCCATGGTGTCTACGAGCGTGCGGTCTCCGGGGTGGCTCGCCAGCCATTGCGGTGAGAAACGGGAATCGAGGAGGGTGGTGGAGACCTCGTCTCGTCGCGTCGGTGACAGCCCGGCCAGCTCGTGCAGCGGATACGACGATCCTCCGTCTCCGCCCGGCGACGTGCACATGAGGGCCAGGCGCTCGACCCGGTCCGGCGCCGTCACGGCGAGCTCCTGGGCCACCATGCCTCCGAAGCTCACCCCGACGACGCGACAGGTGCTCCACCCCACGACGTCGAGGAGCCCGAGTGCGTCCGCCGCGTACTCCGCCATGGTGTAGCGCCCCTGAGGCACCGCACTTCGGCCCAGGCCACGTTGATCGTGGGCCAGCACCTCGAGGTGTCGGGCCATCACGTCGATGAGCGGCGCGATGGTGGCGAGGGTCGATCCCGACCCGTTCAGGAACAACACCGGCACTCCATGGCCGGCACGCTCGTAGTACAGCTCGATCCCGTTGACGAGGACGGTGGGCATCGACGTGACGGTCGGTTTCGACAGGCGACGAGAAGCAGCCGCGACGGACGAGGCGAGGATCGGTGACGGAACCCAGGGCGATCGGCCCGAGCCCCGGCCTACGATCCCGAGTTCTCTCCCAGTCCGCGCTGGTGCAACTCGTTCTCGCGTCGTTGGAGTTGCGCCTGCATCATGCGCAGCCTCGCCAGCTCCTCGCGCTCTCGGACGACGGGGTGGAGATGGTCCAGTGACGGCATGGCGAGCTCCGGCGCAACCGTGGCCGCGCCCCGAGTCCGGCGCCCGTCGATGGGCGAGATCCGGTCACCCTGGATGCGGGGCCGGCCGAAGGCCAGCCACAAGATGGACCCGATGTCGGGGATGAGGAGCACGATGACGAACCACGCGATCTTCGGGAGGTGCCGGACCAGCGCGTCGTGCGTGGTGACGACGTCATAAAGGCAATAGATCCAAATAAAGACGAGCGCAATCCCGATGACGCCAGCGACGATGTCCGGCATGGCCTGTCCCTCCTCGATGCCCTGGTGCCCCGGGCCTGCGACGGGCCTACCGTAGCGTGGAGACAGGAGGGCCGCTCTGGGCTCGGCCGGCCCCGGAATCAGGGGCGGTCCGGGGTGTCCGCCACGCCCTTTCCGGCAACCAGGGTATTCAGGCGATCGAGGGTTCGCTCCATGTCCCGCCGTGTCTTGCCCGAGTAAATGTCCCCGAGCTTGAGCAGGACGCGCTGGTGGTCGGCGGTGATGTCCCAGCTCTCACGTACCAGGGTCCCTCCGTCGACCGGTGTCAACTCGTAGCGCCAGACCCTGCCCGCCACCAACCTGCCCATGAAGCCCGCGGGCCCCGTCTTCCACGCAATCAGCCGGTTGTCCTCGAACTCGACCACCTTGTTCACCGTCGAGTACGACACGAGCATCTTCATCCCCATGCCGAAGGTCGTCCCGAGGGCGAGACGCTGCGGGGCGGCCTCGCTCGCGCCCTGGAGCATCCCCGACCCGTCGATGAGGTGGTGCCGGCTGACGTCGGCGAGGACGTCGAAGATGACGTCGGGCGCGGCGGGGATGGTCCGTTCGACTGTGAGCACATACCCCTTCATGACCGGGTCACCGTTCTTTCATCATGTCGTCATCGGGTGCGATGAGCGGCCGAGCGCCGGGGTGCACTCAGTGTTCGATCTCGACGGGTGTGCCCGGGACGATCTGCTGGGCCAAGGTCGTGATGGCACTGTTGGGAAGCCGGACACAACCGTGGCTGGCGTAGGAACCGATGACCCACGGCTGGTTCGTCCCGTGAATCCCGACCTGACCCGGGCCGCCGTCGAAGCTGTAGTACGTGTTCGAGAAGGCCGACGTACCCAGGGCATAGGGACCGTAGACATTGTTGGGGTCGGTGAGCTTCACGATGTAGGCCACGAAGAACGAACCGGTGGGCGTGGGAGAGCTGGGCGCCCCCGGCGCCACCGCGGTCGTGAACACGGGCGCATTGTCGTGGTACAGGGTGAGCATCCGGGCCGAGAGGCTGACCACGATGTGGTCGGTCACGAAGGACGTGGTCACGTCGGCGCTCGGGATCCACCGCGTGGTCTCGTTGGGACGCACCGGGATGTAGGCCTGCACCCAGCCAGGTTGGTACGCGGTGACGAGCAGGGTCACCGTCGCGCCCAGGTAGTTCGGATTGGCCAGGGTGCTCGACGGTTTCGCCGCACCGGGCGTCGTGTACAAGGGCAGTGTGTGCACCGTGGCCGTGGCGATCACCGAGGGATCGGTCACGTTCGAGGGAACGCTGTTCACAAGCGGCGCCACGGCGGGCACGACCGAAGTCCTCCATGTGCTGGGCGCGGGCCCGACCGGCGCGTCCACGTCGACGTCCGGCACGGTGGTGGTGGGCGCGGGAGGGATGATGACCCGCGCCGGGGCCGCGGGGATCACGACGGGGGCCACGTGGTGGGCGGCCCTCGTGGCCACACGGTGGGCCGGAGCCGGGGACCCGGCAGGGCCCGCGCTCACGGCCAGACCCAAGGCCACAGCGGCACCACCGGTCGCGATCGAGGCCACGGCGATCACGAGCAGGAGCGAGCTCGAACCGCCGACCGGCCGGCGCAGACTCCGTCGTACCGGAGCGGTGGAGGGCCCCGACCACGGGGTCAACCACAACTGCTCCGTGTTCCGCGGTGCTGGCTGTCGGCGCAAACGCATCTCAAGCAGCGTACCTGGGCCCCGTCTCTTGAGGCCTTCGGCCCCCGTGAAGTGCAGACCTTTCGGCACGTCGAACGACGAGCGTGGCGCGACGGTCAGGCCTCGGGCACGCGCGCCCACGCCGTGTCGAAGATGGTGGCCAGCGCGTCGAGCTGGGTGGCCAGCGCGTCGAGCTGGGTGGCCACCGCCACCGCCACCGCCACCGCCACCACCGCCAGCGCCCGGTTGTCGAGCCGGTCCCCGTTGTCACCCAAGGCCATCCGCCGGGGCCACATCTGCGGACACCTCGTAGAAGAGCTCGGCCGAGCGCTTGACGACACCGTCGTTCCACCGGTCCCATCCGGCGCGCTCGATGGCGGCCATGGTCGAGTCGCCGCCGCGATAGGCGTCGAGCGCGTCGAGGGTGGAGAACCCCTGCTCCCACAGATGGGTCCATCGCGGTGGGCCCATCACCGGCGTCACGCCGTCGAACCAGGCCGCGCCCATGGTGTTGGCGGCCATGACCGAGACCACCATGTCGGGAACTTCCTCCCGGGCCTGCTCGAGCGTCGTCCGCAACCGGGCCACGTCGGTCTCCGCCGCGCCGGTGTCGACGCGGAGGAGCACGATGCGCCGGACGCCATCGCGCATCCGGTACGAAGGTGTGTCACAGGCGTAGCCGTAGAGCCCCGCTCCCAGGGGCCCGTCGATGACGATCCTCTCGGGGGAGTCCGGGAGCAGGTACCGGTCCAGGACCACGGCGTGGTACGGGTGCACCATGTAGCGCCGATACGCCTCGGGCGACGCGTAGGCGTGCTCCCATACGAGCTGGACGGGGGCGTCAGAGAGGTTCGTGCCGACGGCGCAATCGAGCACCTCGGGGATGAACCGCCCGCAGCGGCGACAGGCCGCCTCGAGGTCGCGCACCTGCTCGACGGGCGCATCGGGCCGTAGCGCGTACACCTCGAAGCGCCGGAGCATCACGGTGACGACGGCGGCGGTGTCGGCATGAAGAACCGGCGGGTTCCCCCCACCCGCAGCGAGGCTGCCGCGCCCCCGTACTGGTGGTAGCGGGGATCGAGCACCATGTTCTTGCGGATCTCATTCCAGTGCACGAAGTCGTCGAAGGCCCACACCACCTGGATATGGATGTGCTCGCCGACCTCGCCCGACGTCGTCGCCGCCGACACGAAGGTCGCACCGGCCTCGGTCATGACCGCGGCCCCCAGGGTCCGGACCAGGTCGAGATAGCCCTCCACCTGGTCGGGCTCCACTTCGACGGTGTCGACGAGGTGCATCACCGCCGGTCTCGTCTCACCGTCTCTCTCAGCCCCCGTCGCCGAGGACCCAGGCCAACCCGCCCTGGAGGTGCCGGAGATAATCGGGCGTCTCCCAGGCCCCGGGGAAGTGCCCCAGCGATGTGTAGAACACGCGGCCGTGGCCTTCGGTGAAGCACCAGGCCAGCGGGAAGCCGATCGACGGGCGCCGCGCGCTGGCGACGCCCATGTCGAGTTGGCCCTCCACCACGCGCAGCAGGACCCGGGCGTCGGGCCGAAGGTCGCGGAACAGGTACACCTCGTCGCGCCACCGCCACACCTTGTCGAGATGCTTCGTGCTCGGGTGGTCGACGTCGACATCGATGTCGAAGGTCTCGGTCCAGGGATGGCCGTCGAACCGAGCCCCGACGAGCGACCCGTACTCCTCCCACGCCGTGCAGGCGTCGGTGGCGGCATGGACGGCGAGGATCCCCAGCCGGCCCGAGCGCACACCGTCGGTGATGGCGGCGCGCTGCGCGTCGGTCCACGGCGTCTCCCCGATGGTGAACAGGGCCAGGACGCCGCCGGCCGCGAGCGCGGACGGATCGACGTCGGGAACGACATCGACGTGGCGCGCCTCGAGCGAAGCCAGCCCGGCCAGCTCGGTCAGTGCCACCGCCGCCTGGGGCAGGACGCCGTGGACTCCGGCGGGCCCGGTCGGGTACGGCGAGACGTCGGTGACGATGAACATCGGCTTCGGGCTCACCGTCGTGGATGGTAGCGACCACGACCTAGCGGGGCTGGCCGACCGGCGGGCTGGCCGATGGGCGGGGCGGTACTACGCCGTGATCCCTCCGTCGACGGCCAGGACGGCACCGGTCGTGTAGGCGGACTCCTCCGACGCCAAGAAGGCGATGGCGGCGGCGACCTGGTCGGGGGTACAGAACCCCATGCGGCTCGTGATCCGGTAGATGTGCTTCATGTCGCCTCCCTCGGGGAGCTGGAAGCTCCCGAGCAGCGGCGTGTCCACTCCCCCCGGCGCCACGGCGTTGACGCGGACACCGCGTCCCGCGTATTCGATGGCGAGGGCCTTGGTGAACATGATCACGCCACCCTTCGACGCCGCGTAGGCGGCGCTGTAGGCCGATCCCATGAGGCCCGCCGTCGACGCGATGTTGACGATGCTCCCGCCCGGGGGCTCGAGCATGTAGGCGAGTGCCGCCCTCGTCATCAGGAAGGTACCGGTCAGGTTCACATCGAGGATGCGCTCCCATGTGGCGAGCGGCATGTCCGCGGTGTGGGCGAAGGTGCCGATACCGGCCACGTTGCACAGGACCTCGGGCCGGCCCAGTGCAGAGGCGACCTCGCTCACGGTCTCGTTGACGAGAGCCTCGTCGGTGACGTCGCAACGGTAGGCGACCGCCTTGCCCCCCAAGATGGTGAGCGCCTCGACGGTCTCGTCGAGGTTGTCGGGAACGACGTCGAGACAGGCCACCGAGGCTCCTTCCACCGCGAGGCGGATGGCCGTGGCCCGGCCGATGCCAGAGCCGGCACCGGTGACGATCGCCGTCTTGCCGTCGAAGCGGCGCGCCGGGGGTGTGACCACGGCGGGATCGGGGCTCACGAAGACCTCCTCTGTTCCGCTCCGGCCTCGTCGGCCCAGAGCATGTCGGTGTAGGTATCGGTACCGGGAATGGTCGGGATGAACGGGAGGGCTGCGACGACACGGCCCTTCCCCGCGCTCTCCACCGCCCGGCGGTGCGCGGCGATGACCGAATCCCAGGCATCTTGGGGCGCGGAGTCGAGGAACCACAGGGTCAGCTGGCGCCGGTCGTCGGACTCCGAGCGGGGCACGTCCCCGGGCGCGTCGATGAGCAGCGGCAGCGGGTCGGCCCCGATCACGAGCCGGGCCGGGGTGCCGGGCAACAAATCGGGAAGGTGCTCGTCGCGTATCCATCGCTCGTAGTCCGCGGCGTCGAGGCCGTCGGCTCGATCGGTGAACACGGCCACGAGCCCGGCCGAGGGGTGGTCCAGGGCGAGCTCGGCCGGGAGCCCGTCGGCCTCCCGTGACCGCTCCCAGGCGTAGCGGTACAGCAGGGTGTGGACATGGTCGCGCTCGTTGAACATGCGCCCCGCCTTGTGCAGGGCCTTCACCTGGTCGACCGCCCAGCGGTTCCAGACGTCGTGGTACCCGTCGAGCACCCAGTACACCGACAGGAAGCTGCCGCGATCAGGCTCGCCGGTGACGCTCGAGGGATCGGGGTCACGCAGCGCCTTCAGCTCGGCGGTGGCCACGAAGCGCTTCCCCGCGAATTGGTACGGCCCGATCATGCAGCCGGCATAGAAGTGGTCCCGCTCGTACCAGCGGTTGTACGCCACCTCGTGGCCACGCCGGGGCTCGACCAGGGTGACGAGCATCGACCCCAACTTGATGGGCTCGGCGCCGGCCACGATGGTGTGCTGGCGCGGCGGACGTTCCCCGGCCGGCTTGGCGGGAGCGTCGCTCTTCGCCCCCGGTTCCTTGGTCTCGGTCATGTGCTCACTCGCTCCTTCGTTCTCCTGGTCTCGAGCTCGGCGGCGCGCGCCGCCAGCTCCCGCTTGTCGATCTTCGCCATCGGGGTGACCGGCAGATCCTCCACGAGGTGGAGCCGGTCGGGAGCCTTGTAGTCGGCGAGCCTGGCGCGACACCCGGCCCGGAGGTCGTCGAGGCCAGGCGCCGCCGCCGGTGACCGCGGCACCACGAAGGCCACCCCGATCTCTCCGAGGACGGGGTCGGGCGCCCCCACCACCGCCACCTGGGCGACACCGGGCAGCTCGCCCAGCACCGCCTCGACCTCGGCCGGGTACACGTTGTACCCGCCCCGGATGTACATCTCCGACACCCGGCCCGCCAACCGGAGATTGCCGTCGTCACCGACGGTGCCGAGATCACCGGTGGTGACCCAGCCCTGGGCGTCGAGCACGGTGGCGGTGGCGACCGGGTCGAGCAGGGCGCCCGAGGCGAGGTCGCCCACGTACCCGCGCAACACCGCCGCCGAGCGCAGCCTGACCCGTCCCACTTCTCCCGACGGCACGGGGACACCGTCCCCGTCGACGACCTCGAGCTCCACACCGGGCACGGGCCGACCGACCGTCGTCGCCACCACCTCGTCGTCGTCCTCGGGTTGTGTCCCGGTCCCGAGCGAGGACTCCGTCGAGGTGTAGCGCACCACCACCGGACACCTCAAGCGTTCCCGCATGGCCCGTACCAACTCAGGCGGGACGCGCGAGGCCCCGGTCCCGGCGATCCTGAGGCTCGACAGGTCGGCCCCGTCGAGATCGTCGTGCGCCAGCATCAAGGCCCACTGCGTGGGCACGCCCTGGCCCACGGTGACCCGTTCACTCGTGAGCAGCTCGATGGCCGCGGCGGCGGTCCACGGCTGGGGGGTGATCACCGTGGTGACGCCGTGGGCGATCTCGTCCCAGGCGCGGGTCATGTACCCGACATGCGCGAACGGCAGCGGCGACAACCGGCGGTCGCCGGGGTGCGAGAGGACGTCGGTACCCGCCGCGACGGCCTCGAGGTTGGCGTGGTCGAACACCGCGCCCTTGGGCACACCTGTCGACCCACTGGTCCACACGATGGCGACCGGGTCGTGGGCGTCGGCCGCACACGCGGCCAGCGCACCGTGGTCCCACGCCTCGTCGAGCGCGTGCCGTGCCAGCACGGTGCCCGACCCGAGCGGCACGGCGTCGGGGGCGACCGCGTCGGTGTCGACGACGGTCACCGCGGGATGGACACGGGCGGTAATCGAAGCCTGTTCGGCTGCGCCCATGCGAAGGTTCACACCCGTGGTGATGGCCCCGATCCGTGCTGCCGCCTGGTAACAGACGGCGTAGTCGATCGACGACGGCAGCAATAGGCAGACGACGTCACCCTTGGTCACGCCCAACGAGGCGAACATCCCCGCCACCGCGGCCGAGGCGGTGTCCCACCCCGCGAAGGTGAGGCGCCGGCGGCCGTCGGTGCCGGCCGGCACGATCCCGCTGCTTCCGGGGCCAGCCATCTCGACATAGGCCTCGACCTCGGCGTTCGCGTCCGCGGCGGCCCGAAGGACGTCGGTGATGCTGACGTGCTCCCCCCGGATCTGACGCACCGTCATAGAGGCGCCGATGGTAACAGGGCGGCATCACCCGACCCCATCGCCGTCACCCGGTTTGCCGTCACCCCGGTTGCC
>Ga0209415_10006815_pt1 | contig 20168 bp, 22 predicted proteins | sample PeaSoiSIISIP2007_FD_187696 | JGI IMG/M metagenome (GOLD analysis project Ga0209415, IMG submission 187696) | Peat soil microbial communities from Weissenstadt, Germany - SII-SIP-2007 (SPAdes) (version 2) | ecosystem: Environmental > Terrestrial > Soil > Wetlands > Peat | place: Germany...
GCGAGGTAGCTCAGCTGGTAGAGCACTCGGCTGAAAACCGGGGTGTCGCCGGTTCGAGTCCGGCCCTCGCCACTCTCGCCTGCCGCCCTCAAGGACGAAAGAGCCCCCGAGAATGCTGACGCGCTCTCGGGGGCTGCAGGCGTCCGGACCGGTGCAACCGTGTCGCGAACGTCCGTTGGCCGGAGGTTAACGCCTCCGGGCCCGGAATGCCGTTGCCGGCGGGGCGGCAAAAACCGCAAAGTCCGAGAACCCGCGGCGCGACCTTGCGCTCATCCAACGTTGATCTCTACGTCACTGCCTTCCTCGACGCCGAGCAGCTCGGCGGCGCTTCCGCGCGAGACGGCGACCGCGACGTTCCGGTAGCTGTCCTCGTAGAGGATGATCTCGCCCGGGCCGGCGTCGCCGAACGTGCGCGCCGCGACGGCGAAGTAGCGCTGGTCGCGGACGACGATCTCGACGCGCGCGCCGGGGACGATCTCCGCGCGCTCGAGCTGCTCTCGGGTGACGTTCAGCGCGGCGTTGCCGAAGCGGTCGACCGCGAGGACGCTCGCGCGGATCGAGGCCGCGCCGATCTCCGGCTCGGGGATCTCGAGGCGCACGAGCTCCTCCGGGTCGATGGGCGGCCCGAGCTCGGCGAGCGGCACGCCGAGGCTCAGGTGCGCCGCCGCCGGCGAGAAGAGGTCGCGGCCGTGGAACGTGCGCGAGACGCGTTCGAGCGCGTACGCAGGGTTCGCGAGCTCATGCGCCGCCGTCACGCCGCCGAACCGGTCCGCGGCCGGCAGCAGGAGGCCGTTGTCCGGGCCGACGTAGTGACGGCCCTCGCCGTCGCGGAGCGCGAGCGGGCGCCGCGCGCCGCCGACGCCCGGATCGACGACCGCGAGGTGCACGCCCGTCGGCATGTACGCGAGCGTGTTCGCGAGCACGAGCGCTCCCTGCAGCACGCGGCCGGGACGGATGCCGTGCGTGATGTCGATGATCTGGGTCTCGGGCGCGATCGACTTGATGACGCCGTGGCACGTCCCGACGAAGTCGTCCTGCAGGCCGAAGTCGGTCAGGAACGTGACGAACATCAGAGAGAACTTACGGCCTCGACGAGGCCGTCGATGTCGTGATCCGTCGCCACGGCGACGACCTCGAGATCGAGCGCACGCGCTTGCGCGGCTGTTTGCGGGCCGATCGCGACGACCGGTATCCGCGCTCCGGTGGCGGCGAGCGCCCGGACCGCCGACCCGGACATGAGCACTGCGAGGTCGCCCTCCGGCGGCGGTGGACGGAGCTCAACGGTTCGGTAGAGCGGAAGGAAGTCGGCATCGAGCACGTCGCGTCGCGCGCCTTCGGCCGCCGCGAGCAGCCGACGGCCGGGCGGCAGCTCGTCCCGCAGTCCTTCCTGCGTATGGACGCGCGGAACGAGGTCCGGCTCGTAGCCGTATCCCCTCAGAACGTCGGCCGTCCCCGGACCGATGGCTGCGAAGTGCAGCGGAGGCTCGGCGAGCCGGCGGCCGACCTCGTGCGCTCCGTTCGGGCTCGTCACGATCAGCCAGTCGTACGCGCCGGCGTGGATCGGAGCGTCTCCGAGCGGCTCGGTCCGGATGAGCTCGCAGACGACCACCTCGTGGCCGAGCGCCTCGAGGGGCGGCACGAGCTCCTCCCGTGTGACGACGACCCTCATCGCTCGGCGAGACGGACGAGCTCGGCGCCGAGCGCGGCCGGGTCCTCGCCCGTCCGCCGTTCGAGCCACGACCCGTCCTCGGCGGCGATGAGGCCCGTCAGCGTCGTGCCGTCGTGGTATGCGGCGACCGGGGCGAGGCAGCCGCCGCCGACCGCGGCGACGACCGCGCGCTCGGCCTCGACGCGACCCCGCGTCTCCTCGTGGTCGGCGGCCGCAACGAGATGCGCGTCGCCCGACCGAACCTGCAGCGCGAGCGCGCCCTGCCCTGCCTCGGGCAGGAGCTCCTCCGGCTCGAACCGGTGGCCGATCTCGTGCGCGAGGCCGAGCCGGTCCAGCCCGCACGCCGCGAGCACGACGGCGTCCAGGCCGCGTTCGCCGCGCTTGCGCAGCCGCGTGTCGATGTTCCCGCGCAGCGGCTCGATGGAGAGCGTCGGCTCGAGCGCGAGCAGCTGCGCCTTCCGGCGCGCGGAGGCGGTGCCGACGCGCATCCCGGCGCGGATCCCGTCGGCGCCGCAGAGCGCGTCGCGAGGATCCTCGCGCACGAGATACGCGCCGACGCAGAGGCCGTCGGGATCGCTCGAAGTCATGTCCTTCGCCGAGTGGACGGCGACGTCGATGCGGTGCTCGAGCAGCGCCTCCTCGAGCTCCTTCACGAACACGCCGCGGGACCCGATCTCGCCGAAGGGCTTCGTCCGGTCGCGGTCGCCGCTGGTCGTGATCGGGACCAGCGCGATCTCGATGCCGGGGGCGCGCAGACGCGACGCCGCCCGCTCGGCCTGCGTCAGCGCGAGCCTACTGCCGCGGCTGCCGACGCGTATGAGCACAGCGCGCCCGTCTCCGCACGGGCTGGCCGCACAGCGAAGCGCCCCGTGGCCGTACGCGCACGAAGGCGGTGGGGACCTGCAGCGGCAGCGGCCGCCCCGTCAGTCCGACCAGCGTCAGCGCTCCTCCTCGCCGAGACCGAACAGGTGCCGCACGGCCTCAGCATAAATGACCCCATCGGCTGCCGCGGCCGCCTGCTTCAGACGCACGGTCGGCAGATGGAGCAGCTTGTTGACGATCTGCGCGGTGATCGACTCGACCGCGCGGCGCTGGCTCTCGTCGAGGCGGCCGAGCATGGCCTCCGCCTTCGCCAGCTCCTGCTCCCGGATCTCCTCCGCGCGCGCGCGCAGCGAAGCGATCGCGGGAACGATCTCGAGCGAGGCCTGCCACTCGTGGAACTTGTCCGCCTCGGCGGACACGATCGACTCCGCGCGCTCGGCCTCGCTGCGACGGCCGGCGAGCGTCTCGGCGACAATCGCCTCGAGGTCGTCGATGTCGTACAGGTAGCAGCCGTCGAGATCGTGGATGGACGGATCGAGGTCGCGCGGGACGGCGAGGTCGATGAGCAGCAGCTGCCGGCCGCGCCGCGCGCGCTCCACGGTCGCAGCGTCCAGGACGTAGCCGGTCGAGCTCGTGGACGAGACGACGACGTCGGCGCGCGCCAGCTCGTCCTCGATCCGCCGGCGGTCGGTCTTGCTGTCGGCGACGAACGCGATCCGCGCGCCGCGACTCCGCAGGTTGCGGGCCGCCTGGCCGCTGACCTTGCCGGCGCCGATCAGGAGGATGTCGCAGCCGTCCAGGTCGCCGAAGACCTGCTCGGCGAGCGCGGCGGCGGCGGAGGACACGGACGCCGGGCTCTCGCCGATCGCAGTCTGCGCTCGCACCTTGCGGCCGGCGTGCAGCGCATGGCGGAAGACGCGGTGGAGCAAGGGGCCGGCGGTACCGGCGTCGTACGCGGCGCGCACCTGGCCGAGGATCTCGCCTTCACCCGGGACGAGCGAGTCGAGGCCGGCGGCGACCCGGAAGAGATGGAGCGCAGCCGCCTGGTCGCGCAGCCGGTACAGCGCCCGCTCCACCTCCGGCTCGAGCGCGGCGAGCGCGGCGACGGCGCGCTGCTCGGCGTCGTCGGCGTCCTCCGCCGCGACGTACAGCTCGGTGCGGTTGCACGTCGACAGGCAGACGGCCTCCCCGAGGCGCGTCGCCAGCTCGGTGCTCCGGGCGGGATCGAGCGCGACGCGTTCGCGGAGCTCCACCGGAGCATGGTGGTGCGAGGTGCCGACGAGGACGAGCCGCATCATGCGAAGTGCGTCTCCGGGAGCACGAGCCGGACGATGACGACGAGGACGAAGCCCGCGAGCGCGACGTAGGACGCGCGCCGGCCCGACCAGCCCATCGCCCGCAGGACGAGGTACGCCGTCCAGACGACCCAGGTGACGAGCGTCGCGACGACGAGCGCGTCGACGCGCTGGTGGCGGGCGACGAGCCGTCCGAGGCCGACGGCGATGCCGAGCGTCAGGGCGGGAACCGAGACGACCACAGTCCGAAACGCGAGCCGGTCGAGCGTCGCCAGCGCCGGAGCCGGCCGGCGCAGGATCGTCGCGGCGCGGCGCTTCAGACGCCGCTCCTGCCACAGGTAGAGCGCCGAGAGCGCCGCCGCGAGCGTGAAGCCGGCGAGCGCAACGAGCACGAGCCCGACGTGCGCGGCGAGAAAGAGGTTGGAGTAGTGGCTGCGGGTGCCGACGCTCGTGCCTCCGCCCGCGCGGGCGACGACGAGGAGGACGGCGGCAAGCGGCATGACCACTAGGCCGAGCAGCCGATACGGGCGCCGGCAGCCCCAGATGAGGTACGCGCCGACGACGAGCCACACGAAGAGGTTGAGCGACGCCGCCCACGTCCCCCACGGGAAGCCGTCGTCGCGGACAGCCTGCACGGCGAGGAGCGCGGTCTGCACGAGCCAGCCGAGGCGCACGCTCCACGTCGCCGCGCGCCCGGCCGCGCCGGGATGCCGCGCGTCGCCGAAGTAGCCGACGGCCGCCTCGCCGTACAGCAGCAGCGCGGGCCAGAAGAGGAGCTCAGCCAACGTGGATCGTCTCGCGCTCGTCCTCGGCAACCGGCACAGGCGGGCGGCGGCGCTCGAGCTCGTCCACCTCGCGCTCGAGCCGGTGCAGCTTCAGCGCGATGAGGACGACGTAGGCGAGGACGACCGCGAAGACGACGCAGTAGGCGGCGGTGACGTACTTCTCGGCCGTGCTCATCCGAGCCTCAATTCTCTCAGCCGGGCGTCGATGCGCTTGCCCACGAGCTCGACACGATAGAGCGTATGCGCGAACACGAGCATCGCGATCTGCGCGACACAGTAGGTGACGAGCATCCAGCCGCCGAAGTTCGGCCCGTGGAGCGTGAACACCTGTGGATGGACGAAGCTCTTCGCGATCCGGATCGCCAGGAAGCTGACGGGGATCAGCACGACGCCGAAGAGCGCGTACACGGCGGAGAAGTTCGCGCGCTGCGGTCCCGGGTCGACGGAGAAGCGGAGCATGAAGTAGGCCGCGTAGAACAGGAACAGGACGAGGAAGAGCACGAGCTCGTCCTCGCTCCAGAGCCACCAGTGACCCCATGAGATCTTCGCCCAGATCGACCCCGTGAGCAGCACGAGCGAGCCGAAGATCACGCCCTGGTGGACGGCGACGTAGCTCTCGAGGTCGGCGCGCGGGTCACGCTTCCAGAGGTGGCGCAGCGCCTTCCAGGCGCCGGCGCCGAAGCACGCGTACGCGGTGAGGGCGATCGACACGTGGAAGTAGAAGATCCTCTGCGAGAAGCCCTGGCTCGCGTCGTTCGGCGCCACGTAGAAGACGAGCACGAGCGCGAGGGTCACGAGCGCCAGTGACGCCGCCGCCAGCGCGGGCAGCGGGATGCGGTACGACCTACCCACCGGCAGTCATTGTGCCGTCCGGCCGCCTACTCCGTCACGACGTACTCGAAGGTGGCCCAGCAGAGCACCCCGAAGACCACGTCGTAGAGCGCCAGGAACCAGATGTAGCGGCCGGGCGAGGAGACGACGCTCGCGCCGACGCCGCCGACGACGATCGGGATCGCGAGCGGCAGGAACAGCAGCGGCAGGAGCAGGTCGCGCGCACGCGTCGCCACCGCCATCGCGCCGAGGAACGTGCCGACCGCGCAGATGCCGACGTCGGCGAGGACGACCGCCGCGACCGTCGCGATGCCGATGCCGTGGAAGAAGAGCGCGAACACCGGCAGGGCGACGACCTCCGCGGCGCCGAGGAACGCGAACGTCGCGATTCCCTTCGCGAGCCAGATGGCGCTGCGGTCGCACGGTGCAAGGACGAGCCCGTCGAGCACGTGCTGCTCGCGCTCGGGAACGAACGCGCGGCCGAGCCCGAGCAGCGCCGTGAACACGATGGCGACCCAGAGGAGCCCGCTCGCGGCGAGCTGCGACGAGTGCGCGGGCAGCGAGAAGTGGAACACGACGAACGTCGCGACGACGAAGAGCAGCATCGCCGGGAGCGTGTCGCGCGCCCGTAGCTCGAGAAGCAGATCCTTGCGCGCGAGCGCGCGCACGTCGGCGACGTAGTTCATGCCAACGCGATCTGCGCGGTCGCGAACGGGGCGACGCGCCCGGGGTCGTGGGTGGAGACGAGCAGCGTCTTGTCGCCGTGCAGCTCGTCGAGCTGCGCGTCGAGCAGCTCGGCTCCCGCTGCGTCGAGCGCGGAGTACGGCTCGTCGAGCACGAGCAGCTCCGGCCCGTGCAGGAGGACGCGGCAGAGCGCGAGCCGCTGCGTCATCCCGCGCGAGTACGACGCAACGCGCTGGTGGCGCGCGTCCCAGAGCCCGAAGCGCTCGAGCAGCATGCCGATGCGCTCGCGCCGCTCGGGCACGCGGTAGAGGCGTCCGTACAGGTCGAGGTTCTCGAGCGCGGTCAGCTCCCGGTACACGAGCGGGTCGTGCGCGAGGTAGCCGATCGCGGCGCGCGGCGCGTCGACGTCGATCGTCCCCTCGCTGGGCACGGCGAGGCCGGCACAGATGCGCAGCAGCGTCGTCTTCCCGCAGCCGTTCGGCCCGGTGACGACGGCGAAGCCGCCGGGCGCCAGGTCGAAGTCGAGCCCGCGCAGGACGCGCTTGTCGCCGAAGCGCTTGCCGAGCTTTCGCGCCCGAATCATGGGCGACTAGTGTAGGTACATGGATCTCCGCGAAGCCCAGAAGCCCCTGAAGGATCGGTATCGGGCAGAGCCGGGTGCAGCCCGGATCACGCTCACTGCGCGGGGCGGCGAGACGTCGGGCGCCGCCGCGTGCTCGGTCGACATCGGCCGGGCCGTGTACGAGGCGCAGGCGCATGCCGGCGTCGGCGGCTCCGGCACGGCTCCGTGCTCGGGCGACCTCCTGCTCGGCGCGCTCGCCGCCTGCGCCCAGGTCACCTGCCAGATGGTCGCGGCCTCGTCGGGCATTCCGACCGAGCGGATCGAGGTGACCGCCGAGGGCGAGCTCGACCTGCGCGGGACGCTCGGCATCGACCGCGACGTGCCCGTCGGCTTCGATCGCATCGTGCTGCGCTTCGACGTCGAGGGTGCCGGCGACCGCCGCGACGAGCTGATCGAGAAGACGCTGCGCTACTGCGTCGTGCTGCAGACGCTGCGGCAGCCGCCGCAGGTCGAGATCACGTAGCGACGTCCGCGATCACGAACACCGCGAAGACGACGCTGATGACGCCGTTCATCGTGAAGAAGGCCGCGTCCAGGCGGCGAAGGTCGTCGGGCCGCACGAGCGCGTGCTCGTACGCGAGCAGCAGAGCCACCGCCGCGACTCCCGCCCAGTAGAGCGCGCCGACCGAGAGTCCGAGCCCTGCGGCAACGAGCGCTGCAACGGTCGCGAGGTGAGAAAGGCGCGCTCCGGCAAACGCGCCGCGCACGCCGAAGCGCGTGGCGATCGAGTGCAATCCGTCACTGCGGTCGACCTCGATGTCGAAGAGCGCGTAGAAACAGTCGAAGCCGGCCACCCACAGCGCCACGGCGGCTCCCAGCGCCCACGACTGCCACGGCAGCCGGTTCGTGATCGCCACCCACGCTCCGACCGGCGCGAGCCCGTCGACCGCGCCGAGCCAGAAATGGCAGAGCCAGGTCCAGCGCTTGAGATACGGGTAGACGACGAAGCCGGCGACGGGAATCGGCCACAGCCAGTGCGTGCGCGGCGCGAGCTGCCAGACCGCGACGAGGAAGAGCGCGAGCGACGCGCCGCAGAAGAGGACGACCTGCACGAGCGAGAGCTGCCCGCTCGGCAGCTCGCGGCCTGCCGTGCGCGGGTTGCGCGCGTCGATCCCGGCGTCGACGAGGCGGTTGAGCGCCATCGCCAGCGACCGCGCGCCGACCATCGCGAGCGTGATCCACAGGAGGTCGTGCGCGGACGGCGTCCTTCCGACCGCGAGGAACGCACCGACGTACGCGAACGGCAGCGCGAAGATCGTGTGCTCGATCTTCACGAGCCGCGCGAGCCGCGCGGGAAGCGGCGCGACGACGGTCACGTCTGCCGGTGCGCGGTCGTCTCGTCGGCGAGCAGTCGCAGCGCGTGCTCGAGCACCGGGCGAAGAATCGCGAAGCCGTCCCGGCAGCCACCCGGCGAGCCGGGCAGGTTGACGAGAAGCGTTCCGCCGGCGATGCCTGCGACACCGCGCGACAGCAACGCGTGCGGCGTCTTTGCGGCGGAGCCCGCGCGCAGCGCCTCGGGGATGCCGGGCACCAGGCGGTCGACGACGGCGAGCGTCGCCTCCGGCGTCACGTCGCGCGGCGCAACACCGGTGCCGCCGGTGGTCAGGACGAGCCGCACGCGCTGCGCGAGCTCTCGCAGCGCGGCCGCGATCTCGTCGCGCTCGTCGGGAACGACCCGACGCTCGACGTCGTAGCCCTCGGCACGCAAGAGCTCGTCGAGCGTCGCGCCGCTCGTGTCCTCCGCCTCACCGCGCGACACGCGGTCGGAGACGGTGAGCACCGCCGCCTTCAGATCTGTTCCTTCGTCTTCTCGAGCAGACGGACCTCGGCGACGACCATGCCCTTGTCGATCGCCTTCGCCATGTCGTAGACGGTGAGCGCCGCGACCGCCGCCGCGGTGAGCGCCTCCATCTCGACGCCCGTCTGGGCGGTGGTCTCGGCGGACGCGACGATCTCCACCGACTCGTCGCCGACCTGCAGGGTCACCTCGACGTGCGTCAGTGGAAGCTGGTGGCAGAGCGGGATGAGATCGCTCGTCCGCTTCGCGGCCATGATCCCGGCGAGCTGCGCAGTCACGAGCGCGTCGCCCTTGGGGAGATCGTGCAGCCGCCGTGCAGTCGCCGCCGCCATCCGCACCTCGGCGCGGGCGACGGCGCGACGGCGTGAGAGCGGCTTGCCGCCGACGTCGACCATCCGGACGTCGCCGCTTTCGTCCACGTGGGAGAGCTCGTTCACCGTCGGGATCGTACGCCGTCGAGATCGGCGAGCTGCGCCGCGCCCCACTCGGCGAGGTCGTGCTCCCGCACGTGCGCCCGAATCGCGTCCAGCCTGCGGCGGCGCTCACCCGCGTCCATCGTCAGCGCCGCGTGGATCGCCTCCGCCTGCTCGGAGACGTCGAACGGGTTCACGGTCACCGCCCACTCGCCCAGCTCCTCGTGCGACCCGGCGTTCTCGGACAGGATGAGCACTCCGTCGCGCGCGTTCACGTACGGCGCCTCCTTCGACACGAGATTGAGCCCGTCGAAGACGGCGTTGACGAGCAGCGCGTCGTACTGCTTGTACGCGGCCACCGACTGCGCGAAGTCGTCCGCGATGCGCAGCTCCACCGCATCGCCCAGCGCCCGCGCCTCCCGCTCGACCGCAGCGACGTAGTCCGCGTACTCGGGGATGTCCTGACGCGACGGATCGAGGAGCGCGAGCATGCGAACGCGGCCGCGCATCTCCGGGTGACGCTCGAGAAACAGGCCGAACGCGCGGAAGCCGCGCACGATGTTCTTCGACGGATCGGTGCGGTCGACGCGCAGCACGAGGAGCTCCGGCCGCGACGCGACCAGCTCCCGCTCGCGCTCGAGCACGTCGGCGGCGCCCGCGAGCGCGTCGAACTCGTCCGCGTCGATGCCGATGGGATGGCTCGTCACGAGAGTCCCGCGTCCCCCGTGACGCACGACGTCGCCGTCCACCTCCGCGCCGAGGACGTCCGCGCACGAGCGCAGGAAGTTCCGGCTCCACCGCTGTGTGTGGAAACCGACGACGTCGTTCGCAAGTAGACCGGCGTGCACGTCGCGGCGGATGTCGTCGGGGAGCACCGACCACGCGAGCGCGTCCGGCCACGGAACGTGGACGAAGTGCGAGCTGACCACGCCCGGCTGCGCATTGCGCACCATGCCGGGCGCGAGATACAGGTGGTAGTCCTGGAAGAGCACCGCCGCGTCGGGCTCGCGCTGTAGCTCCGCGACGGTCGCCGCGGCAAACGCCTCGTTCACCGGCACGTATCCCTCCGACCACGCCTCGTGTCGCGCGTCGTCGAAGTCGGGTGCGTACGCGAGATCCCACAGCGAGTGCTGCACGAACCACAGCGTCGGGTTCGCGGCGACGGTGTAGAAGCGCGCATACGCGTCGACGTCGTGCTCGACGAGACGCAGCCGGTAGGACGACCCGTCGCGCGACGTCTCCACGAACGCGTCGCCGCCGTGCTCGCGCGCCACCGCGCGGTCCTCGTCGCTCATCGCGCTCGCGATCCACGTCACGTCGTGACGCGCGAGGAGGTTGCGCAGAGCGGTCGCGAGCCCGCCGCCGCCGCGGCGCGCCACTCGCGCGCCACTCTCGTCGCGCGCATACGACACCGGCCCGCGGTTCGAGACGACGATCAGCTTCCGACGGTCACCCATTCGGCCCAACGTACCCCGTGCGGGAGGCGGCTAGAGGTTCTTCACGAAGCGGAGCCGCGAGCCTCGCACGCCGGGGCGGGAGTCGATCTCGAGCTCGTCGGCGATCGTCCGGATGATGGCGATGCCGAGACCACCCTCGGCCAGCTCGTCGCCGTCGAACGCGGGCGCCTCGTCGGGGTCGAAGCCCTCGCCGTCGTCGACGACCTCGATGCAGACGCAGTCCGGCCGCAGCTCGTACCGGATCTCGACCTGCCCCTCGCCGTCGGCGCCGTAGGCATGGCGGACGGAGTTCGACACCGCCTCGGTAAGCGCGAGCTTGAGGTCGGCAGTGACGTCCAGCTCGAACGCACGTGCCTCTGCGAGCCCCGTCAGCGCGAGCCGCCCGAGGGCGATGTACTCCGCGCGCGCCGGCAGGCGTAGGCGGACGGTCCGGACGCCTTCGGCCGCTTCGGACCCCGTCGTGTCGCTGCTGACCTGCATGGTCGCGCTCCGTTTTCCCCAACTTCGCCGAGATAAACCCGCCGATTTCTCCACGATCGGGATCCAGTTGGCGGTTTCACCACTGGTCATTCCCACTTGCGAAACGTCCTACCGTGCGCTATTCGTGCGGATTGCCACGAAGTGCGACCGGTTTCGACGTGGAAACGGCCTCCGCGACGGCCGGGAGCTCGAGGACGAACACCGTCCGCCCCGGCTCGGACTCCAGCCGGAGCTTCCCGCCCATCCGCTCGGCCAGCTCCCGAGCGATCGCGAGGCCGAGGCCGCTGCCGGAGGCCCGGGAGCCCTCGAGCCGGGTGAAACGGGCGAACACCTGTTCCTGGTGCTCGGCCGGGATTCCCGGGCCTTCGTCCTCCACCCGCAACGTCGATCCGGCGGCGACGATCCGCACCGGGGTCCCCGCCGGGGTGTGGACGAGAGCGTTGTCGACGAGGGCGCGGCCGACCTGGAGCACCCGCTCGCGGTCGCCGAGCGCGAGCCGCGGCGCTTCGGCAGACGCCTCCAGGGGATGGTCGCGCCGGACGGCGAGCGACGCGAGCTCCTCGGCGAGGTCCTCGGCCACCGCCGCCAGGGACAGCGGGGCGAGCTCCATCCGCATGCCGTCCGCGTCCAGGCGGGACAGGTCGAGGAGGTCGGTGGCGAGCTTCGAGAGGCGGCTCATCTCCTCGGCCATGGCACCGACGAACTCCGCCCGGGTCTCCTCGTCGAGCTCGTCCTCCTGCAACAGCTCGAGGAAGCCTCCGAGCGAGAAGATGGGCGTGCGGAGCTCATGGGAGGCGTTGGCGATGAACGCCCGCCGGGCATCGTCCAGGCGCGCAAGCTGCAGGCGCATCCGGTCGAAGGCGTGGGCGAGCTCCCCCACCTCGTCCCGGCCGCGGTCGACGACCGGCTGCTCGAAGTCGCCGGCCGCGATCCGGTCGGCAGCGCGCTCGAGGCGGCGCAGACGACGGGCGAAGATCGAGGAGGCGCTCCAGCCGGCGAGAATCGCGAGGCCGAGCGCGACGAGGCCCGACCAGATGAGCCGGGAACGGACGAGGTCGACGTTCTCCATCGTCGCCCGGAGCGAGGCCGAGAAGAGCAGGATGTCCCCGAACCGGTCGGGGACAGCCGCCTCCGCGAACGGCTCGCCGTTCCGGTCGGTGACGCCCCGCTGCAGCGCGAGCGTCTGCGCGGCCCGGAGGGCGACGGGGTCGCGGACGACGTCCTGGGAGAAGCCCGTCCGCCGGGAGTCGGCGCCGACGAGGAGCGTCGTCGTCCCGGCCGCGGTCGTCGCGGTGAAGAGGACGACGCGGTTCGCGTCCGCGGTCCGGGCGGCGTCGTCGATGAAGTCCTGATCGGGAGGCGCCACCTCCGAGTCGGCGATCTGACGGGCCGACCCGGCGAGGAGCGTGAGCCGTCCGTTCACGAGGCGGTGCTGGAGCGTGGGGACGAGGGCGACCCAGACGACCGCGAGCGCGGCCGCGACCACCACCGCCAACGCCAGGCTGAGCCGGGCGCCGACGCTCCGGAACGGCCGCAGCCTCATCCTTGCAGCCGGTAGCCGACGCCTCGAACCGTCTGGATGAGCGAGGGCTCGCCCGGGTCGAGCTCGAGCTTCTCCCGCAGATGGCGGACGTGGACGTCGATCGTCCGCGGCTCGCGGTAGGCGTAGTCGCCCCACAGCGCCTCCAGCAGTGCCTGCCGGCTGAACACGCGGCCCGGGCGGGACGCCATCGTGCGCAGTAGCTCGAACTCGACGTACGTGAGGTCGACGGAGCGGCCGCGCACCTCGACCGTCCGCCGGGCGAGGTCGACGACGACGCCCTCGGCGGCGATGACGTCGCGGCCGTCCGCCTGGGAACCGAGCGCCGCCCGCCGGAGAAGCGCCCGGACGCGGCTCCGGAACTCGCGAATCGAGAAGGGCTTCGTGATGTAGTCGTCGGCGCCGAGCTCGAGCCCCACCACCTTGTCCAGCTCGTCGTCGCGGGCGGTGAGCATGATGATCGGCACGGTGCTCTGGCCGCGCAGGCGGCGGCACACCTCGAGCCCGTCGAGCTTCGGGAGCATGAGATCGAGGACGACGAGGTCGACCCGCTCCTGGCCGAACTGCCGCAGGGCGTCCTCGCCGTCCCGCGCCTGCAGGACCCGGAAGCCCTCGCGCTCGAGCGGATACGTGAGCAGCTTCTGCACGGCCTCCTCGTCGTCGACGAGAAGGATGGTCGCGGAGTCGGGGGTCGGCGTTTTCACGTGGAATTTGAACGGCCGGCCGGGGAACCCGGCCCGGCCTCCTATGAGGCATCGCAAGCGATGCCTCGGGCCTGCCGAATCCTCGTCCTACTATAGAGCGCCGATGGCAGCCGTTCCGCCTTCGCCGGCACGGCGCCGTGCGCGTCCCGGCTCGCTCGACCGTCCTATCAACGGCCGCCTGTACCGGGGCACGTGGCTCCTGGTCGGCCTACCCCTGCTCGTGCTCGCGTTCAGCGTCGCGCGGCCAACCGTCCTGCAGCCGCCCAACCTCCCGCCGGCCTTCGACGGCAGCGGCGCACGCACCCTCGCCGCCGACCTCGCGCTCGCCGTCCCCATGCGCGTGCCGGGCACCCCCGGCGACGTCGCGGCGGCGCGGTGGTTCGCGGGCAAGCTCGCCCCGTACGGCTACGAGGTCACGCCGGAGCGCTTCACCGCCGGCGTCCCCGGGCGCGGCCGGATCCAGCTCGTCAACCTCGTCGCCGAGAAGCGGGGGCTCTCGCACAAGACCATCGTCGTCCTCGCCCACCGCGACGACACCGGGGCCGGCCCGGGAGCGAACGACAACGCCTCCGGCACGGCCGCGCTCATCGAGCTCGCGCGCGCATATGCGCCCGCCGGCGGCGCCGCTCGCCTGACGCTGCCGTACTCCCTGCTCTTCCTCTCCACGGACGGCGCCGCCTACGGCGGGCTCGGCGCCGCCGAGTTCGCCGCCCACGCGCCCCAGCGCCAGGACGTGATCGCCGTCGTCGACCTCGACGCGATCGCCGGGAACGGCCCCCCGCGGCTCGAGCTGACCGGCGACACTGCCCGCTCCCCCTCGGCGAGCCTCGTCGAGACGGTCCGCGCCCAGCTCGCCGCCGAGACGAGCAGCGACCCCACCCGGCCGAGCACGCTCCGGCAGCTCGTCGACCTCGGCTTCCCGTTCAGCCCGTACGAGCAGGCGCCCTTCGTCGCCCGCGGCGTCCCGGCGGTGACGATCACGACCGGCGCGGACCGTCCCGCCTCGACGCTCTCGGACGGGCCGGGAGGGCTCGACGGCGGCCGGCTGGGCCAGGTCGGGCGCGCGACGCAGAACGTCGTGGACGCCCTCGAGCAGGGCATCGCGCTTTCCCCGGGCCCGTCGAGCTACGTCTACCTCGGCACGAGGATCATCCGCGGCTGGGCGATCGAGATCGTCCTCGTGGCCATGCTCCTGCCCTTCCTCGTCGCGACGGTCGACCTCTTCGCCCGCTGCCGCCGCCGGCACATCCCGATCGCGCCTGCGCTGCGCAGCTACCGCAGCCGCCTCGCCTTCTGGGGCTGGTGCGGGGGCATCTTCGCGCTCTTCGCCGTCGCCGGCGTGTGGGCGGACGGCGCCGCCAGGCCGCCGTCGCTCGACGGCGTCCGGTGGCCGGCCGGCGGCCTCGTCGGGCTCGGGATCCTCGCCGGCATCGGCTGGATCGTCGCCCGGCACCGGCTCCTGCCGCGCCGGCGGATCCTGCCGGAGGAGCAGCTCGCCGGCCACGCGGGCGCCCTCCTCGCGCTCGGCGTCGTCGGCCTGCTCGCCGTCGCCACGAACCCGTTCTCGCTCATCTTCCTGCTGCCCTCGCTGCACCTGTGGCTGTGGCTGCCGCAGCTGCGTGGGCGCGCGCTCCTCCTCCGCGTCGCCGTGCTGGTGGCCGGCTTCGCCGGCCCGGCGCTCCTGCTCTGGTCGTTCGCGAGCCGCTATGGGCTCGGGCTCGACGCCCCCTGGTACGTCGCCTGGCTCTTCTCGCTCGGCTACGCCCCCTCGCCGGGCTTCATCGTCGGGCTCGCGTGGGCGGCCGCCGCAGCCCAGCTCGTGGCGCTCTCCGCCGGCCGGTACGCGCCGTATCCGGCGGCCGAAGAGCGGCCGCCCCGGGGCCCGATCCGCGAGACGATCCGGCACCTCGTGCTCGCGCAGCGCCGCCGGCACCTCGCGCACGCATCCCAGGACGCGCGCGGCGCGTTACACGGCTGACGTGAAACGTGCCTCCGGATCGTCTCGTTCGCCGAGACACGAGGAGCTCGAGCTGCAGGCGTGCCGACGATGACGCCGAGGGCCCACTAGAGGCGCAGGAACGGCACGACGGCGCCCGCCTCGAGCAAGCCCTCGCCGCGGGTGACGTGGACAAGCGCGTCCGCGGCCGCGGCGCGCACGATCATGTGCGACTCCTGACCGACGAACGGCTCGAGCACGTCGCCGCGTAAGCGCGCACGCACGAAATCGTCCCGCGCGTCGTTGCGGCGCAGGGGCGCCGCAAGCCGCCCCTGCTCGAAGCGGGGGAGCGGATCGGGAAGCCCCTGCAGTGCACGCAGCGCGGGCTTGACGAAGAGCTCGCAGCCGACGAGCGACGACACCGGATTCCCGGGGAGGCCGAACACGAGCGTCGCCCCGCGCACGCCGAAGGACACCGGCTTCCCCGGCCGGAGCGCGACCTGCCAGAAGACCTCCTCGACCCCGAGCTCGGCCTCGACGCGGCGGACGAGGTCGTGCGGCCCGACCGAGACGCCGCCGGACGTGACGAGGACGTCCGCCTCGAGACCGCGCGCGATCGCATCGCGGTGCGCCGCCTCGTCATCCGCCACCGCCGGCAGCCGCTCCACCTCCGCGCCGGTGCACGCGAGCGCAGCGGCGAGCATGAGGGCGTTCGCCTCGTACACCTGGCCGGGCGCGAGCGGCGTGCCGGGAGGAACGAGCTCGCTCCCGGTCGCGAGCACGGCGACACGCGGCCGGCGTGCGCACACGACGTCGGCGACCCCCGCAGCCGCGAGCGCACCGAGCTGTGTCGCGCGCAGGCGGACGCCGGCCGGCACGACGGTGTCGCCGGCTCGAGCGTCGCCGCCGCGCGGCCGCACGTGCGCGCCCGGCGTGACGGCAGTGGAGATGCGCACGCTGTTTTCCATCTGGACAACGTTCTCGATCGGGACGATCGCGTCCGCTCCCTCAGGGACGACGCCGCCCGTCGAGATCGGCATCGCCTCGCCCGCGCCGAGCGCGCGGGCGGCCGGGCTCCCGGCGGCGATGTCCTCGGCCACCGACAGCGTCCCGGGCGCGTCGGCGGAGCGGATCGCGAATCCGTCCATCGCCGAGCTGTCGAACGGCGGCAGGTCGACAACGGCACCGGCCGGCTCAGCGATGACGCGGCCGGCGGCGGCTTCGAGCGGAACGGTCTCCAGGCCCAAAGGGCGAACCGCCGCGAGGACGGCGGCCTGCGCTCCGTCGAGGGAGAGTAAAGCGCTCACGGCAACGGCGTCGTCTGCGTCTCGGTCGTCGTCGTCGTCGTCTCGGCCGTCGTCGTCGGAGGCAGAACGGTTGTGGTCGGCGGCAGAGGAACGGTTGCGACGGTCGTCGTCGTCACCGGCGGTGCGGTGGTGGTCGTCGGCTTCGCGTGCTTCGTCGTCGCGGTCGTCGTCGTGGTCGCCGTCGTCCCGTACACGAGACCGGTCTCGTACGTGCCGTGCCAGGTCACCCACTGCGGGGCCGTCGTCGGCGGCGGGAACGGCATGTCGGGGAGGCTCGCATCGGCGGCGACCATGTACAGGTGCCAGATGTCGGCCGGGAACGTCGGGCCCGACACAGCGATGCCGTGCACGTCCAGCATCGGGATCTCGCCGCGCGGGTACCCGATCCACACTGTCGCCTCGAGCCGCGGCGTGTAGCCCGAGAACCAGGCGTCCGCGTAGTTGTCGGTCGTGCCGGTCTTGCCGGCGTCGGTGCGCCCGGAGACGTGTGCGCCGCGGCCGGTGCCGTACAGCATGTTCTGCATCAGCACCTGCGTGACCGTGGACGCGACCCAGTCGGGGATCACGCGCTCTCGCTTCGGCTTGCCCCAGCCCGCGCTCGTGTCCGCCTTCCCGTCGGGCAGGATCACCCTCGTGATCGCCATCGGCTTCGAGTAGACGCCGCCGGCCGCGAGTGTCGCGTACGCGCTCGCTTCCTCCAGAGGCGTGATGCTCTCGCTGCCGAGCGCGATCGACGGGTCGGGCGTGAGCGGCGACGTGCGGATGCCGAGCTTGCGCGCCATGTCGACGATGTTCTGCGGACCGACGTCGAGCGACAGCCGCGCGTACACCGTGTTGTCGGACTGGATGGTCGCGCTCGACAGCAGCTCGACGCCGGCATACGTGTGCTCGTACGTCTGCACCTTCCACTTCAACGGCGCGTAGTAGAACGGCGCGGACAGATACGTCGTGCGGAACGGGTCGAGCCCCTGCGCGACGGCGGCGGTCAATGCGATCGTCTTGAACGTCGAGCCCGGCTGGCGCGCGCCGCTCGTGACGAAGTTGAACTGGTTCCCCACCGTGCCCGGCGTGACGGCGGTCATCGCGCGAATCGCGCCCGTGCGCGGGTCGATGGAGACCACGGCGGCGGCCGGATCGGTCTTCTCGGTGAGGATGTGCTTGATCGCCGCGGTGGCAGCGTTCTGCAGGCCGGGACGGATGGTCGTGTACACCTTCAAACCGCCCTCGCGCACGGTGTTCGTGCCGTACTCCTGCTGCAGCAGGTCCTCGACGTAGGAGAAGAAGTACGGCTGGTGGATGGCCGAGTAGCGATGACCCGGGCGGAGGTGCAACGCGCGGTCGGCGACCGCCAGCTGGTACTGCTCCTGCGAGATGTCGTCGTTGACGAGCATCGCGTGCAGCACCTCGTCGCGGCGCACGAGCGCGTCCTGCGGGCTGACGAACGGGTCGTAGATCGACGGCGCCTGCGGCAGGCCCGCGAGGAGCGCGGCCTGGTCGAGCGTCAGCATGCGCGCCGGCTCGGAGAAGTACGTCTCCGCCGCGGCCTCGATCCCATAGGCGTGGTTGCCGTAGTAGATCTGGTTGAGGTACGCGGTGAGGATCCGGTCCTTCGACCACTTGTCGCCGAGCTTGATCGCGAGACACGCCTCGGTGAGCTTGCGCGTCAGCGTCCGCTGCCGCGTCAGGTACAGGTTGCGCACGAGCTCCTGCGTGATCGTCGAGCCGCCCTGCACGATCTTTCCGGCGCGCACGTCGGCGACGACCGCGCGCAGGATGCCGATCGGGTCGATGCCGCCGTGCTCGTAGAAGCGCCTGTCCTCGATATCGACCGTCGCCTCGCGCACCCACGGACTGATCGCCGCTCCGGCGACCGGCGTCCGGTTGCGGTCGGCCGGAATGACACCGAGCTCGGATCCGTCCGCGGCGTAGACGATCGAGTTCTGCCCGACCGAAACCGGGCGGAGAGCGCTGAGGTCGCAGCTCGAGCTGAATGCCGCTTCGCCGCCGAGCGTGGCTGCGGCGAGGACGAACGGCGCGAGGATCAGCGCGACGATGAGCAGGCGGCGGCGCGTGCGGCGGCGCTGGGCCTTGCGACGCTTGCGTCGCGCGTAGCCGCTCATCCGAACACGCCGAGCGCGCGCAGGCGCGAGTGCGCGCGCAGCCGCAGCTCGCCCTCGAGACGGAGCGCGGCCGATGCGTCGGCGGCGGCGGCGCGAACGGTCACCGTCGCGTTCCCGTCCAGTCCGCTCACGAACACGTCCGCGAGGCGCTCCGGCGCGACCTCCTCGCGCAGTCCTTCGACGGCCGCCGCCAGGTCGCAGTTCAACGGAAGCTGCACGGTGATCTCCGCGAACGTCTCGCGACTGTGGATCGTGGAGTTGAGGATCGTGTCGGAAGCGAGCTTGTCGTTCGGAACGACGAGCCGCGAACCGTCGCCGGCGCGGATGAACGTGTACGTGACGCCGATCTCCTCGATGACGCCTTCGACGCCTGCGTAGGTCACCCGATCGCCGAGCCTGATCGGCTGCGTGATCGCGATGAGGATGCCGGCGATGAAGTTGCCGAGCGTGCGCTGCGACGCGAGGCCGATGATGACGGCGAGCACCGCGGACGATGCGAGCAGGCCGCCGGCGACCGCGCGCACCTGCGGGATGACGAGCAGTGCTGAGAAGAGCCCGACGACGAGGATCGCGACCGTGATGGCGCGGCGGAGCACGCGGTAGCGCGTGACCGCCTCCGGTGGCAGCTTGTGCCGCGCGAGCAGCCAGTCGACGAAGCGCGCCAGCAGCGACACGACTGCGAAGACGGCGACGGCGATGACGATCCGGTGCCAGAACGGCATAGAGCCCTCCTACTTCGACGCCGGTCCGTCCAACTCTGCAAGCGGCCGGCGGCCCGCGAACCCGTCCTCGAACCGGTGCCAGTACCGGATCTCGTCCTCGCCGAGCTTCCAGCAGAGAAGCACCGTCTCGCCGCCGTGCAACGCGGGAAAGTCGATGAGCCCCTCGTCCAGGTCCTTCACCTCCGCGCCGCGCTCCGTGATCGCGTCGATCGCACGCGCGAGCTCCCGCGCCTCGCGCTCGACCTCGGCGGCCGCCTCGGCGAGGACGGCCGGAGGAATGCCGCCGCCGTTGCCACGGATGCTTCCCTCCAGCTCCTCCTGCCGCGCGAGCGCCGCGACGTGCGCGCGTCGCCGCTCGACCATCCGCTCGACGAGCGGGCGCACGTGCACGAGCTCGCCGTTCGCCTCCTCCGGGGTGAAGTGCCTCATCGGCTCAACCATATGATCGGCGTCCGTGAACGTCGAGGCGGTGACCATCGATGCCTACGGCACGCTCCTCAGCCTGCGCGACCCCGTGCCGGCCCTCCGCGCGGCCCTCGCCGAGTGCGGTGTCGGGCGGGACGAAGACACGGTGCGCGGGGCCTTCGCCGCCGAGGTGGCGTTCTATACGGAGCGATCGCACGAGGGCCGGGACGAGGCGACGCTCTCGCTCCTGCGCCGGGACTGCGCGGGGGTCTTCCTCGACGCCGCGGGCATCGATCTCGACCCGGAGGCGTTCACCGGCGCGTTCGTCGGCGCGCTCGTCTTCGAGCCGGAGCCCGGCGCCGCGGACGCATGCCGCGCCCTTTCGGCGGCGGGACTGAAGCTCGCGATCGTCTCCAACTGGGACGTCGGCCTGCACGACCATCTGCGTGCGCTCGAGCTCGACGGCCTCGTCGACGCCGTCGTCACCTCCGCCGAGGCGGGAGCGCCGAAGCCGTCGGCGCGGATATTCGAGCGCGCCCTCGCGCTTCTGGACGTCACGGCAGGCGACGTCGTACACG